>Ga0265300_10002153_pt1 | contig 17422 bp, 10 predicted proteins | sample AusTroGonzalo_MG_FD_193482 | JGI IMG/M metagenome (GOLD analysis project Ga0265300, IMG submission 193482) | Bovine rumen microbial communities from tropical cattle in Woodstock, Queensland, Australia - Gonzalo_03 | ecosystem: Host-associated > Mammals > Digestive system > Stomach > Rumen ...
TGAAACTCTCCTGAGCGCTCGATGCAGCGCATACGGTCAGTGCAGCCAATGCTGCAAGTGATTTTAGTCTTCTCATAACAAGTGGTTATTATGTAATTGTTGTTGGTTGCTTTTGATTGAACTTGTAGTTGTACTTGTTCTTGTTCTTGTTCTCAGCAAAAATAATAAATAAATGACAATTTCCGCCCCCTCACCTTAGGGAACTGCAACGCACGTAGAGCCATTTTCCTCCCTAAGGTGCACAGAAAATACGCTTTCTCGCGGGCCACCCCTGCACCTTAGGGAACTGCAACGCACGTAGAGCCATTTTCATCCCTAAGGTGAGTTGGAAATACGCTTTCTCGCGGGCTACCCCCTCACCTTAGGGAACTGCAGCGCACGTAGAGCCATTTTCATCCCTAAGGTGAGTAGGAAATACGCTTTCTCGCGGGCTACCCCCCGCACCTTAGGGAACTATAGCGCACGTAGAGCCATTTTCATCCCTAAGGTGCACGGAAAATACGCTTTCTCGCGGGTGCCCCCTGCACCTTAGGGAACTGCAGCGCACGTAGAGCCATTTTCATCCCTAAGGTGAGTAGGAAATACGCTTTCTCGCGGGCCACCCCTGCACCTTAGGGAACTGCAGCGCACGTAGAGCCATTTTCATCCCTAAGGTGAGTAGGAAATACGCTTTCTCGCGGGCTACCCCCCGCACCTTAGGGAACTATAGCGCACGTAGAGCCATTTTCATCCCTAAGGTGCACGCAAAATACGCTTTCTCGCGGGTTCCCCCTGCACCTTAGGGAACTGCAACGCACGTAGAGCCATTTTCATCCCTAAGGTGCGCAGAAAATACGCTTTCTCGCGGGTTCCCCCTGCACCTTAGGGAACTGCAACGCACATAGAGCCATTTTCATCCCTAAGGTGCGCCGGAAATACGCTTTCTCGCGGGCCACCCCTGCACCTTAGGGAACTGCAACGCACGTAGAGCCATTTTCATCCCTAAGGTGAGTAGGAAATACGCTTTCTCGGAGTCCACCTCCTCACGTTAGGGAACTGCAACGCAGGTGCGATACATTTCTTCCCTAAGGTATGGGGGGATCGCCAGAAAGATGTTAGTACTGTCGGAACTTCTTGGGACGGTATTCATCGGGCAGGAAGGATACCGGAATCGCGACGCAGCGTGAAGCTTGAATTGCATTGATGTGACAATCTTGTATGAGTTCCAGCGCAATCTGGCATCGGCGTTTATCGCTTAACTGATAGATACTCTTGGATTTATATCGGCCAAGAATGTCATTGTCCACCACCGAGCAGACCTCCATATCATTCATGTTCAACACCGACGCCCGGCCGCCCATCTCATTTCTGAGCATATCGGACTCTGAGTCAAACTGCACGCCTTTCTCTATGATTTTCAATGTGATAGGTTCTGCAGTCACATCGTCTTTTTCCTGTTCCTTTATCCAATCATCGGTGGTGCGACGATTCATATTATATATGTAATTGGTGGGCGTCCCGAACCAAGACTCGGCAATCCTGATTTCCTGAAAAGTCTTTCTTGATATAACCCCCTGATTATCAATTGCAAAATTGTCGGGGAATGAAGCGTTTTTAGGCAAGTACGATTGAATTTCGGCGCGATTATATGACAAACTCGGATCCTCGACACCCCTGGCGCGCGAAAAAATGTAATTGCAAGTGCTGAACGGATATGCAAAAGCTGTCTCGCTCTGGCCGTGGTGCAAACCATTCCGGAGGCAATAGTTTATGGCCATCTGGATGTGCTTGGTTCCTTCTAACTTTCTGATAAACACTCTTTTATCGAAGAGCCTACCAGTTCTGCTGTAGATGTAGTTGAAATGTTTGGTCAATGAATACCGCAGAGAAAGCGCAAATTTCTTGGGCGATTCCGACAGAACGATAAAGTGAACGTGGTTAGACATCACGGAGTCAGCAATAATGCTGGTGTCATTTCTGAACGCTGCCAAAGCCATGAGATTGGTGAAATCGCGAGCGTCATCAAAATTTCTTGTCATAACCTCCTTGTGGGCGGTCATGCAAACATGGAAGAGATCTTTCATAGTTTTGTAATTTATGTGTATTAGTATTCGTTGCAAAACAAATGGTGTTAGACACTAAAACAAAGGTGTTAGACACTTAACATTCGCAAATATAACTCTTTAGTCCGATTACCGATACTCCCGATGCAATATTTCTACACTAAGGTGCACCTCCAAAACGCCTTTCCGCAGTTTACCCCTGTACCTTAGGGAAATGTAGCGCAGGTAGGAACGATTTCATCCCTAAGGTGCACCAAAAATACGTGATATCGCGGGCGCCCCCCTGACCTTAGGGAGCTGTAGCGCAGGTAGGAACGATTTCATCCCTAAGGTGCACCAAAAATACGTGATATCGCGGGCGACCCCCTGACCTTAGGGAGCTGTAGCGCAGGTAGGAACGATTTCATCCCTAAGGTGCACCAAAAATACGTGATATCGCGGGCGACCCCCTCACCTTAGGGAACTGTAGCGCAGGTAGGAACGTTTTCATCCCTAAGGTGCACTAAAAATACGTGATATCGCGGGGCACCCCCATACCTTAGGGAACTGCAACGCACGTAGAGCCATTTCTCTCCCTAAGGTGCGCGGGAAAAAATACGATGTATCGCGGGCGGTGGACGGTTGTTGATAAATATTTTGGGGGCGGGGTGATATTTGTGACGTGTTTTCATATCTTTGCGTTTGGAGTCCCGAAGGGGGCTTTGCTCTGAAGAGATGATACCTTGGAGAACACTCTTTGGGGGTAGTTAATGTTTTAAACCATTCATATTATGGCAAAGAAAGAGATTGAGGGCGCGTCAGGCCCTCAGAATGCAGGTCTCAGCGAAAAGTTGAAGGCATTGCAGGCAGCAACTGACAAGATTGAGAAGAGCTTCGGCAAGGGCTCGATCATGAAGCTTGGTGATGAGAACATTGAGCATGTTGATGTCATTCCCACTGGATCCATCGGCCTTAACGCCGCACTTGGCGTGGGTGGTTATCCGCGCGGCCGAATAATTGAGATCTACGGTCCGGAGTCATCGGGTAAGACAACACTTGCCATCCATGCCATTGCCGAGGCCCAGAAAGCCGGCGGAATTGCCGCGTTCATCGACGCTGAGCACGCGTTTGACCGTTTCTACGCCTCAAAGTTGGGTGTCGATATCGACAATCTGTGGATCTCACAGCCCGATAACGGCGAGCAGGCCCTGGAGATTGCCGAGCAGCTTATCCGCTCCAGCGCCATCGACATCATCGTCATCGATAGTGTGGCCGCACTTACCCCTAAGGCCGAAATTGAGGGCGATATGGGCGACAACAAGGTTGGTCTGCAGGCTCGTCTGATGAGCCAGGCACTTCGCAAGCTCACGTCGACCATCAACAAGACCAATACTACTTGCATCTTTATCAATCAGTTACGTGAAAAAATCGGCGTAATGTTCGGTAATCCCGAGACCACAACCGGCGGTAACGCACTTAAGTTCTATGCATCGGTCCGTCTGGATATCCGCCGCGTGACATCGCTCAAGGACGGTGACGAGGTGGTTGGTAACCAGGTTCGCGTAAAGGTCGTAAAGAATAAGGTGGCACCTCCTTTCCGCAAGGCCGAGTTCGACATCATGTTCGGCGAGGGCATCAGCAAGAGCGGCGAGATTGTTGACCTGGGCGTTGAGTACGGCATAATCAAGAAGAGCGGATCGTGGTTCAGCTACGGTGACACCCGTCTGGCACAGGGACGCGATGCCGTAAAGCAGTTGATGCTCGATAATCCCGAACTGGCCGATGAGCTCGAGGGCAAGATCATGGCGGCAATTCTGGGCAACCCGCAAGCTCCGGAACCCGAGGATGATTCTGAAATGATGAACGATTAAGAAATACTTGCATTTTTCTAAGAGAAGCGATCCGCACAGGTCGCTTCTCTTTTTTTTTCAGCACCCACCCACGTTAGGGATGAAATCGTTTCTACGTGCGCTACAGTTCCCTAAGGTATGGGGGTAGCCCGCGATATCACGTATTTCCTGTGCACCTTAGGGATGAAAATGGCCCTACGTGCGTTACAGCTCCCTAAGGTGAGGGGGTAGCCCGCGATATCACGTATTTCCGGTGCACGTTAGGGATGAAATCGCTTCTACGTGCGCTACAGTTCCCTAAGGTGCGGGGGTAGCCCGCGGGAAAGCGTATTTCCTATGCACCTTAGGGATGAAATCGCCTCTACGTGCGCTACAGTTCCCTAAGGTGCGGGGGTAGCCCGCGGGAAAGCGTATTTCCTGCTCACGTTAGGGATGAAAATGGTTCTACGTGCGCTACAGTTCCCTAAGGTGCGGGGGTAGCCCGCGAGAAAGCGTATTTTCCTATGCACCTTAGGGATGAAAATGGCCCTACGTGCGTTGCAGTTCCCTAAGGTGCGGGGGTAGCCCGCGAGAAAGCGTATTTTCTATGCACCTTAGGGATGAAAATGGCGGTACGTGCGTTGCAGTTCCCTAAGGTGCGGGGGTAGCCCGCGAGAAAGCGTATTTTCCTATGCACCTTAGGGATGAAAATGGCGGTACGTGCGTTGCAGTTCCCTAAGGTGCGGGGGTAGCCCGCGAGAAAGCGTATTTTTCGGTGCACTTTAGGGATGAAAAAGGCTCTACGTGCGTTGTGGTTCCCTAAGGTGGGGGGGGTTGCCCGCGAGAAAGCGTATTTCCTGCGCACCTTAGGGATGAAAATGGCTCTACGTGCGTTGCAGTTCCCTAAGGTGCAGGGGGAACCCGCGGGAAAGCGTATTTCCTACGCACGTTAGGGATGAAATCGCTTCTACGTGCGCTACAGTTCCCTAAGGTGCGGCGGCAAGTGCGGCGGCAGGTGCGGCGGCAGGGGGAGCGGGACGGAACTCTGCCAAAACGTCACAAACTGTCATACTATGCCACGCTTTATCGGCGCAACGAGGCCCAAATGCGCTCTGGCATCGGATTTGTACTGTAGTCTGTGTCACAAATTTTGAGTACAAACAAAAAAATACATACAACTATGGGAAAGATTATTGGAATTGACCTTGGAACCACGAACTCGTGCGTTTCAGTATTTGAGGGTAACGAGCCTGTCGTAATCGCTAACAGCGAGGGCAAGCGTACAACCCCTTCAATCGTTGCATTCGTTGACGGTGGCGAGCGTAAGGTGGGTGATCCCGCTAAGCGTCAGGCTATCACCAATCCGCAGCGTACCGTGTTCTCAATCAAGCGTTTCATGGGTGAGAACTGGGATCAGGTTCAGAAGGAGATCGCCCGCGTACCTTACAAGGTAGTAAAGGGTGACAACAATATGCCGCGTGTGGACATTGACGGACGTCTGTACACCGCTCAGGAGATCAGCGCCATGATCCTGCAGAAGATGAAGAAGACCGCCGAGGATTATCTGGGCCAGGAGGTTACAGAGGCTGTCATCACAGTACCTGCTTACTTCAGCGACTCACAGCGTCAGGCCACCAAGGAGGCCGGCCAGATTGCAGGTCTTGATGTAAAGCGTATCGTAAACGAGCCTACCGCCGCTGCTCTGGCATACGGTGTTGACAAGGCCAACAAGGATATGAAGATTGCCGTATTCGACCTGGGTGGTGGTACATTCGATATCTCTATCCTGGAGTTCGGCGGCGGCGTATTCGAGGTACTTGCCACCAACGGTGATACCCACCTGGGCGGTGATGACTTTGACCAGGTAATCATCAACTGGCTTGTCGAGGAGTTCAAGAAAGACGAGGGTGCCGATTTGACTCAGGATCCCATGGCACTGCAGCGTCTTAAGGAGGCCGCTGAGAAGGCCAAGATTGAGCTCTCATCATCGACCAGCACTGAGATCAACCTGCCGTACATCATGCCGGTAGCAGGTGTACCGCGTCACCTTGTAAAAACTCTGACACGTGCCAAGTTCGAGCAGCTGGCCAACGGTCTGATCCAGGCTTGCCTGGAGCCCTGCCGCAAGGCTATGCAGGATGCAGGTCTTACCAACGCCGATATTGACGAGGTAATCCTGGTTGGTGGCTCAAGCCGTATCCCTGCCGTACAGAAGCTCGTTGAGGATTTCTTCGGTAAGGTTCCCAGCAAGGGCGTTAACCCCGATGAGGTAGTAGCCGTAGGTGCTTCAATCCAGGGCGCTATCCTGAACAAGGAGGGTGGTGTAGGTGACATCGTACTGCTGGATGTAACCCCGCTTACAATGGGTATCGAGACCATGGGCGGCGTGATGACCAAGCTGATCGAGGCCAACACAACCATCCCGTGCAAGAAGAGTGAGATTTTCTCTACCGCTGCCGATAATCAGACAGCCGTAACAATACATGTGCTGCAGGGCGAGCGTCCTATGGCCAGCCAGAACAAGTCAATAGGCCAGTTCAACCTGGAGGGTATAGCTCCCGCACGCCGTGGCGTACCTCAGATTGAGGTAACATTCGATATCGATGCCAACGGTATCCTTAAGGTAAGTGCCAAGGATAAGGCAACCGGCAAGGAGCAGGCTATCCGTATCGAGGCAAGCTCAGGTCTGAGCAAGGAGGAGATTGATCGTATGAAGGCCGAGGCCGAGGCCAATGCCGATGCCGATAAGAAAGAGCGTGAGAAAGTTGACAAGCTGAACCAAGCTGACTCAATGATCTTCCAGACTGAGCAGCAGCTGCAGGAGCTTGGTGACAAGATCCCTGCCGATAAGAAGGCTCCCATCGAGAGCGCTCTTAGCGCCCTTAAGGATGCTCACAAGGCTCAGGATCTGGCAGCCATCGACAAGGCTATGGCAGAGCTCAACACCGCATTCCAGGCAGCCAGCGCACAGATGTATCAGCAGAGCGGCGCACAGGGTCAGCCCGGTGCAGGCGCAGGCTTCAACGGTGGCGCCCAGGGCGGACCTCAGAACGGCGGCTCAAGCAGCAACTCTGACAACGTTCAGGATGCAGACTTTGAGGAGGTCAAGTAATTTGATATATCAGAAAGAAAACGTGCAGACCTTTTTGGCCTGCACGTTTTCTTTTTTGAGAGGAGTTAAACCTTCTATCTGGCACCAGCCAATGAATTGGCTGGCTACCATAATCCAATGCCTACGGCATTAATCTGTGCCGTTAGGCACATAATAAGGGTAGCCAGCTACAGTAAATGAAGGAAGGTGGTAATCATTCCGGTGTTGATGAGGTCGGTGAACATGGCACCGACTATCGGCACTATAAGGAAGGGTTTGACTGTGTATCGGTATTTATAGCAGACGGCACTCATGTTGGCCATGGCGTTGGGGGTGGCACCAAGGCCGAATCCGCAGATTCCTGCGCAAAGCACGGCTGCGTCGTAGTCGCGTCCCAACATGGGGAATGCTACAAAGTATGCAAACAGAACCATCACGAGCACCTGAGATACCAGGATGATGATCAACGGGAGGGCCAGGCTCTTGAGTTCCCAGAGCCTGAGGGATATCATCGCCATTCCCAGGAACAGGGAGAGGCAGATGTTTCCAACGCTGATGATTCGCTCTATGTCGAGTAGCTTATCGGCCTTAACACGTTTACCGCAATCATTGTAGCTGAATAGTCCCATTATGTTACGGACTATGGCTGCCAGGATCAGGGAACCGAAATAGGTGGGGAATGTGACGCCCGTCTTGGCCAGCAGCCAACTCAAAATGGTGCCGCCGGCCATGACCATGAGTATGCAATATGTGGCTTTGGCATACTGTTGGAACTCCTGCTCGTTGGTGCTCATGCGCTTTGTTCGGCCTGTGGGGGAGGCCTCGTCGCTCTCTATGCCGGCCATTGCAGGGTCAATCTCATCGTCTTGCGGCTGCATCTGCTCATGAGTCAGCTTGGTGCGGATGATACGCTCTGCCAGCGGGCCGCCTATCATGGAACCTGCAATGAGGCCGAATGTGGCGGCGGCCATGCCTATCGTTCCTGCGCCACTCAGTCCCATCCCCTGAAAGACGCTGGTAAATCCGCCTACCGTACCGTGTCCGCCGGTCATGGATACACTTCCGGCCGCCATGCCAACCAGAGGCTCAACGCCCAGGACCTTGGTAATACCCAACGGAATGATGTTCTGCATTGCAATAATGACAACTAGCAGCACAAGCATTATCACCAGAATCCTGCCGCCCTGTTTCAACACCTTAAGGTCACATTCAAACCCCACGCAGGTAAAGAACGCCAGCATGAAGATGTTCTTAAGGGTGTCATTGAACGATATCTCTATATCGAACCACCCGTACAGTATCAGGGTAATCGCAGAGAAGATGAGACCGCCGGTTACAGGTGACGGCACGCAGAATTTCTGCAGGATATCATCCTTTCTGGTCAGAATCATGCCGACAATCAGAGCCAAGGCGCCGATGCCGGCTGTCTGTATCATATCCAGTTCAATACTTGTCATATTATTATCGTTAGAATTTATACTGCAACTTAATATTGGCCGCATGACGGTTAACCTTGGCCTCACTGCACCAGGCATCAAACATATCATGCCAGTCCAGGCCTATCTGCCAATGGCTGCCAAACTGCTTACTGACCGATAAGCACCCATACACGGGCGTGCCAAATTCCTCACGGTACGGCGCCTTCCCGGTGTAATATACCATCTGCATGCCAATCTGCCATGTGTGAGGCAGATTAAGGGTGGGGGCCAGACGCAATGAGGCATATACGTTATCAGGGGCAATATGCATGTTAGCGCCACCTGTCAGCGTCAAAAGACCGGATTTCCAGTAGGCCGATGCAAATACCCGAGTGTAGTTGTCATCACCTTGAACAATGTAGTAACTGGCATCGGTCTGCACCGTGAACCCAGGCTTGCTGTAGGCGTAGGCCAGTTTTATCTGGTTTATATCCCTCTGATCCAGATCATGCCTTATATGAGACCATTGGTCCTGGGCAAGGGAACCGGTATTTTGGAATATGTCATCCTGGGCAGGATTATAGTACTTCCTGTAGTAGCCCAACTGCAGTTGGTTGCGGTTATCGGGCATAAATATTACGCAGGCATTGGTGTTGTTGCGGATGTCATCATAGTTACGGCTGTCGGTGTCATCGGCCAGTCTGTAGCTGTAATACATGATTCGGTTTCCCACAGTGAAGCGCCATCGGGGCAGGGAGTAGGTAAACTGCAGGTAGATATCATTATTAAAGGTATGCCATTGTTTGCCCCCGGACTTTTGCCTTGTCATGGGGAAATCACCCTCGGCACCCAGCATCATGGAGAGCCTGTCAGTAAACAACGGAGTGTTGAGTTCAATGACATACATAGGGAGTTTGTTTGTGACCGTAGGGCCGCTGGTATACTGGTAACCGCCCAGGATCAGCAGCTCTGTACCCGCGTCATTGAATGTATGGAAATATCGTGCACGGCCCATCACCTTCAACTCATCATTATTGTTGGGCTGCTCAATGTGCTGCTGAGTGAAATATGTCAACAGTCTGTTCCTGTCATCAAAACGGTTGGTCATGTGAAGCGTCACATACTCCCTGTCACCCTCCTGGTATTGATATGCGGCGTTGGCGTAGATATCGGTACCCTTGCTGCCATATAGCGCATTGACAGTCCCGTTGCCATGTATGTCCTTACCCAATTCAGCCTGTCCCTCGGCCAGTCCGTTCAGTCCTGCAGATACCTTCATGTTGATATCCAGCACTTTACCCATGCCGATGGTTCCCTTGGCAACGCCGGTGTTGTCACACACCTGGATCCTTTCAATATCCTTGGCTTTCATCTGGCTCAGTATAAGCCTTTTATCACCACTTACCGGAACGTTGTCGATGCGCAGGCTGTAAGAATTTATCAGCTCATCATACCCCGCAATCATCAGGTCCGGCATCATCTGGAGCATATCCATCAATGATTCCTGTCCCGTCAGTTCCATCCTCTGGGGATAAATCATAGTCCTGTCGGCCCTGATCTCTATTATGGGCAAACTGCTTTGGGCCTGTGTTGTGACGGCCATCAGCATACAACAGGCCAATATGTATATGCGTCTGAACATTATTTACAATGATATACCATTTTTACTATTTAATCCCAAAATTAAAAACATTTTAACTAAGTATAAAGGGGGGATGGTTATATTATGCACCAGCCAATGAATTGGCTGGCTACCATAATCCAATGCCTACGGCATTAATCTGTGCCGTCAGGCACATAATAAGGGTAGCCAGCCGTTTCAACGGCTGGAGCTAAAATGAAGCGTCCCTTTTGTTTGGCTGTAAAGATTCTTTGTATTAATTTTACGTGACTTAAAAACCTAATTAAAACTTATGAAGAAACTTATTACACTGTCAATCTTGTGTTTAGTTGCCGGCACTGCCCGGTCAAAGGAAATCCCGGAATACTGTTTGGAGAACAATGCGGTTCAGCATTACATTCATGATTTTGAGTATGATGATGACGATTACACGTACACCAATATTCTTGATTACTGCGACCCCGAGCCGTATAAGTATTACAAGTATGACGGTTACCGCAAGGATAGACCGGAACCTGCAAGTCTTGAGTTTCCGAGCGCTCTGCCGCAGGACGGAATCCTTTACGTAAGTGAGAACAGTGATTTCTCTGACTCATTGACATATAATGTAAAGGCAGGCGCCACCGGTTATGACGTATACAACCTGATCCCCGGCCGTACCTACTACTATAAGGTAGAGTGCCCTGAGAAAGTGTGCAGCGATGTCTTCCGTACAACAGGAACCCTGCGCCAGCTCAATGTAGAGGGCATTTTCAACGTACGTGACATGGGCGGCTGGATTGGACTGGGCGGCAATCCCATCAAATACGGCAAGCTGTTCCGCGGTTCAAGAATGACCAACAACGGATCAGGCACAGAGATCATCACCGCAGCCGGTAAGAAAGCCATGCTCGATGCCGGAATCCGCGGAGACCTGGACCTGCGCACCAGCAGTGAGAGAAACCTGACCAAATCACCTCTGGCCAATAACACCGATGTCAAGGTTGACTATTACCCCATAGATGACTCATACAAGAGCCGCATCTCCACTTTTGACCAATCCGATGCCAGCATCCGTGGTATTAAATGGATAATCAGTGAGTTAAAGAAAGACAGACCCGTCTATTTCCACTGCTCGGTAGGTGCTGACCGTACCGGAACCGTGGCATTCCTTATTGGCGCTCTGTGCGGAATGAGTGAGAGTGACCTGGCCAAGGAGTTTGAGCTGACATCATTCTCAGCTGACTCTGTTGTAACCAACGGTAAGATTGAGGACCTGCGTCGCCGCCGTACCTATGACGGCCGATTTGACAATACAGAGAAAGATTACAAATACGCCCTCCTTATAGAGAAGGTCAAGGCACTGACCGGAAACACCCTGCAGCGTAAGGTCTACAACCATCTCAAGAACGGCGTACAGAGTGGAGGAGAGAAGATCAAGGAGGATGATCTGGACTGGCTGGTAACCTATCTGACCGGTTACAAACTTGTAAGAAAACTCACAGCAGGCGTCAGGAGCATCAGCCTCAAGGAGGGAGAGAGCTACCAGTTGACCCCCACCTTTACCCCGGCCGATGCAACCGACACCCTCATCACATACCGTTCACTCAAGCCTGAGATAGCAACCGTTACGCCTGATGGACTTGTAACAGCAGTTTCAGCCGGCAGTACCTATATCTACATAAGCATCGACGGACTTTCGGCATCGGTCAAGACAACGGTTACGGCCGATGAGAGCGGCGTAATGCACATTAAGACAGCCGTTCAGGATGAGCCCGCCGTCAACATGGCAGGACAGCAGATTTACGCACCTGCAGGCATGTTCATTCAGGGAGGCAAAAAATATATCTACAAATAAGCCGTTAAGGTTGTAATATTGACGGTAAACAATTACTTTTACGCAGTCTAACGAATTACTTTAACCATTAAACTTATACAAATGAAACAGATTAGATTTTCATCAATGATTGTCCTGTCACTCCTTGTGGGTGCTATGACCCTGAGCGCATGCGGTTCATCAGGTGCTGCAAAGAAGCCTAAAGGCATTGTGCTTCAGGAGGGTGACCCTGCAACCGTTACACATGCTGACGGATTCACCACCATTGAGTTCCCCGCAACTCTCACCGCTGAGCAGCGTGCTTTCTATGACACCGATTTCCTTGGTTACATGCTCAAGTCAAACGGTCCTATTTCAACCGATGGCCGCCAGTATGACACATACAACATCTACTATTATCTGCACAACTCAAGAGAGTGGCTCCATCAGGGTATCTATGAGAATGCCTATGAGATGAAGGTGGCAGATATCAAGACCATCAAGATAGCCGATTACCGTCAGCGTCTCAGAGAGTTCAATGAGAAGATGCCTCTGCTCAACAACTCAAAGGAGAAGAAGAGTGACAGCGGCTACCAGGATGAGATCCTGTTCGGCAACAACTACTATCTCTTTATTGAGATCGTAATGCGCGACAGATAAATATTAACTGAAACTGAATTGATTAAAAAAGCGTGACTCTTGTGAGCCACGCTTTTTGTTTACTGCTTGTTTACAAGCATGAATGATAGCGACCCCTCGGAACAGACCTCGCCGTTCACCTCGGCCCTTGCATCGACCGATATGAAAGCTCCGCGGCTGTTCCTTACGGTGGAGTGTACAATCACCTTGTCGCCGGGGTGCACGCTTTTCTTGAACCTTACCTTGTCCATACCGGCATAGAGCGCCAGCTTGTCAACAAGCTTCTCCTTGAAAAGCAGCACGCTGCCCTGGGCCATGATCTCGCACAGGATCACTCCCGGGACAATGGGATTGCCCGGAAAGTGTCCGCGAGTGTAATAGGGGTCATCGGGAACGGTGTATTCTGATACGCAACCGTCCTCTGTAAGCATGGAGTGGTCCACCAGGAGCATAGGGTCCCGGTGGGGCATAACCTCCATGAGTTGTTCACGGTTCATTTCCATATCTTTTACTTGAAACGGCGCAGAACTACAGCTGCATTGTGTCCGCCAAATCCAAGTGAGGATGACAGTGCATACTCGGCCTGTACCTTACGGGCTGTGTTGGGAATATAATCCAAGTCACACTCAGGATCCGGCTCCTTATAACCGATGGTAGGAGGCAGTACGCCACTTTCCAGTGCAATGGCCGATGCAATGAGCTCAACAGCACCAGTAGCGCCCAGCATATGTCCGTGCATGGACTTGGTTGAACTGATCATTGCCTTGCGGGCCTCTTCCTCACCCAGGGCAATCTTGATGGCCTTGGTCTCACATGCGTCATTCATGTGGGTTCCGGTGCCGTGGGCGTTGATGTAGAGAAGACCGTCATTCTTGAATCCGGCCTCGCTCAGAGCCTGGCTCAGTGATGCGGCAGTGGTGCTGCCGTCGGGACGGGGAGCGGTGTAGTGGTATGCATCGCAGGTGTTACCGTAACCGGCAACCTCGGCAATGATGTGTGCGCCGCGCTTAACAGCGTGCTCATACTCCTCAAGAACCAGGATTCCGGCACCCTCGGCCATAACGAATCCGCCGCGACGTGCATCGAACGGCAGGCAGGCCTCCTCAGGGTTCTCGGCTGTGGTCAGCGCCTTCATGTTGGCAAAACCGCCTATGGCAAGCTCGTTAACGGCAGCCTCGGTTCCACCGGTGATGATTGCATCGGCCATACCGTATTTGATGGCGCGGAATGCCTCACCAACGGCGTGTGTTGATGTTGCGCAGGCCGATACAACCGGCAGACAGGGGCCCTGTGCGTTGAACTTTATAGCTATGTTGCCGGCGCCCAGGTTACCTATCATCATGGGGATGAACAGAGGCGATACGCGCTTGGCACCATCCTCCTTCATTACTATTGTCTGGTCAATGAATGTCTGCATACCTCCTATGCCTGAGCCTACGTAGCAGCCCAGACGGCCCGGCTCAATGTTCTCGCCGGCCTTCAGGCCGCTCTGCTCCATAGCCTGGATGGCAGCGCATATGCCAAACTGGCTGAAACGGTCGCTGCGGCGAACGCTTCCTGCGTCCATACCCATCTCGGCGGGCTTGAAATCCTTAACCTGGCCAGCTACGTGAACGGTCAGCTCACCAAAGCGGTCCAGACCCTCAATCTTGGAAATACCCAAACGGCCGTTCTCCAGGCTGTCTTTGAATTCCTGGACATTCTTACCAATGGATGTGATAACACCCATACCGGTAATTACAACTCTTTTTTCTGTCATTATAATTATGTTTTTTAGGGGTTGCAAAGGTACCCCTTATTTATTACTTATACATAAAACGACGGATGCTACCCTTGGGTGTCTTCACAAAAGGCTCAAATTTGAGTTCAAAGCCGTCCACATGTGAGTAGGCGGGGATCTCCTGGTTGAGCTTTGTGATGTTACCCGCCATTACGGCGTTCAGCGCCTCGTTATCCATGCCGCTGGCTGCCACCTGGTCCACGTTAGGCACAATCAGAGCCGTCAAATGGCCCTTGCGGTCCACAATCAGCGACTCGGCAACGTAGGGCAGGGCGTTCAGCACCACCTCAATCTCCTCGGGGAAAATGTTCTGACCGTTTGATGACAGCAGCATGTTCTTGCATCGGCCCGCCAGGAAAACGGTAGTATCCTTATCGATGGTACCCATATCACCGGTGCGGAACCAGCCGTCCTTGTCCAGAACCTCGGCGGTAGCCTCCGGGTTCTTGTAGTAACCGGTAAACACGCAGTCACCGCGAATAATCAGCTCACCCGGAATGTGCTCGGGATCATCGGACTCAATGCGGCACTCGATACCCTCGGCCACGATCTCACCAACTGATTTCATCTTGTACTTGCCCTTCTCGCCGATGGCAATGGTGGGGCAGGCCTCGGTCATGCCGTAACCGGTTACGAACGGGATCTGCAGCTTCTGCGCCATCAGATCCTCCAGGTCAAACGCCATAGCGGCGCCGCCGGTTACCAGCAGCTCTATGTTCTCACCGAATGCTGACATGAATATGGTGTTCAGAGCCTTGCAGTAATCCTGGTTGTTCTTGGCATCGGCCAGCTTCTGGCGTCCGGACTTGCTGGTCACGAACTCGCCTATGGTGTTGTCAAGCATCTTGACAAGGATAAGGGGCACTGCAAAGAATACGTTGGGCTTAACCTCGTTGAGTGCGGGCTTAAGATATGCGGGGATGGGGGGCATGCCCAGGATTGTAAGGTGCATACCCAGGCAGAGCGGCTCAACTGCATCATACAGCAGGCCGAATATGTGTGCAAACGGCAGCACGCTCAGGTAGGTCTGGCCCTCACGGTAGGGGAAATGACGCGGAATCAGGTATACGTTCACGCTGAAATTGCGTACGGTAAGCATAACGCCCTTGGGGTTACCGGTTGAGCCCGATGTGTAATTGAGTCCGCACAGCTCATCGGCGGGACGGTCTTCATAGCCAAAATCCTCAATCTTGAATCCGGTGGGATGAGCCTCGGCCATCAGGGCCTCACGGCGCATGTATATCTCTGCAAAATTGCCGCGGCTGGCAAGCAGCTCTCCGGTGTGGACATCGATGGCGGCCATGATGTTCGGCATCTGGTTAAAGTCCATCTTGTCCATCAGACGCTTCTCGGTGTAGAGCAGCACGCTGTCTGAGTGGTTCACCAGGTTCATGGTATCGGTGGGGGTATATCCGTCAAAGAGCTGGACACCTACGTAACCGCCGGTCATGATGGCCATGAATGTCTTGGCCCAGCCGGCGCAGCTCTTGGCGTTGAGTGCAATCTTGTCTCCTTTCTTAATTCCGGCAGCCTTCCAAAGCAGTTGGTCCTGCTCAATCTGGGCGGCCAGCTGGCCGTAGGTTGCAACGCTGCTGCGGTAATCGTTGAGAGCGGCATCGTTCCAGTGCTTGCGGACGGTGCCCTCAAATTTCTTGATGAATGAAATGTCGTACATGTTTTTGGTTTGTTTTTGTACCCTCTACCGGGCATCCCGGTCACGGGTGGTTTTACATTGTGCCATGACCGGGCAACCCGGCCTCAGGCTTACGGGGTACAAAAATAACCCTTCGGGGCCGCCCGAAGGGTTTGTAGAGGGGTGTTTGTGGCAAACCTATACGCCTTTGTGGCGAGTCATTTCACCACTTTGCGGTTATTTATAATGTAAATGCCGTGTTCAAGTGAGCGGTAAGCCTCATCAAATGAGCGGAATGCACCTTTAAACTGACCGCTTATGTAATACACTCTGACAGGTTCCGCATCATTGGCCACATTGGCAGTTCCGGTGGCAGGATCATACTTGTGGGTGGTTATGTACGACCCCAGATATGCCTCCCATTTGTCTTCATGTTCATTGTCATACATCAATTGGTTGATGTGTGACTGGGCAAACGTAAGATTCCTGTCCACCAAATCCTCACTGCCCAGCAACAGCCATTGCTCGGACTCTACTCCTGAAATCTTGGGGTCTACGTCATAGATCCCGGTCACGGGGTCATTCCAGGTTACGTCTACTGCATACCACTTGTCATCATTCATCTTAACCTCATTCCACATATGAGCCCCGGGGGTATCCCCGTTAAAGCTGATGGCAGGGCCAACGGATATAACGCAGGGAATATCCAGTTTGTCACACAGTACCTTGAAGGCTCTTGAATAGCCCTCGCACACGGGACCGTCAGTTCCGTTGTTGCCAGTCAGTGCGCTGTACGGACTCCATGCCAAAGGTGAAAAACCTTCATTTCCAGTGCCATATACCGAATTGTATGCGTTGGTCTTGGTAAGCCGGTTGTTCAGGTAGCGTATCCGGTCATAACGGTTTGACGTGGGGGCATCGGTCAGGATTGCGTCAACTGCGTTCTTGTATGTGGTGATACCCGCTCTCATCTTCTCAGCGGTATTGAAAGGCGCCCAACGGTAATCCCAGTCATCGGTCTTGAGCAGGAAATACATGCGGTAAATGAACTCTACCTTGTCCTTGCCGGGAGTGGTCAATAAACCGTATCGGTAACTGTAGCCGCTGTTGTAGTTATATAAATTGCCAGTCCAGAATGCCTCCGGGAAGTCATAGTCGATGCATACGAAAGCGTATGGCATGAATATTCTCATCTCGTCCCAGTATTCCTGGGCTTTATCATTCACGGCTTGTACTGCATACTGTTCCATAGCGTCCCAATTGCCGTACAAATCCTCGGGGTATGTGTAATCAACTATTTCGTGCCATTCGGTTATCTGCAGGCAATATGCATTGTTCCAAGCTTCAAAATGTTCAGTTCCTTGAGACGGATCGATAAAGTAATTGGTGGTGCCGTTGAGCGCCTCCTGGACTTTCTGGCCGTAGTCATTATAGAACTGGACCAGGTATTCCGGCATGTTGCTGATGCGGTCAATCCACCTTACCTGTGGCGTGACGGGGCTGCTGCCGCGGGTGGGGGCTTTAAGTATCCTGCTGTCCGGCGTACCTTCATGCAAGGATGCAACAAACTCGCGGACATTGATTGTACCGCTCCT
>Ga0265300_10002154_pt1 | contig 17405 bp, 12 predicted proteins | sample AusTroGonzalo_MG_FD_193482 | JGI IMG/M metagenome (GOLD analysis project Ga0265300, IMG submission 193482) | Bovine rumen microbial communities from tropical cattle in Woodstock, Queensland, Australia - Gonzalo_03 | ecosystem: Host-associated > Mammals > Digestive system > Stomach > Rumen ...
TTTGACGTCCTTTCCGCAGAAGGCCACCGTCTGGTCGAAGATGGTGAGCGCGTCGCGCATGGCACCATCGGCCTTGGAGGCTATTACGTGGAGGGATTTGTCGTCTATCTTTACGCCTTCTTTTTCTGCGATGCCCTGGAGGTTGCGCACCATGTCGGGGATGGAGATGCGGTTGAAGTCGTAGGTCTGGCATCGGCTCAGGATGGTGGGAAGGATCTTGTGCTTCTCGGTGGTGGCCAGGATGAAGATGGCGTGTGCCGGGGGTTCTTCCAATGTTTTGAGGAAGGCGTTGAAGGCGGCCTGCGAGAGCATGTGCACCTCGTCGATGATATACACGCTGTACTTTCCTACCTGGGGCGGCACCTGAACCTGCTCCATGAGTGTCTTGATATCTTCCACGGAGTTGTTGGACGCGGCATCCAGTTCGTGGATGCAGTAGCTTCTCCCCTCCTGGAAGGAGACGCAGGACTCGCACTCCCCGCAGGGTTCCATCTCGGGACCCGGGTTGGCGCAGTTGATCATCTTGGCGAAGATACGGGCCGTGGTGGTCTTACCCACGCCGCGCGGTCCGCAGAAAAGGTATGCGTGCGCGAGCTGCCCCCTCCGGATCGAGTTGGACAGCGTGCGGGCGATGGTATCCTGGCCGATGAGCGTTTCGAAGGAGTCCGGCCGGTACTTCCTGGCAGATACGATATAGTCACTCATAGACTACAAAGATACAAATTATTTTATGGTCTGCACATAACTCTCCGGCGTGATAATACGCGGCAAATGGACGTTCTTAGAAAGGCCCTGTCCAATAACAAAATCTTTTGTATTGTGAGTAACCAAGATATCGCAAGCCGAAGCCGACGCACAAACTACTTGAAGGGCGTCTTCGAAATCAGGTGCATCCAAAAGAAGTGCGTTTGAAAACTGATTGGCGTCCATAGGAAGTATTCTCATCATAGAAGACAACTGTGCAAGCGTTCCTGCACGCTCCCCCGACGAAAAAGTCTTTCTAAGGATGTAGGCAATATTTGCCATCGACAGCACAGAAGTGCACAGCTCAGCTTTCTTCTCCTCTCCGAGTTGCAGTAGTTCCAAAGATGCCTGATAACCGTCACGAACAAATAAAACATCCAAAAGGATGTTCGTATCTACAAATACTCTATCCATTACTTCGACAGAATGTATTGAGCACGTTCATCCTCCGGATCAATTTTCACGCGACGAGCTATTCCCAAAAGGCCCAACACCTTTTGACTGGTAACAGACGGAGGGATAGATGGAACCCTACGCATTGTTTCTTCCTTAATCATCTGTTCCATATAACTCTTGACAGAAACGCCATTATTGAGGGCCTGCACCTGTAGGGCCTCCAATACAGGCATCTCCAAATCGATGAGTTTGCGCTTTCTGACTGTTCTCGGAATCATATATATCAATTTTCACAAAGATATATACATTTCACCAAATAAACAAATCCCTAATTGCCCGAAGTGCTCCCATCGTCCCAAAGTCATGGATGTCAGAAGCAGTTCACTGTGAGACCATCGCACGTGCCTCCCGCCGCATCATCCACCCCTCATTCCGGGCTTGATCCGAAATCTCTTGCCGCGTTGACACGAAATCGCCATTCTGTGCATTCTAGCTGTCAACGTGGCAACGTTTTTGGCGTTTTTGCCCGATTTCTTTGCCGCGTTGACAGGAAATCGCCATTCTGTGCGTTCCAGCTGTCAACGCGGCTTTCCTTCCTGTTGCGAAGGACCGTTTTTCACCCACGCGGGCACTGGAGAACGGCTTGCGGAGTCCGTGAGATGAGCGGCATCAGGTTCGGAGTGCAATCAGCACCAGGATTTCCATAATAAACAGAACTACAGGCAGTTCCGACAAGAAAAAAAAGCGGAAAGGGTTTTACGATTAGGTTTTTTAATAGTATCCTCCATCAAGGAAATAATTGAATATATCATCTCATCACTTCCAAATCTCATATTCCTCTTTCAACCATTTGCATGGTTGATTACGATAGTGATCATACAAACGATCTTCCACATGAAAGTCATCCCATACTGCGCTACGTTCCCGACCTCTAGCCTCCCCCTTTGAGCATTTTGTTATTTCTCCCGTTTCTGTGTTATAGAGTGCGAAACTATTCTCAAACTTGTCATAAATATACTTTATATGAGGAACGAGAAACTCCTCTTTAACTGGAATACTCCCAACAATTTTCCAACGACCATTTCTAAGGACACTGTCATAGACAGTGACTCTAAATAGCGTCTTGCAATCTTTCAGAATGAACAAGTCCTCAAGCGGAATATCCGACTTATAGTCAAAAAAGAGGTATTCGCCATGAGGAAGTAACTGTGCATAACAAAAGTATTCCCCATGAACAGGAATTTCGATAATATCTCCCAACCTTTTTCTTTTTCGGTAGGTATTATTTGCCATTATTTAGTGCATTAATAATTTCTTACGAGCTTAGGGCAGCCAATTGCATTCCTCGCTAGGAGAATATGTACTGATGGCATAACTACGAATCCCCCCAGATGTCGCCCATCACGGGAAGATACAAGATCAACTCCGAGGATTTAAAAACAAGCCATGTTTTGACACAATTGAACGCAAAATAGACTCATCTAAATCCGCGTAAAGGTGAACATAGTAATCGTAACCCACATCAAATTGAATCCTCTTATCTTTGTTGATAAAGAAACAATCAAGTATATTTCGTAGAGAAAGACGGAATAGCAAAGCCGCTTTTTCTATCGAATAACGTGCTCCGGATTTAACGGGGCCAAGTTCAGCAAGAATCTTCTTAGTAGAAACACGCAGTTCACGGCAAAAATGACTGGGAGTTCTGATAGTCTTTATTGGATCAAAGGAGAATAATGTAATATACCTACAGCTGGCATTTATCAGCACTTCTTTGAAAACTTCCACAAAGGAATTCTCCACTCGCATGTATTCTTCTACCGTTAAAAACTCTCCGTTAAATTCATCTCCAATTTGCGAACATGATGTCCAATCTTCGACGACGCAAATCCCCTCATGATTATACATACTAGGAGAATACTTTACGATTTCGTTCATCTTTTCCCAATCATAGAAGGGCGGCTCTAGCCTTTTTAATATCAAAGCTCTAATGTCCATTAATTATGAATCGTATTTAACTTTTCGTCATATGTACCCATTCTATTCTAAGATCATCCAATTCCTTCATAGATTTGGCTCTTTTCCACACTCCTCCGCCATGACCATCTCTATCAGGACAAGTCATTGACTTATTCCCTATAATATCGAACCAGACTGAATAGCGGTATTTATCATACGTGTCGAAATAATAATCCCAGGCCGAGAATTAATACGACAAATAGCGAGTAAGAAAAACGTCCACTGGCTCTCCCCCATAGATACCCGGAGTCCAATTCTGGATCTTGCTAATTGTTTCAATTACTTGTCTCTCTTCCTCGTTCAGTTGTTCACTCTCTTTATCTTTAATTCTGGGGCCGATAATCATACAAGGCAACCATATATCCCTGCGCATCCGCCGCAGCCCGAACGTTGCCCAGATGGTCCGTGGACACCTCGCGAAGAAAGGGCATGAGGGCCGATGATTCTCGCGCAAAGCTGCCCCCTCCGGATTGAGTTGGACAGCGTGCGGGCGATGGTATCCTGGCCGATGAGCGTTTCGAAGGAGTCCGGCCGGTACTTCCTGGCAGATACGATATAGTCACTCATAGACCATAAAGATACAAAAAAAACAAAAACGCCGCTCGCCTCCGTCGCCCCGGTCCCCGACGAACTTGGTTCCCGCAATCTTAAGTTGGAAACACCCCCTAAATCGACTTAAGACTGCACCAAAGAACAATCTTAAGTCGATTTGAGGCCCAAAACCAACCTAAGATTGTCGGAACTCGCTATTACACATGAAGATATTTAGAAAAATGGTTTGTTTTTTGATAGAAAATGTGTAATTTTGGTCCACGTACATGAGACTGCAACCATAACAAAACATACAAAACTGTAATCTATTAAAAAAACGATGTAAAAAATCTGCTGCCTCGCACCTTTCTTTTCCCTTCGGCAGCGGCCTAAACGATCGCTTATAGACTTCAAACGTTAACAAACGTCCGCCCCCTGGCCTATTTCGGACCAGGGGGCTTTAATTATATACAAAAAGAAGCGCCCCGGGTTTATCCGGGGCGCCTCGATTATTGGAACGCTGAATCAATTATTTCTTTTTTTCAGCGACGGGTTTAACGTTCACCACTTCGGCTTTGCCAATCGTCCAGGAAGCCGGATCGGCGGGCTTGGAAGCGATGGCGTCGAAGCGGCTCTTGGCGAACACGCTCTTCTTCGCAGGCTTGACACTCACGACAGGTGCATCGGTCTTCGTCATTTCGCTAGGAAGGACGTAGCGACCACCGTAGGGATAACCACCGCCGCTGTAAGACTGATAGGACTCAAAGCCGGTGAAGACTCCTTCCGGAGCGGCACCAGGGGTGAGCGTAGCCTTACCGTTTTCGAGCGTAGCGGTGAAGAGGGTGTAGTCGGAACTCCAAGTAATCATGGAATCTCCATAGAGACCACCAAGCGCTTCAGTGATGCTCATACCACTATAAGACCAAACCTCATAAACCTGAGGCGTAACAACCAGGTTACCGGTTGCCTTATCGTAGCTGGCAACAGCAGCATACTCATTCTGTCCATCGGGACCAATACCCGTGATTGCATAGGACTTATTAGGCATGAGCTCAGCAATCTCAAAGATGGAAGAACCATCGACTTCGCCGATGTACTCTTCGGTTTCAGCGTCATACTGATAAACCTTGGCAGGGATGTTCCAATAGCCCACCCACTTAAGGTAGTCAGCGGTAGCCTCTTCGGCTTTTTCCATAACAGCCGGCAGAGCAGTCACACTGGAAGCAGCATCAGTATTACCTGCTCCAGCGTTTTCGCCGGAACGGATAACCCATTCATAGCCGATACCAATGAACACGCCATAGGAGCAAGTACCAGGGAAGAGATTAACCTTACCTTCCTCGTCAAAATAGCCGGTGAAGATCTTTGTAGCAGTATCGGTATTGGTGGGATATGCACCCCAGTTTCTACCACCGCTGGTAAAGACGCCGCACATATAGTTATCGCAAAGGCCATATTGGCCAACTTCGAAGTCCTGACCATCGAGTTTCTGCTCCATAATGTAGAAGGAGCCCGTTTCGGCATCAAAGGAACCCTCTACCTCCGTTGCTTTACCACGAAGTTCGCCATTCAAGCCAGCGATACCGGTAACCTTATAAGTAGAGCCCTTGACTTTCTCCTCAATGACCCAGGTCGAAGTGCCAACCTTCCATTTGCCGATGAAGTCATCGTAAGTGCCAGCGATTTTAACCACCTTCGTCACACCAGTAATAGGCGTTTCGGTAGGGTCACCGTAGTTATTACCCTTACCTGCATTGTTTCCGGTCATGATAATCCAGCGGAAGGTATAGCCAGCGTACTTGATAGTTTTGTCGCCGTTGGCGCCACCGCGAATCTCAAGCGTGCCGTCAGGCATACCGTAGAAGGCGGCAGCCACGCCAAAGTTAGCCTCATTAAGAGAATAAGCGTAATTGTATCCACTCGCGTAGTAGCCACAGAAGTACTCTCTCAGAGGGCCATAGTGGTTGGTGGAAGGATCCTCCAGGTCGCCAATGACCTGATCGGGGATCTCGAGAATACCCTTCTCGGAATTGTAGTTAGCCACCAGGGTGTGTACGCCGGAACGGGTAGCAGCGCTGTTCGGATAGTTCTCAATAGTGTAACTGGCTCCCTCGACATTGGGTTTGACAGTAACCTCAACACCGTTAATACTCCAGGCACCCACAAAGTCAGCATAGGTCAGCGGCACAGCAGGGTCGACCTTCTCGAACTCGAGCTTGGCATACTTACCACTGGCATAACCGTCTTCGTTAAGACCGACAACAAAGGCAACATACTCGCCGAAGTCAAGCATATCGGACTCCATCGTAGAGGTCTTGGTTGTAGCATCGTCGTCAATGGACTCTTTGTAGTAATAGAACCAGTACTGAACCTTGTCGGCGCAATAAAGTGCCTCAGAAACGAGAAGTTCCTCAATAGAACCCACTTCTTCGATAGCCTTGGCCGGGCAGACAATAGCGCTGTAGTTGTAGTAGTAATCCTCAGAACCGGCAGCAACCGTATTCTTGAAGACTTCCCCTTCATCACCGGTACCTTCATAAGTCAGCGTCCAGTTGGGGTTCTCCACGAAGGTTAACTCAACGGCACTGTTTGCAATGAAGTCTACATAGGAATCCTCGGTGAAAGCGCTATCGTCATCGTAGTCCACATAGGAACCGACGGTGTAACCCTTGAGGGTAACATACTTACCCACCATGGGTTCGAGATCGATGCCGAGAGGAGCCTCAACAGCAATCGTCGGGAAGTAATTAGAGTAGTTTGCAACATCCACGACATAACCGGCGTCCGTCTTCTTCAGAAGGCCACTAACACCAGAGTTGATGCTGCCATAGGAATAGTGATAACGCATAGGTCTCACATCCAGGTCGGGGATCTCACCTTCGTACTCGTCATCCTCAACTACACCAGCAGTGCAATCCACATAGACAGCACGGGTGTCCGCGTTGGTCTTCTTCACACCCGTGAAGTTCACCACATCGCCACGTTCAACAGCGACGTTCAGGCCAAGAGCCAGATAGATATAGCCACCATTTTCGTCGGCGACCAGCGCACCCGCCTTGGAAGCAGCAAGAACAATAGCGCCATTGGCAGCTACCTCAGTACCGTTTTCAAGGGTACGGATAGAAGCGAGGTCGGTAGTAACCTCGGGAGACGGCTGCTGAACGATGTTGAACTCCTCAATCTTGTCGGCCGTGTTGCGGTCGTTGATAGTTACAGTACCCACGCGGTAAGCGCCGGTCTCGTTCTTGGCGGCGACAATCTTGAGTTTGTCGGTGTGGGTAGCCTTGGTCTCAACGACGGAGAGCCAGGAGGCGGCCTCGTCGTCGATATTCACGTTGTACTCCTTGTTGGTGGTCACGGTGAGTTCGAACTCGCCACCGGTGGCGGGAGCCTGAGCGGAAACGTCGGCAACTGCAGCGATTTCACCCTTTTCGAGGGAGATCACCTTGATGTTGGACTTGCCCTTGTTGTTGTCGGCGAAGACAAAGATCTTGCCTTCGATCTTGGCGGGCTCGGTAGCCTCGGGGTCGGCAGCAGGGACGCCAATCAAAATATAACCGCTAACAGCATCGATAGCAGCAATCTTAGCGGTGATGCCGGCGCTAGCGCTGAGGACATCGACGGTCACCTCATCGGTAGAAGAAACGCCCTGCACAGCATATGCCAGATGAATGGTCTCACCGGCGTTGATACCCACAGAATTGAGGGAACCATCGTACGTGATCTTCAGGGAGAAGGTCTTCTCCTTGGGGATCTGAACCTCAGTCTCGCCCACAACCAGGACGATGTAATCCTCGGTGGACTTGTTCTCATCAATATAGGCAGAGGTGAAGGCAGAGCCGTCGATCACGCTGAAGCCGAGGGGTTTCCAGGTCTCGCCACCATCGTAGGAAACGATAACCTTACCTTCGGTGCTGGTGCCGAACAGAGGAGTGATACCATCATCACCCTTGTCACCTTTATCACCCTTGTCGCCCTGGATACCCTGGTCACCCTTGTCACCCTTGGCGGTAACAGGCAGCGGGTTGCCGGCTTCGTCCTTCAGCAGCTGGCCGTTGACGGTCCAGTAGTAGATACCGTCCTCACCCAGCGTGATGCTGATTTCAGGAGCAACGGCATCGTTACCGTCGTTACCGTCGTTACCATCCTTGCCGTTCTTGATGGTAGCGGAGGTGCCATCGGAGAAATTGATGGTGTACTCACCTTCTCCCTCAACGACAGACACGATAGAGATCTTGTTCTGGACAGCATTCACCAGGCTCTCAAAACCGGGAATAGTCACATTGTTGATCTTTGCGACTGCATCTTCGAGGGCGGTAACACGCTTGTCCAGATCCGTGACCTTGTTCTTGAGGTCAGAGAGATCGGCCTCCTTGGCGCAGCCTACTGCCACGAGCGCGACCAGCGCAGTGAGCAGTACAGTCCAAATGGATTTTCTCATAATGATTAATATTTTTGGGTTAATAATTAATTATCGGTTAAAAACGGCAGCTGATGCCCAAGCAGAGGGAATTCCCGATCTGCGCATTAGCTGTCAGGTAAGAGACGTCCAGGCCAAAACCTTTCCACTTGGCACCCAGGCCCAGGGCCAGGTGAGAAGGAAAAGCAGCGCCCGCAGAAGCGTAACGGTAACCGGCACGCGCAAAGAGCATGTCCTTGAAACCGTAAGCGACACCGGCGGAAACGCCGATCTTGCCGCTGAAGTAGTAGTCGGCATCCAGTGCGCAGGTCAGCGCGCCGAGGCCGGCAGGCAGTTCATAGGAAGCAGCCACACGGGCCGATGAAGGCAGGGACGACACATTGTCGTTCTCCGACTTGACACCCGAGCCCAGGTTGGCCAGACCAGCCGCCACATTGAGGGCATCCTTGTGGTACTGAATCATGGCCGTGATAGCGGTAGAAGAAAGCTTATAGTCCGCCATCACCTGCTGCTGCACCAGACGGGCCGATACACCTACGCTCACGTACTCACCGAAGGAAGCACCGGCGCCGAAAGCGACGATGAGGTCCTTGGGAGAGAACTTACCGTTCTCGCCGCCGAAGTCAACCTCGGCGTGAGCCTGGTTGATAACGGCCGCAGACACGGCAAAGCCCTTGCCCAGGCGGACGGAAACGCCACCACCCAGGTTGTTGCTGAGGGTGTTGGTCTGGGCGGGAGCCCATCGGCCATAAAGGACCGCCGCGTCCACGTGGTTCAGAGCGAAGGGAAGCACGGCAGGATTGTCAAACGCAGCAAGGGCCGTCGATTCGGAGAGCAGCGACTTGCCGGCACCCGCCATACCCGTCTGAGCCACCCCGCGGGGGAAACTCAGGAACTCGAAGACCTCGTTGGCCGGCAGTTGCTCCTGGGCCTTGAGAGACCAGGAAAGCAGCAGCGCGGAAGCGAGAAGTATGCTATGACGGATTTTCATCGTTTGACAATGGTAAAGGTATAAACTTGATCCTTGTAGGTTACTTCAAGGGTATAATAGCCGGGGGCCAGGTTGTCCACGCTGAGGACAATCGGGGTATCTACGCTGTGGTTACCGGAATGTTCGTAAACCACGACACCGGAAGAAGAGATCAGGCGCACCGTAGTGGGAGCCTCTTCGACACCTGGGATCACGGTCAGGTTGCCCTTGGTCAGGACAGTCTGTCCAGGGATGAACACCTCACCGGCACCCTCCGGCTTCACCAGCACGGAGAATTCGGTCATGACCTTCTTGTCATCATGGTCAACGCCAGTCACTTTCACCTTACAGACGCCATCGGAAGCAGACGTTACCGTAAGGATAGTTCCATCTACGCTCGCGGTAGCCACGGTGTGATTGCTGGAAGACACCTTGTAAGAAAGGGGCTCTCCATCAGGGTCCTGAAGATACTCGGAAAGATCCAGTGTGACCGTCTTTCCTGAACCGTCTAAAAGGACAGCAGAAGGAGTGGCCACCACCTTGGGCTCGGTATTGGGCTTGACGGTGTAGATGATATTCATCTTCTTCTGGGCACCCAGCTCATCAGTTGCGGTAATCATAGCCGTATAGGTCTTAGGCTGGGAGAGCATGCACACGAGCTGGAAGTTGTAAAGGACGGATGAACCGTTGTTGGATTCCAACTGGGCACGACCCGTACCGACATTGTGAAGATCTACCGTAATGGGATCTCCATCCGGATCGGAGAAACTGACAGGGAGGGAAACATTCTGATAATGCTCAAACTCGAAGCCCTGCTCGGGATAATCCGGAATGTCAATGACGGGAGCCATATTCACGGCCGTGTGCACCTTTTTCACAGAAGCCTGCTGGGAATACTTCCGGTCATAGCTGTAAGCTACGATAGACACGTAGTAATCCTTATCCGGAGTGAGGCCGGTCAGGACGATATTCTGGTCGGAGCCGGGCTCGACGTTCATCAGCACCTTGCTGGCGTAAGAGATATCGCTGGCAGGATTGTCATAGGATACCTTCTCCAGGGAGGATGCAGAACGGGAAGCCACGACCATGTAGCCGTATGCCTCGACAGCCTTGAAATCCACCTTGATGTTGTGGCCGACAGGAGAAACACTGAACTCAGTAACCGCATCGGGCGCCTGCGCACCGGATCCATTCAGCTGGAACGAGCCCAGCGCATCCAGCATGGGGCCGATAGGCTTGCTGCCGGTCGAGGCCGAGATAGGACGTGCACCCTGGATCAGGCGTGTGCGCAGCTCTTCGGCCGTGAATCCCTGGCCTCCGAAATGGGAGACGATCAGGGCGGCGACGCCGCTCACGTGCGGGCAGGCCATGGAAGTACCACTATACGCGATATAACCGCCATTCAAATAAGTGCTATACACACCCACACCAGGAGCACAGATGTCCACCCAGTCTCCGTAGTTAGAGAAGGAGGCACGACTACCGTTCTTGTTGATGGCACCGACAGAGATACAGCCCTCGTAGTTACCTGGGGAGCCGTAAGGAGTGTTCGCATTACCGGCGGAGAAGATCACCACACCGCCCTTCATGGGAGAGTTCGGCAGCTGATTACCCGCGTTGTCGCAGCCCGCATACTTGTTAAAGTATTCCACAGCCTGGACAAACGAAGCATCGGGATGTTCATGAGCGCTCCTTGCATACTCCAACTCATAACCGGAAATAACGCCGTCGTTGTTGAAGTCGAAGTTGTTGCCCCAGCTGTTCTGGGAAATGATAGCACCCCTGTCCGCACCCTCTTTGATGGCCCTAGCGAAGTTGGAAGCCGTAGCATCCTGACCATTGGGGAGGGTTTTGAACACCTGCAGGGAAAGAAGTTTCACGCCCGGCTTACCGGCTGCCGCGTTACCACCGGCCACGCCGATGACACCGACGCCGTTATTGCCGACGGCCGCAATCGTGCCGGCGACATGCGTTCCGTGGTCATGATCTGCGATGCCACTTGCGCCATCCTTGCCATCCACATAATTGTAATGGCCTTTCTCGGCGATATTGGCTTTGAGGTCGGGATGATTCAGGGAGATACCGCCATCCACCACACCGACGGTGACGGAAGGGTTACCCATGGTACCATACTGGTCCCAAACGGCCTTGACGTTGATGTCATAGCCCTGGTATTCAGTATTGTTCACACCCCACATCTGGCTCCAGTAAGGGTCGTTGATGGTAACCTCCGGACGGATGATGCGGCTGGGTTCCACGATCTGGACACCTGCAGTATTCTCCAGGGCCTGCAAGGCCTCATCGGAGGAAACGCTCTTGTCATATTCCACCACATACCAGCGGTGGAGGCCGGCGGCCCGGGTACGAGGCTCCCACTCCCCTGCATCAGGGAAGAGTCGCGTCATGGAGGTCACCTTCAGCTGCTGAGGAAGGCGCTTCGAGGCGTCTCCTTTCTCAGCCTTCGCAGTGAGAGACTTATCCAGATAGACAATGGCCACACCGGGTTCTACGCCAAGGTCCGCCTGTGGCAACGCCTCTACCGTACCCGTTCCCGTTCTAAGAACGGGAGCGGACACCTGCTGAGGCATTTCACGCGTGCAGGCCAGTGCCAAAGCAGCACATAGAACAATCCAAAGGGTCTTCTTCATTTATCTTCTCTTGTAGTCGAGGAAATAATTCGAACGATTTCCGTTGATCTTTACTGTTGACGTAGAGACAGAAGAAGTAGCCGTCTTTGCCGGCAAACCCTGAGTAACCATCACGTCGTCCAGATTCAAAATAAACATATCTGTGCAATCAAAGTGACGGATACCGATACAAACACTCTTGTTGTCATAGGTCGCGGGAATTTTGACGGCAATACGTTGCCATAAGATATCTTTGACGTCATCAGTCCCCTGAAACTGCTTTATTTCTGATTCATAGGGATCTTCGATGGGGTTTGTGGCCTCGAATAATCCCTCAAAGGCTTCCAAATCACCATAAGTTTCAGGCTGCTTCGAACTAACATATACGCCATAATGCTCCTTCGCCCAATCAGGATCCTGACCTGCAACCCAGAAACTAACATAGTTATCAGTTCCAAGAGTGATTACCGGCGTTACAATCCAATTATCGGGAGTAAGAGGTTTTTTTGTTTCATTATCAAAAGACTGACTAAACATAATGCCTATACCTGAATGGGATGCCATGCTATCGCCATAAGACCAGCCAAAACCATCCTGATCAATGTCAGCAAAGAGCCAACCGCCCAGATTATCCACATTCTCAAAGTCCTCGCTGAAGATGACTCCACCCACTGGAGGGTTGCCGTTACCCTTGGCCTGGGTAATGGCAAACTCCTGGATTTGTTCACCAGCCTGCCAGATAACCTTACCGAAACGTTTTTCAGCCGTCTCGTTCTTGGCGACGGTTACGTTCAGGGTGTTCTCCGTGACAGAAGTTTTGATCCATTCGCTACCTTCCACCTTCAGTTTGATGGAGAGGGTGGTGGGGATAAACTTCAACGCCAGAGAGCCACCAGCAGCAGAGAAATCATAGGATTCCTCCCAGAAGTAATCATAACTAACTCCATACTGCTTTACCTGAAGGCGGCGTTCCTTACCCTGGGACTTGATAGTTACCGTTGCATAACGGATCAGCAGGGACATATTTTCAGTGCAGGAGAGCTTGACGTCCTGACCGGAGACTTCGGCACTGAGCCAATCAGAGCTGGCGGAAACCTCCAGTGCCGCGTCATTTCCTTTGACGGAAACAGTATAACTTCCGCCAACGGCATCAAATTCCACCGAAGCACTTCCTTTCACAGCAAGGGACTCGACAGCTTTGTATTTGTCGGGGATCTCATAACTCGCCTTCTTGCAGGAGAATGCAAATAAAAGGACAGCTGCGACACTTATAAGTGTGAAAATTTTTTTCATAAGACTATTCCTCCACTATTTTAGCAAGAGTGATTGGACCAGTAAGACGATAATTACCGCCGGGGAAATACCAGGATTGGGGGAAACTTGTATTGACGGTTCCACTCGTCTGGTACTCTGTCAAGTCAAACATGATGAAAGAATCAACCATGCTGCCAGAAAGAGTTCCGAAGTCCACCATACTAAGAACGAAGTCGTCTTTGTTAACATCATCTGCGACAGAACGCATTCCTACAGTGGGTAACCACGAGAACGTTCCGCCCTGATTATTAAGAACAGCCCAACCGCAAAGCCAGATAACGTGGCCTTGCTCCGTGGTGCCCACGTTCTGAGACATCCAGTTCAAAGCACCTTGACCGGCATTATATGTCAGAGCAATATCATACTTAGGATTCACGCCCTTGAGTTTATAGCTACGCTTATTGACATCCTGTACAATCTCAACATTCAAAGGGCCAACGCCCGTAGCGCCCACCGTCATCTTGTACTTTCCAAGAAAACGTTCATATCTCATATATCCTTCGGGGATTACCTGATTAAATACAATCCCATTAGAACTAAGCGTCATACTCTCGTCGTCAAAAACGAAATCCTTGAATTTAACGCCCTGGAAGTCCAGTGTCTCATACAGTTTGAAACCGGTAGGCGTGACAATGAATGGAACATTGACAATCTCACTCTGACTAGAATCTTTACGACCAATGGATAAAGTCCTTGTATTGTAATTAAGTGACATTTCCACAAGACCGCCTGTAATCTCCGCGGTGACAATCCCTAAAGAAAGACGCTGCGACATGTCGTGAACCTTCTCCATATAAGAGTCGGCATCTTCCTCCAGCGGATACATCTTATAGTAGTTGTGAGAACGTTTACCACGCATGACCACAGAGTCTGCGCAGGCGCTGAGGATATCAAATTCGAAATCGCCGCCACGGGACTGATAATATTCACTGGAAGATGTTGAGAAATAGTGCATAGCCACGTTGTAGGTATCGAACGTCAGCACGGGGCCGTCATCGCGGGTAAGTTTGTAGTTACAACTATCCCCCCAGCCTTCGGCAGGCTGTACCTCCTCATGGAAGATGGTTGCCTTGCCGGCTGCAGGTTTATCAAACTTGATTGTATACGTTGAACCGCCGCCAATAACGTTCTGATTTTTTGTATAATAGGCAACGTACCAACCGTTCTGAGGCTTAGAGATTACTTCCTGAACATTGTCCAGAAACTTCTCCATGCGCGTCGATGAGGGCTCGTCAAACACTTTCTCTTGCTTCTGGCAAGAAATGACGACTGCAAGGACGGCAAAAACAAAAATATATTTAGTTTTCATAGACATCATGTTCTAATAAGTCAAATCGGTAAGATCCACACGGGCAGCGAGAATATCGTCTGTACGGCGAAGAACCACATCACGAATCTCGTCGAGATCGATATCCCAGGCTTCCAGCATATAACTCCGGACGATTTCCAGTTTCTGCGCAATTTTCTTAGAGCCTTCACTTCCAGCCTGATTCATCCATGCGGACCACTGTTCGGGAGTGTTAAGCACGTACGTAGAAAGCATCTCTGCAAAGTCTTCGTGATCGGAATGCTGCGAGTACTGGGAGATGAAACCATACTTCAAGTAATCGTGAGGATGAGTCTCATTCCAAGCATTCAGGACATAGTCCGTACCAGATATCAACTGATAGTCAGGAGTGAAATCCTTCGTCTGGTTCAAGATGTGGGTGAACTCGTGGTGGATGGTCTTGAAATAGAACTCATTCAACGTGCCCGGATCCTGGCTCTCAATAGCAGCGTTCAGAACATTGTTCAAGAAGTTAACGCCGCCGAGGAAGATCTTGCGGCCACCTTCTGCGGTACCCAGGATCATTTGTCCGTTGTTGTCATAGTGGAAAGTGCCTTCCAGGAAGAACAACTTGGGGAAGTAAGAGCAGGTAAACGTGGTACCGGCCACCTCGTCATACGTATCCACACAGAGATACTTTACCAGATGAGCATAAATGATAGACTGATCATAGTCAGCCGGAGTGGTCCAATAGGCGAGATTGGATTCCATCTGCTCATAACGGTACTTAAACTGTATATTGTACGGATTCAGCAGATTAGCATCAAGCCACTTGTCAAATTCGGTTTCCTCGGCACGGGAGTCCTTGATAACACTCTCCTGGTTAAGCTGTTCTTGCTGGCAGGAAGCCAGAGCCAAAACCGTAGCCGCTGCAATAGCAATATGTTTGATATAACGTTTCATTGTTCTATCCTCCATTTTTATTTGTTACGGGGGTTCGGCGTAAGACCGGCATCAATAACTTCACGAGGAAGTTGGATGGCGCGGCGGGGATCATCTTTCAGCAGCATGTCATCCAGGCGCGCAGGGGCACCATTGCTACCCATGGTGCGACGCCAAATCTCGATACCGTAACGCTTGACATCCCACCAGCGCAGGCCCAATGCGAAACCTTCGATGCGACGGAAGCCCAGCACGCACTGGATCATGCACTCGCGAAGGCCATTCTCGGCGCCGATGTAGAAGGAAGGATTCAGATGCTTCTTGATAGTGGAATTATCCCAAGTAGCATATTTAGACTCCCGGATCGGATTTCCGTCATCATCATACTTCACGATAGGATCCTCATAGAAGGCCAGAATCTTCTCGGGAGTCAAGACCATGTCAGTCTTGACGTTGTTCTGCATCCAAAGTGTGAGATCCTCAGCTGCTGCTTCATACTTTCCCAGAAGCACGCGCGCTTCGGCACGAACCAATAGCGTCTCATCTATGGTCAAGGCCGGGAAGAACATGAAAGGGGTTACCGTTTCAGCAACAGGGTCTACAATTTTAGCATGCTCATTAATCCTCCAAATGGTTACCTTATCATAGTTATTGCCACTATATTGGGAAGGAGACATGTAATACGACGCACCGCCCCAGATATTGGAGGCATAGAAGTCCTCATTGTTTGCAGTATAACGCGTATGCGTATACTTTCCGCAATACGTCGCACCGACACAATATGATCTACCATAGATAGAGTTGGCGCCCAACATGAGGAGGTTTGCTTTCTCGGAAGGACTGATAAACTGATCACACCATGCATCAAAGTCACGCGTGATAGTACTGAATTTCTTCAAATCACGAAGCTGAGGGATAGCACCCAACGCAGCATCGGCATACTTCTCAGCCTCTGCCCACTTCTCATAGAACAAATAGAAACGAGCCGCAAAAGCATTGGCCGCTTTCTTGGTGAAATGGTACTGAGGAACTTTGTAATATGCGTCAGAGATATACGGGAGAGCAGCCTGGATATCCTCATCAATATGCCGATAAACCTCGGCCACCGTTCCACGCTCATATTTAGGGTTCAGGGTAGTTTCCGATCTGGTCATGTAGGGAACGCCGAGATCCGTCTCGGAGGTTTCCGGATTATAATTCATGCAGAACGTATTAACCAGAATAAAGTGAGAGAACGCGCGGCACATGAGAGCCTCAGCCATTTCAGCCTGGCAATCAAGAGCCTCAGCGCCACCCTTCTCTTCCATGGTCAGAAGAGCCTGGTTGGCAGAAGCAATGGCACGATAGCAGTTCTCCCAAACCCATGCGGGACAACCGAACCAATCCTCAGTCACATCACTCCAAGAGTAAATCTGATCGAAAATCACATCCGTGTAAGGATTGTTGTCTCCCAGATTCTCATTGTTGTCGGACATCAGTTCATTAAAATAGAGATAGTCCACAGAAGGATAAGCCGTCACGAGCAGCCTACGGATTTTGTCCGCGCTATCCAACTCGGTGCGGTTATCAGGCATCACATCCAGGAACTTGTCGCAGGAAACAAGGCCCAAGAGCATGAGGGACGCAGCGAAAATGTATTTTGTTTTCATATTATTGAGCCAATTGAATTAAAGACCGATTTTGAGGGTAAAGGTAACCTGCTTAGCCAGCGGAAGAGCAACACCACCGGTGTTGAAGAATTCCGGATCCTGGCCATTCAGTTTGCTATCGGAATACAGGAGGAAGAGGTTGGTGGCCTGCAGTTTCATGCCCAGGCTGTTCATACCCAGCTTCTTGGCGAATTTCTGAGGGAAGTCGTAGGCCAGTGAGATTTCTTTGAGACGGATAAAATCTCCTTTGGCTACACGATCCGTGGAGTAGTTATAGGCATTATACGCACGATTTAAATACATGCCCTTCTCTCTGTAGTAGCGATTCTGCCAGGAACTGGCGATTACAGGGACGGTCGTACTGGCTTCATCACCGGGTACAGTCCAGCGGTCTGCAAACTCACGAGGCATGGAATCCAAGTCGGTATAGGAGTTCTTGAATACGCGATCCAGACGAACGACATTACCGAAGGAATAGGTAAGGAATACGTTCATTTTGAATCCTTTCCAAGAGAAAATATTACCAAAG
>Ga0265300_10002163_pt1 | contig 17354 bp, 16 predicted proteins | sample AusTroGonzalo_MG_FD_193482 | JGI IMG/M metagenome (GOLD analysis project Ga0265300, IMG submission 193482) | Bovine rumen microbial communities from tropical cattle in Woodstock, Queensland, Australia - Gonzalo_03 | ecosystem: Host-associated > Mammals > Digestive system > Stomach > Rumen ...
TATCTCCGTGTTCAGCAGGGTCTTGATCCCCGCGGTCTGCGCCCGTAGGGGCTCGAGGACGTCCGCCGCCGGCGTCATGTCCGGGAAGAGTCGGTTCCACTCGGCCACGTGGCCGCCCACGACGGGGGCCTTCTCGATGAGGACGGGTTTATAGCCCAGCGCAGCGAGCTGGCGGGCGGCTTCCAGTCCGGCGATGCCGGCACCGATGACGGCGATGACAGGTTGGCGGTTGACCATAGGCTAGCAGCATTTGAGGACCGTGGGGAGGCCCGGTTTCAGGATATCTTTTTCGTTGAGGCCCAGGTACTTCCTCGCCGGGTCGTAGGGAATGCCGATCTTGTCGAGCAGCGGTTCGGGACCGACCTGATGGATCTGCAGGCCGAGGTCCCAGGGGTCATAGCCGAGCACCAGGCCGGCCAGCTCTTCGTAGGTGAGGGCCGGGATGCCGTGCCCGTTGGGTCCGTAGGTCTTACCGGTCTGTTCGGAGATGACATATTGCCAGCGGTCCAGGAAGTAAGGACAGCCCGGGCAGTTGGTGATGATCATGTCCGGGTGGAACGGCTCCATGGATTCGAATTTCTTGTGGGTATTGGACAGGGAATAGCCGCGGTTGGCCTTGACGTGATACTGCCGGAAGCCGTAGCCGCAGCAATGGCGGCGCTCCGGGTAGTCGATGACCTGACCGCCCCAGGCTTCGGCCATGCCGCTGAGCACGCAGGGGTACTCGGCGCCGCCGACTCCCTTGTGGGGGAACATCTTGGAGTAGTGGCAACCGATGTGTTCCACGATACGCAGGGGCTCGCCCGTGGCGCGGGAAACCAGTCGGAATTTCGCCCGCTCGGCGATCTCGCCGCGCAGTTTGTACATCAGGTCGCTGGCATGGGCGACGTATTGGGGCTTCTTGAACTCGCGGCGGCAGGCTTTCCACAGGTCTTCGCGGATTTTCGCTTCCAGCTCCGGGAACTCCCGCCAGGTCTCGAGGATCTCGCAGTAGTTGCCGAAGGAGGTGATGCAGGAGGTTACAAGGTTGTCGTAGCCCGCCTCGGTCATCAGGGCGAACTGGCGCGCCACGACGGTCATGGCCGTCTCCTGCGGGATGGTGTCGCTGTGATAGGCGATGCCGGCGCAGGTGGTGTGGTGCTCGGTTTCGAAGATGTCACGCCCGAGCAGGTCCCGGCAGATGGCGAGGAAATACTTCTCGCTGGCCGGGAAGAAATTCTGCCGGATGCAGCTCCGGACATAGAAATAATGGTCGTCCGGTATTTCCTTCTGGTAGTCCGACCAGATTTTCTGTTTTCCTTGGTAGATCATTCGTTGTTGAAGTGTCCCGGGGAGCAGTGCTCGAAGGTATATTTCGTGTATTCGTCGAAGTCCATGCCCATTTCGGCGGCCTTCTCGCGCGAGGCTTTTTCCACGGCCTGGATGCGTTCGGTGCCGCCTGTGACGTCGAAGATGGCCTGAAGCTCGTCCAGGTCCTCCTGCGGGATGCGGCGGAGGACGCCCGGGCCTTTGCCCTGGTAGTTGGCGCCCAGCCGGGCGTACACGTCTTCCTTATGCTCGATGACCCAGCGGGAGACGGGACCGGATTCCGGATGGTCGTCGGGGTCGAAAGTGCTGGGATGAACGCAGTAGCCGAAATGCAGGATGTTGCCCGTGAGCTGCTTGGTGAGCGGCCAGAGCTGGCGCCCTTTCTCTGAACAGGTGAAGTAGCCCAGCTTCGCGGAGAGGTTGCGCAGGGCCATGATGACCAGGCCCGGACCGTTCTTGCGCGGGCAGCGCGTCACGCAGGACATGCACTCGCCGCAGTACCAGATGGTGTCGCTCTTCAGGAGCGCCTCGATCTCGGCCTCGTCCTTGCGCTGGACCGTGTCCACGATCTTGCGCGGGTCGTATTTGTAGAACTCTGCCGCCGGGCAGATGGCCGTGCAGGTCCCGCAGTTGATGCAGGTCTTGAGCCCCTCCCGGAAACGGTAGTCTTTGCAAAGTTCGTCGTATAACTTGCCCATAGAGCACAAAGGTACAAAAAAGTACAAAGCGGGGAGTAGGATAAAAGCAAAAAATAGCTTAAATTTGTAGGAATAAACCCAAGCCACACAACCGATGGAAAGACATCTTGACCCTCACTGCGAAGCCATTCTCGAGGAGTACCGGGCCGCCCTTCCGCAATGCCAGGCGGTTGCCAAGGAACTGCACGAGCAGTTGAAAAGCACGTTCGAGCGGGCGGGACTTATCGTCGCGGCGCTCGAGTATCGCGTCAAGTCGGAAGATTCCCTGGCCGGCAAGCTGGAACTCAAGGGTGCCAAATACAAGAGCCTGGCGGACATCACCGACATTATCGGCCTTCGTGTGATTACCTTCTATTCGGACGACGTGGACAAGGTGGCTTCTGCCGTGGAGCGCCTGTTCACGGTGGACTGGGAGAATTCCGTGGACAAGCGGAAACTCCACGAAATCGACAGTTTCGGTTATCTTTCCCTGCATTATATCTGCTCGAAGAAGGGCTTTCCCTACCGCTTCGAGATCCAGATGCGTACGGTCCTGCAGCACGCTTGGGCCAACATGAACCACGACACGGGCTACAAGAGCGGCGTGGAGGTGCCGAAGGAGTACCTGCGCAACCTCAATCGCCTCGCGGGCATGCTGGAGCTGGCGGACGAACAGTTCAGCCGCATCCGCAGCGAACTGACCGACTACCGTCGCCGCGTTCAGGCACTGGTCGCTTCCGGCAATCTGGACGAGGTGCCGCTGGACGGCGACACCTTCCGGAGTTTCCTGGACCTGAAACCTTTCGACCAGCTGAACCGGCGCATCGCCGCCGTCAACCAGGCGGAAATCCAGGAAGTGCCGCTGATGCCGTTCCTGGCCGTTTTCAAATCCCTGGGCTGCAACACGCTCGGTGATGTCTCCAAGATGATCCGTGCCTGTTCCGAAGGCGCCTACCAGATCGCCTGCTACCAGATCGGCCTGACGGACCTGGACATCATTTCCTCGTCCCTGGGCCCGCAGGACGTCTGTATCGCATATATCCTGAAGAGTGGCGGCGGCCGCGCCGGCATCCGGAATATGTTCGACCTGCTCAACGGCCCGTCGGAGAGCAACGACGCGATGGCCGAATTCCTGACCAGCCAGGCGGAGGCCCTGCCTTTCATGAACCAGAAATAGTATGGCAAACAAAGCACTCAATACGGAACTGCTGGACCGCGCGATTCTCTTTGCGGTCCGCGCCCACGCCGGGACCGAGCGTCGCGGCAAGGGCTTCCCCTATATCGTCCATCCGATGGAAGCGATGGAAATCGTGGCCACGATGACGCCGGACCAGGAACTGCTGGCCGCGGCCGCGCTGCACGACACCGTGGAGGACACGGACGTGACGGTGGATCAGATCCGGGCCGAATTCGGCGACCGCATCGCCAATCTGGTGGCGGCCGAGAGCGACGTCTTCACGGAAGGCGTCAGCGAGGAGGACAGCTGGCATGCCCGCAAGCAGGCGGCCATCGAGCGCCTCGCCAAGGCGCCGCACGACGCCAAGATCGTGGCGCTGGGGGACAAGCTGTCGAATATGCGCGCCATCGCCCGGGACTATGCCGTCCAGGGAGATGCTCTGTGGAATCTCTTCCACGCCAAGGATCCCAAGGATCACGAATGGCACTATCGCGGGCTGGCGGACTCCCTGCGCGAGCTGCAGGACACCTTCGCGTTCCGCGAATTTGAAAGTCTAATTAATCAAGTATTTGGAAATAAATAACATGGAAGCTGTCAAGATATCCCTTTCCGATTATGTGCTGACCGGTGGCGGCGCCAACGGCGAAAGCTACGACCACAAGACCGATTCGTCGGTGATGCTGAAACTCTATCATCCCGGCAAGATCGAGCAGCCGCTGAGCGAGATGATCCTGGCCCGCAAGGTCTATGATGCCGGCATCCCGTCGCCCGAACCGGGTGAATACGTGGTCACGGAAGACGGCCGTTACGGCATCCGTTTCCGCCGTATCGTCGGCAAGAAGTCCTATGCCCGCGCCGTCGCAGATGATCCGGCACACGTACAGGACTATGCCGAGGAATTCGCCCAGATGTGTCTGCAATTGCACCGGACCCACGTGGATACGAAGGTTTTCGAGAATGTCAAGGACCATTACTACCATCTGCTGGAGATCAATCCTTTCTTCAACCCGTCGGAGAAGGACAAGCTGGGCCGCTTCATTGCCGACATGCCTGATGCGGACACGGCGAACCACGGCGACCTCCAGTTCGGAAACGCCATTTTCGTGGGCGACAAGCGCTATTTCATCGACCTGGGCGATTTCTGCTACGGCGGCCAGATGCTGGACGTGTCCATGGTCTATCTGTGCACCTGCCTGAGCAACGAAGAGTTCATCCAGGAGGCCTTCCACATGCCGAAGAGCCTGTCCGAGAAATTCTGGGAATGTTTTGCACATGCCTATTTCGGCGCGGACCGGCCGCTTCGTGATATCAACGAGGAAGTGGATCCCTATGCCGGCATCAAGACTTTGCTGGTCGAGCGGGACTCCCGGTGCCCGATGCCCGAATTCCGGGAGAAACTCGTTTCCATCCTGAAGTAACCATGCTGTCCGTCCTGCCTGCCATAGCCATCCACCTGGGAACCGGGAACATCCTGCTGCTCCTGTCCGTCCTGGTGCTCGCCGCCATCCTCATTTCGCGGCTCGGCGCCAAGTACGGCGTTCCGGGCATGCTGCTCTTCCTCATCCTCGGTATGCTCGCCGGCCCGGACGGTCTCGGCGTGGAGATCGGGAACCATGAACTGGCCGAATTCCTCGGCCATCTCGGCATCACCGTCATCCTCCTTTCGGGCGGCCTTGAGACGTCCCTGCACGAGACGCGTCCCGTGATGAAGCAGGGACTCATCCTGTCGGTGCTCGGCCTCGTGATGACGGTGCTCTCGACGGGCTTCTTCATCTACTTCGTACTCGGATCGCGCGTGGGCAGCGCCGGAGCATCGCTTCTGGGCTGTTTCCTCATCGCCGCCATCCTGTCTTCGACCGATTCTCCCTCCGTCTTCTCGGTGCTGCGCAGCAAGCGCCTCCACCTGCGGGAGAACCTGGACCCTATCCTGGAGCTGGAATCCGGCAGCAACGACCCGATGGCCTATTCGCTGACGCTCACCCTCGTGGCGGTCATTACGGGCACGGGCGTGCTGGGCCTCAAGGTCGGCTCCGGTTTCGTCGGCGTGCTGGTGGTCCTCCTCTCCCTGGTCTGGCAGGTCGCCGCCGGTATCGGAGTCGGCATCGGTGTCGGCTACGGTGCCCGCTGGCTGATGAAGCGGGTCCACCTGGAGAGCGGTCCGCTCTATTCGATCCTGATCCTGACGCTCGCCCTGCTCGCCAACGGTCTGGCTTCGCTGATCGGCGGCAACGGGCTGATGGCCCTGTACGTAGCGGCCATCGTCATCGGCAATATGCAGGACTTCCCGTTCAAGAAGGATGTCGGGAAGTTCTTCGAGAGCATCACCTGGCTGGCCCAGTTGCTGATGTTCCTCCTGCTGGGCCTGCTGGCCCGGCCTTCACACATGCCGGCGGTGCTGGGACCGGCGCTTTTGCTCGGCGTGTTCCTCGTTTTCGTGGGCCGTCCGCTGGGCGTGTTCCTCAGCCTGCTTCCGTTCCGCCGCCTGTCCCTGCGCGCCCGCACGTATATTTCCTGGGCGGGCATGAAGGGCGCCGGCCCCATCCTCTTCGCGATGTGCGCGGTGCTCAGCGGCGTCGAGGGCGGCTCGCAGATCTTCAACATCGTTTTCTGCATCGCGCTGCTTTCGCTGCTGGTCCAGGGTATGACGCTGGTGCCGGTGGCCCGCAAACTGGACCTCTGCATCGAGGACGATCCCGAGGTAGAATCCTTCGGTATGGAGATTCCGGAAGAAATGGGCATGCTGCGTGACCATATCGTGACCGAGGAGGACCTGGTCAAGGGCCCGACGCTGCGCGACCTGCATCTGCCGCACGGCATCCGGGTGGTGATGGTCCGGCGCGACGGGCGATTCATCGTCCCGCACGGCAGTCTGGCGCTGCACGTGGGGGATGAACTGGTGATAATCATGGGTGATTCGGACGATTAAATTTATATATGGAACTGAACGAGAATATCAAAGGGTTCGCCCGGAAAACCACCGGGAAAGGCCTGTTGCTTGTGGTCGTGGCGGCGGTCACGCTGGAAGCGACGTCGCTCGTCCAGTATTTCTCCTCGCGGCGCATGCTGATGGAAGAGGCGTCGCTGCGGGCGGAAAGCGAACTGCGAGCCACGCGGAACAAGATCATGGACATCGTGGACCAGGCCGAGTCCGCCGTTCACAACAGCATCTGGATCTCCCGCTGGTGTCTCGACTATCCGGACAGCCTGGCGGTCGTGTCGCGGCGCATCGTGGAGGAGAACCCCTCCGTGGTGGGCTCCACCATCGCCCTCGTTCCGGGTTACAACAAGGATCTGCCCCTTTATGCTCCCTATGTCTGCCGGACGGCGGACGGGGGGACCGAACTCAAGTCCCTGGCCACGGAAGAATATGACTACCCGTCCCAGGAGTGGTTCACCGAGCCGCTCAAATATGGCATCGGATACTGGTCCGAGCCTTATCTCGACGAGGGTGGCGGCGACATTCTGATGACGACCTATTCCGTGCCGGTGATGGACAATTTCGGCCGCGTCGCCGCCGTGCTGACGGCCGACGTCTCGCTCGACTGGCTCACCGACCTGATCGGCAGCCTGCGGGTCTATCCCGACGCCTTCAGCGTGCTGATCAGCCGCGAGGGCAAGATCATGGTCAGCCCCGTGGAGGAGTTGAACATGCACGAGTCGATCCAGGAGTTCGCGAAAGGAACCAAGGATACTTCCTCCTTCAATGTGCTGGCGAAGGGAATGCTTGCGGGCAAGAGCGGCAATGTTTCGCTGAAGCAGAGCCGCCGGGAGCGGATGTTCGTCTTCTACGCGCCGGTCGAAAAGACGGGCTGGTCGATGGCCATCGCCATTCCGGACAGCGAGATCTACGGCGAGATCCGCCGGATGAGCCTGCTGGTCACCTTCCTGATGCTGATCGGTCTGGGCATGCTGGTCCTGATCCTCCGATCCGTCATCCGGAATCAACTTGAATTCACGCAGCTCAACGAGAAGCAGAACCAGATGGAGAACGAACTCCGGATCGGCCATGATATCCAGATGTCGATGATCCCGCAGAGCCTCCATCCGTTCCCGGAGCGCAAGGACATCGATCTGGCCGCGATTATCGTCCCGGCCAAGGAAGTCGGCGGCGACCTGTATGACTTCTATATGCGGGAAGACAAGCTGTTCTTCTGCGTCGGCGACGTGAGCGGTAAGGGTGTGCCGGCCTCCCTGGTGATGGCCGTCACCCGCAGCCTCTTCCGGACGCTCTCTGCGCACGAGAAGAGCCCGCAGCGCATCGTGACGCTGATGAATGACTCCATGACGGACATGAACAACAATGAGATGTTCGTCACGTTCTTCTGCGGTGTGCTGGATATGACCACGGGCCATCTCCGCTACTGCAATGCCGGCCACAATCCGCCGGTGATCTATAATGGGGACGTACAATTCCTCCCCGCGCTTCCGAACCTGCCGCTGGGCGTCCTGTCCGGCATGTCCTTCCAGGAGCAGGAGCTGGACCTGGCCTGCGATGATACCCTCTTCCTCTACACGGACGGGGTCACGGAGGCCGAGAACCCCTTGCATGAGCTGTTCGGCGAAAGCCGGATGGAAGCCGTGCTGCGCACGCGTCGCAATGCCCAGGAGAACCTGGAAGTGATGCGGAAGGCAGTCGCGGATTTTGTGGACGGCGCCGACCCGAGCGACGACCTGACTATGCTGTTTATCCATTATCTTAACGATATGCAACCGGACGAAACCGAACGCCACCTGATTCTGCACAATGACATCCAGCAGATTCCGCAGCTGGCAGAATTCATCGAAACTATCGCCGAAGAGATCGAACTCGATCAGGGTTTGGCGATGAGCCTCAACCTGGCCCTGGAGGAAGCGGTGACCAATGTCATCCTGTACGCCTATCCGGAGGGCTCCGACGGCCTTGTGGACATCGAGGCAATCTTCAGCAGGGAGAAGCTGAAGTTCATCATCTCCGACAGCGGTGTGGAATTCGACCCGACCGCGGCGCCGGAGGCCGATGTCACGCTGGGCGTGGAGGACCGGCCGATCGGCGGCCTCGGCATTTATCTTGTCCGCAAGATCATGGACACGGTCAGCTATGAACGTGCCGACGGGAAGAATGTCCTCTCAATGACTAAAAAATTATAACAGATACGATTATGGAAGTAATTATCAACAAAGTAGATTCCGTGACCACCGTCCGACTGGTCGGTCGTCTGGACACCCCGGCGTCCCAGGACGTCGCACAGCAGTTTGAACCGTTGATGGCGGATGCCAAGGGCACGACCGTGCTCGACTGCACCGAGATGAGCTACATCTCCAGCTCCGGCCTGCGCATCTTCCTTTCCCTGCGCAAAGCCGCTGCTTCCCAGGGAGGTAAGGTCATCGTCAAGAACATCTCCGACGATATCCGTCAGGTGTTCATGATGACGGGCTTCCTCAACCTCTTCGAGATCGAGTAGCATTTTTCATCCAGCCGGGATGCAGGAATCCTGCCTGCCTGTACGGCCTTCACGACAGCGTCGAACGCTTCGCAGAGGTTCAGCGGGCAGAGAAGCAGGTCGGCCCCGGCCAGCAAGGCGAGTACGGCAGCTTCACCGCTGCCGTATTGCCGTGTTATGGCGCCCATCTCCAGGGCGTCCGTGATGACGAGCCCTTTGAAACCCAGCTCGCCGCGCAGCTTGTCCGTCAGGATGACGGGGGAGAGCGTGGCGGGCTCTTGGTTTCCCGTCACCGCCGGCGCGGCGATGTGGGCGGCCATGACCAGTTGCGCGCCCGCTTCGATGCCGGCGCGGAAGGGAATCATTTCGCAGGCGGCGATCTCCGCCCAGCTCTTTTGCGTGAAAGCGTAACCCAGGTGCGTGTCGGCGAGCGTGTCCCCGTGGCCGGGGAAATGCTTCAGGCAGGCCGTGACGCCGGCTTCCTGCAGGCCGCGCACGTAGGCGGCCACCAGCGGGGCAGCGTGCTGCGGATCGTCGCTGAAGGCGCGCTTTCCGATGATGATGTTGTCCGGGTTGGTGTTGACGTCTGCCACGGGGGCGAAGTCGATATCGAAGCCGTAGCGTTTCAGGTAGCCGCCGATCGTCCTGGCGGCTTCGTATGTGGATGCCGGGCCGGCCGCCGCCAGGGCCGCGGCGCTCTCGTAGCGCGGCACGTCGAAGGCCGGATTGTTCGCGATGCGGCTCACGCGTCCGCCTTCCTCGTCGATACAGAGCAGGGGGGCGCCTGGCAGTGCCTTCAGGTCGCGGACAAAGCGTTCCAGCTGTGCCGGGTCGGCGATATTGTGGCCGTAGAGCAGCACGCCGCCGACGGGATAGTCTGCCGCACGGCGCCGCATGCCGTCGCTGACCGCCTGCAGCTGATAAGCAGGAAGCTCGGCATCCGAATCATATCGGATACCGGGCTCCAGCGATTCCGGCCGGACGATGAAAAGCTGTCCGACTTTTTCCCGCAGGGTCATGGCCTCGATTCTTTTTTCCATGACCCAAAGATACGGTTTATTTTATCATCTTCAGCCACTTTCGGTAGCCGAACACCGCCACGACGCAGTAGAGACCGTAGATCGCGGCTTTGAAGGGGATGCCCTTGCGGACATAGAGGATGCAGCAGACCACGTCCACCACCAGCCACAGGAGCCACTGCTCGGCGTATTTCTGCGCCAGGGCCCACAGGGCCACGATGCTCAGCGCCGTCGTGAAGGCGTCCGCCACCGGGACGGTGGAATTGGTCCAGTGCGTGAGCATCCACCAGATGCCAAACCAAAGCAGCAGGAACGCAGCGAGCGACGGAAGGATGTGGCTTCGCTTGTAACGCGTGACGGGCCGTTCCGTGCGCTGCTGCGTCTCCGCGTGCTTAAACCACTTCCAGGATGCGTAGCCGTACACGCCCGCCAGGCAGTAGTAGATGGCCATGCCGAAGTCGGCGTACAGGCCGGCCTTGAAATAGAGCACCATGTCGATGGCCGGCATGATGATGCTGGCCAACCAGAGCCAGATGCTGGCCTTGTATTCGAGGATCAGGTAAACCAGCCCGACGACGAATCCGAGAATGTCCAGGAAGCGAAGTGTATCCATTTTTCTAGAAGCGTAAGGTTACGTGACCGAGAATCGTGAGCGGCGCCACGGGTACGAAACCGAGCTGATAGTAGCGGTTGTCGGGGGTGTGACCGTAGCTCTCGGCCACGGCGCTGTACACCCAGCCGCTCTGCGCCACGCGGGCGGAGAAGAAGTTGTTGAAATCCATGCCGAAAACGATTTCCTTCAAGATCCGGCGCGGCTTGAGCGTGTAGCTGAAGCTGAGGTCGGAGAGGCTGTATGCCGGCAGGGAACGGAGCTCGTTCTCGCTGTTGTCGAGATACATCCGGCTGACGTAGCCGGTGTGCCAGACCGCACTGAAGGCGCCGAAGTGCACGTTCACGAAACCGTTCAGGATCGCGGACGGCGAGAAGGCCAGGGCCTTGTCGCTGTAGTGGAAGCTGCGGGCTTCGTCACCGTTGCCGTCGCAGTGGTAGATTGCGTAGTCCGGGTTGTCCTTCCAGTCGTCCCAGTCCTCGATGACCTCGTCGAAGTCAAGAAGACGGTTGCGGCTCAGTGCGGCGTTGCCCTCGACAGTCAGCCAGCGGGTGATGTCCCAGCCGGCGGTCAGTTCGGCACCGAGGCGGTAGGAGTCCGGGATGTTGGTGGTCAGCGCCTCGCCGATATCGCTCAGCGCGCCGGTCTGGACCAGCTGGTCCTTGTAGCGCATGTAGTAGAGGTTGACGCCGGCGCGGAAGCGCTTCGCGGTGAACTGGTAGCCGGCCTCCCAGTCCAGCAGGCGCTCGGCGCGCGGAGCGGGATACAGGCCGTTGTCGGTGAAGTTGTTGCGCTCCGGCTCGCGGTGGCTCATCGCGAAGGAGGCATAGGCCCGGTGACCGCCATGCTGGTAGTTGACGCCGGCCTTGGGGTTGAAGAAGTCATATTTGACATCCACGTCCAGCATATGCTTGCTTGGGATGTTCGTATTCTTGTCGATGATGTACTTGTCGTTGTATCCGTCCGTCTTGTAGCCGACGTGGCGGTACTGCAGGTCGCCGAAGATGCTCCAGTCCGCGCTCAGCGCGTAGGAGGCCTTCACGAAGGCGCTGGCGTCCAGCTTCGAGGCGTCGGAGTCATAGTACTTCCGAGGCTGGTCGGCAGAGATGCCGTATTTGCTGGCCACCAGCTCGGTACCGGCATAGGTCAGGAATCCGAAGTGATTGCCGACAAACTGCTGGACGGACGCGCCGCCGATGACGTCCCAGGCCGCTTTGCGGTAGGTGACATTTGCCACCACGCCGTACGTGTCCTGCTTCAGGCCCTTCTGGCGAACGAAGTCGCATTTTTTGATCTTGTTACCATTGGCGTCTTTGAAGTATTCCAGACCGTATTTGACCAGTTTGTTATCATAGCGGAACTCCTCGTAGTAGCCGTAGCCGTGGGTGTAGTGCGGCGAGACGGAGAGTTTCCAGTATTCGTTGATGTCCCAGGCGAAGTTCAGGATGTGGTGGGTCTGCCAGAAGTTGTCCGTGGTGCGGGGCCAGAGGCTGCCGTCATTCATCTTGTAGCGCTCCAGCGTGTAGTTGGTGCCGTCGATGGACATATACTCGTACAGGGAGTTGTACAGGCCCAGGCCGGCGTTCCACATATCGGCATAGGTGCGGATGCCGGTGGTGGCACCATAGGTCCCGTCCATGATGGAGAGGTCGTTGTTTCCGGCGGTCACGCCGTTCCAGGCCTGGCCGGTATTCTCGAAGTTGCCGATGAGCTTGTAGGAGAGCTTCCAGTCGCGTCCCAGCCAGCTCAAGCCGCCGAAATAATTGCCCGAGCGGCCGGCGGTGCCGTGCAGGTAGCCGTCGGTCGTGGTCTGGTGGTAGCCGCCTTCGAGCACGAGGTGTCCGAAGAGCAGGCCCGTGGAAGCGTTCACGCCCAGGTTCATCGTGTTCCAGGAGCCGTAGGAGAAGTTCATCTCGGCCGTCGGCACAAGCGAGGGGGCCTTGGTGCCGAGGGCGATGGTGCCGCCGAAGGCGCCGTCACCGTTGGTCGAAGCGCCCACGCCGCGCTGGATCTGCACGCTGCCCATCAGGGCGCCGTAAGAGTTCATGTTGGCCCAGAAGACCGTCTGGTCCTCCGGGGAATTGAGGGGCACGCCGTCCAGGGTGACATTGATGCGGGAGCCGCCCGCGCCGCGGATGCGCATATAAGATGTACCCGTACCCACGCCGTTCTCGCTCCAGGCGAGCACGCCCGGCGTGCGGGCGAAGAGCATCGGAAGTTCGATACCGGTGGTGGAGAAGTCCTGCAGTTCGCCGCGGCTGATGTTCGCGACGGCGAAGGGGGCGTCCTTGGCGGCGCGCACGGCGCCGATCACGACCTCCTGCAGCTGCTCGACCTGCAGGGAATCCGGCTGCTGTGCGGCAGCCGGGAATGCGCCGACGGCTGCCAGCAAAAGCGGCATCGCGGCGTACAGCAAACGTTTGTGCATAGTAAATCCTTAATTGTAAATAAATTATACAATAAGGGGATGGGAAGATAACGATGTTCCTACGCGGGCATTACCCCGATCAGGTATGAGGGTATCATCTCAGCCTCGGCCCCACGGGCCTCAGCACCCCTTGGTCTGCGCTCTGCAAACCGGGTGCAAATATAGCGCGTCCGCGCCATATTTGCAAGTGCACTGGGGGGGCGTTCCCCCCAGACCCCCTGCGTCGCTTTGCTCCGGTCCGACCTACCGGTGCCGGAAGGCGAGTTCGCGCTCGAGGTCGGAGAGGGAGACGCCCTGCTGCTCGAGGAGGACCAGCAGGTGGTAGATGAGGTCGGAAGCCTCGTAGACGAAGCGGTCGCGGTTGCCGTCCACGGCCTCGATGACCGCTTCGCCGGCTTCCTCGACGACCTTCTTGCCGATGGCCTTGGGGCCCTTGATGAAGAGCTTGGTGGTGTAGGAACCCTCGGGCATCTTGGCGTGGCGGTCCGCCACGACGCCGGCCAGGGTGCGGATGAAGCCCTCGTCCTCGTTCGTGTCGAAGCAGGCGGTGGTGCCGCGGTGGCAGGTGGGCCCGTCGGGGCGCGCCTGGATCAGCAGCGTATCGGCATCGCAGTCGCCGAACATCTTCACCACGTGGAGGAAGTTGTTGCTCGTCTCGCCCTTGGTCCAGAGCGTCTGCCGGCCGCGGGACCAGAAAGTTACCAGCCCGGTCTCGACCGTCTTGTCGAACGCCTCCTCATTCATATATCCCAGCATCAGCACCTTCAGGGTCTGTGCATCCTGGACGATCACCGGAAGAAGTCCGTCTCCGGTCTTATCTAATTTGAAATCGCTGAATTTCATAATCTTGTACCTGGCAAATACTACATTCTGACATTGATACCTGCGGCGCGGAGCGCCTGTTTGAGTTGCGGAATGGGAATCTGTCCGTAGTGGAAGATGCTCGCGGCGAGGGCAGCGTCGGCGCGCCCCTCGGTCAGCACGCGGCGGATGTCCTCGACGGAGCCGGCGCCGCCCGAAGCGATCACCGGAATCGTGAGTTCGTCCGCCAGGCGGGCATAAACCTCGTCGGCATAGCCCGCGCAGGTCCCGTCATGATCCATCGACGTGAAAAGGATCTCGCCGGCCCCGCGCTCCTGTGCCTCCCGGGCCCAGGAAAAGAGCTCCACGTCCGTCAGGCGCTTGCCGCCGTGTGTGGTGCAGGTCCAGCGGCCGTCGATACATTTGGCGTCGATCGCCACCACGACGAACTGGCTGCCGTACTTGGACGCGATGCGCCCGATCAGCGACGGATCCGCGATGGCGGCGCTGTTGACCGAAATCTTGTCCGCCCCGGCGTCCAGCAGCCGCGCGGCATCCTCGATGCTGCCGATGCCGCCGCCCACTGTGAAGGGAATGTCGATCCCCTGGGCGATGCGCTCCACGAGCGCGGCGAAGGTGCGCCGACCCTCCTGGGTGGCGCTGATGTCGAGATAGACCAGCTCGTCGGCGCCGTCCCGGGAGTACTTCACGCCCATGTCGACGGCGTCCCCGACTTCGCGGAGCCCCTCGAAATTGATGCCCTTGACGACCTGGCCGTCCTTTACATCGAGGCAGGGGATGATGCGCTTTGCGACCATGACTTGATATCTTCTAAACTGATACGATTCTCATAAATGGCCTTGCCCACGATGACCTTCTTCAGGTGCAAGGCGTCCAGCGAGCGGATGTCGCTCATGCCGGAGATGCCGCCGCTCACGGTGAAACTCAGCGCCGGGAAATCCCGCTGCAGGCGCACGTAGAGCGACGAGGCCGGGCCCTGCAGCATGCCGTCGCGGGAGATTTCCGTGACGATGCACTCCTGCAGGCCGAAAGGCTGGAAACGCGATACGAGGTCCTCGATGCCCAGGGCAACCGAGTCCTGCCAGCCGGAAATGGCGATGCGGCCTTCCCGCACGTCGGCCCCCAGAATCATCCGGGCACCGAATTTCCTGAGCCAGTCCTCGAAGCGCTCGGGATGCTTGGCGGCCACGCTGCCGACGATGGCGTGCGTAGCACCCGCGTTGAACGCCCCCTGCAGCGCAGCGTCGTCGGAGAGCCCGCCGCCCCATTCCACTTCGCAGGGAACGGCCTTGGCGATGGCCTCCAGCGTGGCGAGGTTCCTCGGCGCGCCTTCCTTGGCACCGTCCAGGTCCACGAGGTGGATGCGCTGCACGCCGCAGTCGGCATAGCTGCGCGCCACGTCGACCGGCGAGCCGTCATACACCTTCTTCTGGAAATAATCGCCCCGGGTCAGGCGCACGCAGCGCCCGTCGATGAGGTCGATGGCAGGGATGATCTGGATCATAGGGCAAGGAAATTCTGGAGAATGGCCGCTCCCACGGAGCCGCTCTTCTCGGGATGGAACTGCGTACCGTAAAAATTCTCATACTTCAGCGCGGCGCTGAAGAGCTGCTCCCCGTGGCGGCAGGTCGCGATCGTGTCGGGACAGAGCCCGGGGTAGTAGGAATGGACGAAATAGACGAAGCTGCCGCCGGCCATGCCCTTGAACAGCTTGCTGTCCAGGTTGCCGATGGCGTTCCAGCCCATGTGGGGGACCTTGGCGTCCGACGCTTCGACGAAGCGGCGCACGTGGGCGTCGAAGATGCCCAGGCACTGCGTCGGCCCCTCCTCGGAGTCGCGGCACATCAGCTGCATGCCCACGCAGATGCCCAGCACCGGACGGCGCAGGCTCTTCACCAGCTCGCACAGGCCCCGCTCCTGCAGGCTGGCCATCGCCTCGGCGGCGTTGCCCACGCCGGGCAGGATGACCTTGTCGGCCGCGAGGATGCGGGCGGGATCCGCGGTGAGTTCATATTCCGCGCCCAGGCGCTGCAGGGCGTTGCCGACCGAACGGATGTTGCCGGCGTCGTAGTCGATGATCGCAATCATAACAGTCCTTTGCTGGAAGGTAAGTCGTAGCTGAAGACATCGCGCCGCACGGCCTGCTTGAGGGAGCGGGCGAAGGCCTTGAACACCGCCTCGGCGATGTGGTGGTTGTTCTCGCCGCGCGCCTGCACGTACAGGTTGGCGCGCATGGCGTCGGAGAGGGATTTGAAGAAATGCTTGAACATCTCCGTGGGCACGTCGCCCACGTATTCGCGCGTGAATTCCACGTCCCAGACGAGCTCGCTGCGGCCGCCGAAATCCATCAGCACGATGGCGCGGCTCTCGTCCATCGGCAGGGCGAAGCCGTAGCGGTCGATCCCGCGCTTGTCGCCGAGCGCCTGGCGCAGGGCGTCTCCAAGGGCGATGCCGACATCCTCGATGGTGTGGTGCTCGTCGACCTCCAGGTCGCCCTTGCATTTGATTTCCAGGGCGATGCCGCCGTGGGTGATGAGTTGCGAGAGCATGTGGTCGAAGAACTTCAGGCCGGTGTCCACGCCCGACGGCCCCTTGCCGTCCAGGTCCACGCGGATGTAGATGTCGGTTTCTTTGGTCTTGCGGGCGACGGTCGCGCTGCGCGCGCTGCTGCGGATGGTCTCGGCGATCTCCGCCCAGCTCTTTTCGCCCACCAGCAACGCCTGTGCGCCCAGGTTCTCCGCCAGCTGGCGGTCCGTCTCCCGGTCCCCGATGACCCAGCTGGCCGCGAGGTCGTAGGAGCCGTCGAGGTACTTGCCGAACATCCCCGTGCCGGGCTTGCGGTTGGGGGACTTGTCCTCCGGGAAGGAAGGGTCGATCAGGATGTCGTCGAAGACGACGCCTTCGCCCTCCAGCGTGTGCAGCAGCAGGTTCTGGGCGGGCCAGAACGTTTCCTCCGGGAAGGCGGGCGTGCCGAGCCCGTCCTGGTTGGAAGCCATGACGAGTTCGTAGCCCAGGCCCGTGAGGGCCTTCAGGCCGCTGATGGCACCGGGCACGAAGACGACCTTGTCCAGGGCGTCGATCTGCTCGTCGGCGGGTTCGCACAGCAGGGTGCCGTCCCTATCGATGAATATCGCCTTTTTCATATGCTTGCAGGGATTCGAGGAGTTTGTCGTTTTCGGAAGTCAGGCCGATGGTGATGCGCAGACAGCCCGCGCAGCCGGTCACGCGGTTGCGGTTGCGCACGATGATGCCGTCGGCGATCAGGTGCGCGTAGAGCGTGTCGGCGTCGTCCACCTGCACCAGCAGGAAATTGGCGTCGCTCGGATAGACGCGGCGCACGAAGCCGAAGGCGGGGAGCGCCGCCGCCACGCGGGCACGCTGGGCCACGATCTCGGCCACCTGACCGTCGATGGACTGGTCCAGGGCTGCGGAGACGAGCTGCTGGGTGGACTGGTTGATGTTGTAGGGGTACTTGACCATCGACATCAGCCGGATGATATAGGCGCTGGCGAAGGCCATGCCGAGGCGCAGGCCCGCCAGGCCGTAGGCCTTGGAGAGGGTCTGGAAAATGACGAGGTTGGGGAATTCCGGCAGGCGGCTGCGCAGGCTGCCCTTCGCACTGAAGTCGGCGTAGGCCTCGTCCAGCACCACGATGCCGGGGAACCGGCGGATGAGCGTTTCCAACTCCGCGGTCGGGAAGGCATTGCCCGAAGGGTTGTTGGGGCTGCACAGGAAGAGCAGCTTGGTGTGTGCGTCCGTCGCGGCGAGCAGCGCCTCAGTCGGGAGGGAGAAATCCGGTCCGAGGGGGATGCGGCGCATCTCGATGTCGTTGATGTCGGCGGCGACATTGTACATGCCGTAGCTGGGATCGATGGCGCCGGCGTTGTCCACGC
>Ga0265300_10002164_pt1 | contig 17351 bp, 9 predicted proteins | sample AusTroGonzalo_MG_FD_193482 | JGI IMG/M metagenome (GOLD analysis project Ga0265300, IMG submission 193482) | Bovine rumen microbial communities from tropical cattle in Woodstock, Queensland, Australia - Gonzalo_03 | ecosystem: Host-associated > Mammals > Digestive system > Stomach > Rumen ...
GATGCCCATTCAGCGACGATGTCTGCAGTGGCTTCGAGGTTGTTTTCTCTGATATATTGAATTTCATCGCTGAAACTGTTGAGCGTGAAACTGAAACCGTCAGCGACCTCGTTAGGGTTGAAGCATCCTGTTGTGGAATAAGCCAAAATCGGCTTCACACGATCGTCACCGGCTATGATGACGAATCCATTGTTGTCACCGACATTGAAAACATAATAATCCGCATCACCACGAGTGGCAGCGGTGTGAACTAATTGAATTTCAGTTTGTTGTGAACCCTTTGCAGCGTTCATAAAACGCTGTCCGAGTTGCTGAGCGCGCTGGGCGCCGACAGGACCTGCGTAAATTTTGCCGATGGTTAAGGCAAAAATCGCAATCAACAAAAATTGATATTTTCTCATTTTAATTTAAGTTAATAATGGTTAAGTCCTGCAAAGATATAAAAAAAAACTTGAAATCACAAGTGATTTCAAGTTTTTTTTATCAAATGTTTCCAAGATACTATCTTCTTACGCTAACCTTTTCTGTCATAGTGCCCTGGGCTGTCTCGATGCGGACCATGTAGATGCCTGTCTCGAAGCCGCTCATGTCGAGGGTGGCATTGTCGGTGGCTGTTGTCTCAAGAACCTTCTGGCCAAGCACGTTGAGCACTGAGATTGTCATCTCTCCATCGCCTTCGACATTGAGCATGCCCTTGGTCGGGTTAGGGTAGATGTTGCACACGTTCACGAAGACTTCGTTGACTTCGTCGTCGCAGTTGTTGTCGTAGGTGAGGAATACACCGTCGCTGTGGTCGCCTGAAACATAGAGCTCGGTACCATTGGCGTCGTAGATGGTGAAGTGGCACTCGTAGTCGGTGTCATATTGTACGTTTGTGTGATACCAGCCGTGGTTCCAGATGAAGTTGATGTTGCCTGTCAGCAACGGCACAACCACTGTCAGTTCTGAACCTTCAGTCATGGTGACTTTTGCGATGCGGTTGCCGTTTTCGTCGGTCACGCTGATGCAGGCGCCTTTCCAGCCGTCACCTTCATCGTCGGTGAGCTCGAACACTATGTCGCACTTGTCGCCTACAAGAATCTTAGCGTAAGCTTTCTTGCTGAAGCCATATTCATTTTCAGCGATAATGGAATATTGGTAAAGTCCGGCTTCGAGGTTCATGTCGTTGATTACCATTCTTGAGCCTTTCACTCCTTCTGTTTGGAAAATGACTTCTCTGTCACGATAAACGTAAACTGTGAAGTCGGTCAGAGGCTCGCCGGCCAGGTTGTATTCAGGATTGGTCCAGATGATGCTTACGCTTGTCATATCGTCGTTTTCAACCACATCAAAATCTGTAATTGCTTCAGGACGCTCGTTATATTCCGGTAAATCAGGGATGATATGTCCGATCATTCCGTTCATCATGTTGAAATGATATTTTGTGGTGTTGAGAGCTCCGATTGGGCACCATGCGTCGTCGCGGCCGCTCCAGCCCCAGTTGAAGTGGAAGTAGTCGTTCTCGTCGTAACCGTCGCACACATAAGCGTGACCGCCCTGCCAGTCGTCGTCCTGTCCGCTGTAATACAGAGGAATACCTTCGTCAAGACCGCCGTCTTTCAGCAGCTGAGCCCATTCCTCATTGTTGTAGCCGCCCGAATACCAAGAGTCTTTATTTTCCAACTCGTCACAGTTGTAGCCGAAATATGTGCGCAAAGCGTATGGTACATCATCTGAATATGCTCCGCTGCCGTTGTAGCCGTACATCATATCTACAGCTATTCCGCAGTGATGCAGGAACTGAGCGATATAGAAATAATCTTCCTCGGTGCTGAGTGAATCCAGGTCGTTAGGCATCAACTCGAAATGATATTCAGTCTCTTCGAAATTGGCATACTGCTCTGGATAACCGCTCGGATAATATGAGTATGAGCCGAATCCATGCGCAGGATAGTCCCAGAATTTCATGACCTGAGCCATGGCTGTGGCGACGCAGCCTGCGTATACGTGGCCGCCGCTGCCCTGTCCGTCTTCAGGGCACTGGCTGTTGTATGGGAAGTTCTGGTTCCAGGTGGTCTGGCAGAGAGGGCCTACCACGCTGCGGTTTCCGGTGCCCGGCTTGATGGTGCCGTTTGCCATCACCGACTGCCATTCGGCACGGATGTCGGCTGTGGCTTCAATGTTGTGCTCTCTGACATATTGGATGTCCTGGCTGAAGCTTCTGAGTGTGAAATCAAAGCCGTCAGACACGTTGCTTGGGTCGAAGCTGCCTGTGGTGGAGTAGGCGAGAATAGGCTTGACACAGTCGTCGCCAGCCACAATGACAAAACCGCCGCCGTCAAGGTTGAACACATAATAGTCAACGTCGCCGCGAGTAGCTGAGGTGTGAACCAGCTGCAGCTGATCTGAATTCATGAAACGTTGTCCGATCTGCATGGCGCGAGTCTGTCCGACAGGACCAGCAAACACAGAACCCATGGCAAAAGCCATGACACTGATTAACAATAATGCTTTTTTCATTTTATAAAAATTTAAATATTTGAATCATTAATACTATTGGGTGCAAAATTAAGAATATTTATCACCAATCGATGATATTTTAAATTAATTTTCAAAAAATTGCTATTTTTGCACTCTCAAACTAACTAACAAAATTGACAAGTGAATAGGTTTTTTCGTAAAATCGTGGCATTAATCAATATAAGCGAACATATTGACCATCATACAACTGATATATCTATCCGTAAGAACATTGAGTTCCGCGGACCTAACGTAGTCATTTTGGCATGCGCCATCATAATAGCTTCGGTGGGTTTGAATGTGAACTCCATCCCGGTAATCATCGGCGCCATGTTGATTTCGCCTGTTATGGGACCTATCATGGGTATGGGTTTGGGTCTTGGTACAGAGGACAAAACCCTGCTGCTCGATTCGTTGAAGAATTTCGGCATCATGGTTGTGATTAGTATTCTGGCTTCTTCGGTGTTTTTCCTGTTGAGTCCGTTGACTCTGGAGAATCAGTCGGAGCTGCTGGCACGTACCAATCCGACCATTTACGACGTGCTGATCGCTCTGTTCGGCGGTTTTGCAGGTATTCTGGAGACTTCGCGCAAGGACAAGGGAACGGTGATTTCGGGTGTGGCCATAGCCACTGCCTTGATGCCGCCACTCTGCACGGTGGGTTACGGCGTCTCACGACTGAACCTGACGTTTATAGGCGGAGCTTTATACCTATTTATTATTAATACGATATTCATCGCTCTGGCAACCTTCATTACAGTGAAACTGTTGCATTTCCCAACAGTGGAGGCGACCGACGGGAAACATCAGAAAATCAATAACAGTTGGTATATCGTACTGCTCACCATCATCATAGTGCCGAGCATTTTCACTGCTGTGAGCGTGGTTAAGGAAAATAATTTCAAAATTGACGCCGCCACTCTGGTGCGCAAGCACAAGAACATGGGCCGGAGTTTTGTCTACGACCATAAGGCTGTTTACAACCGGAAGTCTCCTACTGTCGAATTGTATGTGGCAGGTGAGGCCATGACGCCGGAAGCCCGTGAGACTTTGTACCGCGACGCTGAAATGTACGGCTTCACACGCGGCCAGATCATCATACATGAGGATGCCACAATGGCTCGCGCGGAGATATCCGAAACCGAGATAGTTAAAGGTATTTACGAGCATGCCGACAAGCAGATAAAAGCGTTGAATGACAGTATAGTCAAGCTGAACTCACGCCTTGACACCTACGCAGACCGCGAGCTGCCGGTATATGCTGTATCGCAGGAACTGTTTGCCCAGCATCCCGAGATTACAAGCCTGAGCCTGACCAGAGGCTCGTCGGTTAATGCCGAGGCCAACCTGGAGCATGAGCATATAGTGGCTTATATCACTTGCAACGACACCATCAGCCAGCAACTGTGCGATCAGATAGAACGCTGGCTCAAGGTCCGCTTAGGCTCGGACAACGTGGTGGTGAAACACTAGAATTTTTTAAGTTTTTTTATATGAAAAAGTTTTTTATACCATTGGCTGCAATGGCAGTTTTACTCGCATCATCTTTAGTTTTGAACGCCCAGACTGGCGTTGACAATTATGTTTCGGCTTCGGGCTTTGTGTTACTTCACGCTCCGAGCTATTACACCGGTAACGACGGCTATTGTTACGATTTTGAGAATGATTACGACGAAGGACGTCTTTTGGCATGGACAACCATAGACGCTGACGGCGACAGCTACAACTGGACGCTTTCACCGATAGGCGGGGGATATGGTCACCACAACACCAATGGCGCAGTGTTCTCATATTCATACAGCAACTATGCGGGCGCACTGTCGCCAGACAACTATCTGGTGTCGCCTCAAATTACGATAACGGCTAACAATCATTATGTTTCGTTCTATGCCAGCGCTCTCGACGAGGCTTATCCGGCTGACCATTTCGGACTGGCAGTGTCGACAACAGGCACCGCAGCATCAGACTTTACGATGCTTCAGGAGTGGACTATGACTGCCAAACAGGGCGGCTGGCATGAGTATTCAGTCGACTTGAACAGCTATGTGGGACAGGATGTCTACATAGCCATACGCCACTTTAACAGCACCAACCACTTCTGTCTTGTCGTGGACGATATATTTGTGGGACCGCAGGCCAAAGATCCTATCACAAACTGCACAATAAGCGTTGACGGGGCGATGGTGGCCAACCATGTGAATGACATTCATTATCTGATTGATACCGAAGGATTTGCAAATAACTCCCAGCATAGCACCACAGTGACTGCCACCTATCAGTCGGGTGCTGTGATGACAAAAACGGCTGATTGGACTTATCGCACAGCTGACCATTTCCTTGGCTCACCAACAGGGCTGCAGGCCGACAGCGACGGCACTTCGGTAACTTTAAGTTGGACTCTTCCGCAGATGACGGTGCCTTATGTCATAGACGAGCTCTATTACGACTTTGCCGACAGTACCATGTCAGACCTCACTCTCATTGACGCCAACCATGACGGCTACAACTTCAGAGTGTATCCGTACGGCGGTTATGGCAGCGGCAGATGCCTCAAGTCGGAGTCTTGGGTGTCTGGCAATGTGGGCAGTCTTAACCCTGACAACTACTTGGTGACTCCACGCCTCACAGCCTCTTCAACGGCTCGCATCTCGTTTATGGCAGTCGATGCCGATATGCCGGGCATAGCTCCAGACCCGGAGCACTTCGGTGTGGCAGTGTCCACCACCGGCAACACCAATGCCGCCGACTTCACCACCATAGCCGAATGGAACAGCACCGGCACTTACACAGAGTATACGGCCGACCTCTCGGCCTATGCCGGCCAGCAGATATACGTGGCCATCCGACATTTCAACACAACAGGGGAGACCTATTACCTTTACGTTGACGACATCCGCATAACCGGTGTAACAGCCGAGGTGCAGCGTCCGGCCAAGGGCGCGATGGTGTATGCCAACGACGAGCTCATAGCCACACTGACTCATGGCGAGACCACATTCACCCATCTGGTGAACCGTTATACATCAAACTATTGCATTCGCATTATCCAAGACGGAGCTAAGGACAACGGCAACTATTTCGCTCTTGCAGCGCCACAATGCGCCGGTGCCGAACTCGATTGTCTGGCTCCCGAGAACCTCACTGCCGATTACGACGGACAGAAGGTGACTCTCACTTGGGAACGCAACATATTTACAGATTTCCAGGACGACCCTCAGGGATGGACCTTCCTCGACGGTGACGGCGACGGTTTGGTGTTTGGCATTTATGCTGCAGGCGGCATGGATCCCGACGGCACCCCAAACACCACTGGCACCAATGCCTCCTTGGTATCGTTCTCGTATAGCAATTCCTACGGCCCACTCACTCCAGACAACTATGCTTTCATGCCTTTGCTGAAGGTGCTGCCTGGCGCGCGCATGGATTTCTTTGCCACGGGCTTCGACCCCAGCTATCCTGTGGAGCATTTTGAAGTGGTTGTGGCATCGGAAGACGGCATGACCATCAATACCATACAGTCGTGGAACACTGCCTATCCGTATTCACGCTATTCGGTTGACTTGTCGGACTATGCAGGGCAGAACATATATCTGGGCTTCCGTCACAACACATCAGTTGCGGCCTATGCACTGTGCATAGACAATATCACCGTAACCAACGTGTTATGGGCCGGCACAGCCAGTGTCACGGAGAAGTATAGCATCTACCGTTCGTCAGATGGCTCGAATTACAACCTGATAGGTTATGCCGATGGCGATGCCACCACTTATGTAGACAACGATATTCAGTCGGTTAGCCAATACTACCAGGTGTCGGCGATTAACACTATAGCCGGTGGCCATCACTGCGAGTCGGAGTCTGTAACGGCACATGTTACTACCGACGGCATAGCTGAACTCGACGGCAGCGTTGTTGTTTATCCTAACCCTACAAGCGGTCTTATCAGCATCAGCGCCGAGGGAATAAAGGCTGTCACAGTGATCAATGCATTGGGACAGAAGGTGTTGGAGACAACGGACACTGCTATCGAATTGTCACAGTTTGGAGACGGCTTGTACATGCTTCGCATAGATACCGGCAAAGGCATAGTGGTGAAACGCGTCTTTGTTAGGTAGAACGGCACTTTCAGACAATTTTTAGTAACATTTTGATAACCCTTATTCGGCGGTTTGTGAGTAAGTTTGCAGCCGGTTATGGAGAAGGGTAATATTATAACGAATAGTTTGTGCTACCTATCATATCCTACAGGTAGCCAATATTCCGTATGCCCCCTCCCTCGGACAGACAGCAGTCTGAAAATCAAATACTTATATCAACTAATATTATTAAAAATCATGAGAAAGCTTTTTTACTTGAAGGCTTTAGTGCTTTCATTGTGCATGGCAGTCTCGTTCGTCCTGCCAGTTAATGCTCAGAGAAATGACAACTTCTTTGGGACAGAAGAAATGGAATTGAGAGACCCAATCTTGATTTGGACAGCTACTAATGGTATAACCAACGAAGATTTTAATGACACTCCACTTGGTAGTGGTTTATTAATTATGGTAGCTGCTGGCGCAGGCTATGCAGTAGCTCGCCGTAAACGCAATAAAGGCGTTAAAGCCGTTATTATAGTCTTTGTCTTACTGCTTGGTATGACACAATGTAAGAAAAGGGTTGAATCAATTCCTCAAGAGATTGTCGGCAATGAAACAAAGATTACATTGAATATTAATAACAGCTCTAAATACGAAGTTAATCCGCCTAAGGTTAATTTTACAGATGGCGATCAAATATTAGTAGGGTATGATGGATATTGTAATGGTTATTTGACCTATAATGAGAGCACAAAGAGCTTCTCTGGTAATATTAATTCTAGTGGTTATGCTTGGAATACAAAAAAATTGTTTTTTTACTTCATTAGTAATAAAGTAGCAGCAAGCTATATTGCAATGGAAAATGAATACACAATAGCAAATATGTTAGATGACCAAAGTGATGCTTTGAGAGTGTTTTCGTGTGCACAATCGGACCAAGCATACACGGGATCAGGCGAATATACCGCAACACTCAGAAATCAATGCGCATTAGTAAAATTTGTCCTCTCAAAAGGTACATCAAGTAATGTGACTCTTGCTGGTATGACTCATGGAATTTATATGGATTTCAGTGAATGTGAAATAGATGGTTGTGGTTCTGCTGGTACAATAACACTTTATTCCTCGTCACTAACTGAAAAATGGGCAATAATAATGCCTGGAGTTGAAAAATCAACAACAATTAATATTGATGGGGTTGATTACGATGTTACTATTCCAGCCACGGAAGCGAATGATTGGATGACTATTGAAGTGGATAATACCCCTGTCTTTTCAGTTAGCTCAACCAAGCAAGTGCAGTTCTCTCCGGGAAATTTGCAGTACAAATCTGGTGAAGGATGGCGATTTGCAGAGCATCAATATGATTATGTCGGTGCTTGGAATACATCGAACTGGGTTGACCTTTTCGGATGGGGCGCATGGACGAAAGATCAAATTCCTTTAAATGTTAGTACAGATGAAACTGATTATATTTTTAATGAAGATTTTCAAGGAAAGCTTGATGGTCATGAAGATTGGTATACTCTTTCAAATGATGAATGGAACTATTTGTTAAATAGAGATGGAGGTGCAAGATGTGGTATAGCAACATTGACAGATTTAGGAAAAACGGGTCTTGTAATACTTACTGATTCACAAAATACTTCTGAATTAGAGAGTAGTTACAATGCTGATGCTTGGGCTTTAATGGAGGCGAAAGGTTCTGTGTTTTTGCCATTAGCAGGTCGTCGTTATAGCACAGACTATTATGCAACAGCATATCATGCTGGAAATGCAATGCAGTTTGGACGCTATTGGACTAGTACAGCAACTGGTGATGACCCAGGCAATGATAGTCAATTTTGGTCTTTGTTTGCAGATGGTTATAAAGAAAATTCTCAAGGTCCAGCTTTTAATGGTTTTTCTGTCCGCCTAGTTCGCGACGTCACACCTTCTTCAAAATAATTTGAGAACAATTATTATTCAGATGAGTGCTACGCTTAGAGTTCAGATCAAGCGTCGTGCTCATCTGGTAAATTTTATAAAGAGATGAAAAACAATAACTACTTTCTAACTTTTACTTTATCGCTGGTGTTGGTCGCAATGATGCTTCCGGCATCTGTGCGTGCACAGCAAACTGACTTTTTTTTCACTGGTATGGAAGGCTTTGACATGCGCATTGCTGAGCCCATCATTAGTAGCGGTCTCGAAAACCAGATTTTCGGTCAGGCTCCTGTGGGCTCGGGCTTGCTCGTTATGGTAGCAGCCGGCGCAGGATACGCTATGGTGCGCCGCAAACGCCACAACCGTAAAAGCACCGTGTTGATGCTGGCATTAGCAATGCTTCTTGGCATGACACAGTGCAAGAAAAACGTGGAAACGATAACGCCTAACGTCAATGACAGCAATTCACGCATCACCCTTCATATGGACAACTCGCGACATGTCGTCAATCCTAACACAGGCGAGGTGTCTTTTGAAGCTTATATGGACTTTGTGCTTGTCGGCAACAACGGTAAGTATGTCGGTTGTCTCGACTACGATGGCACAAACTTCGTCGGTGATCTCAATTCGACATATCTTACAGAAGGCGAATATCTTTATTTCTACTTCATCGGCGGTCTGGCTATCGCAGGTCTGAATTACGGCGATGATTCGTGGGAATTGAATATCAGCGACCAGAGCTTTGATTTGCCGGTGTTGTCATGCGGCAGGTCGAATGTAGTATACAATTCGGAAATCAATTCCTATTCAAGTACCATGCTCAACAAGTGCGCATTGGTAAACTTCCATTTCAGAGAAGAAGTGGGGCAGGTGAATCTGCCAGGCATGCTCATCTCTGCCACCGTTGACTTTGCTAACAACACCATAGTTCCTACAGACGGCGCCTCAACAGGCACCATGAAACTCAAAGGAGTAAGCGCGACTGACAAATGGGCTATCCTTCTTCCATCAGAAAATGAGATTTCGACAGCAGTTACATTAAGTGGAAAGAACTATGCTGTGGATATTCCGGCTATCGAGGCCAACGATTATCTCAGCTACGCCAACGGCAATGCTGTGGTGATAGGCCACGAATTCAGCGTGAGCGCAAGCAAGAAAGTGCTTTTCTCACCTGGCAACCTGCAGTACAAATCTGGCGAAGGCTGGAAGTTTGCCGATAACCAGTATGACTATATCGGTGAAAGAAATCCAAGCAACCGTGTCGATTTGTTCGGTTATGGCTCATGGACAGGAAGCCATCCAAATCCTTTGAACATGTCTCCATATTCTTCTCAATATACATGGGACAATGCTGATTTTGTGCAGACGTTGACAAACAACAGCGAGACCGGTTGGTACACACCTTCTAAAGATGAGTGGTCATATATTTTCACCACTCGTCAAGGTGCTGCCAGCAAGCAGGGAGCTGCAACTGTTCATGGCAAGCATGGTATCATTCTACTTCCTGACAAATGGTTGGGTGATGCGATTAATTTCAATATGACTGGATGGAATGATAACATGCCAACCGATGAGCAATGGGCTACAATGGAGGCTAATGGCGCAGTTTTTTTGCCGGCGGCCGGTCATAACGATGACGAATATTATGTCGATACTGCAGGGAGCATCGGCGCATATTGGTCGTCAACGATAGTGCAACCGTATCATCAGCGAGCATATGGTCTTGATTTTGGTACAGTGCCTTCTTTTGAGGTTCATGCATGCGACGGCAATAACATGTTTTTAGGTTTGAATGTAGTGAATTACGGTCAGTCGGTTCGTCTTGTTAGATAATTGAAATAAATTAAAATTATAAGATATGAAAAGAGTTATTGATTTTAAATTCTTTATGATTTTGTCTGTTGCATTGTTTTTCAATGCATTGACAATGAATGCACAGTCCGATTGGTTCGTTGCCGATTTTGGTAATGAAGGACTCGATTCGCGCGCTTCTAATGTGATTATTGGGAGTGGAAGTATCATCAATTTGGGCGTTGGTGAGCCTGCGCCACTTGGCAGCGGTCTTCTGATTATGACTGTAGCAGGAGTGGGGTATGTGGCGATGCGCCGCAGACGTTCAGTCCGCAAGGGTGCCACTTTGTTGCTCGCATTTGCCATGCTTCTTGGAATGACACAATGTAAGAAGAATCTTAACGATGCGGCGACAAACGTGGTTAACATCACACTTTCTGTCGATAACGGCTCGAGAGCTATAGTTGATCCAACAGGTCATACCGATCCGGATTATGCTACAGTTGATTTTGAAAACGGCGACATTTTGTATGTCGGTTACAACAAACAGTATGTAGGATATTTGGAATATGCAAACGATCAATTTTCGGGCAATGTGACTATCAGTGAAACGGTGGCTGACGAGAGATTGTATTTCTATTTCATGGGTGGAAAGGGTTATAATCCAACAATAGTCGGTAACACGATTTCGGTTGACATATCCGACCAGGGCGTTGTTGATTTGGCAGGCGGTACACACAGATATCCTATCATTTCATTCGGTGCTTCATACGAGTGCTATTCTCCTTCTTTGAAGAACTATTCGACACAGCTTATGAATAAATGCGCCATGATTAAGTTTAATGTGGTTAAGCCGGCAGGATACGACCAGGCAGGCACTTGCATAGTTGGAAAGAACAATCGTGTTACTGTGAATTTAAATCCTGCGAGCAATGAAGATGACGGATTCTCATACGATAAGGTTAATGGCGGCGCAATCACCATCGATTCCAAGATCGGCGATGTCTGGGCAATACTGCTTCCTCAGGATGCTACGGAAGCTGCAGAAGCATTCTCTGGCCGTCGTAAAGGCACACAACCTGCGATGCCGGCAATTCATGCCAACGATTACATCTCAGAAGCAATTACTCTTAATCTGAACACAGAATTTGCTCCTACAGGTGTTGTCGCAAATAAAGCTGACGCACTTTACAAAATTGCTGATGACAAGTTTGTCTTGTTCTCGAAAGCAAATCTGAAGGCTACCACAACAGATAGTTGGGCAACTTGGACATGGGGTTTTAAGGATACACAATACGAAAAAGAGATTGAAGGTGATGTCGGTAATGATTATTCGGCAAGAACTTCTGTAAGCCTCTTTGGTTGGGCTACAAGTGGTTATTACGGTTCAATACATCCGAATACTACATATAAAATTACTCAGAGCGATTTTGGCCCAAAAGCCGATTTGACAGGCATCAATGCCAAGTATGACTGGGGTTATAATATTATAACCGACAACAATGCATACAAACAATGGCGTAGTTTGTCATGGGCAGAATGGCAGTATTTATTTGACAATAACCCGCATAAGGATTCAAAGATAATAACCGCTGAAGGTCATATTGATGGTACGGTTTTGTTGCCATACGGACATACGGCCAGTGAGATCAATTCTTATAGCACCGGATATACTGTTGAACAATGGGCGACAGCCGAGACAACATTGGGAGCTATATTTATGCCTAATGCAGGTCGCCGTTCAGATGGTAGTATACCATATAATACAATTCATATCTCTAACGATTGTGAAATATGGACTACTACATTTGATGCTGAAAGTCCAACGCAATATGCTAAAACTGCAGATTTTAATTATTATGGAAACCTTGTTACTCATAGCTACAGCCGTGCTCAAGGTTTCTTCGTTCGTCTCGTTTGCGAATAATCCTTAAACTAACATTAAATGTAAGCGTCATGGTTCTCTAAACCGTGACGCTTTTTTAATGGTAGATGGTGAACGGTGAGATGCAAAATTTTCTCCTTCTCGATATTTAACTTTGAGAACGCAAAAAGCTTTTTGCCGAGGTCTTTCAAGGAGGCTCCAATATGATATACTTCATCATCGATGATTAAGAAACGGTCGTGAGAATCTTTGAAAACCTTAATGTCTATCGGTTGATACTGTGAGTTGTGCTTTTGTAAATCGAGTTTCAACTCTTTTGAGATATTGACGGTATAAATAGTAGCTTTCACTCCAGAATTCCGTTTATTTAGCATGGTTAAAACCGATTCATCAATATAATTATCAATAAGGATAATCTCGGATTTGGCTCTTCTGATTAAATCTGATGCAAAAACGTAAGCATCGAAGATTTGGCCGTCGAAGAAGATGCCTTCGTGAGGCGGAAGTTGACCTTTGACTATTGAATCAAGCTCCTCTGTCTTCTTTCTTAGATAAAAAACCTCTTCCTCGACTTTATCAACTCTAACGTTAATGGAATTTGTTTTTATTATGTGGTTCTTTATAATAACAGTGCCCCATTTTCGGAATTCAATACCTTTTCGCGATTTAACGCGATATCCGACAGAAATAATTGCATCTAGATTATAGTAATCGACATAACGTTTGACAGCTCTGCCTCCTTCGTTTTGAACTGTTGCAAAATTTGCAACTGTTGAACTCTTATCCAATTCACCTTCATCAAATATGTTTCGCAAATGTCTTGATATTGTTGATTTATCGCGTTGATATAATTCAGATAAATTATCTAAAGTTAACCACAATGTATCGTTTTCCAATACGACTTCCATATTGATTGAACTATCGGGCTGATATAGCACAATTTCACCATTATTCTTAACTGTTTCCATAAATTTTAATTTTTAGTTACTTCGTTGCAAATATACACATTTATCAAAAACCAGTCGCACGATTGAAAAACTTTTGTGCTTTTTTGTGCGTCGGCCCGGCCCGAATGCGATGGCCGATGATTCGGGCCTTGATTTTTTGGATACTTTTTTATCAAGAAAAAAGTATCATCCCATGGTACAACCTAAAAATAAATTGTATCTTTGTATTCCCAAATGATGGGATAAAAATTAACCGAATATATTGAAAATCAATATATTATAAGAATAAAACTTAAAAAAATCATAATGAAGAGATATATATTGGTGGTTTTGACGGCACTGATGATGCTGGCAATGCTTGCCTTGCCGGAGAGGGTAGAGGGCCAAATATACAAAAAAGTGAAACAGGCCGATATCGACTCACCAGGTTGGACGTGGGCCGGCACTTACGTTATAGTTGCAAATTACAGAATTTTGACAGGACATCCACATGTTGGTGCAACATATGCTGGCTCGGCTCCTGTAAATGTTCATAATGATGGAACTATGACGTATATCGAAGGTAATTATAAGGATTATGAGGTTACTATTACCAGTTTATCTGATCATGGTAAGATTTATCATAATAAAGACGGATATCTTAAAGATCCTAAAAAACCCGGAGAATTGACTTTTAATAAAACCGATGGCACTGATTTTCAATTCTCAGCAGATGGTTTGCTAAGTTTAAGTTCTATCAGTTCATATATAAGATTAGTTGATCATACAAACTTTGTCATTTCCGTAAGTGTACTTGACTATAAGGGATGTTTATACAAAAAACAACCGGCAACTAAAGAAATCACAGGAGCTGGAGAAACAGGCGATAATGATAAGTATTATCTCATAGCGTCACCTGTGAGTAACTATGCTCCTACCGTAGCTAACGGATTTTTAAGAGAAGACGGTTATTACGATCTTTATGCTTTTGACCACGGTCTCAGTGAAGAATGGCGTAATTATAAAAACGGTGGCTTTAATCTGCAATCAGGCATTGGATATCTTTATGCCAACAAAGATAATACAACGCTTAGTTTTGATGGTACTTTCTGTTCTGGCCATTATGTCTATCACGGTTTTGTATATGGGACATACGAGGTGTATTTAACTTATTTTCCTGATCAGAGACTGGCGGGTTGGAACCTTTTGGGCAATCCGTTTGATGTGACTGCTTATATTCAAGGCGGGCGCGATTTTTTGGAGATGAACGCCGATGGAGATGGGTTTATTCCTAATGTTGATGCAGCTATCGACCCCATGCAGGGTATTTTTGTTCAAGCTGCATATTATGGTGAACCTGTGGTGTTTACAATGACTGCTCCCAGTAGAGATGATATCAAACAACGAGTGATACTTAATGTCATTGGCAGCAACGGCAATATAATTGACCGCGCCATTGTCCGTTTCGGAGACGGTGGTACATTGTCGAAGCTTACTCTTAATGAGAACAGCACCAAGATATATATTCCGCAGTATGATGGCGATTATGCGGTGGCGCGTAGCAACGGCAGAGGCAATGTGCCTGTCAATTTCAAGGCTTCAGAGATGGGGCAATACACCATCAGCGTTGAGACAGAAGGCCTCGACATCCATTATCTGCATCTGGTTGACCAACTCACAGGCCAGGACATCGACCTGCTTAAAGACGGAAAATATTCATTCGTTGCGTCGACATCCGACAGCGAGTCGAGATTCATTCTCAAATTTAACGCGCCTTTCGCATACCAAAACGGCAACGATATCATTGTCAGTGGAGAAGGTGAGCTTCAGGTGTTTGATGTAATGGGAAGAGTGGTGATGAAACGCCAGATTAACGGTGTAGAAACGTGCCATGGCGCGTCTCTGCAGACAGGTGTTTACATTTTCAAAATGGATGGTAGAACCCAGAAAATTGTTGTGAGATAAAGAAAGGAGAGAGGATCATGAAAAAGATATTATTCACAACCGCTATAGTGTTTACTTTCGGTTTTGCCGCCAACGCCCAATTTGACGGCTTTATCTCACCATTGGAAGCTGAAAACAGGACCTTGGTTGACCCGGGCATATTTTTACCTCCAATGCATTTTCAAGATGGCAATGCGCCCGCGACTCCTCTCGGCAGCGGCCTGCTGATACTCACGGCTTTAGGTGCTGGATATGCTGCTTCCCGCAAGCATAAAAAAATTTTTTAATTTCACAGTACAACATAATAAAATAATTTGTACTTTTGCAGCTCCAAAAAAATGGAGAGAAATTAGCCGAGTATTTTCCTATTGTTTTCAAAATACCCCCTACTAATTTGTTGAATTTCAATAGATTGGAATGATTTTTATTTTTTTTAATCCATATGAAAAAGATTGTATTTATGAAAGCTTTTGTGCTTTCTTGTTCTATTTTGGCGTTGTTTTTGATGCCAAATGTTGCCAATGCTCAGGCCTTTGACAATTTCTTTACACCAGATTTTGAGGATGACTGGACACGCAGTGTCAGCATCTCAATCGCAAGTATAAGTAATCAGGGAGTGGGCGAGCCAGATGCACCACTCGGTAGCGGACTGGCAATTCTAACACTGGCAGGTGCAGGCTATGCCGCTTTTAAACGCAAACGCAGAAACGGTGCGGCACTCATGCTCATGCTTGTGATGATGCTCGGTTTTACACAATGCAAAAAGAATCTCGAAACCATCAACAGTGTCACATCAAATAAGGTCCACATCACATTGAATGTGGGCGACGACAAGGCCAATGTGAATCCTACCGGAGGCGTAACATACGCCACTGTCGAGTACGAAACAGGCGACAAGATGTATGTCGGCTATAACAACAAATATGTTGGTTACATGACATATACCGCTGGTAAAGGTTTTTCGGGCGACGTGATGATTGAGGAACAGGTGGGAGACCAGCCTCTGCATTTCTATTACCTTGGCGGTAAGGGATATGATCAGACAATCTCTGGCAACACCATTTCAGTTGACATTTCCGACCAGGGTGTTGTTGACTATTCGGAAACTGTTCATAGATTTCCAATCATTTCCTACTCTCCTTCAACTGAGAATTATCCTACAGGCGACGGTAAGTATACTGCAAGACTTCACAACAAATGCGCTATGGTGAAGTTTAACGTTGATAAGCCAGAAGGATACGACAAGGCGGGAACATGCATCGCTGGTTTGAACAACCTCGTTACAGTTGATTTCACTAGACCTAAAGATGAAGGCAACGGCTTCACATACAGCCAGATAAACGACGGCACTATCACCATCGACTCTAAGGTCGGTGCTGTTTGGGCTGTCCTGCTTCCTCAGGAAGACATTACAGCTGGTGGCGACATGACGGTCTTTTCAGGTTGCCATAAGGGCGCCCGTCCGGCCATTGGAACCATAGCTGAAAATGAATACAAATCGGAAGGTGTCGATCTGGTAGTGAAAACAGAGTTTGTGCCGGGTGGAGCTTTGAATGGCTTGTTCAAAGTGGGCGACGACAAGTATGTCAGATTTGCAAAAGCCAATTTGAAGGCCACAACCACCGACGGATGGAACACCTGGACATGGGGTTTCAAGGACACTCAGTATGAGTATGAGACCAAAGGTGAAGTGGGAACAAACTATTCAAATAAGTCTGAAGTGAGCCTTTTCGGTTGGGCTACCAGCGGCTACAACTTGCGCGGTGCAGAAGATAGCAAATATTTCTATAAACCGAATATGACAGGAATCGGCAATACCAGTAGTTATGCTCCTGTTGTTAATGTAAAAACCGATATTACCGGTGCATACGCCAAAGGTGACTGGGGTTATAATAGAATTACCAATAACGGATATAAGCAATGGAGAGTCCTTACAAAAGATGAATGGGACTATTTGATAGCTAACCATAAAATGGGTTGGACAAAAATACCGGCTTCAAACAATAATAACAGAGGGTTTGGTATTATGATTTTGCCTTACGGAAACAATGGAGATATAAAGTCGTCGTACAGCTTGTCGGAATGGGAGGCCTTGGAGGCACAGGGTGCAGTGTTTTTCTCTGTATGCGGTTATCGTGTAAAGAGTGGTGACAACCAAGGTAAAATCAGTTATGTCGATACATTTGGTTATTTATGGACAAGTACTTGCTATGAGAACAATGGCAAAGACTATTGTGTTCAAATCAAGTGGGCTGCAACCAGTTTGGCAGTCACAACACAGTCAGGTTGCTATGGCCATTCTGT
>Ga0265300_10002166_pt1 | contig 17335 bp, 17 predicted proteins | sample AusTroGonzalo_MG_FD_193482 | JGI IMG/M metagenome (GOLD analysis project Ga0265300, IMG submission 193482) | Bovine rumen microbial communities from tropical cattle in Woodstock, Queensland, Australia - Gonzalo_03 | ecosystem: Host-associated > Mammals > Digestive system > Stomach > Rumen ...
CAGTTCGGGAAGTGATGAACGCCCTTGAAAATTTCGCGCCTCTGCCCTTGCAGGAAAGTTATGATAATGCTGGCTTGCAGGTTGGACTGACAGAGGCGGAAGTATCAGGGGTTTTATTGTGTCTTGACGTGACTGAGGAAGTCATTTCCGAGGCCATAGATCTGGGGTGCAACCTGATTGTTTCCCATCATCCTCTGTTGTTCCGCGGCCTGAAAAAACTCTCTGATACCGATATGGTGCAGCGATGTGTAAGGATGGCAGTGCAGAACGATATTAACATCTATTCCGCCCATACCAATCTGGACAGTGCCGTTGATGGCGTGAACTATGCTATTGCCGAGCGTCTGGGGCTGGTGGATGTGGAACTGATGCAGCAGAGAAAGGTTCCTGTGCAGAGCGATGCCAGGGAACGTATGGTGCTGGGAGGAAACGGCGTGATAGGTTATCTGACAGAGGGCGAAGACTCGCTGGTATTCCTGCAGCGGGTAAAGCAGGCCTTCGGTGTGGAATGCCTGATGCACAACGAGTTGCTGCAGCGTCCCATACAGTGTGTGGCTATCTGTGGCGGAGCGGGCGATTTCCTGCTGGATGAAGCTTTAAGGCTGAAGGCAGACGCGTTCCTGACAGGTGAGATGCATTATCATCAGTACTTCGGTCATGCCCAGCAGATTCAGATAGGTGTGTTGGGTCATTACCAGAGCGAGCAGTACACAACGGATATATTCCGTAATGTGATAGAGGACAGGTTCCCCAGTCTGGCGCTCTTCAAGACAACCGTTTGTACGAATCCGATTAAGTACCTCTGATATGGTTTAGAGTAAATAGTCAAACTGTAAATAAATATTATGGCAAGAGAGAAAGCTAAGGATCCCGCAGATTTGAGCGTGGAGGAAAAACTGAAGAACTTGTATGAACTGCAGAAGCTGCTGACGGAGATTGATAAGATCAAGACACTCCGTGGTGAGTTGCCTCTTGAGGTTCAGGACCTGGAAGATGAAATAGAAGGTCTGGCTACCCGTGTAGATAAGATTACAGCTGAGGTGGCTGAGCTGAAGCGCGAGATCAACCAGCGCAATGGTGATATTGAGGTTAACAACAGCAATATCGAGCGCTATAAGACTCAGATGGACAGCGTGAGAAACAATCGCGAGTATGATACCCTGAGCAAGCAGATTGAATATGCTGAGTTGGACAATGTGCTGAACGAGAAGAAGATAGCAGAGGCTAAGTCATTGGTTGAGAGCAAGACTGCCGAGGTTACCCGTTGCAACCTGTTGGCAAACGACAGACGTGCTGACTTGGATGTTAAGCGTGGCGAGCTGGAGGAGATTATCGCAGAGACCAAGGCTGACGAGGATAAGCTGCGCGAGAAGGCCAAGAACCTGGAGCTGACCATCGAGCCCCGTTTGCTGGGCGCTTTCAAGCGTATCCGCAGAAACAGCCGTAACGGTCTGGGCGTTGTATATGTACAGCGTGATGCCTGTGGCGGTTGCTTCAACAAGATTCCGCCTCAGCGTCAGTTGGATATCCGTATGCGCAAGAAGATTATCGTTTGCGAATACTGCGGTCGTATTATGGTTGACCCCGAACTGGCCGGTGTGGAACTGGTAGGAAAAGAGGAGAAGCCAAAGCGCAGAAGAGCTACCCGCAAGAAGGCAGACGACAAGGCAGAGGATTAAAGAACCAATCTGTCTATAAAAAGCAAATACGCTCATCCTGTATAAGGGTGGGCGTATTTTTTTTATGGGCAGAGGTCCTGCCACGAGGGGATGTCGGGCAGGAATTCGTATGTCTCATCCTCATAGTTGATTCTACAGCAATAATGTTGCATTCCGTTGCTAACAACAAGCCATCTGACATGCATTTTAATGTTATAGCGGCTTATCTGGTTAAACACTTTCTGACTGATGGCGATGTGAGGTGCCTTGTACTCGACAATCATAATCGGTAGGGCCTGCGAGTCATAGACGACGGTGTCGCAACGCTTCTGGGTATTGTTCAGATTGAGGGCAACCTCATTGGCTATACAGGAGGCATTGTACCCTTTCTGGTTGATGAGGAAATGGATAAAGTGCTGGCGAACCCACTCTTCAGGCGTGAGGGCGACCATTTTCTTTCTGAGAATGTCAAAAACCGTCAGTCTGTTTCCCTTTCTTTGTAACTTTAGGTCCGTTTTCGGTAAATTCAGCACTTCCATTTGAAGAATAATGAGAATAATTCGTATCTTTGCCTACAAAATTATACAAAATATGAAAACCAAGCAAGAGATTGTAGAAAATTGGTTGCCCAGATACACGCATAAGCGTCTGGAGGAGTTTGGCGAATATGTTTTGCTGACCAATTTCAATAATTATGTGGATATCTTCTGCGAGAAGTTCGGCATAGAAGCACCTGACTACACTTCTAATATGCGTTCTGCAACAGCAGATGGTATCAGTATTATCAACTTCGGTATGGGAAGTCCCAATGCGGCTATTATTATGGACCTTCTGAGTGCCATAAAGCCCAAGGCCTGCCTGTTCCTGGGCAAGTGCGGCGGAATCTCTACCAAGACACAGCGTGGTGATCTTATCCTGCCCATTGCCGGTATCAGAGGCGAGGGAACCAGTAACGACTACTTCCCGCCTGAAGTACCCGCCTTGCCTGCGTTTATGTTGCAGCGTGCCATCTCCAGTACTATCCGTGATAACGGGTTTGACTACTGGACGGGAACGGTATATACCACCAACCGCCGTGTCTGGGAGCATGACGAGAAGTTTAAGGAGTATCTGCGCACCACACATGCCATGGCTGTGGATATGGAGACGGCAACGCTCTTTACCTGCGGATTTGCCAATCACATTCCTACGGGCGCTCTCTTGCTGGTAAGTGACAATCCTATGATTCCGGAGGGCGTAAAGACCGACGAGAGTGATAGGATTGTTACAAGCAGATACGTCGAAGATCATGTTGGTATAGGTATTCAGGCGTTGGAGATGATAAAGGAGGAGAAGAAGACCGTTCGTCACTTGAAATTCGATTATTAATGGCAGCTCAGACAAAAGGAGGAATTACGCACGAGGATATAATACGTTCTGTGCGTGCAGGAGAAGTGAAGCCCGTCTATCTTTTGATGGGCGCTGAGGATTATTATATAGATAAGCTGAGCGATTTCCTGACGGATACGTTGTTGAAGCCGGAGGAACGCGATTTTAATCTGGATGTTGTTTATGGCCTGGAGGTAACGGCCGATAAGGTTGTGGAACTGGCCAGGGCCTATCCCATGATGGCTGACCGTCGTGTAGTCCTGGTACGCGAAGCGCAGGCTATGCGCTCGTTAGACGCACTGGAGGCCTATTTGCAGCATTATACACCCACTACGGTGCTCATTATCTGCTATAAGCACGGGGCGCTGGATAAACGCAAGGCTGTAACGAAGCTGATAGACCAGATAGGCGTGGTATATGAGAGCAAGAGGCTGTATGACAGCCAGCTGCCCCAGTTTATCACGCAGTATTTTAGCCGTAAGAAGGTAAAGATAGAGACCCAGGCCGTGCAGATGCTGGCAGGGCATGTAGGCGCTGATCTGTGCCGTCTTTCTGCAGAAATGGACAAGCTTCTGCTCTCGCTTGCAGAATCTGAGAATTGCGTAACGGCAGGCAGGGTAGAGGAGCTTACGGGAATGAGCAAGGAATTCAATGATTTTGAATTACGTTCAGCCTTAGCCGTAAAAGACGTTTTCAAGAGCATGCAGATAGTAAAGTACTATCAGGGACAACAGCAAAAATTCGCTTTGCCGCAGACACTTTCCAATTTATTTACATTTTTTTCGGGTGTTTTGATGTCATATTATGCACCCGATAAAAGTGAAAGGGGTATTGCTGCCTGGTTAGGCATGCCGGAATGGCAAGCCAGAAAAGACATTATTCCCGCCTATCGGAATTATAAAGGAGTGAAGGTTTTGCAGATTCTTTCTGAAATACGCAAAACTGACGCCAAAGGCAAAGGGGTAGGGGGATGTAAAACCCCAAAAGAGGAGCTTTTGCAAGAGCTCATTTACTTTATTTTACACTGATTTTTGTCTAGATTGTGAGCTCCGGCTTACACGGAAAATAAGGCCCTCTCTTCTGAAAAATAGCAAGTTAGGGCCTTTTTTCATGCGCTGAGAATCGCGTAAAATCGCGCGATTTCAGTGCTGTACGTGTATTCTTCAGGCATTCCAAAATTGGCTAAAATCGGCCATTTTTACGATTTTTCAGTTTAAACTTGTGATTTGTGTTTGTAAATCGAATTTACAACAATAGCATGCTTGTGCATTTCGAAAAGCTGAACTGACAGCTTGAATTTAAATATACAAATGTGAATTTGCAATTCAAACATCACGTTTATAATCTTGAATTATGCAATTTTATTTATAAAACCGAATAATATGCATTATTCAATATGTTTTATAATACGTTATAATTCAGTAGATTATCACAAATATGCTTGCATTTCGCTTCAGTGAAATGTAAATACTTTTGAATAGCACCCTGTTTGAGGGCTTTTTGGCCGTTTTTGGTCACTTCTATATGCTATAATGCATAGAAAGCCAGACTTATAGATTTTCTCACCTTTACAATTTACTTTAATATCGAAAATTTGCATTTTTGCATGAATTCGGCTGAATTCACATTTTTACGTCCTTTATGATTTAAAAACATGAATGTTTGAAAAGCTAAATATTCGCATAAAATTAAATTTCAAATTTTAAATCAGAAAGTTTGGAAGTTTAAATCCATTTTTCTACCTTTGCACTAAGTTTAGAGATTAAAATCGGGGGTATCACCTCTACTAATTAGATATAAAAAGGATGAAAGACAGGATTTATCAGTTGATGAAATATCAGGGTATGTCGCAAAAAGAGTTTGCTGCCACACTGTGTGTTGCTGAAGGCACCCTTTCCGGTATCTTCACAGGAAGAACGCGTCCCACTAACAATATCGTTAATGCCATACATGAGTGCTTCCCGCATATTAGTATTAACTGGCTCATGTTCGGCGAGGGAGATATGCTTCTGGATGGAGGTTCTTCCCAGGATGAGGAAGCAGCTTCAGGGCAGTCGGATCTGTTTGCCGGAGCTTCATCCCCTTCTTCTGAGGCGAATCCTACCCCCTCTCCTGCACCCCAAATTCAAGAAGTGGTAAAATATATTGACAAACCGCAACGAAAGATAACGGAAATACGCGTTTTTTATGACGATGGAACGTTCGAAACATTTTCATCTTAAATGAAAAAACTCCTGAAACCCTCCCCGTGTTTCAGGTTTTTTTTATACCTTCGCAGAAAAATACGGCAGAATAACAAATGAAGAAGTATATATTAGACCTCACACTGACCGCCGTAGAGCGTTTGCATGAACGCTACGTACTGTTGAAGGCTACGGATGACCGGAAGCCTTTGCCTGAGATGATACCCGGTCAGTTTGCCCAGTTAGAGATAAAAGGCAGCAAGCAGACATTCCTGCGCCGCCCTATCAGCATACATTATGTAGATAAAGAGCAGAATCAGGTCTGGTTCCTGGTTCAGACTGTGGGAGACGGTACCCGCCAGCTTGCTAAGATGCAGGTTGGGGAAACACTGAATGTGGTACTCCCCTTGGGTAACGGCTTTACTATGCCTGCAGATGCCTCGGCCCGTGTCTTGCTGGTCGGCGGCGGTGTAGGCGTTGCTCCCCTGTTGTACATGGGTGCCGCTATGAAGGAGAAGGGCATGGAGCCCACCTTCCTGTTAGGTGCCCGCAGTGCAGGGGATTTGCTGCAGTTGGATAAGTTCAAGGCCCTGGGCCGTGTGTTTGTTACTACAGAGGACGGTTCCGAGGGCGAGAAGGGTTTCGTTACCCAGCACAGCCTCCTGCAGCAGGAGAAGTTCACCCAGATCAGCGTATGCGGTCCTAAGCCCATGATGGTGGCTGTGGCGCGTTATGCCAAGGGTGTGGATACCCCCTGCGAGGTGAGTCTTGAGAATATGATGGCTTGCGGACTGGGTGCCTGTCTGTGCTGTGTGGAAGACACAGAGATGGGCAATGTATGTGTTTGCAAGGAAGGTCCGGTATTTGACATAAAGAAACTGAAATGGCAGATTTAAGAACTAACATAGCAGGCCTTCAGCTCTGCAACCCCGTAATGACCGCCAGCGGAACCTTCGGCTACGGTCTGGAGTTTCAGGATTTCGTGAACCTGGAAGAGATTGGCGGTATTATAGTAAAAGGTACGACCTTACAGCCCCGCCAGGGCAACCCCTATCCCCGTATGGCAGAGACTGCTCAGGGAATGCTGAACTGTGTGGGTCTTCAGAACAAGGGCGTGGATTACTTCTGCGAGCATATCTATCCGCAGATTAAGGATATCCGCACCAATATGATTGTGAATGTCTCCGGCAACAGTCCTGAGGATTACGCCGAGTGTGCTGCCCGCATCAATGAGCTGGAGAATATCCCTGCCATAGAGCTGAATATCTCCTGTCCCAACGTCAAGCACGGCGGAATGGCTTTCGGTACAACCACAGAAGGCGCTGCCAGTGTGGTGAAGGCTGTGCGTGAGGCTTATAAGAAGACGCTGATTGTGAAGCTGTCACCCAACGTGACCAGCATTACGGATATTGCCCTGGCAGTTCAGGATGCAGGAGCCGATGCCGTCAGCCTTATCAATACCCTGATGGGAATGGCTATTGACGTAGAGAAGCGCAAGCGTATCCTCAGCATAGGCACAGGAGGCCTCAGCGGTCCATGTGTCAAGCCTGTTGCCCTGAGAATGGTCTATCAGGTAGCTCATGCCGTGCGGATTCCTGTTATCGGTCTGGGAGGCATCAGCAGCGCAACGGATGCAGTAGAGTTCCTACTTGCCGGTGCTTCGGCTATAGAGATCGGTACTGCCAATTTCCTTGATCCTGCCATCACCGTTAAGGTGGCACAGGGAATTAATGCTTATCTGGACCGTCATGGCTTCAAGAGCGTAAAAGATATAATAGGTATATGCGAATAGACATTATAACAGTATTGCCCGAGCTGCTGCAGAACTTTACTCAGGAGAGTATTCTGGGCAGAGCGCAGAAGAAAGGGCTGGTCGAGATACACATCCACAACCTGCGTGACTACACGCTGGACAAGTGGCGCCGTGTCGACGACTACCCCTTCGGAGGCTTTGCCGGTATGGTTATGCAGTGCGAGCCTATAGACCGCTGTATCAGCAAGCTCAAGAGCGAGCGCCATTACGACGAGATTATCTTCACCACCCCTGACGGTGAGCAGTTCTCTCAGCCTATGGCCAACAGCCTTTCGCTTTGCGAGAACATCATTATATTATGCGGTCACTACAAGGGCATCGACTACCGTGTACGCGAGCAGCTGATAACCAAGGAAGTCTCCATCGGCGACTATGTGCTGACGGGTGGCGAGCTGGCTGCTGCTGTGATGACGGATGCCATAGTACGCATTATCCCCGGAGTCATCGGAGACGAGCAGAGCGCCCTCTCGGACAGCTTCCAGGATAATCTGCTGGCAGCGCCCGTTTATACACGTCCTGCTGAGTACAAAGACTGGGGCCGTGTGCCTGATGTGCTCCTTTCCGGCCACGAGGCCAAGATAAAGGAATGGGAGTTGCAGCAGAGCCTTGAGAGAACAAAAAGATTACGTCCAGACCTTTTGAATAAAAAGTAAGAGTTATGGAACACCAGAAAAAGAAAATGAACCTGTACGTCATAGCGGGTTGTAACGGAGCCGGAAAGACAACGGCCTCTTTTACCGTGCTGCCCGAGATGCTGAAGTGCAGGGAGTTTGTGAATGCCGATGAGATAGCTGCAGGCATCTCGCCCTTCAATCCCGAAGGTGTGGCCATTCAGGCAGGCCGTCTGATGATAGACCGTATCATCCAGTTGCTCAAGGACGGAGAGACCTTCGCCTTCGAGACAACCCTTGCTACCCGTTCGTATGTTAAGCTGATTCAGCAGGCCAAGAAGCGTGGCTACTTCGTAACGCTGCTCTTCTTCTCTCTGAGCAGTGCCGAGCAGGCTCAGCGTCGTGTGGCTCAGCGTGTCAGCATGGGAGGTCATAATATCCCTACCGATGTCATTATACGCAGGTACGAGGCTGGTTTGCAGAACCTCTTCCAGCTCTATATGCCCGTGTGCGACTATTGGACGCTCTACGACAACAGCAACTGTCCTGCTGTGCGTATAGCCAGCGGATTCGGGACAGAGAAGATAGAGGTCTTCGAGAAGGAACGTTATCTTGAACTGAAAAAGAAATACTATAAGCCGGAGGAGGGCAAGAAGAAATGACGGATTATGAAGTTCGCGAGATGCAGCGTCTGATAGACGCCGGCATCCAGTTGGCTCATAAGCGTTTGCTCGCCCGTGCCCGCTTTGACCAACAGGTTCTTGTTTTTGCACAAGACGGAAAGGTTATCGAGAAGATTCCCGAGGGGGCGGCTGTCCTGCCTTCCCGTGAAGGAGATCCCCTCATCCGTCACCGTGTATTCAAAGATTAAAGATTAGTGCATGATAGGCAGTGATTTGCTTGATAAAGTCATGCAATCGCTCAGAAGCGCCCTTCCTGGTACCTGGAAGAGTGCTTCTTGGTTGCTGAAGCTTATGATACCCATCTCCCTTGCTGTAGCCCTGCTCCAGCATTGGGGTGTATTGGCATGGATAGCCGGGTATCTTAATCCCCTGTTCTCTATGATGGGACTGCCGGGCGAATCGGCCGTCCTCTTCATCAGCGGAGCTGCAGCCGGCACTTATGCAGGTATGGCAGCTATGATGTCTGTGCATCTGACCCTCAGGCAGGCTACCATAGTGGGCATTATGATTCTTATCTGCCATGCCCTGCCCATGGAGTGCACGGTTAACCACAAGACCGGTTCCAGCTTCTGGAAGATGGGACTGATACGCATCCTCATGGCCTTTGTGGCTGCCATGTGCCTGAATCAGGTATTGCCCGAAATGTCAGTACCTTATTTATATATAGGGGCTGCGGCAGAAAGTTCCCTGACGGAGGTCTTGCTGACGTGGGCTGTTTCGCAGATAAAGATATCCGTTATGGTGTTCCTCATCATCTATTCGCTGATGGTGCTGCAGTGCCTGATAGAGGCTTATTCCCTGTTAGAGCCCCTGTCGCGCTTCCTGGCTCCGCTGATGCGTCTCTTCGGTCTTCCCCGTCAGGCATCCTATATGTGGCTGGTGGGTAATGTGTTGGGATTGAGCTACGGCTCTGCCGTTATGCTGGATATGGAGGAGAAAGGACATATCACCCGTCAGGATGCCAATGCCGTCAACTACCACCTTATCATGAATCATTCCATGCTCGAGGACACTGTCGTCCTGGCCATGACGGGCGTCTCCGCCCTGTGGATTCTGGGCACACGCATGTTCTTTGCCCTCGCCGTGGTGTGGGGGAGGAGGGTGATCAGAGTGAAGAATGAAGAGTGAAGAGTGAAGAATTTGCTACCGCAATGTTCGCTAACCGCTAACCCCTAACCGCTAACCTCTCAATGTTCAATGTTCAATGAATAAAAATGTGTAAAGGAGAAAAAGGAAATACTTGGACGCACCTGATAGGTGCAGTTTTTGCGCTAACATCCATGTGGGTTATCTGGCCTGCCGTCAATGCAGGCTGGCAGATGACTATGGGCGTTATCTTTTTTATTGTGGGAATGTTTCTGATGTTCCTCAGCAGTACCATCTATCACTGGCTCAGTCCGGGTAGGGTTAAGCAGATTATGCGCAAGCTGGACCATATCAGCATCTATGTTATGATAGCCTGCAGCTATGCCCCCATTTGTCTGGGTGTGGTAGGAGGCTGGTTGGGATGGACCGTCTTCGGCTTCCTATGGGCAGTGGTTCTGGGCGGAACTTTCTATAAGATATACGCCATAGGTAAGTACCCCAGGTTGTCCCTGGCCCTTTATCTGCTGATGGGGTGGAGTGTTGTCTTGGTATTCAAGCCCGTAATGGAGCGCCTTGAGCCCCTCTCCATGGCGCTGTTGGTAGCCGAGGGTATCTTCTACACCTCGGGTACCTATTTCTTTGCGCACGACAGCAAGCCCAATTTCCATGCCATCTGGCATGTCTTTGTCCTCTTGGGCGCTATGGCTCACTTCCTTGCCGTCCTCACCATTGTGGTGTAGTTACTTTCTTGGGCTGAAGGGGTATGACAGTTTCCAGGGCGATTCCTCCAGCTTGAACTTCTTTGCTCCCTCCTGTGTGTCAGGCGTGCGTACGAGCGGCATGGGAGAGAGGTCTAACAGAGATAAGTAGAAACTGATTACAGACTCAATGCACTCCCTGGTAGAGATGCGTGTAGCCATGTATTCATAGGTGAACTCGTCATTGCCGCGAATCGCTTCAATCTCCTTGTTGTATGCAATCAGTTTGGGGATGGCAGCCTTGCATGCATTCAGGGTCGATGTCGGTGTCTTCTGAATCCATCGCTCTGCCAGCTTATGGTTGTATTCGGCTATTATCGCCCCTTCGCGCTTGCGTCCCTCCACGAACCAGTCGGGTGTCTTCTTGGGCTTCTCTGCCTCTGCGCGTGCACGCAGCTCGTCTTCTATGGCCTGCACACGCTTGCAGGCATCAGAGGCAAACCACTCCTTAATCATCTGCTTCAGCAGAGGCGAATAATTGTTGAAGTAGAAACGGGCAGCACCGCCTCCTGTATCTGCCAGCCATGCCCTCAGGTCAGGGTCATTCGTATCGAACATTGTCAGGCGATCTATCGTGAACAACTTGTGAAGCGGTGTAATGACAGCCTTCACCTTATCCAGCACCTTATTGTATTCAGGCCATTTCTTGTCAACGTAAATGGTGTCGAACGGAAGGCCTTTGTGTGCACGCTTGGCAATCTCCATTTGTTTCTTGCTATGCTTGTCACTTTCCTCCTTCAGTTTCGGCTCAGGCTCGTACTGTTTGATTGCTTCTGTGCGTGGCGACAGGACATAGTCCGTGTAATAGGTCAGCTTCTCGCGCGTGTCAACGTCCGACGCTGTAGGCATCTCAGGCAGATTTGCGTATGCTTCGTCGTAGGTGCTATAGGAGTACTTTTCAATCAGCGCTTTCTTCTCATCCTTGGTGATTAGGGACTTGTTAAGCGTGTTCCTTGATTCCCTGTAGGTATAGTCCCAGAACATATATCCACCCAGGTTCTGAGCATAGTTGCGTACCTCGGGTTCTACGTACAGCACCTTGGCAGCTGCAGCCTGCGCTGTCTTTGGCTTAGCCGTTGTCTTGGCTGTTGTCTTGGCTGTCGTCTTCTGACTCTTGGCCTGTGTCTGAGTCTTGGGCTTGGCTTTTGTCTGTGCCTGCATGGGGGCGACGCCTGCCAGCAATAGGGCAGGAACGAAGATGTAGATAAATCTTTTCATTATATGTTTAGTTGATTTGTTACTCGTTTTTGTATGTAAAGGTATATATAGTTTCAGAAATAGCACTGTTTATGATACCTAATGAACATATAATGTGAGTTGGGGAACATCCTCTTCCGCCCTTTCCGCGGCTTCTTATTGCAATCTGAACAATCCTCCTGCGAACGTAGCGTCAATCTTGGCACCGCGTACGGCTCTGCCCGTGGCAATCTCCGTGCGGTAGATCCACAGACCGTCGGATGTAGAGATGGGCGCATAGACATATCCACCCTCGCATAGGGCTACGAAGCGACGGCCGCCCATTCCGCTGTGCAGGGGAATCTCCTCGATTGTCTTGCTTGTCTTGCTGTTCAGGTCGATAATCACACTTCTGTCTTCTGCATCGCTCCATGCACCCGCATTCTGGTTGGTAGAGACCTCGGCATACACCTTGCCGTTGCCCAGGTAGAGCCAGTGTGCCACCTTGTGTCCTGTAAGGGCCTCGTAGTCGAAGAAGTAATCCTCGTCGAACTGCATCCCGCCGGCTTTTATGCGCAGGAAACCGCTGTGACCCGCTGTCTCCGAGAAACCGTTTGTCAGCGAGGTGTTGGACATACAGTACAGGTTGCCGTTCTCGTCTTTCTGGAATCCGTTAAAGGCATTCCAGCTGCCAATGTTACCCGTTCTGGTGTCTGTGATGAGGCCCTTGAACTGGAACTCAGGGTAGCTGAACACAGCCACGTAGGCCGTTGTAACCTCGGGTGTGGCAAATGTGTTCTGGTTCATAGGCACGTAGCTTACGTAAATGTTTCCGCCTGCATACTCCATACCAGTTACGCTGGGCCAGTCCACATCGTCCATCGGAGCCACTGGCGTTGTCTCCACTTTGCGTGTAAGCGCCATCGTCTGGATATCTACTGTGTAGAAGGTGAGGTTCTGCCCCTTTTCGGGTGTGCTAGGGAGCTCCAATGCAGCCATCGTGTTGGCGTCTATCTGGCAGAAGCCGATAGGAGTGTTGTTGAACACAAAGTCGCCCATTTCCTGCAGGAATCCATTGGCGTCGCGTCGTATTCCCGTGGCGCTTGTTACACCCATTCCACCTATCGAGAATACTGTTCCCTCGGCCCGCTGGTAGTCGCGGTAGCCATTCTGTTCCAATCCCTTGGCATAAGCATTAATAGTCTGCTGGCTCATCAGATCCTCAGCCGTTACCACATAGTAGGTGGTGGTACCTGCTGATGTGATACCCAATGAAAGTACATAAGGCTCGAAGGGTACCTCCATGCTGCCCATATCCTTGTCACAAGAAGTCAGAAGTGCCACGCTCAGGCACATTGTCAATATCGAATTGGTTATATTTTTCATTGTTTAATTTACATTTTAGGAAGATAAACACGGAATGTTACGTTATAGTTTCTGCCTGGTTTCTGTAGTCGGTAGTTATCGTAGAGCAACTCGTTTCCGATGTTGTTGCACTCAGCAAAGATACTGTACTTGCCGTTAGCAAGGGTGTAGCCTACTGCAATATTGTGCACCGTCTGTGTAGGAATCATCTTCTTGCTGCTGGGACGGCCAAGGCCGGGGAAGCCGAGGTAATACTCGTAGGTATAGCTCATTGAATACTCCACGCTTAGGGTGTTACCCTTGTGGAAGGCGTTGTGCCAGTCGTATCCTGCATTAGCGTTCAGGAAGAAGTAGGGGATGTTAGGCATACGCTGGCCGTATGATACGTTGGCTGTAGGCTCTGTTCCCACATAACTGTTGTTGTTTGTGATAAACTCTTCCTTGTCGCGGATATCCTGATAGGTAATGCTGCCGCCTACGTGAACCGTCTTCAGGTAATCGTAGCGTAGCGAACCCTCCACACCATGTGTTACGGCCTTGCCGATATTCTCGTACGAGGTTGTTGGGTCGCTTGTCAGGTTTACCCCTTTCAAGATGAAGTCCCTTGTGTTGCGGTAGATGTAGTTCACCTCTGCTGCAATGCCGTGCCTGCCCATCTGTCTGTTCATCATCAGACCGATGTTCAGGTTTCTCGACATCTCAGGGCGCAGGTCCGTATTGCTCTTCTGGATGAATCCGTCGCCGAACATCTCCACTGGCTCCGGCATACGGTATGCCTGCTCGAAGCTTACCTTACCCTGTAGCCAAGGCAGGAAGAAGTATGTGCCTGCAGCACCATAGCCCCAATTTGTCTGGCTGGCCTTGACCGTCTCCCAGCGTTCTGTAGAGAGGAACTGATCCAGTAATTTGTTGCAGGAGGTATTCAGCGCATACAGTTTGCCAAACACATTCATGTTCCATCGGTCGTATCTCAACTGGTAGGAGAGACCCGTAATGTTCTTTGTCAGGTACTGTGGAACATCGTTCATCGGATTGTCCCTGTGTTCGCGATCATCACTCATGCGCTTGTTGGCATTTACCAGATGGTTCAACAGGAATCGTTGATGTTCGCCCAGCAGATAGCTTAGCGATACATTTCCTTGCCATTGATGCATTCTGATTTCAGCATCCGTCAGGTAGCCCTCGCCTCTACTGGTGGTGGGTACATATTCGCCCAGCCAGTTGTATCTCAGCGCAGCTGTATCCACGTTGTGGGTACGCACATAAGCATAGTTCAGGTAAGCCTCCAGGTCCAGTCCGGCTGTCAGCAAGTCCCTTTTCTTGTATTTCAATCCTGGCACGATACTCAGGCTGTTTGTCTTGGGTTTACCATAAACAGCATCCATCGTGGCACCCGTCTGGTTCTCGTGCTTGTCGCCGCTGGCAATAAAGGTCAGTAGCGCATAGTCAGCCCACGATTTGCCTACCAGTCCTGTTTCCATTCTGACACCTCCTCCGATGTATCCGTCGTTGAAGCGCTTTACCCATTCATTTCCTTTCTGTAATCCTGTAGAGAGGTCAACAATCGGAGCATATACCTTATAATTATTATCCGAGTAGTTCAGGAATGCGTTAGCCTTCAGGGTAAATCCCGTCTTCCTGTCCGTATAGGCACCATTCACGCTTGCTCTGTGTGTGTTGAACGAACCGAAGCTGTAGGCAGCATCCAGATAGTTGGCTTTCCTGCGTGTAACGATGTTCACAGCTCCTCCCAGCGCATCAGCCGATAGGGTAACGGGCAGCGAACCCTTATACACCTCCACGTAGTCTGCCATGTTGGCTGTTAGCGTAGAGAGGTTAAAGCTGCTTCCGAAGTTATCCATGGGCACTCCGTCTATGAAGAACTTTACCTGATTGCCGCTGAATCCGTTCAGGGCAAAGTTGAACGAGCTGCCCAATCCGCCTGTCTCGCGAATCTTCACACTCGATACGTTCTCCAACATCTTATTCAGGGATTTCTGCTTGGCATACTCGCCTTTCATATCTACAACACTCACGGCAAAGGCTTGCTCACTTTGCTCTCTCACCTTCGATTTAGCCGTTACCGACACATTCTTCAACGTTACAGTCTTGAGTGAGTCCTCCTGAGCTATAACGACTATTGTTGCACTTGCCAGTAGCGACAAGGCCATTAATCTTTTTACCTGTATCACAATTATTTGATGGTTTAAATTTTCGGCTGCAAAGGTACGGCTATTTCCCTATACCCAAAATACCCTAATCCGATGATTTTCGGCTTGTAAAATCACGTACCATAATAGAAAACGGGTAGTTTTCAAATTGACATGTATAAGAAAAACAAGCCTGAAGAGCTATATCAACGGCGAGAAGGTTTATATAAAAGGTATGGAGCCGAATAAGGAAAAGAAATAACTGGTTTTAAGGTTAATATTTAAGTGCATAAAGCCCCTGCGCCAAGAAACGTAGGGGCTTTTGGTTATAAAAAGCGATGGTGGGGCAGATAAAACATTTTGCCCCTGCAGATAAAACATCCTGATACGCGAGTTATAACTATTTTCAAGCCTTGAAAATTTATAACCAAGGCTTGAAAATAAATAATCAAGCTTTGAAAATATATTCTCAAGCCTTGAAAATTGTTTTGTTCCGTGGAATTTTGTATTTTTGTACCTGCATACAGAATGTTTTACCTCAAGGAACAAATTATTTTATGGCACAGTACATTAAGAAAGAGATGCCTGACCTGAACGGTACGGGCGAGAAGAAGGCGTATTACAAGTTGAAGACCTGGCGTAAGCTGGACTCTGACGAGTTTGTTAAACGCTGTCGTTCCATCCACAGAGCATACGACGAGAGTGTTATTAAGGGCGTTGTGTCAGCTGTCTGCGAGCATCTGGCCTATGAGATTGCCAATGGCTACAGCGTGAAGATTGACGGTCTGGGAACCTTTACAGCCAAATTGGGCGTCAGGGAGGACAAGGAGATGGACAGCTTCGAGGAAGGGACTGCCAAGCTGAATGCCAAGAGCATAGAGGTGACGGGTGTTACCTACAGGGCCGACAAGAACCTGATTCGTGAGATTGACCAGAACTGCGATCTGGTACGTGGCGGCGAGGAACGCCTGATGAAGCCCAAATACACATTGAGGCAGCGTATGGAGAAGGCCAGGCAGTTCCTGAAGAAGAATGTCTATATGCGCGTTGACGAGTATGCCTCGCTGACAGGCTTGTCCTATTCCACCGCTTCCCGCGAGCTGCGCAAGATTGCCTCCGACCCGGAATCAGGCATTATCAGCCAGGGCCGCAAGAGCGGCAAACTCTACCTGCTGGGAAAGAAGGAGTAAATTAAAGTTATAAGAAACTGCACAGAAAACAAGGAAAAACTTGGATAACTGTGCAATTTTTGTTGTAAAATAGTCACTTTTTGAACAGATAATTACTAACAATGTTGTTTTCTCTCGAAAAAGTAACTATTTTTGTGTACTAGACAATTGTTTGTTTGAATGTTAAAAACCTTTAATTTCACTTGACATTGTCCTTTCCGCTACGTTATAAAGGTGTATGGAACAAAAAGAGTTCATAAGATTAGCACCCCAATTGCGAGGAAGGGCAATGACTGTTGCCCATTCGTTCTTTGCCTCCGAGGAAGAGGCAGAGGATGTGGCGCAGGAAACACTCATCCGACTATGGAAAGCATGGGAGGGCTTGACTTCAGCAGAAGAGGCTGAAAGGCTGACCGTAAGGGTTGCTAAGTATGAATGTATCAATACTTGGCGCAGAGAGCAGAGCAGGCCTCACACATCACTCAGCCTAGCACAGGAGGCGACGCACCCGATGGCACAAAACGGACAACCGATGGAAGGTGATGAACTCTCGGAAGCCATTCGCAGGGCAGCTGGTACGCTCCCAAAGTCGGAAGCCCGCCTGTGGCGTCTGTTTGCCGAAGCAGGAATGCAGACAGCAGAGATTTCTGCCATTACGGAGATTAACGTGCGGTCGGTTAGCACAATGCTCAGTCACGCCAGAGGCCATATTTACAAACTATTGAAAGAAGGAGGATACATAGATGGATAAGAAACAAATCATAGAGGATTACCTGCAAGGCCGTCATCCTATGGAGCAGCATTCGTGGGAGTTGCCCTCAGCTCAGGAATTGGATAATGCCGAAGCGGAGTTCGATAGGAGAAACCTCACCCCCCGCCCTCTCCAAAGGGAGAGGGGGTTAAAGTTCTGGCCATTTGCTGTTGCTGCTTGTGTGGCTGGCTTTGTTGCCATTTTCTTAGCTCCACCCAGAGAGGCAGAGGAACAACAGCCCCTCGCCTTAGAGGAACCTGTGGTTAACAGCCAAGAGCCAATAGCTGACTCTCAGCTCAGCACTCCCCTAAAGGGGGAGATGGAGGGGGCCTCTCAACAGCCTACTGTTGTTAAGCCCAAAAGGACTCCTAAGCGAAAGCGAGTTGTTCCCCAGGAACCTCAGGAAGAGCCTTTGCTGGCAGAAGCAGAAACCGTTGAAGAGTTTCCTACAGAAGCAGCTTATCAAGAGTTTCTTGATAAAATGAGGAAACCTTCTACTTCTTCTTATGCTACCCAAACACAGGAAATTCGTCAGCGGGGCGAGCAGGTGACACAATATGTGGC
>Ga0265300_10002172_pt1 | contig 17307 bp, 18 predicted proteins | sample AusTroGonzalo_MG_FD_193482 | JGI IMG/M metagenome (GOLD analysis project Ga0265300, IMG submission 193482) | Bovine rumen microbial communities from tropical cattle in Woodstock, Queensland, Australia - Gonzalo_03 | ecosystem: Host-associated > Mammals > Digestive system > Stomach > Rumen ...
AATTTCATCAAAATCAACAAATTTATCACGGTCCTCTGCGCCTCTACCAGTGGTAATTTTTGTTCTTAAAATATTTAAAAAATCAATAATATTTTTTAAACCACTATCTCTATAACCGTTATTATATATTGTACTTAATTTATTTAATAGATAATAAAAAGTTGCATAATCTTCTTTACCATCATACTCATTAAAATAACGAGTATTATCTACAATTTCTTGTCTTAAATCTTCTTTTGTAGAAGATAATAATCTATCAACTTCATTTTTTGCAGCAGTTTCTTTAGCAATTACAGTATCATAATTACTATTTAAATCATCTAATTTTTTTTGTGCAGTTTCTAACTTATTAATTAAATCATCTCTATTCTTATTATAAGTTGTTGTTAATCTGATAGAATCATCTCTAATTTTAGTAGGCAATTGAGAACGTTCACGTCTTAATTCAGCTCTCATATTAGGCGGAAGTGAAACATTTTTGAGTTCTGCATCTATTCTTTCTTTTTCTGAGTTTAAATATTCGCCATTTTCAAATGCAGTCTTAGTTCTATTATAATTTGTATCTAATGCATTAAGTGATTTCTTAATATCAGCTATATTTTTTTCAAGACGCTTAATATCGTCACTTATATTTTCATTAAGAAAATGTAATGTATGTTTAAATAAGTAATTCATATATAATTCCTTTAATTTTATATTATTTATAATTTTTTTAGTTAAATAAAAATAAAGACTGGTTAAAAAACCAGTCTTTTTTAAAAGAATTTTACTGAAAATTAAATTGTCAATGCAGTCTTTGTATTCTGAATATCGATACCCATATGTTTGAGAATGTCAACCAATGAACCAACAGCCTGTAACTGAATCTTTTGGTTAATAATATTCTGATACTTAGCCTTAGCGTCTTGAGAATCGAACATATCGTCAGTGACAAATGTCTTAAGTGCATAATTGACGATTGCATTGCCCAAATCTTGTCCAAGCTGAGCAAGACCAGCCTTCAAATCACCACGACCGACATAGCGATTAATCAAGCTTTCTGCAGAACCGTTCATAGCCTGGGTCTGCAAGCTCTGTTCAGCTTCAGATTTCTGCTGCTGTTGCATCTGAAGTTCTTCGTCCATCTTTCTCTTATTTTCGAGATATTCTTTGAAATTTATATCTTTAGAATCCATTTTAAACTCCTATAATTCTTTTATATTATTTATAAAGTTTTATTTACAGTTATGTATTTTTTAAGTAATGCACGTGTTCTGGATCCCACATCCGATAATTTTGCATTTATAGTAAATACAATTTCATTGGATTTCATACGATATTTAAGGGTTACTCTTTTTCTATACCCATAAACACGAACCGTAAGTTTACCAGATTTTAGCAAGGTTATTACACCAATATTGCGTTTTTCTGCAAAACTTACGTTATTATCAATAATATTAATTTTTTGATTTGAGAACATTTCATAAGAAAAGCCCATAGAGACTATAACATTTAAAACCTTCTCAAGTCGTTTGTCTAATTCCTGGAAATTTACTATCATACATTATTTATAAACTTTTTAAAATGTATGATTATCGTTTCCTCTTTAATACCATAAATGTCGTATCGAAATCATTATCTGCATCAGCCTTAAAATCTTCGCTTGAAATGATTTCCCATTGATTCATATTAATTTCAGGGAAGAAAACATCACCGTCTTCGATAATTGTATGGACACGAGTCAAATAAAGATAATTGACAAGATTAATTGCTTGTCTATATAATGTTCCGCCACCAATAATAAAAGGTGTTGAATCATTACGTGAATTTGCATAATCTGCAGCATATTGTAAAGATGGTTTTACAATACAGCCTGGGATTTCAAGTTCCATATTTGACGAAACTACAATGTTTGTTCTATTAGGTAATGGTTTACCAATAGATTCATAGCATTTTCTACCCATTATAATACAGTGACTGTCTGTAAGTTTTTTAAAACGCTGCAAATCTGACTTAAGATGCCACGGCATTGTTCCATTTTTACCAATGACGTTATTTTCAGATGCTGCAACAATCATGCTATAATTTATACTACTCATATTTGTTCTATTTCAACTCCATTATTACTTAAAAATTCAAGACCTTTTGAACCACGATCATATTTATTAACATACATAATATGTTTAATGCCAGCACTATAAATTAATTTACTACAATTTTCGCAAGGTTCATGAGATAGAACCATAGAAGCACCAGAAATATCAATTTTATTTTTTAATGCATAACCAATAGCTGACATTTCAGCATGAATTTCATTTCTTTCAGAAAATTCATGATGTTTTATTCGCCATTCAGATTCTTCAATTTCTAGCCATGGTTCTTCTTTGGTCGTTCTATAATAATATTTATCTGCTTCGACTTTAAATAATTCATTACAGTTTGTTTGACCGGATGGAGTTCCATTATATCCGCAAGATATAATTCTTCCCTCTTCTACAAGCAATGCTGCAACCTTAAGTCTAGCACATTTACTAAGATTCTGATATTCTTTTAATACTGTTTTGTAAAGATGTTTATACTTTAGTTCCATGATATTAAATATAAAAAAATAAGGGTTTTCAGTCAACCCTTATTTCTTAAATATTATCAATAGCAAGTGCAATTATTTCGTCTTTAGTAAACCAGACATATCTTCCTTTTTCTGGATATTTTTTACTGACTTGTTCTTGCCCAGAATTTATCTTAGAAATTAATGCATCATAAAAAGTTTTAGCTTTTACAATATAACCTTCTGTATATGTATCAAATGTAAAGATTAAATCAATAGAAAAATCGCCTGAATAAATTTTACTTTTTTCACCTCTACCATTAATATGTGTATAAGTAATTTTATCAGAATTTTTCGAACTTTTTACATCATAAAATGTTTTAATATCATCTACAGTATCATGTTTAACAATATCAATTTTGTCTTCCATGTCCATTTTTGAGCCTTCTGGCGCTTCTTCAATATCATATCTAGGTAATTCTTTATATTTTTTAAGAAATCTACCGTATATAACATGCTGAGCTGAAAGACCTTCAATTAAATATTGATTTGGTGTATAACTCATTCCATTCCTTTATTTTAACTTTTTAATAATTATTGAATATTCAGAAAATGTTGACATTAATCCAGGAAGTCCCGACATTTGAACAAATTTGAAGTATTGTTTAGCGTCAAATTTGCCAGGAACAAAACTATTTAAAGTTTCTAATATTGGAATTTCAATATCTTTAGGAATACAATTAAAAGAAATCAACTTTGTGTTCATTTCATAACGGTCTCTAAGACATTGTTCGTCCAACCATTTATCAAGATTTTCATTTATAATATTTAATGCTTTTACCGGACCAACACCTCTTTTAAGCCCTGGAATATTGTCACCTTTATCACCAAGGATAATTTTTACAAGCAATTCTTGTTCAGGATTAAAACATTCAATAAATTCGTGTTTTACGCCATCAAATTGTCTATAATTTTTGCAAGAAAATAACTGATAAAAATCTTTATCACCAGAAACGTTTATAATATCCCATTCTGGTTTATTTTTTACGATAACTGCTATGATATCATCAGCCTCGGTTCTGGGTAATTTTATAAATTGAATATTACCAAAGCATTTTTGTAATGTTTCAAGAAAATCAGCAAAAACAGGAAAGAAAACATCAAAGTTAACAACTGATGCTTCTCTTTTTGCTGCTCTATTAGCTTTATATTCTGGATATATTTCTTTTCTCCAACTTTCTGAATCTTCTACAACAATAACTCTATCAGGATTATTGTCTTTAATGACTTTCATAAACGATGATAAGAAAGTCATTTTAAATTCTCTGAATTTCGTTTCTGCTGGACTTGGTATCTGTGCGAACAGACATCTCATCATAAGATTTGAAATGTCAAATATTAATACTTTCATTATATGTTTCCTTAATTTTACATTAAATATAGAAAAGTATTGCAGATTGCAATACTTTGTAAAAATAATTTAGTTTTTCTTATTAACCTAGTAAATAAGCCGCATATTTTAAAATAAATGATTCATTTGTTATTTTATTTATTTCATCTGCTTTAATTAATTTTAGCTTTTTACCATAAAGATGTCTATCATCAAGTACAGCTATATCTTCACTATAATCACAATGTAAATATACATCATGTTTTTCATCAAGACTAAATTCTGGTTCTTTACTTTTATATAATATATTACCTTTAACATCAAAAACAATAATCATTGTTCGTTCTTTATTAGTATATGCAGCGCCAATAAATCTAAAATTATATTTTGAACGAGCTATATTACTTATTACATTTTCATTAAAATATACATCATTTATAGTTTTATGAATTAAATTTTTAGTTTGATAATCAAATGTATAAAGTTCAATATTACCATGGTGAATATCTTTAAGTTCTTTACTAGTTTCAACATCTGGTATATATGTAAAAACCTCTTGATTTCCAGTTTCTACAATACAACCTTTTTTATTAAATAGATAAGTAAATGTTTTTAAATCTATTGCTGCTTTTTTACCGCTTAAAGAACCAAATGAAACTATCAATGGCATATTTAACTTAGTAACATCTTTTGAATCTGAAGATTTTACTATTCTTCTAATTTCATTACTATTTTCTGTATATTCAAATTCATCTTCTGGTTTAAGTTCAAGTTTAAAATTATGTTTTTGATATATTAAATTAAATTTTTGTGTTTCTGGATTTCTTACTTTAAAAAACAAATTTTTATCTTCATCATTTCCAGCAATTTTTTCTACTCTTTCTAAATTGTTAATAAATGCTTCAGGCAATTCTATTTCAGTTGTTTCTAGCGTTATTTTTCTAAAATTGTTTGAAATATGTAAAAGACCATGAGTATTATTAGAAAAAGTAACAAAATACTCAGTAGTATCATATATTGATTCACCATGTATTTTTGAAATTTTATTTTCAAAGTTAATTTCTAAATCAAGTAAACCATTATTATAAGTATCAACTGAAATTAATTTATAATAATCAACATTATGTTCTTTTATAGCAAATATTCCGTATCGTTTATCACTACCACCTATAGAAACAGCAATAATATCATCGCACCAATCTGACGATACATTATCTGGCTGTTCAGGACATACTAATTTATAATAACCACTATTTGTAACCAATAATAAAGTATTACCAAATGCACTAGTATTTTCTTCATTAAGATTTTCCAAGACATCAGGCGTAAAAATAGCACTCATGTCCCAGTCACGTATATCCATCATATCTTGCCATGTTAAATCCTCTGGATCATCAAAAGAATCATTGTCTTCGTCATATTGCGACTGTAATTCATTATATAATTGGATTAAATTATCATGAACAGAATCAATAAATTGACTATCGTCATGCATTAATGTTCCAATTTCAAAGTCATTTTTACGTTCGACTTTAAATTCCTTTTTAGGACCATTATATGGTTTAAATACGTCATTAAAATTTACACCTACGATTTGGCTAATTGTTTTTTTATTACCAACACCATGGTCTGCAGCAACAGTTTTATTATTTGCATCAGTATGATTCCATCTGGTAGTAAATGTCGAAAGATTACCATCTGGATTAACTATAATGCAAAGCATTGATTTACCATAATCATCCAAAGGACAATTTGGTCCAATTTCATATTTTACAGTATCAATATCATCACGTAAACAAAAATACATAGTATTTCTGCCATTTGCTGTATATCCATTATAATTTGTAATAGAATATGTAAGACACCAACGTGAATTTGGATTAGTGTAATTATAATAAAGTCTTGATTCTCTAAAACTATCGATACGAATTATTTTATATTCATGGTCGCTTTTGATGTTTTGTAAATTACGTAATTCAGCATCTTCTTTTTCAGATTCTTCTTTAATTCTTGGTGCAAGTGTATCATACAATGATTGATAAGTTTCACCATTGAGATCATTAGTTATTTTTTCACGATTATTGAAATTTCTTGTTATGTATTCAAGAATGATTTTAAATCTACCTAATTTAACAGGATCTAGATTTTCATTATTATCTATTAATGGATTCCAACCACATTCTGTAATTGCTATTCTTGCAGCGCCAGGTTCAAAACGTCTATCTACATTTTCTGTAGTTCCAGTTCTAAATAATGCTTCTACAAGCATACGTTCACAAAACTGATTGACTGTTTGTTCTTGACCAGACATGGTTTTAATTGGTTTACCATCTTTGGTCATAACCGCTTCGCCTTTACTGGCATCATTATTAAATAATAATTTTGTAAATACTTTATAAGTATTTTTGATAACTGAACTAGAAACTTCCTGTAATAATCTCATACATTATTTATAATCATCATATTCTAGTTCTTTTCCTTCATAGTAAAGACCTTTCTTCTTGCGTTCCTTTCTTTTTTCTTTAATATAGTCTTTACTGGATTTAAGATGTCTATAACAATATTTAAGACATTTTCCCATTTTAATTAATAGCATATGGACTATAAAATGTTCTTTTATAGTTAATTCGACAAGATTTGTTTTTTTAGACGAACCACCTTCGCTTCGTGGAATAATATGGTGCTTTTCTACTTCTAATAATAAATTGTTATCTCGTGTCTGTGCTCTATAAATTATTTTCCAATATATCTTTTGATAATCCATTAAAAACCTTTATTTCCAGGTGCAAGTGCAAAATCTGTATATTCTTTATTATCTGTAGTGATGACAAATTTAGATGGAATTTCAATATATTTAGGAATATATAGATTTTTAATTCTATATGCTCCTAATACATTTTTTCTATTATAACATCTAACTCCTTCAACTATATTAGAATAGATATTATATAGTCCTTTAGTATCGATTAATACTCTTTTGTTCATTCCATCAGTTATATTATAATATTTTATCATACGATTTAAAATATACACTTGCTTGGATTTATCAAAATAATGAAAATTGACGCCCCAAAAACAATTTATATTATTTTGATCAGGTGCGAAACAATAAATTATTGGTGCACGGTCAAAACCTTCTTTATTGGCTTGTTCGGTTGATGCATGATAATGCATAATATAAAAATAACCATTTACTATATTATTGGTTAATTCACATTCATTATCATCTATATCTATATGTAATTCGTCTCTTAACACTTATAATATTTATAAAATAATAAAAAACGGGCTGTTTAAAGCCCGTAAATAATTAAATCTGATTTTTACTGAATAGTTCTATCAATAGTTTCAGTTAAATCTTCTTTATTTTCTAATTGTAACTCAATTTGTTCATATTCAAATGTAACAACATAAGTAACATTGTCAGCAGAACCATATTGCAATGAAAGCTGTGCCAAATTATTTGGAATAGCATGTTTGAATTTCATCTTTGAAATAATCTTGTTATTATTATTTAAAGAAATTAATTCGATTGCATCAATACAGTCCATACGTAAAAGTTCTTGTCCTTTTGCATTAGTTTTTCCAACAGGTTCGCCAAAACGCATCCAATAAATCCAGCAATAGAACAAATAATAGTTTTGCATATTTTCATCAAGCATAAACTCGATATTCATTGTCTGCAAATCTCTTGCACCAATCGGATTCGGATGTAATTGACGTTCATGATTATATCTTGTGTCGAGCATTGGAATAGAAAAATCCGGAACACTTACATTCTTTACATAGTTATCTAAAATATGAGTATCAAGGTCAAAGTTCGTCATATTAACAAGATTTGAAAAACGAACTATAAACTTGTTATTGGTAAAATCATTAATTTGTGTTGTTATTCCTGCCATATTTTTATTTATATTAAAAAACCAGGCTTTTAACCTGGTTTTTAATTTTTATTCAAAGTTTTTAGATTGTTTTAATTCAATATGTTGTAAATCCACTGCAGTACTATCTTTTATAAAAATATTACTAAATATTTTTGAATAATTACTTCTAAGTATTTTTCCTAAAGATTCTTGAGCTTTTCCAGTTGAATAAATAATGAATTGTTCATCATTTCTTATTTCAGATTTATAATTTTCTGCAATAACTTTAGAATCTACAAAATTATTTGAAGTAATCGCTGTCTTAATAGCATCATCAACTACATACATCCATTTATATTTAATTAAATCATCAAAAATGCTTTTTCCTTGATCGTTTTCAACTAAATATTTTTCAAGTGTTTTATCTTTATCATTTTTTAACATTTGTAATGTTAAAATAACACGTTTAGTTGTAGATTCTTTTGGATTAATTTTTTCTGCTTCATTAAGCATATTAATAGATTTTAATAAAGAATTTTTAAACAATGTTTTAAATGCAACGGATTCAGTACGAACTTGTTCTGGTTCTGGTACTTCTATGCCATAAGCATCAATTAATCGTTCAAGCTTATCATTTTTGTGTTTTTCAATAAATTTTTCTACACTAAATGGAATAACTGTACTATATGTAAATTCTCTAGCTTTTTTATCAGCTTCTTCTGCAGCTTCTTGATTCTTTTGATTGAGTATATTTTCGAAGTAGTCTTTGATATTATCTGGTTGAATAATATTAGTCATCTTCTTAGCATCAACTCTAGCAATTTCTACAGAAGAACCTTGTTCTGGCATAGATTTAATAAATTTACCCTTTTCCTGTAAAATATTCTTTCTACCAAGTGTATAAGATTCTTGATCTTTGAAATAAACTTCAATAACGCCTTTGGATTTAGCAACGATAATACCGACAAAACCTTCAACTTCTTTTGCACTCTTTGTAATACCGATAAGTAAATCAAGAACTTGATCCTGATAACTATCTGTAACAGTTTCTTTAATTGCAGATTCGTCTAATGTAATATCACCCTTAATAAGTTTAACCGTTTCGCCATTGAGTTTTTCAACTGCTTTATAGAAAGATTCAAGATCTTCAAGGTCAGAAAGTTTAGACTTAAATGCATCAACTTCCTTCTTTGTTAATGCAGTCTTAATAACCTTAATTCTATTCATTTCACAAGACATAGCTTCAGCAATTCTTGTTCTAACGCCGTCAATCTTTGCGTCTTTTCTGAAGAAGAATACAATATTAGTTCCTTCAGAAGTCATAGAAACAAGTTCATCAGAATAGACTTTCTGAATATTATCAAGAACAAGTTGTAATTTATCCTTAACTGCTGCACGAATTTCATGATTTTCAACATCAATATTAAAGTGATGTAAGAATTTCATTAATTCATCTTCATCATACTTAACAATATATTGATAAATTACAAGCTGGTCTTCAGCGCTTGGGAACTTTTCCTTAATGAGATCTGCAATATGAGTTCTTGCAAATAATGTTCCTCTAAGGAATTCATCGGCACTGCTTTCTGGATGTGATAAGCTACTTAAATCAGAATTTGCACCAAGCAACTGATAAAGTTTAGACATCTTGTTTTCATAACGTTTTCTTTCATTTACTTTAGCTTCGCCTTCTTGGTTTATCTTTTCTGCAAATTCAGAAGCCGTGTCTTTATCCTTAAAGTAAAGATTGAAACCATAAGACTTTGTTGGAATAAAACCGATGTAATCATCAATCTTAGAAACTTGTTTTAATGATGCAACAAGAGCGTCATTAATTTTCTTTGCAAGTTCTGTATAGAAATCATCAAGATTATTTGTATTTCTTGCAGTTTCATTAATTAACTTATCATCAACTTTAAATGGAACAGAATAAACAGAAATTAAATTACCTTTTTCATTCTTTTCATTAAGTTCTGTTAAGTATTTTTTAACATTATCTTGTAAATTGTTAACGATTGATGTCGTGAAATTATCATTAAGAAGTTCAGCCTTATTAGCTTCTGGTTTGAAGAACTTTTCAAATTCCTTTTCTTTTCTCTTCTTTGTAATATCTTCCTTATAATAAGTTTCAGAAACAATATCTATGCCATTTTTAAGAATGGAAATCTTAGAATTACGTCCAATTTCATCTTTAAATCTTTCAGCATAAGCTTTTGGATGTCTTGGAGAAGCTTTAAAGAAAATATATTTAAGAATAGTGGATTCACCATCATCATTACCTTCTGTCTGAATATAAGCAAGGGCAGAACTTTCTTTACCTAAACCGAAAAATGTTCTAAGATTTTTAGAAGCCTTAGCTACTTCATCAAGAATTTCAATAACTTTTTCTTTCAATTTGTTATTAAATTCTTCTGGTTTTAATCCAATAAGAGTCTTAACTGGATCTGTTCCGCTAGAACCTGCAGCGCCAGATGCACTTTTATATTCATTGATTAAAACATTAGATAATGCTTTAGTCATATATTCACTACTGAAATCCAACGTTACAGCATAACAATCATATTTTTTATTAGCAAAAATACCTTCGCCAAGCAATTCCTTAGAAGGAGCTGTCATATACTTGTTATCAGCTTTCTGTTGGGCTAAATATGCCTTAAATGTGTCTTTCATTATATTTCCTTTAAAGAGATTTTATTTTTATATTATTTATAATAAAAAACCAGCATTCAAAATGCTGGTTTCTATTTATTCATTTCTGAATTTTTCTTCTCTTTCAATTCGCTGGGTAAATATTGCTCTGTTTTTATCAATCCAGTTAATAATATCCAAAAACGCTTGTTTTAAGGTAAATGGTTCTAAAATTGTTCCTTTTGGCAAATCTTCGTCTCGAATATCCATTGCCCAGGAACCAGATTCAAATTTGAACTTTCTTTTATCAATTTGATCTCTATAATTTCTACACTGTTCAATAGCCCAATCCGGGTGATGCTTGACAGTTTCAACACAATGTTTCAGTAATGGATTATAATTAGGATTATCCATTAAACTTTCAATACTTCTACCAGTGATGCCCTGGTTAATTATATAAAATCTGACAATTTGTACTACTGGTCTAATCATATATACCTCACTTATAAAAAATAAATATACGCATGGTCTAAAAGCCATGCGTCTTGTTCAATGTTATAAAGTATATATAATTTTTGGAAATTAAAATTTGTAATTATCCGTAAGTGGATCTCATGAGATTAAATTCACGTTTTAATGCATTTCTCTAACATATCTGTCTTCTTCGCTTTGAGTGCGAACAAGTGTTTTAAATGGATTATAAGCATTGAAACAACAATCATAACACATAATTAAAATGCTGCCTTGAAATTATAAACAGGTTTGATAATCTTTTCAATAGAACAAGTAGGTTCAATATTAGTTATAATTTCATCCATAGGCTTATATGCCATAGGTGACTCATCAATCGTTGCAGAACTGACGCAGGACGTGTAAATTCCTTTCATAGCATCTTTATATGCCTGCATAGAAATTGAGTTCTTAGCATCGCTTCTGGTCATTAAACGACCTGCTCCATGAGGTGCACTGAAATTCCAATCAGGATTTCCTTTACCTACACAAATCAAAGAACCATCTCTCATATTCATAGGAATAATTACACGTTCTCCAGCTTGTGCAGAAATAGAACCTTTACGGAGAATCATATTCTTAAGGTCAATATAGTTATGGATAGTTTCAAACTTTTCCAAAACTTTAAAACCCATTTCCTTGACGATTACATCAAGCATTGCAGCACGATTCATAACCGCAAACTGTTGGACAATTTCCATATCATGCAAATAACCTTGCATGTGTTCACCTGTCAAGTAAGACAAATTCTTAGGAACAGAAAAATGGTCATAATCTTTCATCAATTCCTTGATTTCTGCATCTGTTTTACCTTGGTTCTTATACTTAGAAATTTCAGCACCACGAATTGCTGTCAAATCAGCACAATCCTTAATTGCAATATTTTGCCAGTATTCACAAGTAGCAACACCTAAATGGCGAGAACCAGAATGAATAACGATATAGAATGCACCATTTTCATCCTTATCAACTTCAATGAAATGATTGCCCGACCCAAGGCTACAAATACTCAGAAGTTCTTCACGCTTAACATTAGCGATAAGTTTTTCAAAATCTTCGTCAAATTCTTTAGCATAACGATGTTTTTTATCATTATAACTTTTTCCTGACGGTATCTTTTCTTTAATAACCTTATCAAGCTTGCCAAATTCAATAAACTTATCTTTAAGCTTGGCTACTAATATACCACATCCAATATCAGGACCTATTAAATTTGGAACGGCTTTGTCAGTAACCTTCATAGTAGTACCAACCAAAGCATCACGTCCAGGTGAAACATCTGGCATAAATTTAATATCAGCATTTCTTGCCCAGCACTGATTCATGATATTAAGAATTTGTGTATATGCTTCTGTACACACATTATCTGTAAAAACTTCAGCAATACCGTATTTACCTTGTATTTGCATCATAAGATTTGTCTCACAATTTCATTTAAAATTTTTTCTTTGTTTTCTTTATAGTCATCTGCCCAAACTTCTATAACAATATATCCTTGTTTCTCAAAGATAGAACGTCTAAAATCATCTCTTTCCCAAATTTCTTTTGCTGTTATATTATGATGAACAATATCATCAGCTTTAAATTTGTTTGGGTCTGCATGCCAAAAATTTCCATTATATTCTATAATAAAATTTTTGAATTTAAAATCCGGAAATATCCACTTATCATCATATTTTATAGTCGCATTACACTCTAAATCATTGCTTGCTTCGCCTAATATCTTTTTAAGTTCTTCACCGAATTTTACCTGCTCTTTTGAAAAATTTGGAGAATAATGTTCATTTTTAAGAATCAGTCCATCTTCCCAAGATTGTTTCATCATTTTTGAACGTATTTCACGTTGTTCATTATTTTCAAATTGTTTTAAAGCACGTTGTCTTTGAGTTTCTTTAAATTCTTCGGAACGTTTTAAACCAGTAGCACCATCAATCACATGAGTTCTATATTCTTCATTCTGCCATAATTCATGCGATCTAATAGCACAGGTTTTCTTTATTTTATCAACTGTTTCTTTAGAATGACGCTTTCCATAAAACGAATTATTTGCGCCTGTCCTATCTCTATGCTTATTACAATATCCAGATTTATTTTTATCATTAATCATTTTTCCACAAACTGGACATGTGCGATTTAATTTATATGTTAATGACATATATTCTCCTTATTTTTAACTTTATTTTTTAATGGTCATTCCAGTGACCATTTTAATATTTATAATATATGGTTAGAAAAGCAGAGTTACTTTTCAATAGGCTGGAACCTACTGTCCCATATATCAATCATAATTAAACCACCCTATGTTTTGAACTCCAATCTACAAAATAATCTTTAATTGTTTTTGATGCACTATCAGCCATTATTTTGGCATGTTCCTTTGTATAGCATTCACCTATACGTTCATAATGAAAACCAGTAGTTGCTCCACCATTTTCCCAAAAATAATTATAAACATAAACTACATAAAAACCATGTTCATGTTTAATTTTAATTTTACCTACTCTTACGATTGATCTGTCCCAAGCCAAATCATAAAAATAAACATATCCTGCTGTTCCAAATAACAGCAAAACTAAAAAGATTAAAGAACCAATTAAAACATCATCTATCATAATTTATAATATAGTAAAATATTTTTGTTTTGTAAATAGAAAAACCTGTGATAAAATCACAGGCTTTTTTCAAGGCGGTGGTAGGATTCGAACCCACGGTGGGCTGTTAACCCACTGATGCTTTCAAGGCAACCGCCATAATCCACTCGGCCACACCGCCATAAAAAATTTTTAGCCGAGGATGAGAGGTTCGAACTCCCATGCAGTTTCCCACGTCTGATTTCTAGTCAGGTGCCCCACCAATTGGGCGAATCCTCGAAAAATGGTTCATAGTGACCAGTGAACCGTGCTGTATAAGTTTCTCCTATACTGAAACTTACAAACCCTAGACCTTATCTTCGACGTTGCGCACCGTATATAGGAGCCGTCAGTCCGTTCTGCCTCCTATAGTTTCCCTTAGTCCCGATGGTAGGATTCGAACCTACGACGCACAGATTATGATTCTGTCGCTCTGGCCAACTGAGCTACACCGGAAAAATAATAGCGAGAAGTAAATTAGTCTGATTTCAAGTCGGATGCCCACTGGGCGTATAGGAACTTCTTATGCTATTTTTTAAAAGTACCGGCAAGAAATCCATACCGATCGTTACTTCATTCATGCCTTGCTAGAGTTTGTGCAGGACCATTGTAGGGACTCGAACCCTCTGCAACACCTCTAACTAAATTTCGTAGCGGGAGTCGGACTCGAACCGACGACTAAGAGATTATGAGCCTCTTCTGCTAGCCACTGCATCATCCCGCGATAAACTCATCAACGGTTTTTACTCGAAGATACCGCAAAACTTCAGTGGACTTCCACCTTTGTTGCATTCTTAAACACGACCACTGTTTTAGATTCCTCTTTTCGCACAGTGCCAGAAGCGATTTTAGTGGGTAAGGTAGGATTCGAACCTACTCAGCCGTAAGGCGTGTGATTTACAGTCACATCCGACTCTCCAACTTCGGCGCTTACCCAAAATGTTTAGTGACAGCTGTAGGACTCGAACCTACGGAAGCCCGTTAGGACGGGAGGGTTACAGCCTCCAGGAATTGCCGCTATCCGAAACTGCCAAAATTTTCCCGGACTTTCACCAGGTGTTTCCTTAGTCAATCCTATACAACATTTGTCTCAAGGGACCAAGGAATCTATTGTGCGGAGTAATATAGTAAATTTATTATCGTTTGTAAATAGCTTTATAAAATAAAAAATGTCGCAGTTTCCTGCGACAAATAAAGCTTAAGTTTGATAATAAACTTTACTTGCCGCTATACCCCATCATATAATAGGAATAACCGAACATTGAGTTCGATGAGATTACAAATGATGTATAATGTAAGTTTTGCATTGTTATTCCTTATTTTATATTATATATAAAAATTATTTTTTGTTTTTCGCTAAAAATCGTTACCAATAATAATTTTTTGTTCTGTTAACTTTTCATCTTCAGTATAAATGAAATCAATAGACTTAACCTTTAAATTCCATTCTTCTGCAATATCATTGATTGTATCAAAATCTTTGAAACTAGAAATTGCAGAAAGTAATTCTTGAGGTAATCCTTTTGATGATTCATTTATTACTTTAATTTTCATGTATTACAATATAGTAAATTATTTCTATTTTGTAAACCCCTATTTTTCAATTAATTCATCATAACTATGTGCTAATTCTTTGCTACTAATTGATGGTTTCTTATCTTTATGGATTTCTTCATATACAACAATACCATCTCTAGGACCAGTATCAACTCCAAGCTTTTCCTTAACAAGTCTAAGCACTTCCATAGCAACATCATAACCAGGTGCTAAAATATCAAGTTCTGGATAAACATAAGTACCTGCATTTTTACCAACCTTAATTTTATTATATTTGCTTGATGCTAATGCTTGTGCATTATATACTGCAGTTTCCCAATCATGTTTAATAAGACCAAAAAACAATGGGTCTTTTTTATATTGAATAATATAATATTGAATATTTTTAATACCATAATTATAGCAAAAAGAATTATGATATCTTGATTTATAATCTGCTTTAATTACTCTAAATTCCATAAGCATAATTGGTTAAATGTTATAACGATACTGCCAGGCAATCCACGCCAACGCCGGGTCGAACGGCTATCATTCCATGACTCAATCGGACTCGAACCGAATTTCAGCACCCTCTACTAAGCTATCGTCATTTTACAATATAGAAAAAGGATTGACGTTTGTCAACCCCTTTAATACTAATGTCTTCTAAAATATTTACCTTCGAATTCAGTATTAAAATGTTCCAATGTATTTTCAAGTTCACGTTGGGTTAATCCAGTTAGTTTTTTAACTTTGCCAACCCATCCAAATTTCATTAAATCAATACCGCAATTCAAAATAAGATTTTTACGTTCTATCCAAATTTCTTCTGATATAATATTTGGATTGCCTTTACCAGATTTATCTTTTGGATATATTGATTCTTTTTTACTTTTTGGTTTCTTTTCGTTTTTAATTTTTATTTTTTGTAATTTTTCTTGTATTTTAATTGTTATATTTGGATAATTAATTTCAAACTGTTTAATATCTTCAATAGTTTTTTCTTTATTAATTTTATATAATAAATTTTCTTTTTCTGAATATCTCCAAAATTCACAATTAAGTTTTTCTATTATGTAAAGTTGTCTATATTTATCACGTGCTTGCCCTTTTATGCTTGTATGTTTATGCTTATTTTCATCATATTCAAATGCGATATTTAAATTTTTATCATAACCATCTAAACTATATGGACCAACATGAATCTCACCGCCATTCATAGCATGCTGTAAATGCCAATTATTTTTTATATTTAATTCATCAATAAATTTGCAAGCACATTCATTATAATTACATTGAAAATTTTGAATTTTTCTGCGTTTTTGCATATTTTCTGCTAATTTTGCTCTAGTATCAGCAGAACAAGAATGTCCTTTATATTTTATTTCTCCGTTTTTTATTTTTTGTCTTAATGTTTCTGTCGCTTTTCGCTTACTTTCGTAATTTATAATTTTACCTAATGAATCATGTGGTAATTTAGCTTTTTCTTCACAATCTTTATAATGCTTATATAATTTTCGGCGTGAATAAAATATTTGATTGCAATATTGGCAAATCCATTCTTTATGTTTTGTTTTAAAACAATTTTCAGGATGCATTATATGCATATGTTCATATAATGACATTTTTGTTTCAAACACATTATTACAATGTCTACATTTCCATTTATTTAGTTTTATATTCGAACCCATACATTATATATAATGGATGAGTCTACCAGTTCCGTAAAAATAAAAAACGATGGCGAACCATCGTTATAGTCCCTTAGGGGGGACTCGAACCCCCACGGAATTTAATCCACCAGATTCTAAGTCTGACGCGTATTAACCATTTTCGCCACACAGGGATATATTATCGATCTGGGGGGACTCGAACCCTCAATCCGTTTTTATCTCGGCCGCCGGGTTTGAGCCGACGCTGTATACCAATTCCAATCACAGATCGTTATTTAGCGGAGTTGGAAGGATTCGAACCTTCGGGACGCTATTCGCGTCCAGCACCTTAGCAGGGTGCCCACATAAGCCACTCGTGCACAACTCCAGATTTAGAGCTATCTGCAGGATTCGAACCTGCGACGGGGATTTCTCCACAGCGGTTTTGCAGACCGCTACCTTCGACCACTCGGTTACAAGACAGCTTGAATTTAGTTGCCGGTACTCGTTTCGAACGAATACTAAATGCTTCAGAGGCACTTGTGCTACCATTACACCAACCGGCAATATC
>Ga0265300_10002173_pt1 | contig 17305 bp, 13 predicted proteins | sample AusTroGonzalo_MG_FD_193482 | JGI IMG/M metagenome (GOLD analysis project Ga0265300, IMG submission 193482) | Bovine rumen microbial communities from tropical cattle in Woodstock, Queensland, Australia - Gonzalo_03 | ecosystem: Host-associated > Mammals > Digestive system > Stomach > Rumen ...
TGATGCGTATTGCGACGGGCGTCACGGGCGTTATTGCTGGCCCTGCCTTTGCGTTTGCCGGCCAGACGTTCCCGGTGATGGCAATGCCGTTTGCCGTGCGTTGCTTTGCATTTGTCCTTCCGCTCACGCATGTGCTTTATGTGCAATCGGTGATGCTTCTTGGGCCGGTGGGTATGGAATCGGCATGGCATGGAATCACGGTTATGGCCGAAATGGCTTTGTTCTGGATGGCGCTTGGGCTTTTTGCTATTGTCCATCGCTGGAAATACCGCCTCAAACGCGCTTCGCAGTTGCCGGTGATTGCTGAACCGGAAGAATCGGCTAATGCCCAACCTACTCCAGAATTGAATAAGGAGGTGAAAGTATGATTCATCGCCTTTTAAATGTGACTTTGACGGAATGGAAGTTGTTTTTCACGGATCCGGCGGCTATTCTTTTGCTTGTTGTCGCGGGTATCCTCTATGCGTTCTATTATCCGACGCCGTACATGAACCAGACGGTTACGCGAATTCCGGCTGCCATTGTAGACTTGGACCATTCGGCAAAGTCCCGCGAACTCATGCGTATGGCTTCTGCGACCCAGCAGATCGAAATCAAGTCGGTCTATAACGATGTGCTCGAAGCAGAACAGGCGATGGCCCGCGAAGAGATTTTCGGGTTCATGGTTGTGCCCGAGAACATGGAAAAAGACTTGCTGAACAAAAAACCGGTGACGCTCAACATCTTTACGCATGGCGCCTACGTGATGCTCCACGGTTCCATCGGAACGGCGTTCTCGACATGTGCGTTGACGCTTGGCGCGGTCAGCAAAGTGAAGGCGATTGCGCTAGGTAAAAAGGTGCCGTCGGCAAAGGCGATGGCGATGCGCGATCCGATGCCGCTGTCGATACAGACGATGTTCAACAATACGGGTAGTTACTCGAATTACGTTGTTCCTAGCGTGCTTGTCGTGATTTTGCAACAGTCGCTTGTAATTGGTATTTGCATTATGGGCGGTGCCCGAGGTCATCGCCGTTTCCGCAAGCAATACCGTTACGTAAGCGTCGAAAACGAATCTTTGCCGTACCGCTATTTAGGGCGTGCCTTAGCGTATTTCCTCCATTATTGCGGCTTTATCCTGTTCTACCATTGCGTGATTTACAATATATTTGACTTCCCGCGTCGTGGTGAATTCTTGCCGATGGTCGTTTTTGCAATTGTCTTCCTGACGTCGGTCATCAACTTTGGCATGTGCCTTTCTCAGGTGTTCTTGCATCGCGAATCCAGCATGCAGTTGTTCCTGAACCTCTCCATTCCAATCTTGTTCCTGGCGAACTTTAGCTGGCCGACTTACTTGATGCCCAAGTGGATGGTGTGGCTTTCTTACATTTTGCCGAGTACGTTTGCCGTACCTGCATGGCTTTCGATCGAGCAGATGGGGGCCGACATTTACGATGTGGCGCCAAAGCTATACTTGATGTCGATTCAGGCTGTATTTTACCTAGTGCTCGGGATGTTCCTCACGCATTTGCGCGACAAGAGCTCCTTTAAAACGGGCGACATGTAAAAATAGCGGATGGTTGGCAAAATGGTGTGACGAAGTTACAGTCACTTTTGCCAAAGATTTTGTAAATTGAATAGTGAAAAACGAATCTTCTCATGGTCGCAAAAACCATTAACTAGGAACTTATCACTATGATGTTCGATCCTTTATACATGGGTATCCTCTTTATCACGCTTATCCTTTCGGGTAGCGTTTCTTTGCTTGTCAAAACCCGCTTTTCTGCTGGTCAGAAAGTCAAGATCTCTAGTGGCCTTACTGGCGCCGATGTCGCGAAGGCCATCCTTATGGAAGCTGGCATTACCGATGTGAAGGTGTTGCAGCATCAGGGATTCCTTTCGGACCATTACAATCCGCTGAACAAGACGCTCAACTTGTCTCCCGAAGTTTATCATGGACGTAATGCGAGTGCCGCAGGCGTTGCCGCTCACGAAGTCGGTCACGCCATCCAGCATGCCGAAGGCTATTTCCCGCTGTGGCTCCGTTCGGCGATTGTGCCTGCCGCTAACATCGGTTCCAATCTCGGTCCGTGGTTGGTAATCATTGGCATTATGCTGATGAGCCTCGGCAAGGCGCTTGGCTATTCGATGGCCGTTCTTGGTGTCATCCTTTTTGGCCTCGCTACGCTTTTCTCGCTGATTACGGTTCCTGTGGAATTCGATGCCTCTTCCCGTGCCAAAAAGGCACTTGCCCGCATGGAAGTCGTTGCCCAGGGGCGTGAATACAACACCGTTTCGGGCGTGCTCTTTGCCGCTGGCCTCACGTACGTTGCTGCTGCGATTTCTTCGATTTTGCAGTTGCTTTACTGGGCGTTCCGAGCCGGTCTCCTGGGTGGCCGCAACGACGACTAGCGATATTCAATAGAATGATTTTCCTTGTTTTGCCTGCTCTTCGGAGCGGGCTTTTTCTTTTTTTTGAAACTTTTTTGCTCTTTTGGGGCCGAAAAACAATATTTTATATCTATATAGATTAACTATGATTTTTCGGGGAGCAAAAAATGGAATATCAGGTTATTGATATTAGTACATGGACGCAGATGGGCGAGGGCGGTAACGGTAAAACCTATGTCCGCCATGACAATGACAGCGTCCTTTTGAAGGTGAACAATCCTCCGCGTTGTGACGAAGCGACGGTAAAGCAGGAATTGGAAGTCGCTAAGCACGTGATCAGTTTGGGCGTTCCGACGCCTCGCGTGTTCAATATGGTCCGTGTCGGTGACGGCTATGGCCAACTTGTCGAAAACATCAAGGGCAAAAAATCGCTTGCCCGCATTTGCGCCGATGCTCCATCGTGCATCGCCGAGGCTGCCTCGACCCTTGCGACACTTGGTCGGCAATTACACACCACTCCCTGCGATACGGACTATTTCCCGAGCCGAAAGGAACTGGCTTTAAAAGGCATTGAAATCATTGAACTTGTGCCCGAAGAAGACAAGGCAAAAATGCGTCAGTTTGCGGAAAGTCTAAAGGATGAAACGACGTGTACGCATGGCGATTTTCACATGGGAAACTTGATTATTTCGGGGGATGGTAATCCTTATTGGATTGATCTTGGCTGGTTCGGTCATGGATCGGCGATGTTTGATTTTGGTCATTTGTTCCTGATTTGCCATGTCTATTCGAAATTCCCGCAGGCGTGCGACATCTTCCACATGGAGGTGGAACAATTAAAGACATTCTGGGATGCTTGCGTGAAGTCGTACACGGGCAACAGCGACCATGCTGCTTTTGATGCTCTCGCCGGAAAGTTCGCCCCGCTGGACATTTGTATTCGTAATGTTTTAGTACCCTCTTCTTCCGAAGAGTATAAAAAAATGTTCGGAGGTGTCATTCATTCGTTGGTTGAAAAATTCTATTAGAAAATGATTATGGATGATGTACAGAAAATTAATTTAGAGGATTACGTTCAGACGGGTGAAGGCGGGACGGCTATTACCTATACACACATGGTCCGCAATACGGTTGCCAAGCTTTATTTTCCTGGTTTCGAAGCCGATCGTGCAAAAGATGAATTTTTGACGGCTCAAACGGTTTTTGAAATGGGAATCCCCACACCGGAACCTTATCGCTTGGTCACAGATGGTGAACGCTTTGGCGCGGAATATGAGCTTATTCAGAATAAACGTTCTTTTTCGCGTGTTATATCGCAAGAGCCCGAGCGCTTGCCGGAATTAGCCGTCAAGTTTGCCGATATGGCAAAAAGCTTGCATTCCAAGAAAGCCGATACTTCGCGGCTGAAATCGACGAAAGAAAAAATTCGTCAGTTTTATCTAGAACGGTGCAATGTGCCCGATTATTACAAACGAAAGGCTTTAGCCTTTTTAGAGACTGTTCTCGATACGCCAAATTGTGTTCACGGAGATTTGCAAATAAGCAATGTCATTACGGATGAAAAGAACGATTATTGGATTGATGTCGGTGATTTTGGGTACGGAGTTCCGGAATGGGATTTGGGATGGTGCTGGGGCGTGATGCTGAATATGGATAAGGACCGTAACGAGGAACTTTTCCATTTGAAGTACGAAAAACTCAAGGCGTTTTGGGACTGCTTTTTCTCAAGTTATCTTGGAACAACGGATCCGCAGCAGATTGATGATGCTACGCAAAAGTTAAGACCGTATGTAGGAACCAAGATTCCTTATATGCTCCAAATGGCTGGCTTTAACGATCTTCCGGAACATGCAATTCAATCTTGCTATAAATTTTTAGAGTAAAGTTTTATTGGGAGAAAATATGATGAACGAATTTGAAAAAATCAACTTGGATGATTATGTCCAAACAGGGGAAGGCGGAACTTCTACTTCTTATACGCACAAGACGCGTAATTCTGTTGCTAAACTCTATAAACCTGGAACGGAAGCCGATAGGGCCAAAGAAGATTTTTTAACCGCTCGCACAGTATTTGAATTGGGAGTTCCTTCACCTGAACCTTACCGCTTGATTACGGATGGCGAACGCGTCGGTGCTGAATATGAACTTATTAAGGATAAACGCTCGTTCTCGCGAATCATTTCGGAAGAACCGGAGCGGATGCAAGAACTTTCAGTGCTGTTTGCAAAAATGGCTAAAGAATTGCATGCGATAAAGGCCGATACGTCTCGATTGAGATCTGCAAAGGATATCATGCGGCGGTTCTATACCGAAAAAAATATAGTGCCAGAATTCTATAAAATAAAGGTCTTGAACTACATGGAGAAAATTCCCGATACGACGAATTGCCTCCATGGAGACCTTCAGATCAGCAATCTCATTACCGACGGAAAGCGTTTGCTTTGGATTGATGTGGGCGATTTTTGCTATGGTATGCCGGAATGGGATTTAGCGTGGAGCTATGGAATGTTTTCTCATCTTGATGAAATACGAGCCGATAAACTTTTCCATTTAAAACAGGCAGAACTGGTGGCCCATTGGAACATCTTTTTTCCAGCTTATCTTGGAACTGATGATCCACAGCAGATTGCTGATGCGACAAAACGGCTTCTTCCGTTCTATGCAATCAAGCTTCCTTATATGATGGATTTGGCTCATTACCAGCCATTGCCTACGCAGGCGTTTGAACATTTCGCCAAGTTCTTTGAATAAAGTGCTTTTTGATTGAAAAATTTCTATTTTGTTTTCACCGATTTGAGGTGTGGAATGGAAATAGAGTTTGGAATGTTGAAACGCGACGAACTGAAGGAATCGGTGAATCTGGACGTTCGCGCGTATCAGGACTATGAGTATTTTACGAATATGTTCCCGAATCTTAAGGAAAGACTGCGGGCGATTCGTGGAATCATATACAGGTCAAGACTGACCACCTTTAAAAAGACGCATTTTTTGACGGCGAAGGTGGACGGGGAAATTGTGGCTGTCGCCCAGTTGGATGATCCGCAATACAAGCGGCCATCGGTTCTAAGTTTTTTGCTTCATGGCTGGCTGTTGCTGTATTTGAGGATAAATATCAAACGCTTGAATGATTGGATTTTTATGGATGCAGTGGCAAGCAAGCCTTGTCACGATTACCAGCAGTCTGCACCGGATATCTGGTACACGTGCTCGGTGACTGTAGATCCAGCATTCCAGCGAAAGGGTGTTGGCTCAAAGTTCATCGCTTACTGGGAAGATTACATCCGTGAACGCGGTGGCAAAGAACTGATTCTGTTCACGAATTCCGAAAAGAACCTTGCGTTCTACAAGAAAAACGGTTTTGACGTTTTTGACGAACGCGAAATTGATGTCGCTTGCGGAAAGAAAATGAAAAGCTGGAGCGTGAGAAAAACGCTATAGCGGAAAAAGATTAATCCTTACCGGCTCCGTAAACGACGGGGCCTTCATCGTCATCGTCGTCATTGCCGTGTTCGGCAAGGTAGGCCTGATATTCTTCGTCAGTCATGCCGCCTTCGTCATCTTCGGGCATAAAGGACTTTTTCTTGGGCTTTTCGGGAGCTGCGCTTGGAGTAGATGCCGTGGGCTTCGGTTCTTCCTTGCGGCTCGCGCGGGCGCTACGGTTCAAGTAGGCGATGTATTCCTCGTCCGTCATTTCGTTGCCGAAACTGTAAGAGGAATAGCGGTCTTCTTCCGGTTCTTCTTTTGGGACAGATGGCGTTGCTGCAGAAGTTTCCCAAGTGCTTTCGTTTTGGAATTGCGCGGGGGAGGGCTGCGCTGCGGCTGGTTTCGCTGCGGGCGTCGGGGCGACAGGCTCGGTCGTGGAGTTAGCGTTGTTGTAGAACGCTTGGGCCTTTTGCATAAAGGCGGCAAACTCTTCGTCGCTCATTTGCTGGACCGCTTGTTCATTCAAGCCTTGGAACGTATTTTCGGAGCTGGCGCTTTCGGCAGGCTCGTCCTTTACAAGCTCTTCATTGCTGGAGTCGTCGGCTTCTTCGAAATTGTCTTCGGAATTATTGGCAATTTCATCAACGATTTCGTCGGCAGGTTCGTCCACCGGTTCAAACGTATGGGCGCGCTCTTCCGTATCGTCATCGTCGTTGGCGCCGAAGTCAGGAATTGAACTTCTGCTAAGCACCGGGGCGTCTTCGGCGATGTCTGCCGATACTGTAAAGTCTTGTTCCGGAACCGTCGTAGCTTCGTCCGTTGCAGCGATGTTTGCATGTTCTGCCGGAACTGCTGCGTTGTCATTTGCAGGCGCAGAAACTGCCGCATCCCCGTTGGCTGGGGTCTGTTCGGTAACTGCGGGTTCGCCATTCGCGGGAACCTGACCGTCTGCTGGCGGCTGGGCCATAGCACCTTCGGCGGCATCCGCTTCGGCAATCATATCGGCAAACGGATTGTCCTGCACTTCGGAAATATCTTCGCGACCTTCGAGCATGGCATTGAGGTCTTCTTCGGTAACGTTCCTGCCACGCTCCGTCCAGAGGACGGCCTCGCGCATCGTCGCGGCAAGGTCGCCCACGCTCTTTTCCTTGGAACGTGCAATCGCCTGGCTGCGGATGGTATCGACAAGGCCCGACTTGACTTCGGGATCCTTGCTGAAGAACACGGTCTCGTGCGCCATTTCGTCGGCGAATTCGGGGTTGTTCTTCTTGCGGTAAATCCAGATCGGTCCGAAAAGTTCGCTCTGGCGGAACACGATATCGTCCGTCTTGATCATTTCGAGCATAGCCATGAACGTCACGGCTGCGACAATCGGGTGCGAGTCGTTGTCGAGCAAGTCTTCAAACAGCGCACGTCCATGCACGTTCAGGTAATTGTTGATGGCTTGCTGACGGTCCTGAATGGTCACGTAGTCCAATTCGATATGGTGGATCGTCTCGGAAATCTTTGTCTTTAAGCTCTTTTGGTAGGCGCGGAAAAGCTGCCAGATGTTCGCGTCGGCGAGCGTGTCGTCGTCGCTTTGCGTTTTTTCGAGGCGTCCACGGGAATAGGTTCCGAAGTTCTTCGCTTCCATCTCCTGGAGGCCGCTTGCTACCTGCTTGAAACGCTGGTATTCCAACATTTCTTTCATGAGCTTTTCGCGGTCTTCGTTGTATTCCTCTTCCATTTCCGGATCGCGTTCTTCGGCCGGGAGCAGTTCCTGCACCTTGAGCGCCATCAAGCGGCTAGCCATGAACAAGAAGTCGCCAGCCTTGGAAAGGTCCGTTTCGGAATACTCGTTCACCCATTTCAAAAAGTCGTCTGCGATTTCTGCAATGGGAATCTGGTCGAGCGTCATTTCCTTTTTCTGAACGAGATAGACGAGCAAATCCATCGGGCCGTTAAACGAACCGATTTTCACCTCGTATTCATCTTGTTCAAGAACTTCGGAATCTTCCATTACGGGTTAAATGTAGTAAATAGGAGGAATGAGGCCGGAGCGTAGCGCGCTATTCCACCGTCACGCTCTTGGCGAGGTTTCTCGGCTGGTCCACGTCGTTTCCGCGCAATACGGCGATGTGGTAGGCGAGCAACTGGAGCGGGATGCAGGTGAGGATCGGCATGAGCATCGGGCGAGTCTTCGGGACCGTAATGATGTGGTCCGCGATTTCGTCAAGCGGGTGGCAGTCTTCCGTCGTAACGGCAATGACCTTACCGCCGCGAGCCTTGATTTCGCGGATGTTGCTGATGATCTTGTCGAACAAAGCGTCCTTCGGAGCGATGACCACGACCGGCATGTTCTCGTCGATAAGGGCAATCGGGCCGTGCTTCATTTCGGCGGCGGGGTAGCCTTCAGCGTGGATGTAGCTGATTTCCTTGAGCTTGAGGGCGCCTTCCATGGCGACCGGGTAGCAGAAGTGGCGGCCGAGGTACAAGAAATTGTTGGCCTTGTAAAGCTGCTTTGCGATTTCTGCGATGCTATCCGAAAGTTCAAGCGTCTTGGTCACGAGATCTGGGAGTTCCAAAATGTCCTTGACGATTTCGGAACCGACTTCAAAGCTGAGCCTGCGCTGACGGCCAAGCAAAAGGGCGATCATCGCAAGGACGGTCACCTGGCTTGTGAATGCCTTGGTGCTGGCCACGCCGATTTCGGGACCTGCATGCAGGTAAACACCGCCGTCGCTTGTTCGTGCAATCGTCGAACCCACGCCGTTACAGATGGCGAGAACAGTAGCTCCCTTCTGCTGGGCTTCGCGGAGGGCGGCAAGCGTGTCTGCGGTTTCGCCAGACTGGCTGATGGCAAGCACAAGCGTGCCCGGCTTGATAATCGGGTTTCTGTAGCGGAATTCCGAAGCGTATTCGACTTCGACCGGAACGCCGGCCAAGTCTTCGATCATGTATTCGCCCACCATGCCGGCGTAGTAGCTTGTACCGCAAGCGGTAATGATGATGCGGTTGATGTTACGGAGTTCCTTGATGTTCGTGTCGAGGCCGGCGAGCTTGGCGTTACCTTCGGCAATGAGCAAACGGCCGCGCATAGTATTGCGGAGCACTTCGGGCTGTTCAAAGATTTCCTTGAGCATAAAGTGCGGGAATCCGCCCTTGGCGACAGCGTCGGCGTCGAATTCCACGTCCTGGACTTCGCGCTGCACTTCGTGGCTGCTCATGTTGACGATGGAGTATCCGCTATCCTTGATCTGCACAACGTCGTTGTCGTCCAGGTACACCACTTTTTGCGTGTGGTTGATGATGGCCGAAACGTCACTCGCGAGGTAGAATTCGCCTTCGCTTCCGATACCGAGGATGAGCGGGCTTCCGCGACGGGCGCCAATCAATACGTTCGGTTCTTCGTTGCAAATCACGCCAAGACCGAATGTTCCTTCAATCTGCTTGAGAGTCTTGAGGACGGCGGACTTTAAATCGCCGTTGTAATAGCGGGCAATCAGGTGGGCCACAACTTCGGTGTCGGTTTCGGACTTGAATTCGATACCTTCCGACATGAGCTTGGCCTTGAGGCTTGCGTAGTTTTCGATAATGCCGTTGTGGACAACGGAAATCTTACCGTCGTAGCTTGTGTGCGGATGGGCGTTTGCTTCGGTCGGGGCACCGTGGGTTGCCCAACGGGTATGGGCGATGCCGAGAGAACCCTTGATAGGGTAGTCTTTTAGCTTGTCTTCGAGGGCCTTGATTTTACCGGAGGCGCGGACAACCTTGATGGCTCCGTTTTCGATGACGGCGACACCAGCGCTGTCATAGCCACGGTATTCCATTTTTTTAAGCCCTTCAACAAGAACAGGAAGAGCTTCACCTTTTCCGATATATCCTACAATTCCGCACATAAAAAACCTGTTTAATCTAAGTTTCCGCTGGAAATATACTAAATGTAAAGGTAAAAAGAAATTTTTTGTAATCTATGCTTTAGATGTTTTACTATTTTAAGAAAGTCAATTTTCCATAGAGGATAAAAATGAAGACTAAAATGATTCTCGCAGTTGGCGCTCTTGCCATGCTCATGACAGGTTGTGAACCGTGCAAGTCCGCTGTCGCCGAAAAGACATCTCTTGTGACCGAAAAAGACAAGTATAGCTACGCTCTTGGTGCTCATTTTGGTAACCAGGCTCGCTATCAGCTTGTAACTCGCGATTCTATCGATCTCGACCTCGACCTCTTCATCCAGGCATTCAAGGAACGCTACAACAGCGATTCCGCCAAGTTCTTGATGAACGATTCCGTCATCATGGAAACGCTCAACAAGCTTTCTGCTGACCGTCAGGCCGAAAAGGCGAGAAAGGATAGCCTCGCTGCTGCCAAGAACAAGGCCGATGGCGAAGCATTCCTCGCTGCTAACAAGACTGCCGAAGGCGTTGTGACTACAGAATCTGGCCTTCAGTACAAGGTGATTACCGAAGGTACTGGTGCAACTCCGACCGATAACGACAAGGTCAAGGTCCACTACACGGGTACGCTCCTCGACGGTACCAAGTTCGACAGCTCTGTCGACCGTGGCCAGCCGCTTGAATTCCCGGTGACGGCTGTTATCGCTGGTTGGACCGAAATGCTCAAGCTCATGAAGGTGGGCGCAAAGGTTGTTGCCTGGATCCCGAGCGATCTCGCTTACGGTCCGCGTGGTAACCGTGCTATCCCGGGTAACTCCGTCCTCAAGTTCGAAATGGAACTTATCGACGTGATTCCGCCTGCAGCACCGGAAGAACCTGCCAAGCCGGAACAGAAGAAGGGCAAGAAGGCTGCTAAGTAATTAGCGACTTTTAACGCTTGAATTTTTCACCCTGCGCTTTTTGCGTGGGGTGTTTTTTATACTTGTCATCCCGCACTTGTTGTCTTTGACCACTTAGCGGTTGACGCATTCAGCGTCAGCACTTCGGCTCAACCATGCCAAAATGCAAGCATCTTGTCGCGGCACTCGCCTCGGATACTTTTCAGCGCTTACGTAGTCATGATCCGCGTATGGGGACGGGATCGCCTTCTCGTCCGCAAAAAGAAAATTTTATCTTTGCTTTTGAATTTTTAAGAGCGGGTGGTTATGACAAGAATTCTCCTTTTGTTGTGTGTTGCGCTTTTGGCGTTGACTGGCTGTAATGAACAAGAAAAAATCGATGCGCTGAAGCAAGAAAATGCAAAACTCGAAGCGACAGCTGATTCCCTGAAAGCCTTGATTGCAAAGGCCGAAGGCGAAACCCTGAAATGGCTTGTGAAAAACGATACCGTCCGTGCGGGCGATGGACTTTTCCAGGTGCTTTACCGCATGAACATCAACGAAAAAGAGCGTGGCAAAATCGTGATCGCCTTGCAGGACTCTGTTGAACTTTCTGCACTCCGCGTGGGCCAGGTGTTCTATGCCGCGCTTGATTCGGCAGGCAATGTCCAGCGTTTCCGCTTTGCGCCGAACCCGGCTACCGTCCACATGTTGAGCAAGACCGACGCAGGCTTTGCCTATAGCCGTATCGACAAGCCGGTGACGGTTCGCCAGTCCGTTTTCGAAGGCGCCCTTGAAACGGGGAGCACTTTGAGCGGCATTTTGCACAAGGTCGGTATTCCGGGACGCATGGTTGGTGTCGTGAGTGCCGTTTTGCAGTGCAAGGTTTCATTCCAGCTGGCTCGTCCGGGCGACAAGTTCCGCATCTTGCTCGAAGAAAAGTTCTATCAGGATTCCATCTGGATTAGCGGCAAGGTGCTCTACGCCGAATTCAACGGCTACACGGTGGGCCATCACGAAGCATTCCGTTACGAGGATCCGGATCCGAAGAGTACCTTTAACGCCCACTATACCGAAAAGGGCGAAGCGCTTATCTTTGAAGGTCTCCGCTATCCGCTCGATCGTTTGCACATCACGAGCCCTTACGGTGCCCGCATCCATCCGATTACGGGTCGTCGCACGGTTCATCACGGTATCGACTACGGTAGCCCCAAGGGCTCTCCGGTTTACGCGGTGGCCGCAGGTGTCGTAACGGTTTCCGGTTACGACGACTTGAGCGGTAACAAGATTGCCATCCGCCACAGGGACAATACCGAAAGCTGGTACATGCATCTTTCTGTACGTGGCGTGAACGTCGGCACGAAGGTCTCTCCGCGTCAAGTGATTGGTAAGGTGGGTTCAACCGGCCGCAGCACGGGCCCGCATTTGCACTTGGGCTTCAAGGACAATCGAGGCAACTGGATGAACCCGGCCAAGAAGACGATGATTGCGACGCCTAAGCTCGAAGGCAACCGTCTTGCACGCCTCAAGAAGCAGGTGGCCGACATCCGCAAGGAAATCGAACTCACGCTTGCCGCTCCTGCGGTCAAGGCGAACGATTCTACGGACGTGCTCGTGCGTATGCGCGTGCTGAAGTAATCGAGAAAATAAAGTTTAAGCCACGGACGATAAGTGTTTCCGTGGCTTTTTTTTATGGAGCGTTCTTGGCGATGCCCTTCACGAAGGAGTGCTTCTTCAAATCACTCGGTAACATGTAGAAGCCCGGCATGGTGTCTTTGACTTCGGCGGATTTGGCAAAATGTCCCGTATTGGAGGTCCCGTAGCCGGCCTGTCTAACATAGGAGCCTTCCTTGGCGAGTTCGACAGCTTTCTTTAGTGCTACGTTGTCATCGACGATGAAAAAGTCCGGATTGAAACCGTACTTGTGGTATGTCTTGAAGTCCTTGTCGATGATCCGTGATGCGGTAATGCGGGCTAGCCCGTAAGAGGGCGTTGAACGGTAAAACTGTCCGATTCCCTTACCGTAAGTGATGTCTCCGACGATGGGGGATTTTGTGTTTTGGACAACCGAACCGAGAAGCACTTCGGAGCAGCTGGCCGAAAATCCGTTGGCTAGGAAGACGACGTAACGGTCTTTGGCAATGCCATCGACATCGTTGATGTAGAATGTCGTGTCAAAAACCTGGATATTTTGGATGGTGTCTCCACGCGTAGAGATGAATCCCATGGTGGAATCGCCTCTGGAAAGAAATTCCTGGGATATGGCAAAGCACTGGTCTCCGTCTCCGCCACCGTTGTCGCGCAAGTCGACAATCAAGGACTTGTATTTTTCCGTCTGGCGCATGAACGCCATGAATTCACCGTAAGTTCCGGAATCGCTAGATGTCGTTGGAACAAAGTCAAGAATCTTGATGACGGGGATGGAATCCTCGAACGAAAGCTTTACCGTCGGCGACAGATAAGGTTCAAGAATCAGCGAAATGTTCTTCGACGAAGAATCTCGCTGGATGGTATAGTTGATGGTATCGCCTTCGGTGGCCAAAGAAAGCCTTTCGAAAACGACATCACTTGTCGGGGCGACGCCTTCGATGGCCGTAATGATATCGCCCTCTTTAAGCCCGGCCTTGTATGCCGGAGAATTCGTGATGACGCTAGTGACGATGTACTGGTTTGTGGAATCTGTCTTATCCCATTCAAAACCGGGGTCCAAGCGCTGGTCTGAATACTTCAAGGAATATATGGCTTTGGATGAACGGGACGGATCCAAATAATAGGTATAGTCGTCGTTCATCTTGGCGTACATGTAGTAGATGTCGTAATACTCCAGAGGAATCTGATAATTGGATAAGCTATAAAGGTCCAGTTTCCCGATGTATTTTTCGGGAGCTTCCAGGTATTCGTCCTGATGAATGTACAGGTATTTCAACAACTGATAGTTGTACTTGAATTCTATCGATGGGCCTGAGGATCCGCTGGAGCTGATAGAGACGATGTCCTCTTCGGAAAGGCAGGCGGTCAGCCCAAGTGCGCTAAGAGATATTAAAGCAAAAAATGATTTTAAAGTCGGTCGCCCCATTCGATAGCTCCTCCTTCAAGTTCAATATTGAAATAGTTTTCGTTTTGTTCGAAATGGCGCTTGGCAAGAGCGTCTTCGCTCTCTGGGATTTTTACACCGTAGAGCTTGCTTGCAATTTTTGCCGCGCAGTCTTCGCCGATTTCGTCACAGGGGTATTGAGGAATGATGCCTATGCCGTGGTAAGAATTGCCCTTGGGCGTCAAGAATTCCAGGTCGGTGATTGTCGCCAGTCCGTTGGCGTATGTGCTGTACATGCTCTGCCCGATTCCCTTACCGTAAGTCGTACTTCCCACAAGCGGGATTTCGGTTGTTTCGGTAATGGCGGCAATGAATATTTCGGAGCAGCTGGCTGATCCTCGGTTGGCTAAGATGAGGTAGTTGCCGGTTTCTCCCGGATCGCCTGCTTTGGCTGTTACGGTCACCGTCGCATGCTTCGAACTTCCATCCGCGGTTAATGATCGCAAGTGCCTTGTCGAAAGCGTTCCTTCCTTTACAAAAAGGTCTGCCATGTTGAGGCATTGCGAAATGTGTCCGCCGGGATTGCCTCTCAAGTCCAGAACGCGGACTCTCTTGTCTGCACTTGTCGAGTCGAGGTACGATTTGAGTTCTCCGTAGGTCCCGTTTTTCTGGTCGGCCGTCTTCGGCTTGAAACCTTCAATCGTAATGAAGATGATTCCCGGATAGCCTTTGGCGGTATCGTCGTAAAGCGTATCGACAAAGACCGTCGGTGCATAGATGGTTTCTTTTACGAGCGTGTATGAAGCGGTGTCGCCCTTGTACGCAACTTGGATGTTGACGATCTTGCTGTAGTTGACGATGGAATCGTAAGTGACTTTTGCCCTTTCGCCCGTAAGCTCGATACCGTTTGCATTCAGGATATATCCGTATCGGGGAACGCCAGCATGCCCGGCCGGACTTTCCGGATAAACGCGAATGATGATAATCGGGTGCTGCAAATTGAAATTGGTGTAATAGCGCATCCCGACATCGCCCTCGATCATGCTTGTCGTGGAACCGATAATGGCGGCTTCGCTCTTGGAGGGCGGAGTGTAGCGGGTGTAAGGGTCTTTGAGGGCGTTGTAGAGAACCTGTACGGAATCGCCGTCTTCGGGCAAGTTCGGAAGTTCGTCTTCGTACAGGTAGAGGCTCTGCAATAGCCAGTAGTTAAAGGAGTATTCCGTCGGTTCCGGAGTGCTCTTGACCGGGGTGACCAGATCGCTACAGGCGGTGAGGATTAGTAGAAGGACGAGAGACGAGAGACGAGAGACTAGAGCAGATCGACCAACGAAGTTGGGCTTAAAGGAGGCTAAGAGACGGGGGACGAGGGAATGCCTTTTTATGAGGTGAGGGCGCGGGGACTTTTGCCCCCTTTGAGGTAAAACAACGTGCTTAGGACGCTGTGCAAAAAATAAACGAAGCAAATTGAACCTCACTCCTCAAAGCCCGCTATGGCGGGCGACCTCATTCCTCAAGGCTAAAGCGCCTTTGGCGCTTACTGATCGATGCTCAGGCCGTTCTTGTCCAAAAGCACGCGCGGGATGCCTTCTTCCATCGGATTTTCAATCACGGAAATCGTCTGGAGGTTTTCGCATTCGGCGAGACTTTCCGGGAGCGTCGCAAGCTGGTTGGCGTCGAGCACGAGTTCGCGGAGGTTCTTCAGGTTGCTGAATTCCGACGGGACTGCACCGAGACGGTTACCGGAAACCATGAGGATTTCGAGGTTTTCGAGGTGCGAAAGCGTCGTCGGGATCGAACTGAGTTCGTTGTTGTCGAGGTAAAGCTTTACGAGGCTCTTCATCTTGCCGATGGTCGGCGGGATTTCGGAGAGCATGTTGTCGTGGAGGGAAAGCTTCACGACCTTCGTCCAGTTTCCGATTTCGAGCGGCAAGTCCAAAAGCTGGTTCTTGGCGATGTTCACGGTCTGGAGGTTCACGAGGTTGCCTACAGATTCCGGAAGGTCGGACAAGCTGTTGTAGCCCAAGTAGAGGTTTTCGAGCTTGGTCAGTTCACCGATAGATTCCGGAAGTTCCATGAGGTCGTTTTCGCTCACGGAGAGGCTCTTGAGGTTCTTCAAAAGACCGATATCGTCGGGAATTTCGACGAGCATGTTGCGGTCGAGGTTGAGTTCCTCAAGGGATTCGATTTCAAAAAGTTCTGGGGGCAACAGGCGAAGGCCCTTCTGAGACAAGTCCAACGTCTTTGCTTTTTCCTGTTTTGCTTTGGCTATAACATCTAGTAAATTCATAAAAAGACTCCTAATATTTAAATCATAGCTTTTTTGTTTCGAAAAACGTAAAAGCGCACGAAAAAAACACAAAAAATGATAAATTTATTCATTTGAGCACTTAAAAATACCCCATTTATCAAAAAAAATGCATGTTTTATCTTTTTTTGCACGCAAATATTAAGATTTGAAACTATTTTTAGGGGGAAAATTACGAGAATACTCCAATATATAATATTATTGTATATTGGTATTGCAGTGTAATTATTGAGGAAAAAATGGAACTAACAAAATCGCAGGAACGCCGCTTAGCATTTGTCGCTAGCCTCTTGAGCTTGAACCCTAACGACCCGAACGATAGAATCAAGGCACTCCGGCATCTGAACCTAGATGAAAATGGATGCTTCCACGGCTTCCAGTATTCACAGGGTTTTATGGAATTCTTCATCTTCTTGGACGAAGATACTCCGCTCGAAAAGGTCGTTGCTCACTTGAACTCCGACTTGAAGCAGCTCCAGATTGCAGTGTTCCGCACGAGCGACCCGACCAATCCGTTCTTCCTTTCTCTCCGCGAAGAAGCTGACCCGTGGGCAGTCAATAAGATCACTGACGAAGAAACTGAAGAGGACGAAAACGCTCCTGCAAGCCGTCCTTACATGGAAACGCTCGAAATTACGGTTCTCCGTACTCGCGCCAGCCGTGACATTACCGACTCCGAACTCGAACGCACCCTCAAGGACATGCGCCGTAAGCTCACGCTCTGGAAGGCCGATGTTAAGGCTAAGCTCGAAATCATTGCCGAACACGATGACCTCACTCGTGACTTCCGCAGTGCAGACGACAAACTTGAAATCGAGATGGACTCCGAACCGCTCCACCTCACATCTGATCACGGCGAGCTCTTCCTCGGCTTCTGCCCGATCCGCACGATTTTTGACTACCATGTTGCTCTCGGTAAGCGCCTCAAGACCAAGCACAACATGGCTATTGTTAGCTCTAACATCCGTACTTACCTCGGTAACCTGACCCACACGAACGCAGCCCTCATTGACGCTTTCCAGACCATGGAACGCAATGACGACAAGAACGTGAATGTGGACGACTTCCCGTTCCTCCACAACGGTATGACCCTTACGGGCGATGACCTGCGCTTGAAGGATCGCGATGGCAAGAAGGTTCTTTACATCGAACGCCCGAAGATCATCAACGGTGCCCAGTCCCTCTTCACGTACGAACAGTATGCCAAGAAGAGCAAGCATCCGGTGAACCCGCAGGTGCTCGTGAAGGTCGTTGTGCCGTACCAGGGCGCCGACAACTTCTTGAACCAGGTGACCATGGCTAACAACCGCCAGAACCCGGTGTTCAGCTACCATCTGCGTGCTGCTGACGATTTGCAGTTCTTCATTTGGCAGCGTTACCAGGAAGAAGGCTTTACCTACGTTTATAAGGACGGTGTCCG
>Ga0265300_10002174_pt1 | contig 17302 bp, 16 predicted proteins | sample AusTroGonzalo_MG_FD_193482 | JGI IMG/M metagenome (GOLD analysis project Ga0265300, IMG submission 193482) | Bovine rumen microbial communities from tropical cattle in Woodstock, Queensland, Australia - Gonzalo_03 | ecosystem: Host-associated > Mammals > Digestive system > Stomach > Rumen ...
CGTGTTGAGAACAGTTCCCGTAATCTGTTGGGTCTGATTCTCGTAGATATTGTTGTTAATCTCGGATTTGAGTGCGTTGTAGTTGCTCATATCTCTTTAATTCTCGTTGCAAATATAAGTCAAATTTTCGTAAAAAGCAAGAAAAACTTTACTTTTCTTCAATTTCCACCTTTACTCCATCCTCTTTGTCATCATTGTTCGTGATGGTAACGGAGGTGTTTCCGTGCGTCACCGTTGCGTCATAACCATACCGAATGGCATCTGCCACAACTGCGAGAGTAGCGAAAGCGAACAATTCTGCTCCTGCCGTCAGCACAGAAGGGTCAATCTGCCCCGTGGGGGGCACGATGAATCCGAGGACGAAAAGGATGATTGTCACGCTTGCACAGACCCAAAATGGAATACTGCTGAGCAGTCTCTGTTTAATTGCTTGTCCCATATCTATCTCGAATTTATAGTACCGTATGCCTTGCCGACCTTCTTAACCACCGTGTCAGTCTCGAACGATACGTCAACCTGTGCGAAATAGCCGTTGTCCAACCAAGTGACGTTCATTTCAAAGTGGTTCACGGAATATACCTTGCTATTGTGGTCGGTGATTTTCAAAACATCGCTCTGACAAGCCAACCTAAGACAGTCGCACATTTCCTCAGTGGCGAGGAAAGTCATCTTATAGACCTTCTCCGAAATCTGCTTCACAGGGAAGAAATAACCGTCCCTGTCCTCACCCTCCTCGGTGAAGGAATACTCGGGCATCCCCACCTCAGTTTCAAGATAGAGTTGGTTGTAGTAGTAAGTGCTTGCCGCTTGGTGGGCGAATGGAATCACACCACCGTCCGTTATCTTCACGTCCTCGGCATCGTACCACTTCACCTCTACGCACTCCCTCGTGTTCACCGTTGCCTCGCACACTTGGAACAAGTCGGAGTAGTAAGAATAAGTTGTCCCTCCCACTGAGACGTTCACACGAATGTAGTAGAAGCCCAATGGAAGGGTCATAGAAGAACTCGTCTTGGTGAAGTAGAATGTCACCCCGCCCCCGTTCGTATAGGTCGCAATCCCGTTCTTTATGGCGTTGGTGTAGGTGCTTGACACAGACACCGAATTGCCACATTCATCGAAGAAAGCGACACTCGAAACCGAGGGAGAAGAAGTACCACCCGAATGGTAGAAGAAAAACGGGAGAAAATAGTTCCTTGACACTCTGAGCGGAGTATGCTCACCGTAGGCGTACCATTTCTTGAAGCCCTGCTCGGCAGTGCTCGAATAGAAAGGGATTGGACTTAAATTGTTGTTGTGCATACCTCGTCAGTTTATCAGAGTAACCCTTTCTCTGTCGCAAAGATATAAAAAATATTATTCTCCAACAAAAATTCTATGATTCAGTCACAGTGATGGTGACGGTATCGTTCCCGCTCACAGAGGAATCCTTCAAGTAGCCAATAAAGACCTCAGAACCTGCCGAAACGCTCCCCGTCTTGGTCGTAGTGCCCGAAGCGTAAACTATACCCACACCGGGCGAAGTGACCTGTGCTTTCGTGGCACACGGACGATTAGCAACGTAGCCGTAATCGTAGTTGTTCTCCGTGCTCGGTGCGATGCTGATGGAGGAGTTCTTTACGACCTTGAACTTCAAGAAGCAGAAGTCGTTACCACTGTAATTGTTCCCGTTGAAGGTGATGGTCGTAGTGCCTCCCGATACGTTCACGTTGGCCGTGATTCGAGTGCCGTACATTCCCACCAAGTAGCCCATAACATAGTTGTGGGATTCGTCCACCTTTGCGGATATGATTGTGACGGAACTCGGGTCGTAGGGAGAACTCCCCGTAGCGATGATATAGAAACTCATAGCGGAGATTCCCTGCGTATAGTTCGAGCCGTTGTAGGTGTAGCGAACCACGAGATTGGTGGCAGAATTGTTCCTCAACTCCAACCTGTATGTACTGTGCGTATAGCCACCTGCCACAACCTCAATGGATGCCGTGTAGTCCTCTGAGGTTGCTTGCATCGTAACCTTCGTGTCTGCATAGAGAGTGTTGGCGTTCACGGACGAACCCTTCAACAGTCCGATGCCCAAGCCCGTCTTGACAACCGCCAAATCCGTAGCGAAATCGCCCGAAAGTGCCCTCCCGTACATCGGAACTCCGACACTCTGAACACAAAGGTGACGGACGGCATAGACGGGGATGGAGACACCCTCTGCCTCAGCGTTCCAACCACCCAAATCGTAGTTGTAGTAGTTCTGCTCAGCGAACAGGAACGAGAGGTAGCCGTTCTGCATCTGATACTGAGGATTGTTGTCACCGAGGGAGACTGTCACAATCTGAACGTTGTGCGAACCGCTTTTCCCCGCCTCTATCACTGCGTAGATGTCATCGTTCACCCCCTGTGGATAGATAACGGAATAGTCAATGTCGGCAGTGAAGTTCGTGACGGTAATATTCTCCTTCTTGTCGGGCTTGGCCCACTTGTCCAAGATGTCAATGGCGTAGCCGTTGAACTGCTCCGTGCAATCGTTCCCCCACTCGAACTCGTAACGGGAAGGGCAGTTCGCCCTGTCGAACTCAAACGTGTTCTTGTCGAAGTCCCACATCTTCCCGTTGGGCATATCCTTCATCGTGGTAAGGTCAATCAGAGGAGTTGGCGTATAGAGGCCGTAGGTCTGATTGTTCTTGAAGTAGGAGATATGCTCAATGCACAACCGACCAACACCGTCCAAGTACCAATAGCACTGATACACCTTTTTGAGCATTTCGAGCACTTGTTTGAGGGTGATGTCTCCCTTCCTTGCAGGTTGCTCGTACCTCGTCTTTTTGACGTTGGTAATCGGGGTGATATAGATATAATTACCCCTCATTTTCGGGGTCGGGATGGTGTCAATCAGACCGAATGAATAGCCATACAGGAACTCACTGTACGGGGAGTTGGCTTGGAAGTCGTAGTCAACCCCCATAGCGGTCAGCAGACGCTGAATAGCGGAGTGGATTGGGTAAGCGTCCCGAAGGGTGTAGGTCGTGTTGAAGGTGGAGCGAAGGGTAGCGTCCAAGGTCGGAGAACTCTCGAACCAAAACGAGAACGGAATCCACATACTCCAACCGATAGGATAGATGGCGTTCTCCGTGGCAGAGGGCTGAGGCTTGACAAAATACTTCTCGTCTCCGTCAATGCCGTACTCTGTCGGCTCGTCCTGCGTCTTATCGTCAACGAGAAGGGCGGAGTTGATGCCGAAGGTCGTGCAAGACCAAGCGTTGAGATAGTTGTAGTTGTCCTCCCCAACGTCCTCGGTGATACTGCTCATAGCGACCTTTGTCTCCCCTGCAATAGTCCCGTCATAGTCGCTGAGGATTCGGGCGTACACGTCACGGGTGTAGGTCACACCGTTACCCAAGTTCGTGGAATCGGTGTAGGACGAACCCCTCTTGATACTGTTCCCGTATTCGTGGGTCGGATAGGTCAGTTCGTGTCCCGAAACATACACATATTCACCATTGATGGTGTAGGCCGTTCCACTCGCATAGTAGAGTTGCCAATAGTAGGCAAGGTGGTAGGAATCGTACTTGTATTCAAGATAATAGTCGTTTCCGTCCCGATAGACCTTCATACCGACACCTGCCGTCCCTCCACCACCAATCCAATACCGCCCATAGACGGAGGAAAGCCCCGTCAAGTTCGGAATGTCCATAGCGATGAAGAAACCGACCTCTTGGAAGCCACAGGCGGTTACTTGCCCCTGCGTGTAGTCCTCAGCACCACTCCTCGCACTGACCTCGAAGGACATATTTCCGTAGCAGTTGGTGATTTTCTTGTCGTGCAGGAAGTAGAACTGCAAGACGGGACGCTTGTTCAGCGTCAACGGGGTAATCTCGGGAGCAAGCCTCGGAAGGTTGTACTTGTTATCGTACTTCGCCAAGAAGTCCTCGTACTTGTCCTTCGTTGCAATCTTGATGGTGCACACCCTATCGTCATAGTCCAAGGTCGTGTCCGATTTTAGGAAGTCGAACGTCCCGATGACCGTTGAGCCGAAGGAAACGACCAAGGTAAGCGTTGCGTTGTGGGACACCGAGGCAATCACATCGAAGTCCTCCCTCACAAACTTAATCGTGCCCGATACCTTTGTGCGGTAGAACGCCTCCCCGTCCTGCTTGTCAACGGAAACCTTGATGTCATCCCCGAAAACGGGGTGGGTTGTGACTGCCGACCCGTTTACTTTCAGTCCAATGCTAACTTCGTCTGCCATTTTATGCGTCCTTTATGATTCTCTTGGTATTGCCCCTGTATTCGATTCTCCCGTAGGGAGTGGGAACTACCCTCAAACTCCCCTGCTTGACGAGCGTCCCGATGCCGTGCTCAATCGCTGAGAGGTCGGTGCTTGCCCCGTTGAAGGCCATAGCGTAGTTCGCTTCGATGTCCCTGCCGATAGCGTCCATCCCCTTCGTGGCGAGGATGCTCCCGTAGGAACTGCCGAGGATTCGGTTAAGTTTGTCCGTCACGGCAAAGGCAGTGGCTTGGTTCACGTCCCCGAGAACCATCTTCGTCAGTTCGTCCGCCGTGATGGTGTCAGTACCATAGTCCTTCTCGAACGTTCCGTTGTTGAGGGCACGGATGATGCCGAGAACGGTATCTGCTCCGTACTTCTCCACACTATCCTTCTTAACGACACCGACAACCTCTCCACGTTCGACCCTTCTCCTACGTCCGTCACGGGTATGCCCGAAGTCAATGTCATTACCGCTTGCGTGGCTTCCACCATAGTTAAGATACTCGGCCATACCTTCTCCGTGGGTGACAGTGCCCGCCACTTGTGAGGCTTGAATCTTGGCGGCGAGAAACGAACCCCACATAAGGGCAGTGGCCGCAATCGCCAAGGCAGGGCCAACCATAGGGATGGAAGAATACGAACTCCACAGGTTCGCAGTCGCAGTCACGAGGGAGGAAATCTGCTGAGCAGTGTTGATGGAATCCTGTATCTTTTGCAGTCTCCTCTGCTCCTCCACGGCCTTCTGTTGCAGGGCCAACTTCTCCTCGTACTCCTTTCGGGCGAGTTCCACGTTGTTGGCGTAGCCGTTCGCTCGGGCCTGTTGCTCGTAGTCAAGAGCGGTCTTGGCGGCATTGGCTTCCTTCTCCGCCTGCTCCACGGCAATCTCGGCCATTTCGATACGCTTGTCCATCCACTCGTTCATATAGTCAATGGACTGTTGCAAGGCTTCGTTCACGGCATTGGCGAAGTCCATATACTCGTCCTTCACCTTCCAATTAAGAGCACCCTCGCCTGCTTTCTCGCCCGTGATGGGATTGAAGGCAAACGCAACCTCGGTGATGTTTCGGAAGTTCTTGCTACCCCGTTTCTTTCGGGTGGAAGTCTGATTGTTCGGGGTCTGAACGAATCCCGCCAACTTGTTTACGACCTCCATATATTCGTCCGTCAGTTCAAGCCCATTGGCTTTGAGCATAACGAGATAGTCCTCCCAATACTGCCGTTCACTCGCCAAGAGTTGTGCGTTCAAGTCATCCTTCAACGCAACCTCCTCGTAGTTGAAGTGCTCCCTCTGCCGAAGTTCCTCCATACTACGGTTGTAGTTCTGAGCCGCCTGCCAATCCCTGTAACGCTTCTCCACGGCAAGCGTATTTTTCAGATTGTCCAACGCCTCCTGCTCGGGGTCATCCATCAGCACCTCGGCCTGCGTCATAGCCCGAATGTGCTCCGTCATCATACGCTCCCGAGTTTGGTAGTAGTTGTACTCCTCGGCAGACATCGTGAAGCGGAGGTTGCTCAGTTCGTCCTGCAAGATTCTCTGTTGGTCGGCCTTCGCCTCAGTCATCAGTTGCAAGATGGCCTCCTCCTGCTCGTGGCGTTTCTCCACGGCAATCTTGTATTCGAGGTCAAGCAGGGCGATTTCCTTCTGCAAGCCTTCCTCCATACCCTCAATGATGGCTCGGAGAGCGTCATTGTAGTATTCGGGAATCTGCATAATCTTCTCCCTCGTGGTGCGTCCACCACCACCACCCTTTTCGGGGTCAAGCAGTCCGTCAATAGGGAGATTCTTGTATAAGTCCTCAATGACCTGCTCGTATTTCTTCGTCTCGCCTTGTGCCTTCTGCAAGGTTTCGAGTGCCGATTTCTCGGCATCCTCCGCCCTCTTGGTCTGCTCTGCATACTTGCCATAAGCCTCGCCCATATTTGACATTTGGCGAACCCTCTCCTCGGATGCTTTTGCGGCGGCAGTGTTCGCCTTTGCGGTATCGTAGGCGAGTTGTGCTTCATCTATCTTGGTTTGGTTCTCCAAAATCTTCTCGTAGTTCTGAACCATTTGGTTCATCATAGCACGAGCCTTGGCGTGTTCCTTTACGCTCAGAGTGAGGTTGTCAAGAGCAGTCTTGGCCTCGCCTGCGACAATAGCCTCCTCGGAGAAATTGGCAAGGGTATCTTCGTATTCCCGTTTGAGAATCTGAGCCGCCTTAATCCTGTCTTCCATTGACTTTGTATGGTCTTTGGTGACACGGATAAGGACTTCAAGTTGGGTTGCCTCCTGTGCCTCGGCCTTCGCTACATCGGTGTAAGTCTTGGTGAGCATCTGTTCCAAGGTAAGGGCCTTCTCCGTCTCCTTGTTTGCCTCCTCTTGTGCTTTCTTCTTGTCGTGGATGGCCTTCGCCACTTTCGGCAGGACGGTGAGGATGACGAGAAGGACGGTCTGCCAAGACATAATCGCCTTGAAGGTCGCACCAACCGCCTTGGTGAATCCACCGAGTTCGGCACTCGCCCGCTTGAAGTTATCAATGAAAATCGGGACGTTGTTGGAGATAGCGATGAAGAACTGAGACACCGAGTTAGCCAAGGTCGGCATTTCTCGGAGAACCTGCTGAGTGGAAATGTTCAGACCGTTCAACGCCTTGCCGTAGTCACCGACAGAGAGGGTGCTCTTGCCCGTTGCCTCCTGCATCGCCTTCATTTCGTTCATAATGCGGAGGGCTTCGGCTTCCCACACCTTGCCGACATTGACGTTCTCCCTCATTTCCTTGCTCATATTGTTCAGAGCAATCTTGATTAAGTTATACTGAGCGTACAACTGATTGTATGAGCCGTTGAGAGAGTTGTTGGCAACCACACCGTTCTTCGTGGCCTGCTCCTGTGCCTTCTGAGCCGTCACCAACTGTTCGAGGTTGACACCCGTCTTGGCTACGAGACCCGAGAGCGTGGAGTAGGCTTGGCCGAGGGAGACAACTTCGTTCTTGGTGGTCTGCTGAGCGGAGGACGCTCCCTTCATCGCCTTCTCGAAGTTCTTGACCTGCCCCGTCAAAGTCTGAATCACAGTGAGGAGACGCTTGCCGTCATTGGTCGTGTCCCTCGTCTGTTTGTCCATATTCTCGTAGGCCATCTTAGCGAGTTCAATCTGTGCTTTGAGACGTTCGATTGAACCCTCCTCCTCGTTGGCGGCTTTCTCCCCCAACTGAATCGCCTTCGTCATCTTGGACTTGGACTTCTCCAAGGCAGTGAGGTTGTATTCGACATACTTGTACGCCTCCCCCAAACTCATATACGCTTGGTAGAGTTTCGTCACTTGGTCGGCCTGCTCCTTGGTGGATTCACGGCCTCCCTTGGAGGAGGAGGAAGTGCCCGAAATGGATTCGCCAAGCCCCTTCGCTTGGGACTTGACCGTGGAAATCATATCGGTAAGGTTCTTCTCCACGTCCTTGACCTTGGCAATCAGCCCCTCAATCTCGTTTTGGAGGTTGGGGTCGAACAGGTCTGAATAACTAATAGGATTCTCCATAACTATCTCTTGTTTCTCAGTTTCTTAGCCTCGTTGTACTGCTTCGTCAAGCGTTCAAAGGCCGTGTAGAACTCCATCGTTGTGTACTTCTTGATTCCCCCTCCAAACTCCTTCGCCATAAGAAGGCACATATCCTCGAACTGCTTGTCAAACCGCACTTCCTCACTGTCCTGTCCCATAAAGCCCTTCGGGTTCTGCATCCGATAGATGCTTGCGTCCACTGCGTCAATCTCCTCCTTCTTGTCAGTCCCCCGAACGATACTGTCTATCTGTAACATCGCCTTCTTTCTCAGAAGGTCGGTGTAGTTCTTCTGCAAACTGTCCTCAAACACCCTCGGGAAGTATTGCAGGAGGTTCTCGTCAATGGCATCCCGAACTTGGGCCGCTATACTGTCCAACTCCTTGATGCTTGCCTTGTTCACCAACTTGTAGAGGGTGTCCAAGCCACTGTCCGAGAAGTCCTCCCATATTTTCCCGTCCACCTCACGAACCAAACACAAGGTCGCTTTGTTGCGAATGTCCTGCTCGGTTGCTATCACATACAGGCACTGTCTCAAATTGAGCAGTTCCTGTTGCATTTTCTTCCTGTCCCCGAAGAATCCAAGAATCCTCGTTATGTGCTTGTCAATGTCGTTGATGTTGTCTCCGATTCCCGCTTCCACGAGCAAGTACCTACTGTACTTGTGGAACTGTACTATCGGCAAATCTTCAACGCTATCATAGAACACAAGCCTGTGCCCTGCCACTGCCTTTTCGAACATACGCTATTCCCACTGAATGTTACAACTGAACATCGGCACGAAAATGAAGTACCAATGCACAAATATAGCGAGAAAAATGCAGATAGCAAGACCCAACCAAAAGGATTGGCAGAAGTTGCATCTGAGCAGTTGGGAAAGCAGGGGATGGGTGACGTTCACTTGTAAATACTCCAACCAACCCCATTTTATTGCAAGCGTCCGTAAAAAACTTACGGCAAGGCTCACCAAGAACACTGTGCAGGCAAATTCAATCATAGTTTTTTTCTCCTATCCGTAAAAAAATTACACGTCAAAGTCGGCATTGAAGGCGAGGCTGAACGAGCCGTTGCCGATAGTCATATCAATGTTGTAGAGTTCGGTGATAAGGTCGAAGTCGGGATGGTACACGGCCAAGTTGTCCGAGTAGTTCTCCTTGAAGCGGAACGAAAGTGTGTTCCTGTCGGGCTGGGCGAGGCCGTGGAGAAGCAAGTCTCCCACGAACATCGCTCTGATAGGGAGGGGACTGATAACATCGTCCTGTTTCAGTCCGATAACCCCGTTTCCACCCGTGATGAAGTACACACCCAAGTCCTGTATCTTGCAGAGGACTTTCAGAGCCTTGATGATGGTCTGAGGGTATCTCCGAAGGGCGAAGGTCATCTTTACGGGATTGATGCCCATAATGTATTCGATGCCGTCACGGACTTCGTTCCCACTGCCGAAGGTGCGTTCATCGCCACCGTCCGATTCGGGTGCTTCCACGAAGGGGGTGATGACTAACTTGGTGCTATCCACGGCAGAGAGGTATGCGAACCACTGAGCCTTCGTCATAATGCTCTCCTCGGTGAAGGTGTTGCCGAGACGCTGAAAGACGATTTTCTGAATCTGCCCATATTTCACCGAGCAATTCATATTGGGCACGTTGGGCAGGACGCTCGGACAGAATAGTGTACTCATTACAGGTCGGAAGATTGGTCGAAGGAATCACTGAAAGAGCCGTCTCCGATGTTCTCATTGGGGAACTCGAAGCAGTCAGCCCGTACTGTCATATAGCCGTCAATCCGAAGCCCCGTGAACGGGTGCATCAGATATTGGTTGTTTGCGTGGTCGTAGGAGAAATCGGCAAAAACATTGTCGGGTTTCTCGTAGATTCGGGTGATTTCGAGACCTGCAACGTGCAGGCGATTCAGAACACCCATTATTTGCCCCTTAATTTGCTCTCTGTTGCGTTCATCCCCCTCGGGTAATACTTCGGTAAGGTTGTACCAAAAAACGAGCGAATACGGGCTTCTTACGAGGTTTGCGTCCCTCGCTCCGAACGTCTGAGGGTCTTTGAGGTAGAAGAAACAGAAATTGCCCAACTCCTCGCAGGGCATAATCTGTTCGTACTGTCCCCCTCCCATATACAGGCCCGCATAGTTAAAGCGTTTCTTCTCCTTGGTGGAAGTAAGGAACTCGCAGATGCCGATGGCGTGGTCTAACCACGGGAAAGCCCGTGCGAAAGCCTGTTGGATGGGAAGCACCAACTTGTCGAACATCTGAGGATTGGTCTTGGTAGGTATTCTATCCATTTCTCAAATAGGTTCTAATCTTGTTTATAACCGCATCCTTCATTTCGGGGACGAGTTCTTCAAAGTGCTCGTCATTCAAGCCCCAAGCGAGAGCATCCAAGTTTCGGATTGCGTATTCGGGAGCATCCTCTCCGGGTGCTATCATTACCCAATCGTCCTCAGCGAAAACTTCAAGACTTTCGTGGGTCTTGCCCGTCTCGTAGTAGGAGTAGTATGGGTATGGCTTATTCCACTTAATCTTGTGTTTGAGCGTCTTTTCTGCATAAGTGCCGAGCCTCGTTCCTGTTCTGCTCTCCATCATATTATACAGTTGTGTTTGGTTCATTTGAACCATCTGCGTCTGTATGTCTGTACGCTCGAAAAACGCTTTTAAGGCAGAGCCGAGGTCGCACTCACCGGGGAGGTCTCCCGGAAGGGAAATCTCCCACAAAGCAAGCACGACCCGTTCAACTCCTGCCATTAGATTGACGTGTATCTTACTCCTTTGTTATGGCATCCCATACAAATCGGGTCAAGCCCCTTCAAGTCCACAGAGAGAGCCTTGTAAGCCAAGGTGAGTTCTCCCTGCAAACCCTTGATGCCTTCCCCGTTGCCGTATGCCTCGAACATAATGTTGTCACGCTCAGCGTTGGACTGCACCCTGTTAACTGCGACCTCGGGATTGAGGGCGAGTTCTCTCAGTGCGTCCGTAGCGACCTGCAACTGAATCGTGGAAGCGAATTGGAAAGCCTCGGTGATGATGGTGTCGGTGATGTCGCAGGACATAGTAAACATAAAGTTCATCCCGTAGTTGTTGCACGGGGTATAGATGTTGTCCTCAATGTCCCACAACTTCTCGTCCCAATCGTTCTCCACGGCATAGAACGGAGCGAGGGTGATGTACTTCTGCATCAGCCGATACAGTTGGGCACTCCCCTTGTTGCAAGTGCCACAAGGCTCTCTGCTCCAATCCCTGCCGAAGTTGATGCTCTCCATATAGTCGGGCAGGTTCGCTTCGTGGTAAACCACATACCAAGCCCCACCTGCGTTGATGTCATCGGAAAGGTACGGAAGCGTCCAATCCAAGTCCACCCAAGTGAACACTCCCTTGTCGGAGGTCACGCTGATTGTCTTGGTCGCAATCGGCTCGGGCTGAGAGGAGTGGAAAAGGTATAGTTTGACTTCTCCCACGTTGCCGATGAACTGCACTCCGACCTTGTTCAGAATCGTGGTGATGCCGTTGGAACGGAACGGGGTCAACTCGAAGCCAACGAGACGGCCTCGGTTCTGCACCTTGGCCTCCTTGCTTCCCGCTCCGTCAAACACAGTCCTGCGGTCAACGAGGTTCTTGGTCTCCATACCCGCCACCTTCTCGTTTGCGAACTTGGTGATGACCTTCTTAATCCCCCGTTCGGTGATGTAACGGAGGTAATCGTTCAGAACGTCATACTCCCTCCAATCCACCGAAGTGACGGGAGAAGAATTATCGTCCCGAATGGAGACATAGACCTTCCCACCGCTTCGCACCTTCTCGTCCTTGGAGTAGGTTGCGTTCTCGTCATAGGGAGGGTACTTCTCCGCCAAGTCCTTGGGCATTATGCCTCGGAGTGCACGGAGGGTGAGCATAGGATGGGCCTCTTGGAAATACAACCCGCTCCTGCTCTCGGAAAGTTCTGTGTCCTTCCATCCTACGAGGGTGGAGAAGGAACTAACTATATCGTTCAGTCTATACATAACGCCACAAAGTTAATAAAAAGGGAGGAGCAAGTCAAGCCTCCTCCTCCCAATTCAGTTCAGTTTGTTCAGAGCCTGTTAGGAATCCGCCTTCTTAGCGATGGCGGCGGCGATGGTACGCTTCTCCCAATGGGCGGCAGTCCAAACCTCAGCCGTGTTGATGGCGGCTTTGGCGGCATAGAGTTCGCCATCGTAGATGACGAGAGCGTCCTTGGCGTAGGTGGCCGTCTTGTCGTACTCGGGAGCGAGGGCGGCAACGAGGGCAACGAGGGTGTTGAGGAGAGCACCCATATTGACGAGGCCAATCTGAGTACCCTGTGCACCTGCGGAAGCGGCGAGAGCCTTCAATTCAGCGATAGTCATAGCGAAATCCTCCTATCCGTTAGGAAATGGTCTGCGTGGGAACAGGACTGTTGGAATCGTTCGCCACGAACACGGGCTGAGCGTAGGTCGCACCCTTGGTGATGGCGGCTTCGATAATCGGGTTCGCACGGGTGGCGATGGCGGAGTTGTAGGCAACCACGAAGGCAACGTCCACGGAGAAACCGTAGTATTCCTTCTTCGCACAGGTGAGGTCGGCAGTGGCATCGCCAGCGATGGCGGACTGGTCACCCACGGCCTCGTAGTAGTGCAGACCCACGGGGATTCCGAGGTACGGCATAGTGATGATGTCCCACTCGTGGCCGACATTGGTCTTAGTGCCGAGCACGGCCTCACGGTCATAGCGGAACAGGAGGTCAACGTTGCCATCCTCAACGGCATAGAACGTGGCGTACTTGCCATCGGCATTGGACAGACGGTTGGAGAAATGGAACTCCTTGCCCGCCCATTCGAGACGCTTGTCAACCACGTTGGCCTCGTTCTTCTCCATCAGTTTGTTCAGCAGACTGCGGACACCGGCGTTACCGATGATGTGGACACGGCCATAGAAATCGTTGGCGTTCATCATAGGTTCGATGTCGCTCAGAATGTCCTCACGGGAAGCCCACGGGACGGTGATGACATCGGAACTCTCGGTGTAAATGAGGGTGTCAGCGAAAACCTGCGTCTTGTTGGCGGAGAGGACGGTCAGAGCGGCATTGTCAAGGGCCGCACCGAGGACACGGGCACATTTGAGGTACTTGCGTTCGATGTCCATCTGCTTGTCAACCTCGTTGTTGGAGTACATCGCAGGAACGACAGTGAAGCCCACCGCATAGGTGGCGAAGGTCACTCCCACGAGGGCGGAGGTGTTCTCAGCGTCAGCGATGACGCAGGAACGGACGTTGGAGACGGCAATATCGCCATCGTAGTTGATGACGGGCATCTGCAAGGTCTTACCCATACTGCGGACGGCCTGCTCCTTCATTTCGCTGGTGAGGAGAGGGTTGGTCTTGCTCTGCTGAACAAAGAAGTCAAACGCTCCGTACTCACTCAGACGGTGCTCATTCTTATCAAGTTTCTCGTTCTTGATGCGAATGGAGTTGAGAACTGTTGCGGCTAAACTCATAGTTTGGTCTGTTTTGAGTTGTTAATAAATAAATCCACAAGTCTTACCCTTTGACTTCTATTTGAGAGGGAGATTGGCAAAGCCGCCCTCGTCCCACAACTTGTCATACTCGGACTTGTAGTTGAGGGAAGTCTTGGGGATTCCCCTCTCGGCAAGTACCTTCGATATGGCTTCCTCGGCTTCCACCTGCGTGGTGACACCCGAGAGAGTTGCAGGGCTTGAACTGCCACTCGGCTTTCCGCCTGCACCCTTTGCAGGCATCTTTTCGAGAATGTCCATTCCCTCAAATTCTTTCACGAGAAGTTCTCGTGCGGTGAACGGATTGAGTTTGTTCTCCGCATTGTTCAACGGTGCTCCGTTGGCATCGTGGAAAACGAGTGTGCTCACTCCGTTCCTGTCCTCAAAGGACGGGTTCTTGGCCTTCACGTTGGCGATTGCCTGTGCGATAAGGGTGTTCATTACAGGCTCGGAAAGTCCCTTCTTGAAGGTCATTCCCTCTCTCGCCTTGGCAATCTCAGCGTCAATCTTGAAGTCGTTGAGTGCCTTGGCGTGGTCTGTCTTGGCCTTGTCGTAGTCGGTGCGGAGGGTGTTGTACTGCTCCTTGGTGGCGTTCAGTTCGGCCTGCACCTGTGCAAGCCTCTCCTTCATACCCTCGTCACCGCCCTTGGCAATCTTCTCCTGCAACTCGGACACCTTGGTTTTGAGGGTGTCGTAGTCGGAGAACTTGTCAGCGAAAGCCTTGGTCGCACGTTCGAGGTAGAGATAGGTTTTCTCGTCCCCCTCACGCTTGATGCCCGTGGCCTTTTCGATGGTGGAATCCAACTGTCGGTACACCTCACCGAACTTCTGCCCGATGACGGTGTTCTCGTCATTCTGAGACAGGGTGGTGATGGCCGTAATCTGCTCCTCGGTAAGCCCCGAGAGGGCTTCGTTCGCTATGAGCGTTTCCTTGGTGAGCATACTACTTCTCCTCCTTCTTGGATTCCTTCTTGGCCTTCGGCTTCTCCTGCTTCGGCTCGGTGTCACCCTTCGCCTTGGCAAGTTCGGCTTTCAGCCGTGCAATTTCCGCTTCCTTTTCATTCAGAGCGGCCTGCCCTTCGGCTTTGAGCGTTTCCACTTCCTGCTTGGCGGCTCTCAGCAGAGCGTCCTTGTCCTCAATCCGAACGGAAGAATACTTCTCCTGCGGATGGTAAAGGATTTCCACCGTGTAGCCAAGCGTTTCGAGGTTACGCTTCGCAACCGTTTCAAAAAACTTGGGTTCTTCTCTGACGATGCGGGCGGGTTCGATGACGTTGCCATCCGCTCCCAACTTCGCAATCTTGATGTGAACCGAATGTTCCTGCCCCTTTGGAACGATGTAGTTTTCTCTATGCACGAGAAGGGCTGATTGCTCTCTGTTTGGCATAATCTAAAAGAGTTTGGTTGATGGTTTCTATCTTCTTGGCGTAGGGGATTGCAGTCCCGAACTCCAAAATGTTGTCATTTTCCCTCTCGAACTGACTGATGAAGCCCATAAAGTCGGCCTTCAAAATCAGTTCCTCGTTACTGACGAGACCCTTCTCAGCGAGAGCCTTCACCTCGTCCTGTGTACGATGACGATACGGCTCTAAGTCGTTGAGTATGAGCATCCTCTGTAACATAAGAGGGTTGTGGCGGTAAGTAGTCTCCAATATCTGCTGACGCAGTGCGTCCAATTCGGCTTCGGACGCTCCGCTCTCCTTGGCCTTCTTGTACCGCTCCCTCAGCGTCTCGGGGGTCAGAGTGTAGAACTCGTTTCCGTAACTGATGTGAGCAGAAATGAAGGCAGAGCCGTAGCGGAGGAGACATACCGTGGTGTCCACCCACTCTTGGGCTTCCTCAAACCCCTTCTTCACACTGTTCAGAACGTTGTCCTTGCTCTCGAAGGTGGCATCCACCTGTTTGTCGGCAAGCGAGGTCTCGTTCAGAATCGTGTTGTCAACACCCACACAGGAGTTGATGATTCGGGTTTCGAGCCGTTTGAGTTCGTCCACGTTGTAGTCAAGGCTCTTGCGGTCAATCGTGGTGATGTCCACGGGCTTCCGCAGGTCGGGCTGACCCTCCTCGGGGATGGGAACGGTGATGAAACTTCCCGCTCCTGCGAGTTGCTTCTTGCCGTGGCAGATGGGGCAGGGCATCGGAGTTCCGTCCAAGCCCGTGACCCAATCACCGTTCGGCTTCTGCAAATATCCCTTGTGGCAGGTGTTCCCGTCCTTGTCGGAGTAGTCGCACTCCTCCTCGTAAGCACTGTAAATCGGATAACTTGCGTAAGTGTCCAAGTGCTTGACACCCAATGACTTGAACAAGTACCAATCCAAAGCGGAGAGTTCCTTCGACAGTGGACTTTTCTTGATGTCGGGGTGTGCGAGGTTGAGTGGCTCAGTCCAAAAGAACCTTGCAGGGCAGTACCCGAGGTTGTGCGGGTTGTCAGAGAGGAGTGCCCCAAGTTGTTTCCCCTCGGTGTATTCGTAGGCTTTGTAGGATTCTCCGTCAATGGCGATGATTCGCTTGTCACTGTGGAAGATAATCCATTCCATAGCCCCGTTTCGGGGATTCACCTTGTACGACACAACCTCGCTGATTGGCACGAAGTAGAAGTACGGCTGAGGGTAGCGGTCTGTGGGGTCATCCTCCAACGGCATATCCACCACCATTACGCAGTTGATTTCCGTTTGGAAGAATCTCCAAGCCTTCTCAGACCACACATTCGGCTCGTCAAGAACCTCCTGTCTGTACCACTCCCAATCGTCCCGCTCTTGGGTACGGTGGAACTGATAACTAAAAGCGGGGTTTCTCCCGTCAAAGATTTTCGACAACTTGACGAAGATGCTCTCTGTCAACGCATTGGTCGGCAGGGGGAACTTCAACAGGTTCATCGAAGTAATGAACTTATCCTCGGGCAGTTGGGACTTCACGAACGCCTTGAATTTGGCGTAGGGGAGGGAGCGGGCGATGTCCAAGTTGGTGTCAGCGTGAAACTTAATCCAATCCTGTTGGACTTTCGCTCCCTCTATCTCGGCCTTCTTGCTCGGGGACAGAAGTTCATCGTTTATCTTTGAGCGGTCTAAAACCATTTTCCGTCAGTTCTACTTTTTCGTCATCTGCGATGTGCCAACCACCCGTGTCGGGCAGTCTCAGCAACCTCTCTGCGTGTTCTGCCTCGAATACTTCAATGCGTTCCCCAACTTGGAGACGCACGGTTGTAATCTTGGTAGCCATTAGGAGCAGGCGGCGTTGGAGAAGTCGGTGAGGGCGTTGAAGTCCGTGCCAACGATGATGTAGGCAGAATCGCTCCAATTCGGGAGCAGATTGAACTGCATATCGTTCTGGTCGGGCGTGTCAAGGCCGTTGAGTTTGAGGTCGCTGACGAAGAACGTGGCATCCATAATCGGGATGGGGTAGAAGTTCGTGCCGTCAGAGATACCCATAATCGCACCGTCATTGTTGACGAAGTACACGCCAAGGGCGTTCTCGCACTGCAAGGCTTTGAGGGCCTTCACGATGTCCTGCGAATACTGACGGAGGGCGAAGGACATACTGATAGGGTTGCGACCCACGATTTTGGTGACACCACCAACCGTGTCGTTACCGCCACCGAACGTGATGGGGTCTCCACCATCAGCAGTAGGGGCTTCGACATAGGGAGTGATGACGGCCTTCGTGCCAGCAGTGGCGGCGAACAGGGGTGTCCAATTCGCTTTCAGTTTGGCGTTGGCGAGAGTGAGGGAGTTCTTGGTAGAACCCGTGGAGAAAACTCTCTGAAAAATGAGTTTCTGAATCTGACCGAAATCCTGCGGGCAAGAGGCGTTCGGGACGCAAGTGATGGCTTGGGCCGCAGGGCAAGTGCAAGTAGGCATAATTTTTTTGGTTTTATGGTTATGTATGCTTTTCCAATGGCTGACCCTTTGCCTTTTCGTTGCAAATATACAAATTTTTTTAACTCGCAAGCAACTTTTTCAGAAAAACTATTGTGGATTCGGATTTTATTGCTATATTTGCACT
>Ga0265300_10002177_pt1 | contig 17299 bp, 5 predicted proteins | sample AusTroGonzalo_MG_FD_193482 | JGI IMG/M metagenome (GOLD analysis project Ga0265300, IMG submission 193482) | Bovine rumen microbial communities from tropical cattle in Woodstock, Queensland, Australia - Gonzalo_03 | ecosystem: Host-associated > Mammals > Digestive system > Stomach > Rumen ...
AAGCCTTGGCGAACGCGTGGTAAAAGGCGGTAGCTTTAGAAACGGACCGATGGTGATGAATACGTATAGCCGCGGCGACGTTTATACGGTGACCTCGACGACGAAAGGGGATTATCTCGGTTTCCGCTTGGCTTATGGGCCGATTCTCAAACCCACTTGGCTCGACGTGAGCGGAACGATCCGGGAATCCGTGGTGAACATCTTAACTTCGGTTTCGGAGATGAAGCATCTGACAAGAACGTTTGAATCGAAGCTGGTGTTCCGTAATGATGCGACGGGCAATTTGTCTTATGTCGATTTTGCAAGCGGCGTCCTTTCCGTAGTCGAAATCAAGGACAGCTTGAAAGCGTATCATCCCGATGTTTCTCCGGACGGAAAGCGCGTGGCGTTCTGCACGGGCATGGAAGGCGTTGGCGGAATGTCCGTCATTTACGTGCGCAATCTGGACGAAGACGGTTCTGGACTTGTCAAGCTCAATGTCGAGAATGCGACGATCCCGCGTTGGCGCGTCTTGGAAAATGGCGACACGGTGATTGTCTACGTGTCGAGTGCCGCAAACAACAAAGAGGATGCGGACTTTGCATCGACAAGCACTTGGCAAGTGTCTTTTGCCAAGGGTAAATTCGGAACGCCCAAAAAACTTTTTGACGGAGCCTATCACGGCGGCATCAACGAAGATGAAACGCTTGCCGTAACGGGGGCTAGACTTTTGCGTGCCCGTAAAGTGGGCCCGAACGGGAACCTCGCCAAAGGTCATGACACGTTGTGGTACGGCGGCGAACAGGCTTGCAATGCCTCGCTTGCCAATGATGGCAGTAGCCGTACGCTCTTCTTGGACTTTGGCGGCGAAACGGGCAAGGAGTTTGTCGGTTCGTCTTACAGGACTCATGAACGAATCTTGGTTACCAATGCCAAGGGTATGCTAATTCAAAGCGTCAAGGCCCCGAGTGGTTATACGTTCGACCATACGGAATGGGTTCTCGGTGGCTCCAATATGGCGATCGCGACATTGGCGAACTCAAACGGAGCCCACCGACTGATTGCTCTTGTTAATTTCTCGGACAGTTCTGTAGTCCCGATTGCTGAAGGCGAAGACCTTTGGCATCCGTGCCTCTGGCATTCCAGGAATATTTACGATAGCCCGGAACTCAATACGGATAGCGCTGGCGTTTATTACACGGCGAATGCATATTACAGCGCCTTGGAACTGAGCGTCAAGATGGAACGCTTCTGGATCAACCGTGATGATGTCGAGGCTGTAGCGCTTGGTTCTTCAAGAACGTTGTTCGGCCTAAACGATAAACTGGTCAAATCGTGCAAGCTATTGAATATGGCTTACACGTCGGCGCAGATGACCGGTATGAATTATCTGTTTACGAACTACGTCATGAAGCACCTGAAAAAGTTGAAGTACTTAGTGCTTGAAGTGTCGCCGGACTTTTTATGGTATGACGCCTATACCACATGGTACGACGTTGTCTACAATCCAGTTCCCGGATTCAAGTACGATGAAGATCATAACTTCTGGGTGGATGGTTTGCCGGAACACTTTATCGATGCGATGAAGGTTACTCCACGCCCTGAAGCGGCTTTGAAGCACCCGTACAATCTGGACGATTTCTTGCTGCCGGCCCATCAATGGGAACCGTTAGTATTTGTTCGTGATTCTACGGTGCAGACTTATGATTCTCCGGCTTATATCGAGAACTTTGCGACCATGAAATCGATTGTGGATGTGGCCAATAAAAAAGGAATCAAGGTTATCTTGGTGGTTTATCCGCAAGCTCCGGGGTACGCTAAAACGGGCTCGTTTGGCGTGTATGGCCCTAGTAGAAGCGTCGCACGTGAAGTTTTTGAAAAGGTAATGACGTTTGATGCTGTCTTTTTTGACGAAAATAAGTGGGGCGCTCACGATTACACGGATGACATGGCTTATAATGTGGATCACTTGAGTGCTGCGGGAGCCACAGTTTTTACGCATAGGCTCGATTCACTTCTGTCGACTTTAGGAAAATGACTATGATGAAGTTGTTCTTGAAAAAACGTTTAGTAGGAGTGCTGGCAGTTTTGCCATTAGCACTCCTTGTCTCGTGTTCAGACGATTCACCGACTCGTTCCGGTGCTGATATTTCTCCAGTGTGTATTTCTAGAAAGAAATGCTCCGATGTAGATCTGCAAGAGGGCTTTGCCTTGATTCGTTCTGCAGAGAAACAAACCGTATTGGGAACAAATTCTAAATCGGCCAAGGCGAACGAACGCCCGCAAATGAATGTCAGCTTTACGTACAATTTCCAGTTGGGAATTCATGAAGTTACTTGCGGGGAATTCAATAATTTGATGGGCGGCAAAAAAGGCGTCAATCTGGATTGCGAAAAAGATTCGTTGCCGGCTGTCAATGTGACGTATTATGATGCTGTTCTCTATGCGAATGCCAAGAGCAAAAAGGCAGGCATGGATACGGCCTATTCGTACACCTCTGCGGAATTCGATAAGGACGGTCATTGCATTCTCTTGAACGGCATTACGCTTAGGGAAGTCGATGCGTTCCGTTTACCGACCGAAGCGGAATGGGTGTTTGCGGCAGGCCTTTTGAACGATGTCGAAAATAGCTGGAATTCTGAAAATTCGGAATTCAAGACTCACGAAGTTTGTTCAAAGAAAGATGCAAACGGTTTGTGCGACTTATTCGGTAATGTGACGGAATGGGTCTATGATTATTTAGGACATTTTTACAGCGACAAGACTGTTACGAATTTTGTCGGTGGCATCGATGGCGGAAGCCTTGGGGAACGCGTTCTCAAGGGCGGTAGCTATAGAAGCGAACCTTCGTCGATGAATCTCTATTCCCGTGGTGATGTCTATGCGGTGACGGGCATGAGTTCCGCGGATTATGTGGGATTCCGCTTGGCTTACGGAAAGATTGAAAATCCGATTTGGTTGGATGATTCCGGGGACTGGTTTGCTGGCAATGCGACGGTCGTGGCAAGCGTCAAGACGATTTCTTCTATTTTGGGCGTTTCCAAGCCAAAGTTAGCCTTCCGTAACGATGCTACGGGAAACTTGGCTTTTGTCGATTTTAAGAGTGTTTCACCTGTGGTGGTAGAAATCAAGGATACGATAAACGTCTACCATCCCGATATTTCGCCAGATGGTAAAAAGGTGGCTTTCTGCACATGGCAAGAAGGCATTTCCGGTAAATCGTCTCTTTATGTGCGTGACTTGAATGCTAACGGGACGAACCTCGTAAAGCTCGATGTCGAATCGGCGGTTATCCCGCGTTGGCGCGTTCTCGACAATGGCGATACGGCGATTGTCTATGTGACGGATGCGGGCAACAATAAGGAATCTTCGGAGTTCTTTGGCCGCAGCACGTGGAAAGTTGTTTTTGCAAAAGGCAAGTTCGGTAAACCGACCAAGCTTTTTGATGGGGCCTATCATGGCGGTATTAGTGACGATGCGAAGTTGTCTGTGACGGGGGCCCGCCTGTTGCGTGCTCGTGTGGCCTCCAAGGGTTCCGTTATCACGGAAAAGGCTCAAGATACGATTTGGTACAATAGCGAACAGGCTTGCAATGCTTCGTTGAACAAAAAGACAAAGCAGACGTTGTTCCTTGATTTTGGTGGCTATGCCGATTCCGAAAAGAATAAGACTGGCCGCAAATTTGTAGGGAGCGATTATCGCTCGCATGAAAGGTTGTTCGTTGCTGATAGTACGGGCAAGTTGGTATCTTCTGTCGCAGCACCCAGTGGTTATACGTTTGACCATAGCGAATGGGTCTTGAACGTCGATCATGCGGCTGTCGTGACGCTTGCCAATGCCAATGGCATGCATGGAAAAATTGCTTTGGTCGATATCAAGAAGGGTTCCGTAACGACGCTTGTCGAAGCATCGCTTGACGGCGGTGAAGAACTGATGCATCCGTGCTTATGGGCTCCTTCTAGCAATTCGTATAAATCGACGGAATGGGATGTCGATAGTGTGGGCGTTTATACCACTGCGGCAAACCAGACTTACTACCAGTTGTCCTATAAAATGTCTCTGTTCTGGAGCTATAAGGATTCTGTAGAAGTCGTGGCGCTTGGCAATTCCCGTATGTGGGCCGGCTTTGATCCGTTTGTCATGAGCATGCACTCGATAAACATGGGCGTTATCCCGTGCGACATGCACTGCGAACATTATATCTTTAAAAACTATTTGTTGAATCATGCACCGAATCTAAAGTACGTTGTCGTGGGGCTCGATCCTGATTTGTGGTATAATATCGACGAACGCAACGACATCGGTTATTGCATGGGAGATGCTCCAGGTTTTCAGTATGACATCAACCATAAATTTTATCCGGATGGTGTAGACTCCTCGTTCGTGCGACTTGTTTTGGATAATGCCGCGGAAGGTGCTGCTGCAACTGTCAAGAATTTTGGCTGGGATGCCCAAAATGACAATAGGGGATGGACCACTGAAAATGGTACGGCTCCAATCGATCCGGATTCGACATGGAGTGATTGCTTGTTCAATGAAGAGTTTGCCAAGTGTCTTGAAACATCGGATCAGAGCACTTGCCAGTCGAGTGGTAAATTGGATGTCTGTGTTCCTGGAACAACTTTGAACAAATGCCTTGAAAAACATGAATTCAACGAATGCTTGGGGATTTTCACGGGAGATTTGGAAAAGTTGAAAGATCTTGTTCGCTTGGCCTTTGAAAAAGACATTGTCGTTATCGGAACGATTACCCCGATGAGCCCGTATTACAAAGAAACGGGGGCCTATGGACGTCATGGAATGCGTCGTAGCCATGCGAAAAAGATTTATGAAGAGTTCAAAAAAATTGCCCAATCGAATTCGAATTTCATTCTCTTTGACGAAAATCAGTGGGGCGAACATGATTATCCGTCATCGATGGCGAATGATTTTGACCACTTGAACAGAAAAGGCGCCATTGAATTCACGAAACGCTTGAATGCGCATATCATGGCGTGGGATGCTGAAAGAAACTACGAAGAGCGTCGAAAATGATTTTGCTTTTGGTTTTAGTCTCTGTCGCTGTTGCGCTTTTTGCCGTGTTTCCGTTGACGGATACCGATATCTGGTGGCATTTGGCTTGCGCGCGTGAATGGGTGACGACATGGACTCCGGTCCGTGAGCCCGTGGTGAACGTGCATGAGTATTTTCAGCAGATTGTGGCGTTTGTCTATAACATTGGCGGGGCGCCTCTGTTGGTGTCTTTCAAGGCACTCTTGTGGGGTTGCGTTTTTGCGTTGTTCCTCGCGCCCTCGGTGTTGCATCGTCATACGGATGTGGCTCCGTCGCCTTTGAAAATCGCGGCCTGCGTCGCCCTTCTTTTTGTCTTCCGCTATCAATTCGAAATCCGGCCGGTGCTTTTGAGCCTGATTTTCCTTGGCATTTACTGGAACGTATTGCCGTGGCTTTTTTACGGATGGCGTGAAGAGCGCAAAATGAATCATGACGTGGAATACAAATCTTCGCGTCACGGATTTCGCCAGGCGTTTCATTACATGGCGAGTACGAACAAGCTTTTAGGGGCTCTTGCGATTCTTTTTATCCAGTGGTTTTGGAGCAAAACTCAGGGACTCTATGTCTTGGGCTTGGTCTTTGCGTACGGCTTTTTCTTGTATGGCTTGTGGTATCGCCGTTGGGTCGAATTCGGGAAGGTTCGCAAATGGAACGGGGTGCGCATTTCGCTAAAGTCCCTTGTGGGGCAGACGTTTTTTGTGATTCTGCTTTTTGCCATTCCGCTATTGCACCAAGATGGCTTTAACTTGATCCCGTATCCGGTCGAGTTGTTGGACCGTTTGCTCGGACTTTCGCCGTCTGCGGCTGTTTTTGCAAGTGAAATTGCGGAGAATCGTTCGCCAATTACGCTTTTGCTGAATGGCGAAAATGTGGTGCAGTCCGTTTTGATGCTCGTCCTTTGCGTCACAGGAATTATTGTTGCTGCGGTCCGGTGGTATTCACAGCCTGCGCCTCATTTGTCGTGGCAGTTGTCTTGGCAGGCGAGTGAACGTATCGACGCCATCTTTAGCCGTAGGATTCAGCCTTCGTGGCTTTTCGTTACCGCAGTCCTTGCCCTTGTTGCCGAAAGAAACTTTGTCCTCTTTTTACCCGTGTTTCTTGCCGTCTTTGTAGATTTTTCAATGCCTCTTTCGAGTTCGAAGAAGCTGGTCAAGGAACATCATGTTGAAAAATTGAAAAAGCTGAGTTCTCGGTTAAGACTCAAAAATCGCCTTGCCGAAAAGTCGCGAAAACTAAAATCTACGTTAAAACCGCTTGTGACTTTTGACTTGTTGCTTGCGGCTGTTGTCTTGGCGTTTATTTTTGGCCTTTGGGTAAAATCGTTGTCGGCTTACGATTCCATGGTCGCTTACCAGCGCGTTCCAGTCGCTGCCGCGGAATGGATGAAGTCGAATCCGCATTCGGGCAGGCTCTTTAACGATGACCGCGCGGGTGGCTATCTGGCGTTCGTGAACCCGTCAGATTCTACATACATCGATGGGCGCTTTATCCTCAAAACGGCGGACTTTTTTGAAAGTTACCTTTCCTATGCGAGAATGCCACGCCTCTTTTTGGCCGATGCCGATTCGCAGAATATAGACCGCGTGGTGCTCCCGCTCCGCTATTACGCAAGGTGGGACAAATTGATTGCCACTCTTGATTCTGCCGAAAACTGGCACGTTGCGTATCAGGACCCGTTTTTTGTCGTGATAGACCGCACAGAGCACTAAAACGTATGACATAAATAATGTACTTTTGGTCGCTAATAATTTATTTTTAGATAGATTTAACGGCCCAAAGGGCATAGGAGTTGTGTATGAATCGTTTGGTCAAGATGGGACTTGCTGGCTTGTTCGCTTTTGGACTGGCTCAGGCCAAGGTGAACTTCCCGTTCCCGCAAATGTCCGATTACGATGGAAATGCGACGCTTTTGAGCGACAAGGCTAAGGCTTCGGAAGAATTGAAGTCCCAGTTTGCCTACTGGCTCAAGACCATGTACAACGAAGACGGCGATGTTGCCGGCGTGCGTTCCGATCCAGGTTCTGATCAGTATTTCTCGGAAGGTGTCGGCTACGGCATGCTTTTGATGGTCTATTTTAGCGACAATACCACAAGCTATCAGCCGCAATTCGACAAGATTTGGAACTTCTACAAGAAGATGATGAACGAAAACGGCCTGATGGTTTGGAAGGTCGGTAATCTTTCCCAAAAGTATGACCAGGGGGCTGCTCTCGATGGCGATATCGATGCCGCTGCCGCTCTCGTGATGGCTTACTACCAGTTTGGCGACGAAAAGTACAAGGAAGACGCCAAGAAGCTCATCCAGAGCATGAAAAAGTTCGAATTCGAAACGAGCGGTTTGCATTTGCCGGGCGACAAGTGGGGCGATGCCGGTTTCAACCGCAAGAACCCGGGCTATTTTGACCCGGCCTATATGCCGCTTTTTGCTTTGGTCGATTCGGAAAATGCCGACTTCTGGAGCAATGCCGCATACGACGCCAACATGAAGCTCTACGAAGCAAGCTCTGCCGAAGTGACGACTGGCCTTATTGATGACTGGACCGACAAGAACGGCAAGAGCGAAGACGACTACTACAGCTACGACGCTTCCCGCGCTCCGTGGCGTAATGCCAAGGCCGTTTGCTGGCATGGCGACAAGCGCGCTCTCGCTCTCGACAAGAAAATGGCTGAATTTGTTTCTACCGTGCCTGCGGCCAACATGAAGGGCCCTGTGATCCGATCTTCAGGCAGCCTCGGCAATGACCACAACAGCACTTTCGTGACCTCGCTCATGACGTCCTTGATTTCGGATGCCAAGTACCAGTCCAAGCTCGATGAATACTGGAAGGAAGCGGTCGCTCTCGGTGACGAAAACTACTTCAACCAGTCTCTCAAGCTTTTGAACGGCCTCCTCGTTTCGGGGAACATGCCGAACCTTGCCGCTGCAACGCCCGCAGGCCCGAATTCTTCGAGTTCTGGCGTAGAATCTAGCTCTAGCGGTGGAACGACTTCTTTGAATCCGTTGGCAGTAAATGCCCCGAAGATGACGCTTGCCGGAAGGACTCTCCAGGTGAGTGCTACGGGTAAGGTCCATGTGGACTTGATTTCGATGACGGGTGCAGTGGTGAAGTCCTTTAGCAGGGACGCTGCTGGTAGCGCATCGGTTTCTCTGAATGCGGTCCCGAGCGGTCTCTATGTTGTGCGTGTGATGAACGCTGGCGCAACGACTCTCAAGAAGATCAAGCTCGATTAATTTTCAAGAAAATTTCCAAACAAAAGTCATTCTGGACAAGGGTTCAGGATGACTTTTTTTTATACGTTTTTTACCTAACAACGTTTAGTATTCTTGTTTGTAAATATTTATTTGTAATTTTGCAGATTTGTTATCTCATCCAAACGAATTTTTATCTAGTCAAGTTGTAAAAATAAAATTACAGATAAGAAAAAAGTGCCGAAATTATAGAAATTTAAGCGGTTTGCACCTGTATTATATAATAATTGTATGATTTTTGTTATTATATATAAATGATTTACTACATTTGTTTGACCTTAAAATAAACTAAATAAAAGGTAAATAAATGAAAAAAGTTAAGAGTACATCATTGCTCCTGGGTCTTGCGTCTGCAATGGCGTTTGCCCAGGACGGTGCCGCTTGTGTCAAATTCGAAAATGGCTCAGGCGATTTCATTGGCAAATGCTTTAATGATGGCCTTCTTGGGATGGCTGAGGGCAAATGCTATAAGTTGGTTGACGCTCGCGCAAATGACGTTCAGGGTCAGCTGTGGATCAACAACATTGCTACGGAATCGTGGTGGTGGGAAGAAACCGCATGCGGTGGCGAAGAACCGGTCTCCAGCTCCAGCGAAGAAGTCGTGGAATCCAGCTCCAGTGAAGTTGCCGAATCCAGCTCTAGCGAAGAAGTCGTGGAATCCAGCTCCAGCGAAGTCGCTGAATCCAGCTCCAGCGAAGTTGTGGAATCCAGTTCCAGCGAAGTTGTCAATCCGATTGGAAAGTGCATTGCTTTCGTCAATGGTGATGGCAACTATGATGTGAACTGCTACAACGTTGGTCTCGATGAAATGGCTGAAGGCAAGTGCTACACCATGAATCCGGATCGCGTTGCTGAAAGCGGTGTTCCGCAGTACATCAGCAACAGAGCTTCTGATAAGTGGTGGTGGGTCGAAACGCCTTGCGCAGACGAACCGGAATCCTCCAGCTCCGCTGAAGAATCTTCGAGCTCTGTCGAAGAATCCAGCTCCAGCGAAGAAGTCGTGGAATCCAGCTCTAGCGAAGAAGTTGTCGAATCCAGCTCTAGCGAAGAAGTTGTGGAATCCAGCTCCAGCGAAGAAGTCGTGGAATCCAGCTCCAGCGAAGAAGTTGTGGAATCTAGCTCCAGCGAAGAAGTCGTGGAATCCAGCTCTAGCGAAGAAGTCATCGAATCTAGCTCTAGCGAAGAATCCTCCAGCTCCGTTGAAGTTGTCGAACCGGTTGAACGCTGCATTGCTTATGTAAGTGGCATGGACAATGTTGCCAATAACTGCTATAAGTCCGGTTTGAAGAATATGGCTGAAGGCAAGTGCTATGATTTGGCTACGAGTAAAGCTAAGGAATCTGCTAGCAGAATTAGCCGTCATACAGATGTTACTGATAAGTCTTGGTGGGTAGAAACGAACTGCTATGAAGGTGGCATGTTGGTAGAAAAGTGCGTTGCTTTCGATCGCAAGTCTACCAACGCAGACAATGTTGCTGATAACTGCTATAATGAAGGCCTGACGCATGCAAATGGCAAGTGCTTCACGATTAATCCGGCAATCCTTGCTGAATTTGGTTCCTATGAAGGATTCTCTACCGATGCTTCTGCATCCAAGCGTAAGAACTCTTCTGGTTGGGGCTGGGGTGGCTCGAGCATCAAGTGGTGGGTCGAAACTCCGTGCACGGAAGAAATCGTTCCTGTCAGCTCTAGCTCTAGCGTAGTCGTTGAATCCAGCTCCAGCGAAGAAGTTGTCGAATCCAGCTCCAGCGAAGAAGTTGTCGAATCCAGCTCTAGCGAAGAAGTTGTGGAATCCAGCTCTAGCGAAGAAGTTGTCGAATCCAGCTCTAGTGAAGAAGTTGTGGAATCCAGCTCCAGCGAAGAAGTCGTGGAATCCAGCTCCAGCGAAGAAGTTGTCGAATCCAGCTCTAGCGAAGAAGTTGTCGAATCCAGCTCCAGCGAAGAAGTTGTTGAATCCAGCTCCAGCGAAGTCGTAGAACCGGTTGCAAAGTGCATTGCATTCGTCAATGGTGACGGTAACTATGATGTGAACTGCTACAACGTTGGTCTCGATGAAATGGCTGAAGGCAAGTGCTATACCATGAATCCGGCACGTGTTGCTGAAAGCGGTGTTCCGCAGTACATCAGCAACAGAGCTTCTGATACGTGGTGGTGGGTCGAAACGGAATGCTTCGACGCTCCGGTCTCCAGCTCCAGCGAAGCAGTCGTGGAATCCAGCTCTAGCGAAGAAGTCGTTGAATCCAGCTCCAGTGAAGAAGTTGTCGAATCCAGCTCCAGTGAAGAAGTTGTGGAATCCAGCTCCAGCGAAGAAGTCGTTGAATCCAGCTCTAGCGAAGAAGTCATCGAATCTAGCTCTAGCGAAGTCGTTTCCAAGTGCATTGCATTCGTCAATGGCGACGGCGACTACGACAAGAACTGCTATAACACTGGTCTTGACGAAATGGCTGAAGGCAAGTGCTATACTATGAATCCGGTACGTGTTGCTGAAAACGGTGTTCCGCAGTACATCAGCAACAGAGCTTCTGATACATGGTGGTGGATTGAAACGGCTTGCGCTGATGAACCGGAAGTTGTTGAAGAACCGATTCTTGTCGACTGCAAGGGTGGCGATTGCATTGACGTGAAGCCGATTGCTGCTGATCCGAAAATGGCTCCTCAGTTCTCCAATGATAGTGACAACGGCACTCTGTCCGTCGTTACCGCTGTTGAAGCTAAGGCCAGCATGGTTGTCATGAACAACACCTTGAACATTGCAACGACCTCTAACGGCACCAAGTCTTTGAAGGTCTTCAACGTTCGCGGTGACATGCTCCTCTCCGAATCGTTCGCTGGCGCTACCAAGAGCTTGGATATGTCCAAGTTCGCAGGTAAGGGTGCTGTGATCGTTCGCCTCGTCGAAGGCCGCAAGGTTCTCGCTACGAAGCGTATCGCAGTCCGCTAATACGTTAACGATAATGTTCAGTTTGTGAATGAAGGGCTCCCTCGCAAGAGGGAGTCTTTTTTGTGTATTAGGGGAGGCGTTTAGACAGAAAAAGCCCGCCTTTCGGCGAGCTTAAAATGTTATTGGAATTTTTAGGTGATCCCGTTAGCGTGCCTTGTTTGCGCGCTCGAGTTCGCGGGCGTTGATGATGAGCATCTGCAAGCGGTTCTCGATATTTGCGAAACTGGTATCCGGATCGTAGTCGAGGCTCAAGATTTGCACGTGCGGGCAACGTTCCTTCACAGCCTTCGTGAGGCCACGGCCACTGATGTGGTTCGCGAGGCAGGCAAACGGCTGCACGATGATGAAGCTGTTGATGCCGTGCTTCGAGTTGTAAAGGATTTCTGCCGGGATGAGCCAGCCTTCGCCCGTGTTGTACGTCGGGTCGATAATGCCGTCGATGTAGTTCACGAGTTCGAAGCAGTCGGCATGGTGTTCGTAAAGCTTGAACGACTGCATCACCTTCTTGGCGGTTTCGGCGGCATGTGCAAAGAGCTTCGATGTGACGCTGCCTTCGAGGCGGTCGGCAATCGGGTTCGCCGAGAATCCACGCTTGATCTTTTCGGCGCGAACGACTTCGTCGACGCGGAAGAAGTCCATCATGCCCGGGAGGTAAACTTCCATGCCGTTGTCCATCAGGTAGTCTTCGACATGGCCGTTTGCGCTCGGGTGGTAGTTCATGAGGATTTCGCCAAGCACGGCAACGCGCGGCTTGCGGATGCCCTTCTGGCGGGCTTCCGTGATTTCGACCTTGTTGAATTCATCGATGCACTGTTGCAACATTTCGACGAGGCGCTTGGCAGAGCCGAGTTCCGTCTTCTTGAGTGTTGCGGCGGTCTTCATCAGTTCCGGCATCCACTTGCTGTAAATCTTCTTGGTTTCACCCTTGTGGATTTCGTACGGACGGAGGGCGCGGTAGGCGGTTTCGATGGCGTCCATGAAGGCAAGGCCCCAAAGCGTATGGAGGCGGAAGTCCAGACCAAGCTGGAATCCCGGATGCATACCCGTGGTGTCGATACCGGTCGTGATGATGGAAACGTCCTTGTAACCGGCTTCGTCAAGAGCCTTACGGCCAAGCACGGAGTACTGCACGGCGCGACAGTTTTCGCAGTTCTTGGCAAGGCACATCGAAACTTCGGTCTGCGGAACGTTCGGATGTTCTTCGAGCCACTTGAGGCATTCGCCGATGTTGATCTGGCAGGGGAAGCAGATGTCGTTATGCACGTACTTCTTGCCGAGTTCAATAGCGCGCTTGTCGGCAACCGGGAGGTAATCCGAGAGGTAACCCTTGCCCTGGATGTAGGAACTGGCGAGAATGGCAAATGCAGGCGAGAGGTTCGGCGTCAAGATGATACGCTTGGTCTTGTCGCTTGCGACGAACGGCGTGTGGAACTGCGGCTCGTTTGAAGGCGGCTTGTCCGGGAGGTTCGCTGCACGGCGGGCCTTCACGGTTTCGATAAAGCTCTTGATACGGATGCCGACCGGGCCGCGGGCGTCACCTTCGTCGAGCTTGAGCATGAGCATTTCCTTGTTGGAATCGCGGTGCATCATGCGCATCATTTCGTCAGTCAAGACGGAGTCGTGTCCGCAACCGAAGCTCACGATCTGGGCGAGTTCTACGTTCGGGTCTCTCGATGCAATCATCGTAGCGCCGAGCATACGCAAGTGGAACGTGTTCTTGATTTCCACGCGGGTATGGCTCGGAACGTCCTGGTCGTAAACGCCCGGGAGCGATTCGGTCGTGAGCACCGGAATGCCCATGGCCGTAAAGTGGCTTGCGATGTTGTGGTTGATGAGCAAGTCGGCATGGTAGGGGCGGCCTGCAATCACCACGGCAAAGGTATTGTTTGCCTTCACTTCGTCGAGGATCTTCTGACCTTCTTCGAGGAGTGTGGTGCGGTAGTTGTTGAGGGCCTTTTCGCCTTCGGTTACGGCCTTGTCCAATGTCTTGCGGTCGATGTTCCAGTTGTCGTGGAACCAGTCGATGGTCTGGCTTCTGCGGAGCTTGGAGTTTGCCCAGTGGAAAATCGGCTGGTCCATCGGGATGCCGTAATTCTTTTCGGGCTCGTCGGTGTTCTGGCAGATGTTCGGGTAACCCTGAACGACCGGGCAGACCGTCGTGGCGTTAAACTTGGTGTGGTCACTCGGGAGCGAAATCATCATCGGGAAGAAGATGCGGTCGACCTTCTTGTCGACGAGGCTGAGCACGTGACCGTGGACGAGCTTGGCCGGGAAGCAGACGGTGTCGCTGGGCACGCTGTGGAGGCCTGCTTCGAACATCTTGTAGTCGCTCTGGCGGCTGACGACGACGGTGTAGCCGAGTGCGGTGAAGAAAGCCTTCCAGTAGGGGAGGCTGTTCCAGAATTCGAGCACGCGCGGGATACCGATGGTCTTTCCGTTCTGCGGCAAGAGAATCTGCGGCGCGTAGTCCTTGACCAAGAGCTGGTTCGTGCGTTTGATCATGTCGGGCACGGCCTGCATCTTCTTGTTGATTTCGGCGATGAGCTTCTTCGTGGCCGGATCGTTCGGGTCGGCAGTGACTTCGCCGCGTTCGCAGCGGTTGCCTGTCACAAAGCTCTGGCCGTCACTGAACGTGACGATCGTGCGAGAGCAATGGTTGGTGCAGTACTGGCAAAGCTGACCCGGCTGGTTGTGCCAGCTGAAGGTCTTCATGGCTTCGAGGCCGATGAACTTGCTCTGAAGGCTCGGGTCGGCAGCACGCTTTTCTTCCATGTACTTCTTGGTGAGGAGTGCGATACCGATAGCGCCCATTTCGCCCGGACGTTCCGGACGGATGGCCTTGAGACCCGTGTACTGTTCGAAGGCGCGGAGAACAGCGTTGTTCTTGAACGTACCGCCCTGCACGACGACTTTTTTGCCGAGCGTGTTCAGGTTGCGGATGCGGATGACCTTCGTGAAAACGTTATTGATGATGGAGCGGCAGATACCCGCGATGATGTCTTCGGGCTGCTTGCCGTCGCGCTGTTCCGTGATAATCGAGCTGTTCATGAACACGGTGCAGCGGGAACCGAGCTGGGACGGGCTCTTGGAGTTGAATGCCATTTCGGCAATCATTTCGAGCGGGATACCGAGGCTGCGGGCGTACGTTTCGATGAACGAACCACAACCCGAGGAGCAGGCTTCGTTGAGGATAATGCCTGTGACGACACCGTCCTGAACGGAGATGGCTTTCATGTCCTGACCGCCGATGTCCAAGATGAACGACACGTCTGGGCAAAGCTTCTGGGCGGCGTTCGCGTGGGCGACCGTTTCCACCGTGTGGTAGTCGGCGTGTACGGCCTTCGCAAAGAGCTGTTCGCCGTAACCGGTCGTACCGACACCCAAGATGTTGAGCTTCACGCCGTATTCTTCGTAACGGTCGGCGAGATCCACCAAGGCACGCTTCAAAACAGCGAGCGGTTCACCGTCGTTGCTGGCGTAGAAACCGTCGATGACCTTTTCGTTCTCGTCGAGGAGGATGAACTTCGTGGTCGTGGAACCGGCGTCGATGCCCAAGTAGGCGTTGATGGTCGAACCCGAAGGCGGCTGCGGATAGTCGTTCCCGGCCATCTTGTGTTCTTCGAGGAACAGCTTGTATTCGGCTTCGTTCTTGAAGAAGAGGTCGGAGGCAGCCTTGGCCTTGTTTTCGGCTTGGCGGGTTTCGTTAAAATGGATGAGTGCGTCGAGCGAACCTTCTTCGCGGTACATGCATTCCTGGTTCGCGAACATGGAACCGTTAGCAAGGGCGGCACCCATGGCCACGAGCACTTCGGAGTGTTCCGGCACGATGGCCTGTTCGTCCGTGATGCCTAAACGTTCCTTGAAGGCGCGAACGAGCGTCGGGTTAAATGTAAGCGGGCCACCTTCGAAAATGACCGGCGGCTTGATTTCCATGCCCTGGGCAAGACCTCCGATGGTCTGCTTCGCGATGGCGTGGAAGCTCGAAAGGGCGATATCTTCCTTGGCGATACCGTTGTTGAGCATCGGCTGGATGTCGGTCTTGGCGAACACACCGCAACGGCCCGAGATTTCATAAACCTTCTGGCCGCGCTTGGCATAGCTTTCGAATACTTCGGTCTTGATGCGGAGGAGTTCTGCCACCTGATCGATAAATGCACCCGTACCACCGGCGCAGACACCGTTCATGCGCATGTCGGAGGCAATGAGCTTGCCTGTCGTCTTGTCCTTTTCGAAGAACACGACCTTGGCGTCTTGACCGCCCAGTTCGACGGCGACTCTAGATTCGGGGTAGGTAGCACGCACGGCAAGTGCGTTTGCGACGACTTCCTGAACAAAGAAGGCGTGAGTGGCTTCGGCAAATGGCTGACCACCGCTACCGCAGAACGTGACTCGGAAGTTCTTTCCCGGGAAAAGGGCGTGTGCTTCGCGAAGCACCTCGTGGACCTTCTGAGCCTGCATGGCGTTATGGCGCTGGTACGTATAGTGTAAAAGCTTAGATGTCTCAGGATCGACTACGGCAATTTTGACAGTGGTAGAGCCTACATCGACTCCAACCCATAAATCGTTCAATGAAGTATTCATAGTGGAGGCAAATTTAGTTTTTTTTTATGTTTTCTAAGCGTAAGTTTTTAAACAGAACGACAAAATGCGGATTTTTGGTGACAGGTTGTTGGTCATTAGTCAGTGGTTGGTCGTTAGGGATACGTCATTCTGAGCGTAGCGAAGATATTTTCTAGTAACTAGTAACCAGTAACTAGTTCTTCCCATACAACTATTAACTATCTTATGCCTCGTGAATAAGAAATACATTATCCCAGTCGTTATTTTTTCGATTCTGCTGTTGCTCCCGTTTGGCGTGCAGACTGTAGCAGACCTGCGTTCTGAAAAGCGCTTTCAACCCTTCGACATTTTTAAAGACGTTGTCTACACTCCGTTCGTGCGTGAAAATAAGATGGTCGCCGCGGCGGATTCGCTTGAGGCCAAGTGGCTTGCGGCACGCGAGGCGATGGCTGCGGGTAGCGAGGCTTCCGATGCTTTGGAACCCGTGGTCTCTGCGCTTTCGGACTTGGAAGCGGCTGTGCTTTCAGTGAATACGTATGCGGAACTCGATACATCTGAAGCTCGTTACAAGAGCCTCAAGTTGGCGGATACGCTCCTCTCGAAGTTGGAGGATGAACCGGAATCGTTCCCGCAGGCGGATTCTTGCATCAAGGCTCTCGTGGCTGACCTTGGGCATGTGTCGCTGTGGCGTGCTTTCTTGGATGTGAAGCATTACGGCGTGTGGACGAGCCGTTATTTGCGTGCTTTTGAAAATAAGATTGATGACGAGAGCGCTATTGTGTTGGCTCTGCGTCCAAAGTACCAGCTTGCGGTGTGGAACCTCTTTAGCGATCCGGGCGAGAAGGTCGTTCTCGGTGCTGCTGGCGATTGCATCGGTAAGTCGTGCGGCCGCGATACGGCTGATGCTTCGGACCGTTGGCTTTTCTACCGCCAGGATGTAGAATTCTTGGTGCAGCCGTCTCCGCTCGATGTGCGCAGCGCTAAGCTCGACAATCCGATTGCGGCGATTGAAAAGTTCCGTGACCAGCTCAAGGCGAAGGGCGTGGAACTCCTGGTGGTCGTGACGCCGGGCAAGCCGAGCATTTACACGGAAAAGTTGACAGGGAATGCTGCTGGAACTGCCGCGGACTTCGGAACTGCTGCCGGGCTCCAGTCGCATGGCAAGAAGATTCTCGATTCGCTTACTCGTGCTGGCTTCAATACAGTAGATTTGTACACACCGCTGCTGGCTGCGAAGAAGGACGATTCGACCCTTGGCCCGCTCTACCTGAACGATGATACGCACTGGACTCCGCGCGGTGCTGAACTTGCCGCCGACGTGATTGCAAAGAAAGTCCGCGAGATGGTGGATGCTGGAACTGTCAAATTCCGCAAAACTGATGATGTGCGCTACATTGCCTCTGATTCCCTTGCAGACCGCATGGGCGATGTGGGCGAGATGAGCGGACTCAACAAGTTCGGTGTGTTCAAGGTGCAGAAGGTGACGGGACATGTGGTTTCTCAGCAGAATATCAAGG
>Ga0265300_10002180_pt1 | contig 17288 bp, 9 predicted proteins | sample AusTroGonzalo_MG_FD_193482 | JGI IMG/M metagenome (GOLD analysis project Ga0265300, IMG submission 193482) | Bovine rumen microbial communities from tropical cattle in Woodstock, Queensland, Australia - Gonzalo_03 | ecosystem: Host-associated > Mammals > Digestive system > Stomach > Rumen ...
CGGCATCGACATTGCCCAGGATGATCTCCGGAGCAGAGATGATGATGCGGCTTGCATCGCGCACGAAGTAGCAGCCACTCTTCTCCTGCTGCATCTCGTTGCGCATCTGCTGCATGTCGGCCTTGCACTTCCTGATTTCATTCAGGTCTTTCTCGACGCTGCTCTCAAAGGCAGACATCTTTTTCTTCCATTCTTTGAATATATAGTCCATACGCGTGTGTACCTTGTAAATTATTTAATAGTAAGCAACAGCTTCACCAGCTGGTCGCGGTTACCTAAGTTGGATTGGCTCTCGGACTTCACTCCCTCGCCCTCGAAGTGCAGGGTGGCGCCGTCGTTGTCGGAGAAGAGAATCTGCCCGCCCTTGCCGGCTGCCCAGATATTTTTCTCCTTCAAGGCTCCGAATGGATTCCCAAAGCGTTTTTTCATAGGCTCCCACAGACCGTCGAGGATGTACATCAGGGCCTTGTTGCCAAGTGTCCCTCCGTGATCGAAGTGGGTCATGAAGTTCTTCCAGTTGTAATCGCTCTTGACCTTCTCGTCTGTGACGTCCGACTCTTTGAAACCAAGATAGAGGAACTTTCCTTCCTTGTTTGCCTGGCATTCCTTCATGTTGATCAGATACATGGCAGTCGTCTTGCGCTTGATGAGCGTCTTCGTCACTTCCTTCGAGAATGGGTCATCGATCGCGCCAAGCAAATGACGGACGGGGTTATCTGCATCTATGTATTTTTCTTTCCACTCCTTGACATAGGGATCTATGACTTTTTTGAAGGCGTCTTTAGCTGCTTTCTCAAACGGATTGTCATCATCATAGTCCTCAAACAGGTCAATGAGTCCCGATTCGTGTTTGTAAAGTCCATGGACGGCTTGTCCAAAAGAAGTTGACAATGATTTGAATCTTCTCTCTTTATCGTCACCACGATAGGTTAATCCTAAGTAGACGACATCCTCATCCTTCATCTTGCCTTTGCAATCTATATCATCGATGATGGACGGTTTCCACTCGTCAGAAGTGGCTTCCAAAATAATCTTCAGGACATTCGGATCATCTGCATCCTTCAGGAAGACCTCGGAAAAATAGTAATAGTCCTTATACTGGGGGATAGCTACATGTCTCAAGTTCGTGTATGAACTGAAGAACTCCTCAATCCGCTCATTTAGCTGGGGTATGCAATTGATCAGCTTGATAAAGAAGTCCTCCACGGAATTAAACTTGTCAGACGAGTTGAAGCGGTCGGCCTTAATCTTAGCCAAACCATTGCCAGCCTCCAGCTTCAGATAACGTTTCGACTTGATGAGCAAGGTACCGTCGACGGGCTTGACAGCCAACTCTAACATGTGGCGCAGCAGCGACATGTCGGCAAAAGCAGCCGGACCCAGCATGTCGTTGACGGGGCTTGGAACTGCCGTCAATAGCGTATGACCCAGCCAAAGCGTACCATAGCGTATGCCACGTCCGAGGTTCGCAAAGAAGGTGCCGACACCCCTCAAGCCCTTCAACTCATGCCAGACGGGTGTACCACAACTGAAGTCAGGGCTGCCGATACCTTCAGGCTGGATATTGTTGCCCGAGGTAATCGACACTTTATTGCCTGCCTCGATGCTCACATTCTTACCCACAATCCTTACATCGCCATTGGGCGCACTGATGGTGATACCGGAAAAGGCGCTCAGATTCACGTTGCCCAGAGGCGACTTGATGTTGATTTCACGGTTGTGAGAACACATCTCGATCTCATAGATGCCATAGCGGTCACCGATATGGATACCGCCCGCCAGATCCTTGGAGTTGGGTAGTCCGGGAAGGGGCAGGAACGGTCCCCAGAACTGCAAGCCCGGGTTCAGGCCATAGATAAACTTATTGCCATCTGGCAGATCGCTGAAAGTGATATGATGGCCGTTGGGCGACATCATCGACATGGTCACCTGCTTATTGGATGTGAACTGTAGATCAGGTGCGCCCTTGCGATCGAGTGCTTCAGCGGGATCCAGATTGTTCTTGGAGAAGAGGCTGCCCACGACGTAGGGACGCTCCACATTATCGTTGTCGTAGTTCACCAGCACCTCGTCGCCAATCTGCGGCTTGAAGTAAGTACCGCCACCAGTGGTAGCCATCGGTGTGGCAACGCGGATCCAGGGTGTGGAAACATCCTTGATACCACTCTCAATCTTTGCTTCGATGACCTCTTTATTATTCGTCAACCCATCAACTAAACTGCATTCATGACTGTAATTCTTGCAAATAGTAGGATATTGGACACTGAGGCTTGTGCGATGATCCTCTACATCCTTGACCACAGCATTGTTTTCTATTGTATAGTCTTTGTTGTCTTTATTCTTCTTTTCATCTTCAGCCGCAGCCTCTATTTTCGCAATGAGTTCCTTCTTGAAGTCGATGTTAGCCTCTTTGGCTTTGATTTCACTCTCAAGTTCTTCTCCCTTTTTCTTTATGAAATCCTCAGTGGCGACCATACCGTAGTAAGAACCCTTTTCCAGTACCTCCTTAATGGATTTCTGTTTTTTTATCTCTTTCTCGATTTTTTGGATATCTTTATTGATCTCAGCTATCATCGACTCACGTTCTGCTGGCGAAGCCTTGAGATATTCAGTCAACGTTTTCTTGGTGATGTTGTACTTAATGAGATCATTCAGCATCCTGTCCTTCGTCACCTTCAACTCATCTCTTCTCTTCGTCGCTTCTGCCAGTTTAAGCTCTATTTCTTTTTTCTGATTTTCCAACTGAGTCTGAGCTTCGCCTAACGACTGCCAGGGATAGGCCACGCGCACACGGCCCTGATACTTCGGGTCGTTATTGTCGGTGACGAACGCTGCCTGCGGACCAGCCTTGCGGATAACGGGCACAGGATGTACTGGCGGGTAATATGTCTCGTCGTTCCCAATAGGCTTAGTCGGTATAGCGTAGATCTTCTGCTGGCGATTACCGGTATAGCGGTCATCGGCCGTCTTGTCGTATTTATCGTAGTTGACGTCCCATTTCGCATCGGCGTTCATCTGGATCTGGATGACGATGAAGTTGCCCTCTAGCCCGTCAACCCTGATCTTCTGTCCCAACATCACCGGGACGAAATTCGTACCCATATTGATGCAGATGATCTGCCGTTGCAGTTCCGACTCGTTTTTGTGGATATCATTATAGTATTTGATGGTAGTCCAGCCAGCGGGGTCGAGCGTTGCGAACTGCACGACCTTTCCGTCCTTTGCCTGCTCCAGCTTCTTGCTATACGGGGTGATATTGTCCTTCTGAAAGGCTTTGTTGGTCGTACTCACCTGAAAGGCACCCTTTGCGGCGGCGAGGCCCTCGTTCACACCCACCATGATAACCGATGGAACGATGCCACTAGTACCCATCGTGACCGTCTTCAGGCTATTCATGACTTTATTGATCGGCATGTCATAAAGGGCTTCACGGGACAACTTCGTGAACTTGTCTTCAACGAGCGGGAACATGTACTCATCGCTTGACAGCTCGGCATTACTTGAGATCTCATCGGGAAAAATATCTTCCGGGAATCCGGTATCCTCCTTCTCGATGACCGTATGGTTCAGATCCCCCACCTCGGTACCATCCTTGATGCTGTCGCGCGAGTAATTTTCTATTGTTAAGGGGTCGGCGCTAATATTCTGGATAACCACCGACTCGTAATCCTTGATGTTATCATAAGGCGTCAGAACATTAATCCTGGGCAGGCCCAATGTCAGACGGCCGTCCTCGAAGAAGAGGAACTCGCCACAACGGTTGGCGGTGCGCACGAGGAAGTCGTAGAACGACTCGTTGTACTGCACCAGATAGGGCTGGATGAACTCCGACGGGATGGTGGCTTTACCACCTAGCCGCTCATCGTATTTGAGATGAATCAGGGTGGAGATGTCGCTCTCAACCAGGGGCGTCTGGCCATCGGCTTTCAGACCGAACTTAAGGCTCTCCGGCTTGATGATACCCGATCCGAGCTTACGGGCCACGTAGGCTTTGCTGTACTTGTTGAGCGTCATCAGTTTGTCCATACTGAAGATGTTCAGTTTCACGTACATCTTCGCGCCTTTTGTGTCACGCTTCAACTGGGGATTCACTTCAAACACATAGCAGTTCTTAGCTATGATGTGGCTCTTCTCTTCGTAGGTGACCTTCAGTTCCACCTGTCTTTGCAACAGCAGGCCTGAGACAGACTTGAATGAGGGGACTTTGGTCACCTCCTGGTTAGAGTCGTCGGTCGTCACTTGCAGAAAGTCCATCTCCGCCTCGATCTCGACGGGCTGGTAGATCTTCTTGTTCACTTTCACGCCTCGAAGCAGCAGGGAGAATTTCTTACCGTTCTCCGTGAGCTCGACGGCATTACCATTATTTTGCAATATCAGTGTCGGCAGCTTTGGGGCTTTCTTATTAATACTATCCTTGAAGGTCAAGCAATAGTGAAGCGCCGATAACTTTGCCTCTGTTTGCGGTTGTTCATTTGCCATATTCTGAGGTTTTTAGTCGGATGGTACAAAATCACTTGATAAACGTAAAGAAATCGGTAAAACCAGTAGCATCAAAGACTTCCATCAGCAGTTTGTTGGCACCTTTGATGATGATCTTGCATCCCTGAGGTTGGGTAGCCCTCACCAGCATAAAGAACACTCGCAGACCGTTGGAGGTAATGTAATCGAGTTTTGTACAGTCGAGCGTAATCTCCGTGTCGGTGAGATCATACAAAGTCTCAATCTGGGTTCCTACTTCATCTGCCACATGAGATTCGAGGCGGCCTTCTAGGGTCACCAGCACTTTACCTTCTGATTTTTCAATTGTTGTTTTCATTGTCGTTTATTTTTTAGTGTTATTAATATGATGATTCAAATGATTACAAGTATTCAAAGAGGTCGATGAAGCCTGTCAGTTCGAAAGCCTCCTTGATGTTTCTGGGGATGTTCTTGATATAGGCGTGATAGCCGTTACCCTTCGCATTCTTCAGGATATCGAGGAAAATGCGCAGACCGCTCGACGCAATGTACGTCAGATCCGTGCAGTCGAGAACGATGTCCTTGTCTTTGCACAGAAGCGCGGGTGCCAGGCTCTTTTCTGCCTCTGGTGTAGAAGGCGTGTCGAGACGTCCATCCAGGATGGCGACCATACTGTTCTCCTCTTCTTTAATCCTTATCTTTATCATATCGGTTTGCTATTATTTGATGGTTTAACATTACATGATTACTCACTCGTCTTCGGGACTCAACTTCATGGTGCGGGCAGCATCGTCGTTAAGACCTTCCTCTTTCTCAAACCGATCGAGCGTTTCCTCTACGCGGTCGGCCATCCACATGTTGTGGGCATCCTCGATCTCCTGTAGCTTTTCGTGATAGATCTGCTCGCGATGCTCTGTCCAATCGGCATTCAGCTTGTCGCGCAGTTTCTTCAGTTTCTCAAGGTCTTCCTCGCTCTCACCGACCAACAAGGGGGCAAACTTCATGTCGGCCTTGGTGTTGGTCAGTTCCATGACGGCCTTACACTCGTTGTAAAGCGCTTTGACACCGTCCTTGAGCACCTTGTAGCGTTCGTTGTTGACTTTGGGCATGGTCAATAGAAGATAGGGGACTTTCCGTTGGGTAGGCTTGCCTTCCTCGTCGACGCTGTCGACGGTCATGGCCTCGATGTCCTGCTTGAACTCCGGATGCTCAAAGAGGACGCCCTGACAAACCTTTGGCAGATCTTCCTCGAAGTTGGGGACGACCATGAAACTGTATTCATCCTTCTTGGCGATGACACAGCATTCCTCGAGTTTCACCAATTCATCCTCGATCAGTATTTCTATGGGCAGGAGCGACACTTCCTCGGCTTTCACGCAGAGGTTCATCAGCCGATAGGAGAATCGGGCGCAATGTCCCGACAGATCCTCACCATATTGGTCGTATTCTCTTAAAATGGCTCTTTTCATATCTTAATTCTAAACTGTAAACCGTAAACTGTAAACCGTAAACTGTAAACCGTAAACTATAAACTACTCCTTCGGTGCATCCTCCGTCTTCAGCTTAGCACTCAGGCTGCCGCCTCCGGCGCCACCAGCGGCCACACCGTCGCTGATGTTCTGAGACTTGAACGACGACTTGGCCTCGATGTTGTCGATGGTCGCCTTGGGGGCTTTCACCTCGCCCTTCACCTCGGTATCGCCACAGATCTGGTTCTTGTCGCTGCCCAGAGCGGCCTTGCCGTCTGCCAGCTGCAGCACGGCCTTGGCCTCGCCCTGCTGTGCCTCGAAGGTCTTGTCGGCAAAGAGTCCCAACTCCTCGCTGACGGCCTGAAGTTTCTTGCTCTTGATGTCCTTCGACTTGGCACCGACGTACATCTTCTCTGAGACGAGGGTCATCGTGCTGCCCTCGGCCAGCTTGTCGTCGGTCAGCTTCTCCTTGTCGACATTCATCGACTTCACGCTGACGGCCTTGGCGTTCATCGAGATGCTGCCTGTGGCCTTGCCCTCGGCGTCGGCTGAGAGGAAGTCCATCTTCTCGGCGCGTACGCTTAGCTTACCGTCCTTTGTCAGGGTCTTGGTGGCGAGCTTGCCATCCTTCACCTCGTAGTCGAGGCTCTCCACGCTGACGGTCTTCGAGCGGATGATGACGTCGCCCTCGGCGGTATATTCGCCCTTGGTAATCTTACCCTTGTCGTCGCGCTCGATGTCCTTCGGATTGGTGGTAGCCACCTCTACGGTCTTGGCGGTCATCGTGATCTTGCCGTCGGCTGTGAGTTCTTTCTCTTTGGTGCCCTTGTCGTCAGTCTGATAATCGACAGCCTCGAGATTGATCTCCTTCGAGTGGATGGTGACAGTGCCTGTAACAGGCTTCTCCTTGTTGTCATCTGAGGGATTGACAGAAGCCAGCATGATATTCTCAGCATTGACGGTGAAGTTGCTGCCCTCCACGAGCTTACCTTTGTCGTCCATCATGTTCATATTGAGACTCGGCGTCTTCACGCTGATGCCAGCTCCCGGATGGGTGTGCAGGTTGCCTTCGCCGTCGGCCGTCGCCACGCTGATGCTCTCTGCCACGATGGCCATCGAGGCACCTGTTGAATTGTCCTTAAAGTCGTCGCCCGTTTTGATGTCGCCTTTCTCGGCCTCTAAGGCCTTCTTTTGGCGTTTTACCTCGGCGAGGCTCGACACGAGGTGGATAAATTGAAGGGTAGCTTTGTACAGCCTGGGTGTCAGATATTCCATATCCTCATGAACCTCGGCGATATCCCTCAGGTTCACACGGTTTAGGAAAGAATCCTCTTTATTCAGTTTATCCTCATTGTCGAGCAGGTCGGACAGTTTTTTGAAGAATTCTTCTACATTTTTCTTCTGGCCGTCAATCTGTTTCTTCAGCTCCGTGGCCTTGTCATCTAAGCTACTGATTGTAGCCTCTATCTGCTTCTGGCGCTTCTCTGCAGTTACTGCAGCTTCCAGATTCAGGGTCTGGTCGGCATGTATCCTGATTCCGCCTTGTCCCGCTGGTATGGGCGATGTGGAGAAGGTGTCCTTGGCATCGCTGCTGTGGAGCACGATGCTAGTGGCCTGTGAGACAATCTCTGAGTTATTGCAGACTACATTTTCGATACCATCGACACCAGGGTCAACGGCCGTCTGACGGATAATCGGGGCACGGGTAATCACGTGGCCTGTTTCGCTGACGCCCTCCAGGGCCACACCGTGTCCCTTGATGATCACTTCGCCTGTGCCACCACTGAGCAAGTCGCCATTCTTGTCGACATTGCCGATGACGACCCTTGGCGCTGAGATGGTAATACAGTCAGGATCGCGATAATAGAGGCCGGAATCCAGTTTTGTGAAAATATCCTCCTTAATCTGCTGTATCTCAGACTTCTGCTGATGAATCTCTTCCAGATCCTTCTCTACACTGCTTTGGAAATTCTCGAGCAGCTCTTTCCATTCATCAAATATATAGCCCATAACAATCTTATAAATCGTTCAAATTCTTCTTTAACTCAGCCATCCAGTAAGTCAAGATTTGCTTGTCTTGGTTGCCCATACTTTCTGCACTCATAGACGTAAGCGTAGGCTTAAGCTTTGAATTCATTTTTTCAATCTTTTCTCCTGCGAGGTAATAGGTTTCCCTACCACTTCCAAAGAGAATCTGACCATCCATTCCGTTTCCCCAGGTTCCGCGCTCAGCAGCACCCTTCCAGAACTTCAATTTGTCAAGAGCAGCATTCATCTCACCCTCAAGAGCACCTGCAATCGCACCACCGACAGTGGTTATGTCAAACCCTATTTTGGGAAGAGCATTCAAACTTTGTATATATTTGCTCCAACACTCATCATTCAGAATGTTGTCCGTTTGCGTCGGGTCTTTTGTATCCGCCTTAGGTTTTGGGGGAAGTTCTCCCTGTTTGGGTGGAATTGCGCTGGGATCAGCGCCAAGCTTCATTCGCGTATCATCCTTGAATCCGAATTCTTCTAAAAGATTCATGGTTACCAGACGCATCATGTATACCTTCTCTACTCCAAATACCTCATCCAACTCCTTTTCCAGTTTTTTGTCCTGGTCAGTGATGTTGTAAAGTCGAAATTGCTGACATTTTTCTTTGCTGAAGGCGGTTACCAGCTTTTTCTTATAGTCCTTCGGCATCGGTTCAACAATCATCGAGTGGAACATCTCATTGACCGCAATCTTGTCAGGCTCAACATGCGACAGATAATAAATCTTCTTTCTCAGCTTGTTTACCTCTTTTAAAATGGTCTGTCTGCCCTTTTTACGAGATGCGAAAATTCTCTTACCTACCCACTCCATGTTCTCATCATCTGCTATACCAAAAGGATAAAGTCTGTCTGTGACGGATAAATCTATACATTTATCATATGTTCCATCAATTTTTACTTCATCTTTAAATCCTAGTTTATCATCTTTCCAGTCCTCATCTTTCTCTTGGTTCCAAAGGTCATCCTTTAATTCTTCATAGGTCTTACATGGTTTTTGGTTTTCATCATCTACATAAGCCTGATCGCCATTTGCCCATTGTTTCAGTTCGGTAATAGCCGCGTCTATTATTTTAATTTGTTCTACACTGCTGTTATACTCTTCTATGAACTTATCAATCATTTTGTTTGTATTAACAGGTATCTTCTTAAAGACATCAATCAGTCCTGGGCCAACTTTTGCATCTTTGGTGATGGCCTTCTTATTGGCTTCGTTCAGCACCTTCAGTTTCTTCTCCTTATTATAGGCAATCTCAGGATAGTCACAGTTGGCCTTTCCTGACTCCAATTTCAAGAATCTGTTAGACTTGACCGTGAGACATCCCTCCACTGGGCGGAAGAAGATTTCGACGGTCGATCTGACAAGCGACAGGTCGACAACACTCAGGGCAATCTGGGCAAGTTTCTTGGTCACCTGCGCCGTCACGTCGAGCAGGATCTGTGCGGCGGTACCCTTCTTGGTGTCCTTCGACTTCCAGAGCTTATAGTCGACATTCGTTCCTGAGACGAGCTTCAGGTTGTTGCCGGCCTCGATGGTCACGTTCTTACCCGAGATCTTCACGTCGCCGTTAGGAGCCGAGATGTTGATACCCGTGAAGGCATTGACCTTCACATCGCCCCAAGGAGAGTCAACGGTGACGTTACGGCCGTCGGTAGAGCCTGAAATCTTATAGATGCCATAGTAGTCGGTCAGTTCGAATCCGCCCTCAAAGTACTTGCTCTTATCCCATTTCCATGAAGGGATGAGGCCAGGGGCAAAGCCCATGATGGTCTTGAGTAGCGGCGAGAAACACCCCGCCAGGAAGGCGGTCATGCCGTTGCCGAGGCCGTCGGAGAGTGTCAACTGGTGCATACCTTGGCTCGTGAGGACCTTATCAGCTAATAAGAAATCGTCGGCGAGCCCTCCCATGATGTATGGGCGCTCCACATTGCCCCCCTCGAATCCCACCATGACGGGATTCTTTTCGTAATGATAGCCCATAATGGGGGCGCCATCCTGGTTGGAGGCAAAGTTCAGCCAGGGGGTCGACAGGGCTTTGGTCTCCTCTGTAATCGGTTTCGTATTGTCATCGTCTTCATACTTGATGGTCTGCCAGTCGAACATGACGCGGACACGGTTCTTCAAGGTGGGATCCTTGGGGTCGGTAATGGTGGCAGGCTGGGGATTGGCGTATCTGACATGACCGGCTGGAATCACGGCGGGGTAGAAGAGCTTGTCCTTGTCCTGTGCCGTAGCTACAACCTGGAATACCAAGTTGCGGTTGGCGTCGAAGTTGCTTGTCACCTCGACGACAATGAAATTCTCCTTATTGAAGGTGATGATGTTTCCCAACTTCAGCTTAGGGTACGTTGTGCCATAGTTGATATAGATGGCATTCTCACCGGTGGTCTGTTCCTTCTCCAGGGTAGACTTGTATTTCTTGCCATCGTAATCCGTGTGCAGCTCTGTAAACTGCTGGAAGCCGTCCAGCATCTTGGTCTTTTGGCCTTTTTTGGCAAAATTGTGCTGACCATATTGCACATTATTGGTATCGTAATTCGCAAAATACTTATCGTTGAAGTCGGAGTTGCGTTTGGCCACCGACGATTCTGCCATAGCCAGATTGAACAAGTTGTCGAACAACAGGTTCGTGATCATGGTGGGCAGGTTCTTGTCGTTCTTGAAGATATTAGCAAACTGCTTCATGATCCACTTGTCTTCCTTTCCTCCGAAATCGCCCATCTGCGCTTTGACTATCACGGGTGACTTCTGCAGCGGTTTGCCTGTCAGGCTGCTGTTGTCGGCCTCATAGTAGTAGGCTCCGTCTGTTGCAAGTCTTAGTTTTCTGGAATTGAGGTCGCCATAGGATATGTTCACGATATCCTTCTTTGCCACCTGAACGGGTTCCCGAGAGGCATCATAGCCGAAGTTCAGCTGGTCGTTCTCGAAGAACATGAACTCTCCCCAACGGTTGGTCGTTCGGGCCAGGAAGTCGTAGAAGCTTTCGTTATACTGCACCAGATAGGGGAAAATATGCTCATGGTAATTATTCCCTCTTTTATATTTCAGCATCCTCATGTTGGCTGCCGTGTAGGTCATGGGTATTTCTGGTTGTTGAGTAACACGCTTCAACTCCACAAGCTGGGTGATCTCTTTTGTAATATCGGCTATCTCTGTCAAGGATAGTTCGGTCTCGTTCGTCCTTTCATCGACTTTATGAGCTTGTATCAAGTCATTGTTGTCCGAGAGTTTTTTTTGCCTTTTGGTAATTGCGTCATCAATCTTGTCCGTATTGACAACGGTCCAGGGCTTGATGTACTTCTTGATCTCTTTGCTCAGGATATCCTCATGCAGTTTCTTGGCAACGAAGGTGCGGCTGGCCTCTTTCAGGGTCAGCAACTTGTCGAGACTAAAGATTTTCAGTGTGACCTGCATCTCAGCATTCTTCGTGTAAACGGGCAGTACTTCATGGACATAGAATTCCTTGCCTTCATAGAAATCGCTGTCAGCGTCGCCAATTTCAACCCTGAGGTGCTTGAAAGTCTGATCAAGCTGGTTTCTGGGAATATCCTGATAGGTTGTGCCTTGGGAAGCTGCAATGCTGAGCACCACGTTAAACTCCGTCGGCTGATACATCTTCTTCTGGAAGCTGAAGTCCAAAATGCTCATGGAAAAGGATGCAAATTCTGCGCGTTTCTCGTCGACCACCAAGAGCACGTCACAACTCTTCTTGTCGGTTGCCAAGGTGATGTATTCTTCTGATACTTCCCGAGATTCGGCATCCTTAATGTGGAGTATCCCACATAATGCTACGGTAATTTTTGCCATATTATTATGTTTTAGTCTTTATTCTCTTTTTGATATGATTGATTGATCTTGACAGCGAGCAGGGTGAGGTCGTCTGCCTGAGTGGCATCCTTGGCGAAACCGAAAGTATCCTCGACCAGGCATCGGATACAGGCTTCGGCATTGGCTGGTCCTTGGGCTACGACTTTCTGAAGCGAGGTTATAATGCGCTCTTTTCCGAAGAATTCCTCTTCCTGGTTGGTGGCGTCTTTCAGACCGTCGGTACAGAGCAGAAGTACATCGCCTGGCGACAGTTGCATCTTGCCAGCCTTGAAGGACTTCCCTACGATCAGCCCCAGTGGTAGGTTATGGTCCACAGGGACCATGCTGACTTGGGAGGTGATGAGCACGGGCAGTTCGTGGCCGGCATTGCAGTACTTCAGTTCATGGGTCTTCAGGTTGAGAACGCCCAGGAAGAAGGTACAGAACATCGACGACTTGTTTTCGGCTGACACAAATTCGTTCATGCCCTCCACGATGTTCTTCGGGTTGGTATAGCGTTCTGAGACGATGCGGAATATATAGTGGATCACAACCATCACCAATGCAGCGGGTATGCCCTTGCCGCTCACGTCGCCGATACAGAAGAAGAGCTTATCGTCGCGAATGAAGTAGTCGTAAAGGTCGCCTCCGACGCTCTTGGCGGGTTTCAGGTAGCCATAGAGGTCGATGTCGCTGCGTTCGGAGAAGATGGCGTTCTTTTTGGGAATCATGGACTTCTGGATATTCCATGCTACTTCGAGCTCATGGTTGACGGCGGCTTCCCTAGCCGTGTTCTGCTTAATGTCCTCGATATGTTTCTCGAGCGACTGCTGCATGGTGGCAAAGGAGTCGCGCAGCTCACGGACCTCGTCCTGGTGGTCGATGACGGGTAGGGGAGCATCGAAATATCCCTTGGCCACCTCATTCGCCGAATGGGCTAAAGTGCCCAGGGGACTTACGACCTGACGTATGTTGGAGCGGCATCGGTAATAGATGACCGTCAGTCCGATGAGCGTGAAGAACAATATCAGTCCGATCAAGATGAGAACGGGGTAGATATAGGCACTTTGGGGAACGACAATGGCCATCGCCCAGTCGGCGGCTTCCAGCGGTGCGTAATAGACACTTGCCCTCACACCATCTATAGTCAGCGTGGCCTTTCCTCGCTTCCTCTTCGTGATATCAAGCACGACATTCAGGTCTTTCTCGTTTTTTTGATCGATGTAGGAAAATACGTTTTCCTTCATGATGCGCTGGCTATCAGGATGGGCGATAAAAGTGCCGTCGCTACTGACGATAAAGGAGTAGAAGTGGGAATCTTTCCTGATGTCGAAAGGTAATACCCCATCATGATTGCTTTCGTGATTAATGTCCTGCAACTGTTTGACGAGCCATTCCAGTGACATATCGCCAGCGAGCACACCAGCCAGCGAGTCTCTTTGGTCATAGATGGGCATGACGAATGAGCAGAGATAGCCGTTCTGTCCGGCTTCATCAAAAAACGGATCGGTCCAATAGCCGTTCTTCGTCTCCTTGCCCTTGATATACCATTCCTTGTTGAGATAGTCGTGATCGGCCGACCCGATGTTCCTGGCATGATCGTAATCCCTATGCATATAGGCTTCAAACCATCTTTCATACTGCGGGTAGTAGCCGGGTTCGAAAGACATGGAATAGCCTTCGATATAGTCGTTCAGCTTGATTTCTTTCTCCAAGGCTTCCAATACCGTTTCGGGCGAGTCGAGGCTGGTCCATACGTTATCAAACACATTCCTGACGCATATTTCCTCTGTGGCAAGGATTCGCCCCAGCTTTTCATTGACCAGACTCATGATGGCATAATATCGTCCCCTTTCCTCAGCCCTGACTGCATTAACGGTGAGGGTTAGGATGATGCAGGAGAGGATGACCAGCGTCACCAGTACGGTCAGCATGACTTTTTGCGTCAGTCTATTGGAAAAACTCGTATATTTCTTCTTCATATAGTCCAGTACCTTATTTATTTATCCACAGAACTTGATGGCGAGCATGGTGATGTCGTCGCCCTGCTCGGCATCGCCTATGTGGTTGCCGACACTCTGCTTCAGTCTCTCTATCAGCTCCTTCGGTCCGTTTTGCCCATCTTGAATAGCACGGTTCACCTCGTTGAGAACCTGCTCATTGTCAGATTTCTCCTTATCGGCAGCCATCGCTTTGTACAGTCCGTCGGTATAGACAAGAATAGTGGTTTGCGGCTCGATGTGGATTTTCTGCATCACATATTTGGTATTGGCATCGACACCTACGGGGTTGACACCTTCGAATGAGAGTCTTGTGATCTCCTTGTTGATGATAAGGGGCGCCTCATTACCGGCATTACAATAACGTAGCTCGCCTGTTGTCAGGTCGAGGATACCGATGAAGAGGGTGACGAACATCAGACTCTCGTTGTTCTCGTTCAGGCTATTGTTAATTTTGAAGACAATGCGGTCGGGTCTGTTCTCGGTAGCGGCGTAAGCACGGAACAGGCTTCTGGTCTCCATCATGAACAGGGCGGCTGGTATACCTTTGCAGCAAACGTCGCAGATACAGAAGAAGAGCTTCTCGTCGCGGATGAAGAAGTCATAGAGGTCGCCTCCGACGCTCCTGGCGGGTTTCAGATAGCCATAGAGGTCGATATCGCTGCGTTTGGGGAAGGGTGGAAACTTGCTGGGGACCATGGATTTCTGAATCTTCCAAGCCATTTCCAGGTCATGGTTGAGAGCGGCTTCCCTGGCTGTGTTCTGCTTGATGTCCTCAATATACTTCACAAGCGACTGCTGCATGGTGGCAAAGGAGTCGCGCAGCTCACAGACCTCATCTTGTTGGTCGATGACGGGCAGAGGGGCATCGAAATTTCCCTTGGCCACCTCATCGGTCGAACGGGCTAAGGCGATCAGGGGCTTTGCCACCCGGCGGATATTAAAACGGCATAGGTAATAGATGATGGCCAGACCAATAATCGAGACGACCAGCAACAGGCCGACTAACACCAGTGCGCGATAGAGAAAGACTTTTTGGGGAACGACAATGGCCATCGCCCAGTTCGTGGATTTCAGCGGTGCATAATAGACGGTTACCAATACATCATCAAGCACCAGGGTGGTTTGTCCCCGCTTCAATTGCATCATCTGCGTATAGAGATCCATATCGTCCGCGTCGTGCTGATTGATGTAGGCGAGTACGTTCTTTTTCAAGACACGCTCTTTGTCGGGATGGGCGAGATAGGTGCCATCGCGATTGATGATGAAGGTGTGGAAACGGGTATCGTGCCTGGTGTCGAAAGGTATACGTCCTGTAACAATGCTGTTGAGGTCAATATCCTGCAATTCGTTGAAGAGCCAGTCCAGCGACAGGTCTACACCACAGACGCCGACTATCGAGTCTCTTTTGTCATAGATGGGCATGGTCAACGAACAGATATTGGCAAACGCCCCGACATCATCGTAATAGGGATCGGACCAGATGCCGACCTCAGATTTCTTGCTCTCGATATACCAATCTCTGGTGAGATAGTCGTGATCGGCCGAGCCGATGTTCCTGGGATGCTCATCATTCTTATTCATATAAGGCTCGAACCATTTCTCGTACTCTGGAAAGTAGCCGGGTTCGAAAGCCATGAAATAACCTTGGGAATAATTGTTCAGCTTGATCTCTTTCTCCAGGGCCCTCATGACCGACTCGGGGGAGTCGAGGCTGTAATAGACTTCATCAAACAGATTCCTGGCGCTAATCTCCTCAGAGGCAAGAATCCTTGTCAATTTCTCATTTACCAAATCCATAATTGCCTCATACCGCCCGTTGGCCTCACTCTTAATGGCACTATAGGTGATAGTGAAGATGATGCTGACAATGATGAACATCGTCACCAGAACGTTCAGCATGACCTTTCTCGTCAGTCTGTTGGCAATACTGGGATTTCGCATATAACCCGTCGGTAGTTAGTTCTTATATTTATGTCTTTAGCGTTTGTTCTCGGAATTGGGTGGGTGTCAGCCCGTAGTGCGACTTGAAGTCGGTGCTGAAGGTGGTGGCGTGGATGAATCCCGAATTGGAGGCCACGTCGACAAGCGACATCTGGGGCTCGCTGATCATCAACTGACGGGCATAGTCGAGACGACACTTGCGGATAAAGTCGGATACGGAACTGTGCGAGCTTCCTTTGGAGAAGGCGGCACTCACGCGGTTTTTAGTGATATGGAAATGGTTCACGACGTCCGACCGTCCAAAATAAGGTGAGAGGAACAGCTTCTCACGGATAATGCCTTCGCTCAAGTACTGGAAAAGCTCTTCATCGTTCATTGAGGCCGGATTGGAGGGCTTACTTTCCTTGCTGCTCTGAGATAAAGGCACCTGGTAGGATATCTCACTATGTGTGTTGGCTAATTGTTGACGAAGAACCGCCACCTCATTGACCACCGTCGTGTATTTACGCCTATAATGGATAGTCATGGCTGTGCTGACAGCCAATGCCACCACAAGGGGTAAGACGACTAGGAATATGAGGTTCATTTTCTTTTATTATTATCTGCTACAAAGATACGTTTTCTTATTGATATTTTTATTGTGAAGTACAATTGCTAAAGACATTCGGTACAAATCATAAAGGATTTGATAATTCTGAAACTCGGAAAGCGCAAAATTAGAAAACTTGTGTTTAGTCTTTGTCGACAATCACCGTTGGCGTTTCGTGATGACGGCCTACAACGAGAATAGTCTTTTGTGTCTTATAGCGGTAGAGACCTGAAAGGGTTGAGACAACCATTTCGTAGCTGCGGCCGATCTCGAGCTGGTCGAGGGTCAGCAGATAGTCGTAGTTGGCAGATTCCTTGGGCTTGAATTCGTAGAAGACACTGTCGGGGATCAGTACCGTCTGCGGGTCGTCGATGTTCAGCGTCGTGGAGAAGGTCCCTTCTGGTGAGCCGAGACCTGTGAATACGAAGTGGACCTTATTGCCGCAATAGGTGCGCAGCAGCTCGAAGCTGGCACTGAGGCGGTCGACGTCGAACACGAAGATGCAGTGCAGTCCTGGCCAGAGCTGTCCTGTCATCTGCGTTCCTATATGGTGGTTCTCCATGACCTCACGGATGGTGTTGGCCCGCTCAGGATCGGGGGTGACATGACTGTTGCCCAGCTCGATGTCTTCAGCCAACTTAGGCCAGTTCTTCTCGATATAGCGCAGCAGTTGGATCATGTTGTCGTAATGGTCACAGAGGGCCAGTGATATCTTTTCCTGCCTCAGGGCGCAGAGGGCCTGGAGATAGAGCATATCCGTGTCTTGGGACGATTTGTTGATATCCAGAGGTATGGCATAGACCTGATCGTAGTTGAAATCGCGCCTTGTCAGCAGGCGTCCGACCAGATTGCCGACGTTGACACCCGATGGCAGCTGCTCGACGTGGTTGTCGACGAGGTTGAGCGTCATGCCGTCTGTCAGAAAGCCTTGATTGCCGGCTAAATAGAATCCCAAAGAGAAACTGTAGTCGTAACAAGCTTGT
>Ga0265300_10002184_pt1 | contig 17273 bp, 15 predicted proteins | sample AusTroGonzalo_MG_FD_193482 | JGI IMG/M metagenome (GOLD analysis project Ga0265300, IMG submission 193482) | Bovine rumen microbial communities from tropical cattle in Woodstock, Queensland, Australia - Gonzalo_03 | ecosystem: Host-associated > Mammals > Digestive system > Stomach > Rumen ...
ATAGCAGTCAATTGTATTTGGCTGCAAAGTTACAAAATCAAGTCCGTTTCATCTCAAAAGCATTATTAATATACTGAATTTCAATTATTTCAAAGACCGATTAGTCCACTTTAACGGGACAGTAGTGGGTGTGTTACTCAAATAAAAGTAGTATGATGGTAAAAAAATGGTTCGTTCTGATTCTTTTTCCTCTATCCTTGCCCGTTGCAGGCAGGGAAACGCAATTTGTAGAGGGTAATTTCAAGTACGCCATTCTCAATGAGGAATCAGTTGAAATTGTGTCTTTTAGAAACGACTCGTCTGATAATATCTCGTGCGGTAAGACATTGAACATTCCACGTTCAGTTGTACATGGTGGAAAAGAATATCATGTGAAGGCCATAGGAAAGGGAGCCTTCAGCCTAAATGGGGACATTGAGGAGCTTGTCATCGCAGAGAACGGAGTGGAGGTAATCCGTGACAATGCGTTTGCTGGTTGTACGCAGCTGAAGCATCTTGTTATTCCAGACGGAGTGGCGAAGATTGGGTACATGGCCTTTGCTCATTGTCATGGTTTGGAGTCTGTCTGGATTTCATCAACGGTGGAATCAATGGGAGACGTTGTGTTTGACGGGTGTCAGAATCTCTCCTGCATAGAGGTTGACAACGACAACGAATATTTTGACTCGCGCGAGCATTGCAATGCCATCATTGACTCTAATGACCGAATGGTGATAGGATGTTATCGGACAGTGATTCCTCCGGGGGTGAATGCCATAGGGCGTGAGGCTTTCTGGAACTGTGTGCGCCTGGAGCACATCGTCATTCCAGAGGGTGTGAAATGCATAGAAAATAGTGCATTCGCTGACTGCGTACGGCTGAAATCCGTGTCGCTACCTTCATCATTGGAAGACCTTGACGAGGCAGACATCTTCGGTGGCTGTGTGTCGTTAGATTCCATCTTCATTCCTGCTGGGGTTACGAAGGTGTGTAATGGTGTCTTTCGTGGATGCACCTCCTTGGAACGCATCGTTGTTGACTCTGGCAATAAGGTGTATGATTCCCGCAAAGACTGCAATGCCATCGTGGAGACAGCCTGCAACAAGCTTGTGGTGGGCTGCAAGAACACACTATTTGTGGATGGTATCAAGGAAATAGGTGCGAGAGCCTTCTGCGAGCTTGTGCTGGGAGACATTAGGATTCCTGCAAGTGTCACCTCCATCGACTCAACTGCATTCTTGGGCTGCAAATCCTATGCTTCCATTTCCGTTGATAAGGAGAACAAGGTATATGACTCTCATGATGATTGCAATGCTGTCGTCGAGACGGCATCAAAAACCTTGGTGTTGGGAAACGGTCTCACCTCCATTCCCTGTGGTATCAAGAAAATTGGGCATGGGGCTTTTTTGAGCACATCTGGTACGATGATTCTGCCCGAAGGTGTTGAGGAGATTGCCTCAGAAGCCTTTAGTGGATGTGATAGGATGTATTCTGTCATTTTTCCAAGATCGCTGAAACGCATAGGGAAGTATGCTTTTTGGAAGTGCATTAATTTGAATGTGGTCAAATTCAGGAGCTCTGTGGAGGATATTGATGAATATGCCTTTGCAGGAACTCCCTACCAGATAATGTGTTCAAAGGGGAAAGATACTGGTGAATGAGTGATAAACTCGATAAAGTCAATGGCGTTATATAACCAATCGATTAATAATCAAGAATACATATAGTGTGTGGAAACAATGAATAGAATGAAAGAAACTATGAGAAACGAGAATTACCAGATGTACGAGCGTCCGAATGTGCCCGATAATCCCCAACGGCCTCGGCGACCAAGGGTGCCGAGAGTTCCACCTGTACCATCTGTACCACCGGTTCCTCCGCTACCGCCTGTTTCGCCTATGCCAAAAGTTCCGAAGGTTCTACCTGTGTCTCCTGGGAGAAAACCTAAAAAGTGACACATTAATTATCGACCTTGAAAAATCAGAAGTATGGATAATGAAAATGAAATAAAAGGGGCAACTTGTTTAGATGCAACTGAGAGTATCTTGTGGGAAGAACTTAAGAAAGCATTAACGTACTACAACGAGGCACTGCTCTACACTGATCGTAAGAGGAAGTGGAGTCGACGGGTGGACAGCCTGTTACTTTGTGTGGGCATTTTAGCAACCTTCTGCAGAGAATATGAGTCTTGGATTTCTCCCGTAGCCTTGGTAATAATGACCGCGATATTGTCCTGCAAGTCCGACATCCTTCAATTCCTTCAAAGTGAGGAAGAGTTGAGCAAGTTGGATGCCATTGGCATGTTTTATCAAAATTATTTCTATGAGGTGGAAAAGATCTTCTTTGACCTGCATTACGAACGAATTGACGAAGAAAAAGCGATGGAATGTCTCCGTCAACTCCGTAAATTGGAATATGGGAAAGAGGCTGAATACAGCAAGTATGTGCGTAGTTGTAATAAAAAGGACGATGAATACATCAAAGAGGCTGTTAAGAGATATTATAATAACTATATAAACACTGAAGACTAATGAGCAACACAAAGAAATCAAATGTGCAAAGAATTAAAGATAATGTACAACTAAAAGCAGTCTTGCCCTCTGTCCCGAGAACTCCAAAAGTGCCCAAACCTCAGAGACACAAAAAGTGATTTTAAACGATGTGAAGATATGACAAAGACAAGGTGCTCTTTGGTCTTTTGAGACTCCCCCAAAACTATCAGTACAGAAAATGTAAATAGATGAAAACTTCTCTGCCATGTCAATTCCTTGCCGTATGGATGAGTTTGGTGTGCTATCTGTCACCAATCTATCTGTTCACCGATGCACACCTGCTGCCGAAATGGTATCTGTGCCTGATAGGGCTGGCTGTGACAGGTGTGCTTGTTGCTGTGGTTGGGTGGCATGGCAAGCGACTGGCTTTGCATGGAGAGGTATGTGGCTTTGTCTGCAAGGTCTTCACGCTGACCACGACCCTAGAATGCCTTTGGGTGGTGGTCTGCATTGTGAATCACGGGTTCAGGCAGGGTGGTGAGGTGGGCACACTCGGCAATCCTGTAGAGTTGGCACTGCACCTGTGCGTTGTTCTTCCCATGACGGTGCAGTTGGTATGGCAGAGCAAAGGATGGTGCTGGAAGGTGGTGTATGGGATGACTGTTGTGCTGTTGGTGGGAATATTGTGGCTCACGCAGTCGAGGACGGGATTGATTTGCCTTGCTTTCGACCTTGTCATTGGACTATGGGTGTGGGTGTACAAGTATATCCGTCAGAAGCTGTTGTGCTGGGGACTATATGGCGTGATCGTGGTGGCAATGCTGGCAGGTGTATCTGCCTACGTCGCCTCACACAAGAAGGATTCCACCTCAGGACGAGCGTTCATCTTGCAACGCTCATGGACGCTGGTCAAGGAGCATCCCTTCATGGGGCATGGACATCGTGGTTTCGAGCGAGAATACATGTTGCGGCAGGCGGATTATTTCAAAGAAAACTCTGGTAGCGAGTATGCCCAGCTTGCGGACGAAATACGGCATCCGCTCTGTGAGTTTGTTTATGTGTGGGTGAACTACGGCGTGGTGGCTCCTATTGCATTGCTGGCACTGTTGTTACTACCCCTGTGGCAGTGGTGGCATGGCGACAAAAAGATGCAGCCATTCCTGTTGCCGATGCTTGCCATACTAGTCTTTTCCTGTTTCTCCTATCCGTTCTATTACCCCATTGCATGGTTGAGCGTTGGAGTTTCCGTGCTCTATGCAATAAGAAGCACACTGCACTGTTGGCAGCAGCAAAAGGTCTTTCCTTATCTTTTGTTGGTGTTCAGCCTCGTTATCTTTGGCATCACAGTCATCGATGCAGTGCAGGAACATCGTTGGTACCAGGCATACCGACATTCCTTCAGAGACGATGCAGCCTTGAAAGAGTACGAAGATCTACACCCATACTTCCATCGCAATCATGTGTTCCTCTACAGCTATGCCATGGCATCCTTCAAGCGGAAGGATTTGGATAAAGCAAAACAGATGATTACTGAGTGTGGGCAGCACTGGAGTGGCTACAACCGTGAACTGCTGGCAGGCGACATCTGCTACTATAGAAAAGAGTATTCTGAAGCCATCACACATTACAAAATGGCACATGCTATGTGTCCCGTCCGCTTTGCTCCCCTCGAAGGTCTCTACAAGGTCTATGGCATCATCGGTGACACCCTCCACCAACAGGAAGTGGCAACCCAAATAGCCACAAAGCAAATCAAGGTCAACTCCACGGATGTTATGAGAATCAAAATGGAATGTAAATAAAAAAATATGAATAAATAAAAAAATCCACATCTTTGACTTTCAATTGAATAAATTTCACTACCTTTGTGGTCAAAACAGAATAAATAACAATCAAAAAAGGATTACGAATTGTTGCTTCTTGTCAGAAAGTGAATAAAGAACAAAAACACCATAAATATGAAAAATGATAAAAAAAAATATGGCACATTGGAAATGCACCAAGGTCTGTCAGATTATTTTCAGAGTTCAAAAGATTTTGATAAAAACTTGAATTTGCTAAAAGATAAAATACGTGAGTTCTTCAATTTGAAGAATGTAAACTTTCTATTTGGATCGGGTACGAGTAATGGGGCTATACCGACGATGTCAAAGCTGTATTCTACACTGTCTTTTACTGAGGAAGAAAAAGAAATGGAATCAGAATTTAAATGTATTGTGACTAAATGCGGTAAGAATCTGGAGAAGTGTCTTAATGTGATGTATGCTGCTCGAACTCACTATAAAGGATTGGAACTAACAGATGATGAAGAACAAGAAAACATTATCAAAAATCTTTCTCTTTATGAAGAAATGATTAAGAAGGTGGAAAAGCATATATTCGATAGTATCAATATTAAATTTGACACGGGAGACAGCCAAAGGGTGCTTGATTATTATAAGATATTTTATCAGAAGTTGGCTCTAAGAACTAAAGATAATTCTAGAATCCGTGTATTTACGACAAACAATGATTTGTTTAATGAAACAGCCCTGGATACTTTGAACATCCACTACATCAATGGTTTTAGTGGAGGTCTGCATAAGTACTTTAATCCTGCTATCTTTAATTATACATGGTCAAAACGTATGGATACAAGTATAGACAAATATGAACCAGTGGAGAATATGGTATATTTGTATAAAATACATGGCTCTGTAAATTGGCGTGAGACTTCCAATCTGACTAATAACTATTTTGAAATAGAGGAAGTCGCACATCTCGAGGCGCATGCCGATGATTCGGTGCTGATATATCCAACACCCACAAAGCAGGACAAAAGTCTGGGTAGTCCTTATGTGGATTTATTCCGAGAATTTCAGAATAAGTTGTTGGAACCACACTCTGTATTATTTGTGATTGGATATAGTTTTAGTGATCGTCATGTCAATGATATCATTTATCGAGCCTTGGCCACAAATTCTACAATCAACGTAGTGATCTTTTCTTCAAAGCCTAAACCTGAAGATAGAAAGGAAAAACCTATTTTCTTTATTGACGACAACCGAGTGTTTACAATAGCTGGTGTGGAGTATGAAGACAAGGATATGAAGAAGAAAAAAGGAACTGTTAACCACTTCAATTATATCGTCAATTATTTATTACCAAATCTTGACACTTTCCGCAATAATGATGATTTGTTGAATAAGTTTGTAGAAAGTCTTAAAGCTGAAACTAAAATCAAATGAAAATAGGCAAAATAATATCCGTAGAGTACGACAAGTTCCGCGTTCGTTTGTTTCATACTACACGTAATTCCACAGTTAATATTGATGGTAAAGTGTATTACTTTGGTAATATAGGAAGTTTTCTGAAAACGATCAACTCATCAGGTGAATACATTATGTGTGAAGTGGTTTCTGTTGTGGATTGGGTGAGTAAAGATAATCAAATATATAGTACATACAACTTAGATAGTTCAAGAGAAATAATCATCAAACCCATCGGTACATTGGAAGATGAAAAATTCTGTATGGGAGTCGGCATCTTTCCTTCATTATATAGTGATGTGGAAATCGTAACATATAAAGATTTGGATACAATATTATCCTATAATGATTCAGAAGTAGCGGAAGGTGTTCACTCGACTTTTTCTATTGGCAACAGCAAGAATTTGATCAACTATACCATAGATATTGACATCAATCGCTTCTTTAATATTCATTCTGCAGTTCTCGGTAATAGTGGCAGTGGAAAGTCTAATACAATCGCACACATTCTCCATGAGATTTATCGTAAACAGCAAAATGAGGCGTTTGGTGCTAAAACCATTATTTTCGATGCAAATGGTGAATATCCCAAAGCATTTGGTGATGATGCACATTTGAATAACGATATAGAAAAAGTATTTTATAAGCCTAATATTAAGAATGGAGATGAAACATATAAACCATTCTTTCTTCCATATTATCTGATGAGTCTTGACGAGTGGTTGTCCTTCCTGATGGCATCTGAACGGACTCAGAAGCCATTTTGGGATCGTGTACTTCAGGAAAGTTACAAATTCTACAAGATATTTAACACGAATGATGGAAAAGAATCCAAGCGTTTTGCTAATTATGTAAAGTGGAAACTGCGCCAAATGTTGTTTAATATAGTGAGCAGAATAGATAGTGATACATCAAAGATGACTGCAGCCAAGGGTGCGATTACTATGTTGCGGACAACATGTGATGGAAATCTTGGTGATGACGCAGATAAGGAGGTTTTGAATGATCTTTCGAATTTCCTTACAATTTGCGACCTCTTGTGTGTGGTTACGTACGGCAATAACCATGATTCACTTTCTAATGCCCTCAATTCGTTTACGGCAACGGGTGGCGTACAGAAATACGTGCATCTGAGAAACTTGAAAGAAGGTTATGAAGCAGAACTTGCTGATAATCCAAAAGCAAATGCCTTTTTACAGATAGATGAATCGGATGCATTGCAGATAGATCAGGAGAAATTGCAGCCTGGTACATATTTTGATTATCATTATTTGCGAACAGCAGTTGACATGGTACTTCTTGAAGAAGAGGCTCGTGGAAATCTTCATATCCGTGATTTCACTTCTACCTTGATGAGTAGGTTGGACTTCTTTTTATATAATCAAGAATGTGCTTTTATGCGAATAGACACACCAGATTATAAAGACTCATTAGATTATTTGGATAAAATGCTTGGCGTATCCGATGGTGACAATAGAAATAAGCAACTTATTACTATTGATTCGAGTGAGGTTGGTACAGACGCTTTGGAACTGATGACAAGTGTTGTCTCCAGAATGATTTTCGATTATCGAAAACGCAAATTGGGGGATTCTCGACAGCATCGGCCGATACATTTAATTCTCGACGAAGCCCATCGTTACATAAGGAAGGATGCAGATTACATTATGCGCGAGAATATCTTTGAAAAGATTGCAAGAGAGGGTCGCAAATATTCATTGTATCTCATCATTTCATCTCAACGTCCTTCGGAATTGTCACAGACCGTATTGTCGCAATGTGGTAACTACATTGTACATAGAATTCAGAACGAGGTGGATATGAAGTACATATATTCAGTACTTCCATACTTTAGTGAAGACTATATCACAAAAATAAAACAGGCTGTTCCTGGTGAAGCGTTGATATTCGGTAACTGTGTACCCATGCCTCTTATGGTAAAGGTGACAGAAGCAATACCTGCTCCTAATAGTAAGAATTGTAATATTAAGGATGAGTGGTTTTATAAAGAACTCCATACGATTCCAAATGAATGGGGGCAAGAACTTCTTCTTTAGACAAGGCTGCGATCATTCCATTGGTATTTTGTGTTAATTTTTCCACCCCATTCCCTTCCATTTATGTAACATTGAGATTTGTATAATTCTGATTATTAAAGTAGGTTTGTATATATTGAAACGTATGAATAATTATTACCAACTGATATTATTGGGTGATACAATATGTGAAGCCTGTCGTAAAGTGAAAAAGCGATTTTTTGAATTGCTATATGAACGAGGGCTAAATAAACAGCTTGCGCACTATGCGTCAGGTATCAGTAAACCACGACCTCGGCAGGCCCAGAAGATTGCACAAGGCTTACAGCGTCTTGCGCACGAAATGATGGTCGTAACTGTATAATTAATATCAATCCCAAAATCGACTGACGCTATGGGGATTCTATGTAAACATTCTGCTTCTTTTGATGAATCATGGACTTCCAATAAAAGTTCATGATTCTTTTTGTCATTCGCGCTCTCCTCAGGATTTCATTTCTTTTACAAGTATTTCCCTCTTAATAGATGCAAGTTGGTTGGCCAAAATGAAACGGAATCTATTCTTAGAATGAAGATGCATTGCTATTCGTTGTTGAATAATAAATCTTATCAGATCTCCTGTCATCGAGAATGAATAATTCATATTATAAGAATATACAATTGAACGCTTTATTATCCAATTTATTTCTCCTTTCATCCATGCAATAAGATGGGAATTCGTGTTTATTCCCATTTCCTTAAACTCTTCAATCGAGGTTGGTAGGTTCCCGAAACCAATAATTGAATGAACAATCCCATTGTCAAAAAGAGACTTCCCAAAAACGTTTGACATACATGAAACACATATCAATCGTTTACCTCTTAATATTCCCCAGTTTTCTTTATCAATAAAAGATTCATTATAATAAAATATTTCAGGATGTTCATTGAGGGCATCATAACTAACAAAATCGCCATTGTCATACATGAGTCCTTTACTACCATATAACATATGCGATGATCCATGCCCCATAAAAAGAATTATATCGTCTGATGTGCATCCTTCAATCGTCTTATAACAATCATATCTAGATTCCTCATTTGGATGAACATTAAAAACATGCACATCGTTAGGTAAAGATTTTTTTATGTGATTCCCGGCTTTTTTTAATGCTTTGGTGGAAGGATCAAGCGGATGAACGATAAGAATCATAATTATATAGATTTTGTTAGATATGCAACACATTCTTCTATGAGTTCTCGTTTGAAATTCTTGTGCAGATTCTCGTCTGAAGAGATTATATCAGCGACTTCTTTAAACGTTTTTCCTGCAAAGGACCGATGTTCCCAAGCTCCCTTGAACTTAAAATTGGGGAATTTTAACAAAATATCCTCAACTATAACATCCATCGTTTCCTCTCCATCCTTTAAAAAAGAAATAATATGTCTGTCGTAATCTTCTCTTTTGTGAAACCCCTTTAAATCAGAGTTAATTAATAATTTTATATGGGAAAGCAATCTGTCTTTTGATAATTCCCCCGATTTGTATGATTCTAATTTTTCGCTTAATTTTTCGTCTAATAGTCCAGAGTAGAGCATTTTAGGAATGTGTTTCCAAATATTACGTGCATTGAACTGTCTCAATAATTCTATACCGTCAATGTTGTCATCATTCAGTTCCCAATCGCAGGCGATTAAGGAATACGATAATCCCTTGTATCTTTTCTTGTATTCATTGATTACTTTATCTATCTTGAGAACTCCTTGTTCAAGTAAATCTGTTTCTTCCGTACTGCCAACATTATATTGATCACATTCTAATTCAATACCCTCATTATGGGCGTCTCGAATCATTTTTTCAATTTCTTCAGTTTGAGGCTCATTGTCAATGATTAGAATCCTTTTCTTCATATCTAGCTCTAATTAAATATTATTTCAAATGCAGCTCCAGATAAATATTTACCATTACCCAGAAAGGAAATCGATGCTTTCATCGATTTTAAAGCAGTTCGAACGGAATTAAGTCCAATCCCTGAGCCATTTGTGGTTGTCACACCAAGTTCAAATATTTTCTCAGGGTTATCCAAAAATTTATCATCAACTCCTTTTCCGTCATCTGTAACAATAACTCTTAAAGAATTGTCATTGATATTGTTTATGTCAAGTTGAAATGATTTCGCTCCTGCTTTTTCTGAATTAGATATTAAATCATCTAATACAAGCGCTATTTCCAAGACACTTACCTTGCGCATTAAACTAGAATTATTTCTGTTAATGGAAAAATGCAAATCAGTATCTTCATATATGTCTTTATATATTGAAATATATTGTTCAATATATCCAACGACATCTACTATCTGATCGGTTTTGTCAGTTCTGAAATTTGCTCTAGTAATGATTTTGCTAATCTTTAGGATTTTTTCAGATTGGAACCGAATAACCCCTAACGCCTTCAAGATATCTTTCTGAGTGATAGATTCATTATGAATCTTATCGTATAAATTCTCAACACTGGAGCTAATCTTTTTAGATACGATCTTAATGTTATGTATAAGTCCTTTGGCATCATCGCTTAGATTTCTAGCGGATGAACGCAGATAAGTATTCTTTTCTTTTTCTAACTCTAATTCTTTCTCTATACGAAGTTTTTCTTCTTCGGCAATCTTACGTGCATTTATTTCTGCTTCAAGATTTTTTTTCAAATCGGAAAATTCGGTTTGCTTTTCATGAATCAAAGCTTGAACAGAATCAATATCATTAACTTTGTTAGAAGTAGAAGTAATTTTACTAAGAATATCCATGAGGTGGCTTAGCTCTTCCGTATTTTCTCCCAAATCAATTTGATATTGTTCTAAAACAGAAGGATCCATCGTGGACGCTTTTTGGGCTATTTCTTGAAGCATGATATTCAATTCTTCTTTAGCCCGTTCTATTTGACTGTCTATAATTTGACCAACAAATTCTTCATTGATGTTTAATGAAATAATATGTGTGTCATTAGCATCTATAAGGTTTTTTATGACGGAAAGGATATTCTTACTACGAGTAAGATCGTCAATCTTATATTTTTCACCTTTCTCGCCAGTGTTAGATTGAATGTTGCCAATTTTGTCCCATCTTATGCCCTCAACAACAAATCGTTCTAATCGTCTAAAAGTTTTATAAAAAAAACCATAGGGAGATGTCGATCTTGTTAGTTGATCAAATGCGGCATTATTTACCACACCAGATCGATTAGAAATGATGATAAATTTGTCGTGGTTGTTATTAACTTCAATGCGCCCAACGATTTCACGTGTTCCTAGATAACGATTATAGCCTTGCCCTTTTCTTATTTCTAAACCCAGCCAATCGTCGCCATCATCTCCATATGGCGGGACACGGAATCCGTCAATAAAAAGGAATATCGAACCGAAATCGACAGACCTTATTCCTGTTTGATTTGTAAAATATCTCTTGGCATAAGGGTTAAGATAATAGACAGTAATCTTTACATTGCATAATTGTGTAAAAGAATTTTTCTCTTTTAAAATAAAAATATCTTTTCCTCTATCTTGTAGTGTAGTAGTAACATATTCTCCTCGTTCGTCAATACATGAAGTAATACTGGAAGATTTAAAATTCAATTTGTCGAAGATTTTGTTTTCAACCTTTCCATTTATTTTCTTTATATCATCAGTGTCTATGTTGTCGTCTTGCAGATAGTCATGAGCATATAAATAAACGTCAAAATGAGAAGATGAAAAGATTTGGTTTGGGTTAATAAATTTTTCAAGTTCTCGTTTAAGACTCAGAATTTTCTCTTTTGTCCAAAATTCCCGCAAATACGCTATTTCCAATATTGTTCCTGAATCAAAAGGGTCATAATTAGTTTGCTTTATGAAATCCTCGGAAGACATCTCGTCTATTTTCAACTTAATATCTTGTATTAAAAAATCTTGCAGACCCTCTTTTTCAAACGATCTCCAATCTATGAATAGTTTGTAATAATTACTGCCATTCTTACGAGAATATATTGTCAAAAAGTGACCCAGACGATCGCACGAGAAACGGCCAACTCCCTTATTCCCTGCTTGTTTCCTGCCATGATTTTCTCTTAGACCCTTCTTTTCAGAATAAGCAATATTTAGCCACTTATTAATAAGATCTTCTTCGTCCATCCCCGTCCCTTCATCCCTTATAATGAGTTGGCTTGTTTGTTTGGTCGGTGACACTAATTTTACATTGTCATCATTACTTACAATGTTTTTATAGATGATGGAAACCTTTGGAGAACCTGCATCAAAGGAATTTTTCACAAGTTCTAGAACCGCTAAATTATCGTCGGTAATAAGATCCTTACCAATGATATTTTTCAATAGAATATTCGTCTTAAAATAAGCATCAGCCATTTGTTAATTCTTTTAATATCAAACCAGCTTGATAGGCGAATAGTGGCGGAATCGCGTTCCCTACTTGACTATAGCGAGGAACTTCTTTCTTACGCAACTTTCCACCTGTAGTATATTTGCTTTTGAACTCGTACCAATCAGGGAATGATTGTATACGAGCGCATTCTCTAACAGTCATAATTCTAGGTTCTGAATAATGAAGATAATCATCTGGAGAACCTGTTATGGTTGGAGCGACAGCATTAGGGTCTAAGACCGTTATTCCTCGTTGTCTGATACCCCATGCTTCGCGATTATGTCCATCAATACGTTTACCTCGTGTGGGGTAATTCAATAGAAGATTAATAAAACAGTTTTCTTTTTCTTTTGTATGATGAGCAAAACTGTGACTATTTGGAATCGTGTTAATGGCCCCCTCTCGTAAATATTGCTGATAGGCTGTTTGTTCTTGTCCATAAAAACCTGAACAGAATCCTTTCCTATCTGGCGTTTCAATTTCCCCATTCGAACGTAATAAATCAGAGATGGCGTCAATAATAGTTACTTTTTCAGTCAATCCCTTGCTTCTTAAGAATTCTTTTCTTGCTGATTCTAATCTCTTTAGAAATTCTTTCGCATATCCTTTTGAGCGGTTTCTAACCCCGACTAAGATAAAACGTTTTCTACGCTGTGGTACGCCAAATTGGGAAAAGTCTATAATTTGAGGTTCAACATCATAACCTAACATTTGAAGTTTTTCAATGACCACTGTTGAATATGGTATCGCTTCTGGATGCTTTCTTTTATCGAAAGCATATGTAAACCCTTTAACATTTTCAAATAGAATGAGTTTGGGCTTTACCATACTAATGAAATCAATATACGAAAAAACAAGTTGATTTCTTATATCGTTCGCTATTCGCTGACCTGCCATAGAAAAACCTTGGCATGGCGGACCTCCTGCCACTAAATCGACTTTTCCCTGCAACTTTTTTAGTTCTGTAGAATATTTGGTATTCACTTCAATAATGTCAAGAGGTTCAACAGGAAGCCACTTTGGCCAATCAAAGTGTTTTTTCTTTTCAATAAGATTATATTTTAAAGTTGCAAAAGCACAAGGATTCTTTTCTATGGCAAAGAGGCCATGCCACCCTGCTTGATAAAGACCAAGTGAGAGACCTCCGCATCCAGCGAAAAGATCTATTACTGTAAACTGACCACTTTTCATTATTGATGATATAACGTGCTGCAAAAATACACAATATTTGCCAATAAAAAGAATTTCATTGGGTTTTTTTTCAAAAAACAATGAATTTCCTAAATTGTTACAAAAAAATACCCACCTTTGTACTGCATGAAGGAATAACATAATGTAGGTAGATTATTCTTTATATATGAAAATCGTGTGAAAATCATCTGTGTTAATTCGAGAAATCCGTGTTCTTTCTTTTCCATGTATAATAGTATTTTTGTGTGTCATTGACACTGGAGCCTACAGGTGAGATTCCTAATTTCCCTTCTAAAAGTGTGTGGATGAAATTTACTTTTCCACCCTTATTCCTTCCATTTATGTAACATTGAGATTTGTATAATTCTGATTATTAGTATTATATAGTATTAATGTGGCTGTAAAAAATTTCCACCCCTTTTGCTTTTTCACTTCCAATATTCACCTTACCTTTGCAACAAATTCGTGAAACAATCAACAAGAATAGTAACAAAAAACAATTTATTATGATGAATTTTAAAAACTTTTGTGGCATGCTTGCCACACTATTTGTAACAACGACTATCATCCTTCTTGCCTCCTGTAGTCAAGACGATGATTATTATGAGAATTCAGAAATGTACACATTGGCAGAAATGGGTACGAGAAGTGGGGGAGGTGACCCTGGAGGCACTTCGCCAAATTATGATGGCTATTACACAGATCCTGACAATTGTGGAGGCGTTGCTTTGGCGATTCTGTATGGAGAGAAGAAAACGATGCATCCTAAGTATGTATATGGGGAAGTAAAAGATTCGGCAGGAGGAAATTGTACAGGAATGTCACATACAAAGGTATGTAGTGTGGGACAGAAGTTGGGTTTATATTGTAGTGAATATAATCCTGTGGAAGGAACTAATGTGGATTCTATTGTGGCAGCTTTGGGTGATATTAATGGAAAAATAATTTTTGTGGATGTTAATGGTGGCCCACTGGATCATACAATAATTGGGCATAATATAACAAAAAAAATAAAAGTGACCCATGCAGGTGATACAATCTCTTATATAAAGATAACGGGGGAAGACAGAAGTGGAAATGTTACATATACAGCAGATCGGGTTGTTGGCATTATAAATTAAAAATATAGCATTATGGAAATGAAATACAAACTATGTAGCATGATACTCATGCTTTCATGCTGCTTGACCGTAAATGCATTGCATCACGAATCGCAACAAGAACGTCTTGACAGTATCATTATGTATGATTATCGGAGCAAGAAAAAATGTGAGTTCTTATATAATGTGCAGGGGCAGGTAGAGCAAATTTTATATTATAGATGGGCTGATGGTGGTTGGTCCATAACCAATAGACGTGAGTATTTATATGATGGTCAAGGGAATGACACTTTGCGTCTCATCTTCCACCGAAAAGATGGGCTGTGGCTTCTTGAGGAGCAGCGTTATTCTTCATATGACGTTTATGGTAAAAGGCTACAAGAGAGGACCGTGTCGTATGTGGATAGTAAGGATCCAACGCAATCAAGATGGGATTTCCTATATGACGAATATGGGAGACGAGTCTCTGCAACCAAATATAGGGAAGAAAAAGGTGCATGGCGGAAAGCAATGACGGTACAAGATGAATACGATGCAGAGGGAAACTACGTTAAAGAGGTATATGAAGACATGAATACAAATTATTCCTCCAGGGGTTGCACCATTATGCGTTATGATGAGAACAAAAGGATAACAATACAAATAGATTCTGTATATAATAGTTTGTCAGGAAGAGAATGGCGAAGACGGGAGTTCTCGTATAACAATCAGGGGTTGAGCATGGTAAAAGAAACATTGAAGACTATTGACCATGATGAGGCACAGCAATCTTTGGATGAATTTTTGTTTGATCCCCAGAGTAACCTCTTACAGACAGAGCGTTACAGGTATGATCGCGGGGCATGGCAACATGTCTGTTCTGTTTCTTATGTCTATGATCTAAACAGGGATGCATCTTCCATCAGGGGAAGTGAATTTCTTCTAGATGTATTGGGTATAGAAATTAATGAACAAATCCATCACAAACTCTTGAGGAAATTTAATGTGGAGATGGGTGAAGAGGGAGATGTTTACGAAACTCGTTGTTATTATTCGGAAGTCTTACCAGTGTAAAAAGTGAAAGAATTTTCTCATTGATGAAAGAATTAAGAAAGGGTGAATCAATAGTGATTCCATCAGTGGCGGTGCGGGGCAGTGAAGCCTCGCACTGCGCTTTCAAAAAGAGACAGGTGAAGGACTTTACAGGGTCTATGATGCTATAGGCGCTGAAAACCTCCGAAAGGACGTAGCAATCCAAATCGCCACAAAACAAATCAAGGTAAACTCCTCGGATGTCATGAGAATCAAAATGGAATGTAAATAAATCGTTAATTAATAACTACTTAAACAATGGAAAACAGAAAAGAAAGAGTTGATAACCGAATAACCACATGGCATGTTATCAACATTAAGGCACATTCAAACCAGACGCCTTCACACTATGTGAATGCATTTGACAGTATTGAGACTCAAGATCCTTTGATTGAAATGGAGAAAAGGACAAATAGATTTGTTAGTATTCGGTCTGTATCAAGAAGTAATATCCAGACGATTGAAGGGTGTCCACAGTGGATGGTTATCAATTTGGTGGCATATACCATGATTGACCCCAATGCGTTTTATAATCGTAGAAGTAAAGAAGATGTAGAAATGCCTTGGGATGACGATGTGGTTGCTAATAAAAAAGAGGCACAATTAATATTGATCCCTTCAGTCCACAAAATAGCTGTAAAAAGGAATTCGGACATTACTCTCAACTATATCCTCCAATATTTGAAAGGGGCATTAGAATCGGTTGAGCCTGAAGGGTTTGACGTTGACACGGTGAAAGATCGTGATACCCTAGAACGTATTCTGACTGCAGAAAAGCTTATTTCTCTGAATGCTCATATCTCTTTCTCCAATCCTGGACGTGGAAAAATGTTCAAAAAACTTCTTGATAAAAAACTTCGAGAAATGAATCCTTCATCAGTTGACATTGCATTGCAAGGGTCTGAAGATCGACCATTGAATAGGGATGACGATGGTCTTGTGCGTGCCATAGTTGACATATCCGAGGAGAACGGCAGCGTACAAGCAACCATACAAAATGGTTCTCGTATTAGTAGAGAACGTATAGACACAGAAGATCATCCGTTAGTTCTGCAAGTGCTCCAAATTGTCAATGATGTATGTTCGACCATATATAATACCTTAAACACTCGTTTTAATAATCAATGAGCTTTATGGGTGATTTTACAGATAAACTAATAGGTTTGAGTAGCATAGCAAAAAACTATGGGTGGAAAGATTTCTTCAGGGATTCTATTGTGCCCATAATATTGGTGTTACTTGTTGTTGTGACAGCGGCCAACTGTTGTAATGACAGTCGTGCATTATTTGATAAAGTCGTAGCCCTAGGGGTTTCTATTCTACCTTCATACTTGGGACTTCTTGTGGCTGCCTATACGATATTGCTGACATTGTTAACAACTCCGGCTGTTGAAAAGTTGAAAGAAATTGAAGATGATGAACACAAAATTAATGGAAAGGATCTGATTAGGATATTGAATTCGGATTTTGCTGCATGTATTTTGATTACAGGGTTTGCGTTGTTCCTTTCATTTCTTTTCTCGGTATTTAGTTCATTGAATATTGTTTTTCCTTATGCTGATGCAGTAAACTATTCGGGTTTAGGCTTGATGGTGTTTTTATTAGCTTTTTCACTTGGAAGATTGGCCGATTTAATAGAAGATTTCACTACTGTCCCGTTAAAGTGGACTAATCGGTCTTTGAAATAATTGAAATTCAGTATATTAATAATGCTTTTGAGATGAAACGGACTTGATTTTGTAACTTTGCAGCCAAATACAATTGACTGCT
>Ga0265300_10002185_pt1 | contig 17270 bp, 18 predicted proteins | sample AusTroGonzalo_MG_FD_193482 | JGI IMG/M metagenome (GOLD analysis project Ga0265300, IMG submission 193482) | Bovine rumen microbial communities from tropical cattle in Woodstock, Queensland, Australia - Gonzalo_03 | ecosystem: Host-associated > Mammals > Digestive system > Stomach > Rumen ...
AATTTCTGGAAGAGAAAAAAGCGTTTTCTCTTGGTAGTCTGAGTTTTTTGAAGTACCTTTGCACATAAGAAGCGTTATTATTACCTTGTAAATGAAGCACTTAAAGGTACTAATTTTTGCCGACATGTCAAAGAAAAACGCTTCTTTTTTTGTGCCTTTATGAATTATTCTGGCTACAGAGAATAGCAGAAAAAACGCATAAGACAATTATCGATGCTGGAAACCTGTCTGCTTGGCAACTTGGTGTGCTGGATTGTGCATCATTCATGGTTGACAGGCATATTGACTGGACATCGAGGTTCTGCACAACTACATACGAAGCGGAACCGCTTCCGCAGATAGAGGAGATCGCTGATTACTCACCAAAGGTCAACGTGATAGAGTCGTTGTCAGAGGAGTTGGAATTTGAGCATGATAGGAATGAGGATATAACCCCAAGTGAAGCTTTGGAAAAGACTCCTTCTTTCCAAATGAGTGAGCGAGGAAAAGGACTTATGGAGAAAATAGTGAATATCAATAAGACTTGCCAACGAAAGAACCTCAATCCTATATTCACATACACCAATGCAACTATGATGGCGGCGACTAACTTGGGTGGAACTGTATGTACTAATAGCGGAAGCTTTGGGATTATCATTGACGGTCTTTATTTCTTTTTCTATGAGAATCTGAAGCATATTAAGGAGATTTTTTCGGATGACGCCGTAAGGAATGAAGATATTTTTCAGTGCATCTTCCGTGTAAAGGATATGCGGACAGATCTGCGCCACGACTTTGAGCATGGCGATAACATCGAAAAGAAAATGAAAGATATAGCAGAGAGCTATTTATACTATACGGAAAGTAACTCCAACGACGAGCCACGATTATCTAACGACACAAGAAGGGCTGTATAAGGATTTCTATATGCTAGCAGACCACTTGCAAGAAGCAGTAGAGAGAATAGAATGAGACTGATAGGTATAAAACTGGGCGATTGTGACCATTTGGTCAGGAAGATACTGAAGGATAATACTTGGTATCCATTTGGTGACTATTTTGAGCCTACCGAAGCAAACGGATGGGAATGGCGTAGCCCAGAACAGAAGCAGCAAGAGGAGGCCTGTAAGCAGATGTATAAGTCGGTGGTGGCAGGTGAAGATCTGAACGACCGGCTTGACATTACTGTGAACTGCATAGTAGGTAAAAACGGTTCTGGAAAAAGTACGCTGCTTGATATTTTCTACCGCATCATCAACAACTTTGCTTGGAAGTTGATAGACCAGATGTGGTATGAAAACCGACCTGAAAATAATCCACAACGAGGCCACCACCTATGCGAGGCAGAAGGTTTTGATGCAACTCTGTTTTATGAGACAGACGGCTACGTGGGTAGTATCCGTTACTACTACGGCAATATGGAGATGAACTATTATTCTGCCGCTGAAGATGCCTCTATTGATAGCGAACCATTCATGAAGTTGGCCTCCAAAACAAAGATGGAGCGACTGACGCGTCACTTCTTCTACTCAATTTGTACCAACTATAGTATTCACTCGCTCAACCAACGGGATTATACCCCTAATAGGCTATGGATAGACGAGAATCCCAAAATTAACGGCAAATGGATACAAGGGTTGTTCCATAAGAATGATGGCTATGTGACACCTATCGTGATGGTGCCTTACCGCACGGAGGATGACTATATAGACATTGACAATGAGAATGACCTGGCCAAACAAAGGTTGGCGACGCTTGCCATCTTGTTTGGTTCACAGAATAAGAGGTTTATGAATGTCTATAAACCAAACAAACTGGTGTATCGGTTTGACCATGATGCAGAATCCGAATATAATATCAAGTTCAACAAGCTTTATAAGGAGCGTTTGCCTCTGAACAAGAACTGTAGCAAAGTGAAGTATCAGATAAAACGTGTGTGGAAGCAGGAACTGAAAGCACATTATCAAGATGGGTATGAAAGATTACTGAAGGATGTGCGTTATGCCGTGATTAACTATCTTACGTACAAAACACTGAAAACATGTCTGCAATATCGCAGTTACGGAAATATGTTGGGTATCCGTAGTTTCACCGAGGACGAGAAAAAGCTGTTAAAGAAAGACAAACACGGATACTATCTGGAGTTTGTTCCAGAGAGGGTGGTAGATGTGGTCAAGGAAATTGTTTTCCAAGAGAGCGATATACATATCAACTTGAAGATACACCAATTGCTGACGTATGTTAAGCTAGGGCATTATGAAACTAATAATTTGAGTTTGCCGGATGATTATGCTGGTGATCCAAAGGTGGAGGTAAAATACGGCTGGTCAGAAATGCCAGTTTCGTATCTTTATAATCTTAAACGAAGCGAAGACGGAAAGAGACGTTTGCCGTTCAGAACTTTTGATGAGGTGAGTAAGTTGATGCCGCCTTCTATTTTCGAATGGGACATCAATTTCACTAAGGGGGAAGATGAGAATGACAATGAAACTCTGACACAGATGAGTAGTGGAGAACGGCAGTTTATGCAGAGCATCAGCTACATCATCTATCACTTGAAAAATTTGCAGAGCGTGACGGATGGTGACTACCGTATCAGGTATCATAATGTATGTATGGTGTTTGATGAAGCTGAACTGTACTATCACCCTGAGTTCCAGCGGAAGTTTATATCTAGTCTTGTACAAATGCTGTCGTGGTGTCATATTAACCCCAATATCATCCGTGGTATTAATATTGTGATAGCCACCCATTCGCCGTTTGTGCTTTCGGATGTGCCACTACAGAATACATTGTATCTTGATGGTGGAATTGTAGCGAAGAAGAAAAGCGAGTCTTTCTGTGCAAATGTACATGAGATGCTGGGCAATAGCTTCTTTATGGACTATACAATTGGAGAGATTGCGAAGATGCAAGTGGAAGAAATACTGCGTTTGTATAATGACTTCACTGAGTGCAAAAACAAAGCTGAATTGTTAGCTGAGAAAGCGGAAATCTGGACACGATACAGATATGTAGCCAGTCTGGTGGCAGATGAGTATCTGCATGGGCTGATTGGCCGTATGATGAATGAGATGGAAGAGTATCTCCCTAACCATGAAGTACAGGAAGATATTGACATGCAGATAATGGAGGCGGAGAAACATCTTGAAGAGTTGAAAGCGAAGAAGGAGAGAAAGTTATGATTAAGATGGACTATGGTGATAAGAAGCATCTCAAGAAGTTGATAGATTCTTATCCGAAGATTTTCCCCGATTTGAATGTCAGGCAGACTTGCTGGGTTAATCTGCGTAATAGACTTTGCGGTATAGATAGTCGTTTCAAGACATTACTGCCAAAAACCTATGAAGGGATGCTGGTGTTGGATTTTGAGAGTTTGGCAGATATATATGAAGTATATGATGGGCTGAAACTGAAAAAAACGGCACCTGTTGTTTTTACAGATTCAAAGGCTTATTTTTCTTACGAAGAATGTTATGACAGCAAAGGAAAAAAGTGGGACAAACTGCAACCTCTGATTGCTGGATTCTTTATGGATGAGCAGAATGGATTAGAGATACATACCTGCCATTACTGCGATATGGCGTATGTGAATCCATTCGACTTGTCTGCCAATAAGAAAGCACAGTTTGATTTAGACCATGTGCTGGATAAGGGTAGGTGCCCAATTGTCGGATTGTCGCTATTCAACTTCGTACCTTCATGCCAAATGTGTAATGGGAGTAGGATTAAAGGACAGAAACAGATTTATAAAAACGCAAGGTTGAGAAAAAAACTCAGTCCCAGCAATTTCAACTACGATTTTGAAGGGAAGGTGAATATTGAGGTGATTAACAGATATGGTAATTGTTCCACTATCGGTTTTGAAAAGCGGATGTCGGAGTTCGAACTTCGCTTTAATACACATCTTGACCCGGACTACGAAGAGGAGGTAAAGGCGTTTTACTTGACAGAAAGATACAACTATCATAAATGTGAGGCATTGCGGATGTTGGATTTGAAAGAGCGATATTCAGATGCAAAGATTCTTGAGCTGGCTCGTTTGATTGCCGGCGGCTCAAATACTAAAGTGAGTCCTCACGGAATGAAATATATTACACAACTGAAGCATGACATCTTTGCTACGGAGTTTAATCACAAGCATCATAGGTGTTTTGGGAAGTTGCATGATGATATGCTGAAGTAAACAAACAACTGCCCGTTGAAACGGACAGTTGTTTATGAGAGTAGCAGGATATAGCCTGAGGAATCTCGAAAGAAATCAAACGGGAATCATATCTTACTTCTTGATTTTATCTCTTTCAATTACGGTTGTGTTAGGGTGCGCCTTGGCGTATGTAATGGAAACATACTGGCCATTCTTGGCGTTTCTTGCATGCTGAACATACTTGGTAGTCTTGCTCATATTATATAAATTTGAAAATGAAAGGCTTGTGGTCTATTTCCTATATAAATTCGTTTACCATAGGTAGAATAGCCACCAACGCTTTTTCTTCTTTTTCTTTAGGTACTGCTCTTTACCAACGGGTACAGCAACGCTGTTCGTTATGAAATAATGAGAACGGCAGGGAATATCGTAGTTGCCGATTGATGGCCATAAGCTGACTGTCTCGCCATCGTAAGTAATACGCCATTCGTCAGGGTCGATAGGAGTATCAATGCGATGGCCACACCCACACGCACACAGGTGGGACACAATCTTGTGCTTCAGACAGACATAGAGGATTCCATCCTGCAAGGTTGCAGGAATGGAATCTACGATTAAGGGGCTATATTTCTTCTGTTTTATCATTGTCAATGTCGTTACAGTTAATGGTATAAACGGAGAAAGGCTCATGGGAAATGTCTGCATAGAAGCCAAGCATCTTCTTCCATCTGATGACCGACTGGTTGGCTGCAAGGGCATTTAACTCTGCAATTTGAATGTCGGTAGCATAAAGATCTTTCTCGGCATCCTCACTGCCCATGACTTGCGGCAGATGCTTGTAGCAATCAGGAGTACCAATGGCGACATGAATCATACCAGACAACTTCCCGTCGGGGTTTTTACCGATTCCCATACCTGAGTCAATAAACGGGATACGCTTTTCAATCAGGTAATTGGCAATCTGCTTCTTTGCTGAAACGGCATCAAGTGACAAGAATACATAGTCAAGACCGTCAAGCAAGTTTAGATTCTCTTCGGTTATCATACAAGCATGAGGCATGATATGACGATGCATCCTACTATAGAGACTGGCGTAATACTCAACCTTCTTGGGGGCTTTTGACAGGTCTGACTCTGACATTGCTCCAGGTGCTCTGAAAGCATTGTGCGTGTTGATCTCGTCGGCATCGAAGAGATGAATCTCTGCAACGGGAATCTTGGCAATGAGATCAAGCAGATAAGAACCAGTACCGCCAAGTCCGATAATACCTATTTTCAGGCCATCGAACTTGCTGCTTAACTCAGTAATCTTCGCACGACTGGCATTGGTATCCATATAACAGAGGGGACTGTCAACTGATACGGCATCAAGCGGTTTGTTTCGAATATTCCATGCATCAGGATCAAGGTTGAGAGCAGGGGCAGCAATAGTATCGAAATAACGCTTGACTTTCTCGTAATAATCAGGATACTCACCCAAAGGAGGAAACTCTTCTTTCTCGGCATGGCAGGAAAAGAAGTAATTACTGGTAAGCCCCTTGCAGTTTATCTTCTGATTGGAGGGATTCACCAAAGAGGGCAGAGGATGACCACTGACATCACAAGGTTGCTCACCCACCCAATAGGCCGTGTGGTCCTTGGGTTTGATAGTATGGTCACCCGATATACACAGCGGCATCATAAGAATGCCCTCCTTGATCTCATGGGAATTGTTGACGTAAGGGATGTGATGGATGATAAGCCATCCATCACAAGCCTCCATCACGAAGTGCTCCGACTGCAGATGCTGCAGGTCTGCGCTATGATTGGTGAGTGCTGCGAACATTGAAATCCATCTTATTACGAACAAAAACCTCAGTTCCGGGTGACATCAGCCCTTTGGGGTTCTGACGTGGACCGTTACTGTACTTCACCACAAAACCTGCAGCTCCCTGTGTGGGAACATGAGCCAACTCGACAATCTCCTCGAAAGAGACTTTCTCTTTGTCGTAGTCATGGGGAGTACCATTGACAAAGATGACCATCTTCTTACGAAGTGTAATAAACTTCTCTGTGCCAGGCTTGCCTAAGTCAACGCGGTCTTCACAACGAATGAAATGGTCTTGCCAGCCATAAGGCATGTCGAGATAGAGTTCTGCATCGGCAGGAATACCTGCCAACTGACGGATTTCGGCACCAGTGATATACTGATGCTTGGTTTCAAACTGTTGGCCATCCACGGTGAAGCGGAAGCCTTTCGGGCCGTGAGACCCAGGGAAAGTAATCTTTTCCATTGTTCTACTATTATTAAAATGTTTAACTTATCCTTAGATTTGTTGTCCTCCTCTCAGGCGTTCAATGAATATACTCGAATGCGTGACAAGTGAGGAATAAGATAAAAAAAAGAAAGAGGTTTGTCACGCTTTTAGGTATATATAATAAAGAGATAAGAAAACGCAAGTATGTTTAATTTGAAAAACCTTAGCGACGATGAGCTGATGAAGCTCTGCAGAGAAGAAAAGGACAGGGACACCCAAGTGGCTCTAGCTGCCTTTAATGAGATATACTCACGATATTATGAATTCCTGTATAGTCTGTGTCATACTCGTTTCTATGACAGCGTAGAAGCGGACATTATGTTTGAGAAAACGTGGGAACGAGTTAGAAAATACCCTAAATATAGCTTCGACAAGCATAAGACAGTGTTTGCAACGTGGCTGGCCAAAATGGCGAGAAACGTCTCCGTTGACATAGATAATCAGAGAATAAAAGGTGATATAGTTGTAGAGGACATAGCCAACACCGAAGTAGGCGATGATGGCGAAGATAAGTCTGTTCCCAAAGACGTTGAGCTGATGACCGATGCGTTAGAAGCTCTTTCTGAAAGAGAAAAAGAAGTAACGCTAACATATATGGAGTATGATACTGGTGAGAACAAGTATCTGCCCAGAGATGTCATTAACACTCTTTGTGCGAAATTCAATACGACGGCTCCCTATTTGAGGAAAATCAAGCAACGTTCATTAGATTTTCTGAGGAATTATGTAGAGAGTCACAGATGACTACAACCGAACAACTTAAAACATTTAATTATGAAAGAATTTAATGACTTGACTGCTTTTGAGGCAGATTTGCGCACTGCTTTGAAATCAACAGGCCATCTGTTTCCCACGACAGACAAAGAAGTGGAGTATTTCATGGCACACGCTCCCAAGCTGACCGTGCCAGAGAAATACAGAACCCCCGATTTCCTGCTGCATGATGACCTTATTCCTATAGAAAGGGTTCAGGACAAGACAGTTGACATTGCACATACAGAACAGGAATGGGCAATGGCAGCCCGTAACGGCAAGGAGATACCTCAGTACATTCTTGACCGAATGCATGAGGACAAAGAAAAGACTTCTAAGAAATGATTTCAAAGAGGCGCAAGGCAGAACTGTCAGAATTAGCAGATTACATCGCTACCGAGGATGGGAATTATGGTATGCCTGTTGACTTGCTGAGAATTGCCGAAGACAACGACATTACCTTTAATTTGGGTAACTACGAGAAGTACTTCGACGGAATGCTTGAATATGACAAAGGTCATTTTCACATCTACCTGAATAACTATGGTACTCATAGCTTACGGACAGGCAGGTTGCGATTCTCATTTGCTCATGAACTTGGGCATTACTTCATTGATGAGCATCGATTAGTTCTGAAATCGGGGAAGTCTCTGCATAGGCCTTCAAAGTACCAAATGAAGCAGAGGGATCCCGTAGAAGAGGAGGCAGACTACTTTGCTTCTTGTCTTTTGATGCCTGAAAGTCAATTTAAGAACAGATGCACTGGCCCCTTTTCTTCTAAACTACTCGACAGCCTCAGAAATGATTTTAATACAAGTTGGCCTGCAGTTGTATCGAGATACATGGAACTTGGAACTGTTCCTGTTGCTATGGTATGTGCAGAAGGTGGAAACTTGAAATATAAACTTTTCTCAAATGTTTTTCCTTATAAGTTTCTATTGGCCGACCGTGATAAGAAGGTTTCGGAGTATACTTGTGCAGGAGATTTTTTCAAAAACGGAGTTACCTGCGATGATACCGAAAGTGTAGAAGCCAAGGAATGGTTTAATGTATGGGATGACCTGAGAGGGGTGATGGTCAATGAGTATTGTATCTATCAAGAGAAGTATAATCAGACTTTGAGCATTTTGTGGTTTGATTAGGTGAGATGTGTATGGTAGATGAGCTTTGACAAAATACGGAATTCAAAATGCTTGTAAAGATATGACACAAGACGAACGATGGATAGTGAGATTTAATGAGGTGGTTGAGTTCCTGAAACGGAACCATAGGAATCCGTCTCGCCATCGGATTGAGGAGCATGATATGCTCAACTGGTGCAAGGCCAATAGAAAGGCTCTTAATGCTGATAAGATGAAGCCGGAGAGAGTAGAGAAGTTTAGAAAACTTCTGGAAATGACGGAACAATATAGGAGGAAGAATCAGTATGAATAGTGGTCGCGATAATATCGCAACATACGGGATAAAGAGAAACTCGATGGGGAAACCATCGAGCACTGTGACAAATAATAAAAATGAGGCAGCTCAATACATATCATAGCGGGATGGCTGGGTATCTGATGGACTTCGGATTTGGTGGGTTCATTGGGTACGGGAAAGGTGTGTCCGTAGGATTGGTGATGGAAGAGCTGAATATAAGCATGAGGTATTATTAGGACGATAGGCTCTGCGGAGAGATGCTGGGCTTGGTGACTATCTCAACGGGTGAGCCGTTGAGCACTGTTAGTATATGAGCATCCCCCGATTCAGCTTTTCGTGAGCTGGGTCGGGGGATGTCGCGTTTGGTCGGGCCGGTTCACTGGCGGCGGTAGTTGCCGACGACTTTGTAGATCTCTACGATGATGTCCTTGGGGATGCTGGACTCTACGGGAGTGCCATCAACCATCTGCGTGAAGTTGATGCTTTGCTCGTCTGGCTGAGTGACAGATACCTTACGGAGAACTTTATATTCGCTGGTAACAACAACGCAGATGAAATCACCAGGAATAAATTCCTTCCATGAACTCAGGCGCTTCAGTGCTATGATGTCAGCAGGCATGATGAATGGCGCAAGGGACTTATCGGTTGTAGACATTTACCACTCTGCTAATTGAAGTCGATTTCGGACAATTCTTTTGAAAATCGTATATGCATCAATCGAATTTTTCATAAATTTCCATCAAAATTGAAACTTTTTAGTGGTATTATTTGTAGATTTCATCACTTTTTCGTAACTTTGCAGCATGAAAGAGATAAAAAAGAAAGACGAGGTAGAACGTTTCCTAAAGCAGTTCCTGCCTAAATTGGATATTTGGGGCATCATTTACACAAAATAGACTATGCATTCAAAAAACAAAAAAGGAGGTGAATGATGGAACAATATGTAGACATGAAGAGTCCATTTACGGGTGGACGTGTAAAGGAAATCTTTACGACTGAAGTACAGGAGTTCCGTAAGGAGAACTATACTGTTCATGCGCGTTACTACGTTTGCGAAGATACTGGCGAAAAGTTCACAACGACAGAACAGGATGAACTGGCTTTCAATGAGCTTTATGGACAGTATCGGGTTCGTCATGGAATACCTTTCCCTGAAGAAATTAAAGCAACAAGGGAAAAATATGGCTTAAGCCTTGCTGCTATCAGCAAGATTCTTGGCTTCGGCATCAACCAATATGCGAACTACGAGAACGGTCAGGTCCCCTCAGAGTCGAATGGGAAAATGATACTTGCGGCAAAAAACAAGAGTTTCATTATCAGCCTTTTAGACTCTTCCCGTGAACAGTTCACCGAAGCAGAATACATGAAGATAAGGAATTCTATCCTTTCCGCTCCTGAAGAGAGTACTTCTGACAAGCTGGCTGCATTGTTCTATTCAGACACGCAGTGTTCTGTTTATAATGGTTTCGGCTCGCTGGACACCAATAAGGTAGCCAATATGGTCAAATTCTTTATCCATAAAGAAGGTAGTGTTTTTCCAACAAAATTGAACAAGGAGATGTTCTATGCCGACTTTGCACACTATCGCAAGCACGGACGCTCCATCAGCGGATTACGTTACAAGGCTATCAAATATGGCCCAGTTCCATTCCACTATGACACCATCTACGACAACATAGACGGCGTGGAGAAGAACATTGTGATAAGCCACAATTCAGAAAGCACATGTCTGTCTTGTGATGGTTATGATTCTAAATCGTTCTCTGCGGACGAACTTGCTACTTTAGAGCACATATTTGCTATTACGCAAGAACTAACAACAGAACAGATCGTTGATAAAAGCCATCAGGAGCCAGCTTGGGCTAACTACAACTCTCAGGGTGGTTTTATTCCATACTCAGAGGCATTCAATTTGATCCTACTGTAAAATGACTCGACAAACAAAAAAGGCTCAGAACTGATTATTGGTTCCGAGCCTTTCTTGTATTTTATCAAGGCCAAAAACCGCCGTTTTTGTTACTTTTTCAATTAACTTGTAGAGGAAATCATGCGTTGGTATAAGAGCTTCTACCGTTGTTATATCGATGCCCATGATAATCCTGATTTCCAGTTTGCATATAAGGCCTTCCGCCCTCCATCGCTCCCACCTATCACCGGGCCAGGCCCCACTGATAGGTTTTTGATATCAACAACGATGAAAGTCAACCTTCGGGCTGGCTTTCTGTCGTTTTAATGGGGCATGTTTTTGCAAATTGGGCGAGAACGCTATTTGCTATCATTTGCCAAACCTATCACTGGTGCCAGGCCCCAATGATAGGTTTCGCTACCCCAACGGGGTCAAATACTTTAGCGTAGGTGCTTGCTCCTACGTATCTTAGACAATTTTTCAGAAAATGTTTGGCAGTTACACCCAAAGACAAGTCCAAGATAAAACTAGCATTGAGTATGTATGATTCTAAGGTCTGCTCCATATCGCATATCCTCGAAGCAACAGGGATAAGCAAAACGACTTTATATAGATATATAAGACAACGGATATGCTGATAGCACTACGGTAAGCACTCAGAAAAGTGAGTTACCGTAGTAAAATAACGCATTTATTCTCCAAATGAGCAAACGAAATACAGTCCAACGGAGGAATAGGACTTGGCCAAACACCCGAATAAAATTTGGCCAAATGGCGGAATAATTTTAGGTCAAATGGCAGAATTGGCTCTTTAATGGAACAAATCAGTAATAATTTTATTTTTAATTATAGATATTTTTGTTCTAAATTTCAAAATAAAATATAAATTATTTGCTATTTTATTTCTGTATTCGGATATTTTTTGTATCTTTGCACCCAAATAGTTTTCTTAAAGTGTACTGATATGATACAAGAACTGAAAATCAAGAATTTCCTTTCTTTTAAGGAAGAGGCCACGCTGAACTTTGAGGCTACTAAAGATACGACCTTCGAAGATTATCAGGTCGTTGAAGTTGCCCCAGGAACCCGTTTGCTCCGTTTCGCACTTATTTATGGTGCCAACGCCAGCGGAAAGTCGAATCTCCTATATGTTATCGATTATCTTCATCGCTTTCTGTTTGCTGTTAAAGATGATATCGACAAGCTAACGGAATCTGTACCTTTCTTACTCGATACTGAGACTCCTCAGCAACCCTCGGAAATTGATTTGAAATTCTTTGTGGGCGAACGCAAGTATTGGTATGTACTTCGTCTCACCCAGAGAAGAGTTTTGTCGGAGAAGCTTTATTATTATAAAAGTGTTCAGCCGACAATGCTCTTTTCGAGAGAGTTTGAAGATGGTCAATCTGTCATCAGTTTCAACCCTGCAGCAATAAAGGTAAGCCCAAATGTATTGGAGCAAATTACTATCAGGTGTCTGCCCAACATGAGTTTCTTTGCTGCTAGGAATCAGGTGAACTGTACGTTGTCTTTTATTGATGATGCCCGTGATTGGATGAAGAATTCGTTAATGCCTGTCATTATTCCTCAGTCACAAATGTTCTTCGATGCGGGTAAGATGCTGGCTAGTGACGAGGGCTTTAAGAAATATATGCTTGATTTTGTTCATAAGGCCGACTTCAATATTACAGGATTACTTGCAGAAGTAGAGAAACAGCCTCTTTCACAAACTTTAAAAGATAAAATTAAGCAAAGAACCAATGCATCTCCTGATTTGGTAGAGTCTGTCACGTCACAACTTGTTATGGAAGCTGTAAAGACGGATTTTGAGCATACTGTTAAAAATAGCCGAGGCGTTGAGAAATATATTCTACCTAATGGTCTTCAGAGTGAAGGTACTCGGCGTACCCTTGGTATAGAAGCTGCTGTATATGATGCTATGGAGAATGAGAAATTTCTCTCAGTCGATGAAATAGAATCTTCACTGCATCCAGACCTCGTTGAGTTTATTATCCAGCAGTTCTTGCAGACACACAACCGCAGTCAGTTGTTGGTAACCTCGCACTATGATCCCTTGCTTAATACCGTCAATGACCTGATGCGAAAGGATAGCGTATGGTTCACAGAGAAAGGGGATGATGGAGGTTCACGCTTGTATTCGCTTGTTGAGTTCAAAGGGCTGAATAAAATCAGTTCATTCCAGAAGGCTTATCGTAACGGTGTGTTTGGCGCGCTGCCAAACATCATCGGCTAATCCACGCTAATTATGGCAAGAAAAGAATCAACGACCCAATTTAAAGAGTCAATACCCACCATTATAGGTGCTGGTATCACGGAGAAGTGGTACTTCACCCACCTGCAAGCCAAGTATTGTGTGAGGATGAAGATCCGACCGCGTTTCTTTGGTAAGGAAACTGTGTTTACACTGGAGAAGAAACTCACGGAGGTTTTGAAGAATGGTGGCCGTGCTATCATTGTTTTTGATGCAGATGTTTCGACTTGGAATAAGGCGGAGAAAGAGCGTCTGGAAATCATGAAGTCAAAATATGCCAAGAACAACCGAGTATTGTTATGTGACAGTATGCCATCTATTGAGTACTGGTTCTTGCTCCATTATGTCAATACCAACCGTCATTTCGGTACATCCAAAGCTGTCATCATGGAACTGGTCAAGCACATCAAAGAATTCGACAAGACTGAGACTTTCCTGAAGAATCAGAAATGGGTAGATGATATGTCTGCTGATGGTAGATTAGAATCTGCTGCCCAACGAGCGGTTGCTTTTGGAACAAGCGGGGAGTCTTATACCAATGTATGGAAGGCTATGCAAGAACTGCATATCGTTGAGTTGGAAGCATCACAAGAAAACCCTGGGAATAGAATAGATAAGCTTGTGGAACAGGACATGCTCTTCTTCATTTTGGGAACGGTTGTCAGTGCTGATAGTCTCGTTGATGCTGAATCGTGCGAGAATGCCTTGAAGATTGTTAGGGAGTTGAAAGAAGATTTGCCTCTCTCGAAACTAAGAGATGACAAGAAACTCAAAGCGAGACTCGACGAAGCAGAGCAAATCATCATGCACGATATGGAAGCTTTCGCTAATGCCAAGAAACAATAAGGTTTGAATTATTTCTTATATAATTGTCGTAAAATAGTTTTGTTATCGGTTTAAGTAATTCATGTCTATGGCAAGAACGAGGAGGCAGAGCTATTGGATGAGCAGGCATACGAAACGCTCGACCCTCTGGACGACAGGTCGTGCTATCCTGAGAGCAAACGGGCTGCAGAGACGTTACTGAAGAGCTACCTATCACCGGGCCAGGCCCCAGCCTATCACCGGGCCAGGCCCCACTGATAGGTTTTTGGGGGCAAAACAAGAAAACGGGCGTTTTGTTTGGCAATTACGAATGAAAGGGGATGGGTTATCACCGTAACTCCACTTTACACGTACATACAGGTTTATCTGCGTGTAATTCTGACTGTAGCCCTGAGAGTAATCTGATAGCTTTCGCATCCAGATGTAAAAATCAATAATAAGGATGTCGGTTTTTTCGTTATCCTAATATCCATCCCTTCGATGGCAAAATTACTACCTATTTTTCTAAATATAAACTTTTTAGTGGGAAAATTATGTTAAAAGCTGTAAATATTCAACTTTTTCATTAAAATTAGGCTATCTTTGCATCGCAAATGAAACAAGTACACTGATAAACTTAATGGCTACCAAACAACAAGTAGAAGTTTTTCTGAAGCGGCTAAAAGAGAAGATCATGGTGTTTGACATCATATACCGTGACGACAGAGGCAAGAACCTTCAGGCACTAGCCACCTTGGAAATTGCTCCGACTTACCGCAAGCAGGTTGTCCTGAACATTGAACCAGAAGATTATTCAGAAGGACCAATTGTGGTATCTCTTTCCATTTAGCAGAACATCCAATGATTTATCCATTAAAAAACAGATGATTATGATTAAGCAGGTGATGAAGAGCCCATTTAGCGGAGGAAATGCTATGCTCCATTGTGAACCGTCAACCTTGACGTTCCGTAAGGAGAATTTCAGTTATATACATCAGTTTTATGAATGTGAAGATACTCATGAACGATTCACTACAACGGAACTGGATGAGGCAAACATTGCACAGGTCTATAACCAGTATCGAGCAAAATACGGTATCCCTTTCCCTGAAGAAATAAAGCGCATTCGCCAACATTACGCACTCCCAGCTACGAAAATGTCTGAGATTCTTGGCTTCGGGGAGAACCAGTATCGTCTGTATGAGAATGGTGATATGCCAAGTGAAGCAAACGGAAAGGTTCTGATGTCTATCATGAACCCAGACATCTTCCTTGCTTTTGTGATTAATTCACGTGAACAGTTCTCTGAAGACGATTTTTCTAAATTAATGGAGAAAACTAGGTCGTGGAAGAGTGAGAAGTATTCTCAGTTTGAGGTAGAACATGTGTTTAACATCTGCCGTAGAACCATTTTTAATGGTTTTGCAACACAATCCATAGAAAAACTGAAGAATATCTTACTATATTATATAGAGAAAAGTGATGGCGTTTTCTTTACCAAGATGAACAAGCTTCTTTTTTATACGGACTTTTTGGCATATCGCTTGACAGGTAAAGGAATGACTGGCTTGTGCTATAAAGCCATTACTCACGGCCCAGTTCCCTTGCATTGGGACCGTGTATATAGTTTCTATAACGAGATTAACCAGGAGATTGTTCAATACCCTGATGGAAGAGCTGGTACTAAGCTTGTTTCAAATTTATCTCCAGACATGACTTGTTTCAGCGAGGATGAAAAGGGAATGTTGGAATATGTTTATCAGAGATTCAAGAAGGAAACGCCCACGCAAATCTCAGAAACGAGCCATCATGAGGATGCCTGGAAGAAATACCTGAACAGCGACATGCTTATAAGTTTTGAAATGGCTTTTTCGCTGAAAGCAGTCTAAAATTAACCTATCACTGGTGCCAGGCCCCACTGATATACCATCGAGCTACGCTCATTTCAAGACGTGGTTGAGTAATAATGATAAGGAATTATTTGATTTTCTCGAAAGATATATAGATGTGGCAGGTGATTGGTGGAATGTCTTAAAAAAGAATAATAATACATGAGGAATGCAATAAAATACGGGGAGAATAGTTAATTTTGCAGCCAAACTCCCGAACGGAATGGCGCCAAACTCCCGAACGGAATGGCGCCAAACTCCCGAATGTGGGGGTGTAGATTATTGTATGGAAGGAAATTACAAACATAGAGTGGTTGATGCTTTGCTTGAGCGTAAGTTGCTAGGCAAAGGGGCTGTGCTAGTGGAGGGCGCCAAGTGGTGCGGAAAGACAACCACATCGTCTCGTTTAGCCAAAAGCATATTGAAACTTGGCGAGACGAGTGTGCTACGGTCTAGCAGGCAATTGGCTGAGATGAATCCTGCATTGTTGCTTCGAGGAGAAACTCCCCGACTGATAGATGAATGGCAGACTATTCCCATACTATGGGACAGTGTCCGTTCTGAGGTTGACGACAGGAGTTTGATGGGGCAGTTTATTCTGACAGGGTCTGCCGTACCTGTGGATTCGGACGAAATAGAACACACAGGAACCGGGCGCATTGGACGACTGATGATGAGGCCTATGAGCTTATGGGAATCAGGAGAATCGAATGGCGCTATTAGTTTGGGCAGTTTGTTTGATGAGCCAAAAGAGATTTTTGCGGAGAACAAACTGGATATTGAGCAATTGGCCTATCTCACTTGTCGTGGCGGATGGCCGCAGGCATCGATGTTGGATGGCGCCGTGGCGTTGGACCAGGCAAGGGACTATTATGATTCGGTGGTCCATTATGATATTCAAAGGACTGACGGCGTGGATCGTGACCCTGAGAGGGTGAAATTGCTGATGCGTTCGTATGCCAGACACCAAGGTGCTGCTGTGAACTACAGCGTGATTTGCGCTGATATGAAGACTAACGACAACTCTTCGTTGAATGATGATACTGTGGCATCGTATGTGAAAGCCTTGAAGAAGATCTTTGTGGTGGAGGATATGAGAGCTTGGAATCCGAATCTTCGTAGCAAAACGGCAGTAAGGACTAGCGATACGCGTTATTTTACAGACCCTTCGATAGGCGTGGCTGCGCTGGGTATTGGACCGAAAGATTTTCTGAATGACTTGAATACGTTCGGGCTATTCTTTGAGACTATGGCTGTGAGAGATTTGCGTGTGTTCGCAGACCCGCTGGATGGAGAGCTGTATCACTATAGGGATAAGAATGGACTGGAGTGTGATGCTGTGCTGCATAGGCGTAACGGGACGTACGGATTGATAGAAATAAAGTTAGGTGGAGAGGGGTTGATTGAGGAAGGTGCAGCAAACCTGAAATCTCTGGCAGAAAAGATAGATACCACGAGGATGAAGGCTCCATCGTTTATGATGGTGCTGACGGGAACAGGTGCTTATGCTTACAGACGTAAGGACGGTGTGTATGTGGTACCGATTGGGTGTTTGAAGGATTAAAATTACCTATCACTCGGGCCAGGCCCCAGCGATAGGTTATATAGGCCGATGCAAAATGAAATGCATCGGCCTTTGTGGTAGACATATTATCTCACATATCCAAATATTCAACCCATTAGTTACTATGTTTGCAAACGCTAACGATGGATAAGACACCACTCTCGGGGGCTGCGAGCCCCCTGCCGTGAGGCATCCCCTCGGTGTTTTTCATAGTTTTCTGAGCAAAAAGTTGGTACGATA
>Ga0265300_10002186_pt1 | contig 17267 bp, 15 predicted proteins | sample AusTroGonzalo_MG_FD_193482 | JGI IMG/M metagenome (GOLD analysis project Ga0265300, IMG submission 193482) | Bovine rumen microbial communities from tropical cattle in Woodstock, Queensland, Australia - Gonzalo_03 | ecosystem: Host-associated > Mammals > Digestive system > Stomach > Rumen ...
ATTACCTGTGGCGTGATTCTTAAAAATGGCAAACATATGGCTATCATGTAAGGGGCGCACAAGGTCTTCTAACAGACTCTGATATTCCTCATCCGTAATCTCCTCGCCTTTCTCGAGCCGCTGATCGAGGGCCTCAAAGCGCGGCAGGAACGCATCGTAGGCGGCATCCCAGTCGAGGCCGAACTCACGCTCATAGTCCCAGAGCGCATAGTTCTGGTTCATGGCATGCCAGAACAGCTTAAACTCGCCCGCATAGCTCTCATTGGCTTCCTGGAATCTTAATTCATCGTTCTGACCATAACTATATAGGGCATCGCTCTCCTGGCGACACGAGGTGACTGTGAGCAGCAGGAGCAGCGCTCCAAGGATGAATAGCTTGTGTTTCATATCACTCGAATTTAATCACCTGTTTCGATATACTGCAGGGCGCGCTCCAGCTGGGTGTCGCGGCCAGTGGCGGTGAAGAGATCCTTATCGAAGTCAACCTCTATGTCGGGCTCAACGCCCACGCCCTCATAACTTTTTTTGTCCATTGAGAAACTGGCACAGATGGGCAGATAAACATATACAGGGGTTTTATCCTTTTCTCCGATACATCCTGCATAAGTATAAGAATAAGATTCAGGTTCATCGATGAGTCCCCCAAGAGCACCAAAAGAGCGTTTTCCAACGACACGGCCATTACTGAGTGTTTTTGCACTCATTGCAGTCACTTCAGACATACTTTCCGACAAGCAGTTGGTGAGCACGACGATGGGCTCAGTGATGGTTTCATGGGGGTCGGACAGCGATGGGCGCACGTCGGGCAGCAAGGGCCCGTAGTCGTAACGCCCCACCCCGTTCTTCTCACGGTGATAGCCTATTTGCAATGAACTGTCTTGAGGAATCAGCGCACCTATCACGTAACGAAAATCAGGGACAAGACCTCCTGTATTGCCGCGCAAATCGATGATGACACCCTTCAACGTGCCGTTCTTCTTCATCTCCTGAATCATGCTGAACCAGTTATTCCAGGTATCCACAACAGTCTGGTTCAGCGCCAGAACGCTCTGCGGCGCTGAGGGGAAGAAATCTTCATCCTTATTTAAGTAAAAATAGAGATGAAATTCGCTGAATTCCAGATAGGCCACACCATCGTCGATCACACATGACGAGAGTGCCATACCTTTTTCTGCATAGTCAGGATACATCTCAATGGCGGAAGCGGTTATGGTCGAAGCAGACTGGTAGCGGCTTAAGCGACCCTCATTCCGATAGTAAGAAAGATCGGGATTGAAGCCTGCAGCCACACTGAAGTCTTCACGATCGTAGATACGCAAAGCACAAGGATCGGCAGTGATATCATTACCTGTGGCGTGATTCTTGAAAATAGCAATCATGTGGCTATCATGTAAGGGGCGCACAAGGTCTTCTAACAGACTCTGATATTCCTCATCCGTAATCTCCTCGCCGTTTTCGAGCCGCTGATCGAGGGCCTCAAAGCGCGGCAGGAACGCATCATAGACGGCATCCCAGTCGAGGCCGAACTCACGCTCATAGTCCCAGAGCCCATAGTTCTGGTTCATGGCATGCCAGAACAGCTTAAATTCGCCCGCATAGCTCTCATTGGCTTCCTGGAATCTTAATACATCGTTTTGACCATAGCTATACAGGGCATCGCTCTCCTGGCGACACGAGGTGACTGTGAGCAGCAGGAGCAGCGCTCCAAGGAGAAATAGCTTGTGTTTCATACCGTCTGTCTTTTAAAGTGGTCGTTAGAAGAAGTAGCACACCCCTGCCTGTAAGGCCAGCGTAGAGTTGTATTTGGGGTCTTTCACACGCATATAATCCTTCTGGGTGCTGACCACGCTGTGGTAATAGCGCATCTCTACCTGGGCTGCCCAGTGACTGGCAAAGCGGTACTCCATACCGAGGCCGCCTAAGAAGCCGAAATCCCAACGCTGGTCGCGCTCGCTGTCAAACGGGATATCCTCATCTATATCATAGGATTCGATAATAAGGTGATTAATCGCAACGCCCTTGATCCGGCTATTGAGCCAATAGCCACCATAGGCTCCGACATGGCAGAAACCGCGCAGCTTCGTGCCGCCAAAGCTGAACGAGGCCATCACGGGCAACTGCAGGTAGCTGTTGGTGATACGACAGTCAGTTTCTTCCAATGTACGCATCTGCTGGTGGTTTTTCTGCACATAGTCGAGTTCGGCACGCACGCCCAACCAGTCGAGAATATCGTACTGGCCCATCAGGCCGAAGCCGACACCCCAGCGGTCTTTATATTGATAATCATCGAAGTAATGCTTGTCGATGACGTAATGGTTATACATGCCACCAACGTTGACGCCGATACGCCACTGGGCTGAAGCCTGCAGCGTGGCAAAGGCAGTTAAGGCCAGAATTAGAATCTTTTTCATAATGGTTGGATAAATTGGTTGTCTTTCTAAACGATCTTGAAGCGCACGCGGAAGGAGCGCTCGTGTTCATCCCAGTTGGTGCCGAGCATCTCGAAACGGCCGATCTGCGCGGTGCTGCGTACATGCTTGCCGATACAGGGACAGACGTCGTAGTCGCCGATACGCACCAGGCGGATGGTGTCGGAGGCATCGTCGGGCAGGCGGGTCTGATCGATCTCCTCAGGCAGCTCGTCGCGGGTGACAAACTCGAACGTCACGGGCAGATCTGCTTCGATGAGCTCGTTCATGCGACGCTCTATCTCTTTTTCTTCCTGGCGACTGGGCTTCTGATCGAGATGGAAGCTCATCTTGCTTTTCTTCCGCTCGATATGGGCATTGTAAGAGCGCTCACAGCCGAAGATCCGCTGCATGGTCTGATTCAGCAGATGCTCTGCGGTGTGAGCTGGGGGAAATTCTTCCTTGTTATGGTCATTGAGTATATAATCGGCCATTTTCTTAAATTTTTGGCGCAAAAATACAAATTTAATCTAAAAAAAACAAATGTTTTGCAACTTTTTGGTGGGTTAGTACGTCAAACAGACAAAGAATAAACAATTAAAATGTGGAAGTATATGAAAAAGGTATTGTTTTTGATGGTCAGTGTACTGGTGCTGACTTCGTGTAATATCGGCGTCGGCAGCTGGGGAAGTGGCGAGCATATCGAACCGAGTGATGAGACCGTGAGCGAGACGTATAAGCTGGCACCGTTTGAAGAGGTGCACATGAACTGCTTAGGCATCGTGGAACTGATTCAGAGCGAGGAGAAGGACGGCACCGTGGAGCTATCGGCACCCGAGAATTATGCAGAGCTGTTAAAGTTTGAGAGCAAGGGCGGCAATCTCGATATCGATTTCACGAAGAAAAGCATCAATATTGATGCCCATAAGATCAAGATCAAGGTGTATACCAACGACCTGGTTAAGATTCAGAATAGCGGCGCTGCCGGCATCACCATGGAGAAACTGGATACCGACAAGCTGAAGGTGATCAACAGCGGCGTGGGTGAGATCAGGGTGGCTGGCATCACCGACGATGCCGAGCTGGTCTGCAGTGGCGTGGGAAGCATCGAGGCCAAAGACCTGAAGGCGCTGAATGTGAAGGCCAGAGTATCAGGTGTGGGCAGCATCAGCTGCTATGCATCGAACTCGTTGGAAGGCAGTGTGTCGGGAGTAGGATCGCTGAAGTATGCGGGCCATCCGAAACATCTTGAGAAGCGCCGCACGGGCGTAGGAAGCATCAGTGAGATGTAAATAAAGAAGCCCCTCCGGCTGGAGGGGCTTTTCTTATGCCTTGAAACTCAGGACGACGGCACCGTTGCCGGGTACTTCGACAGAGACCGCGGCATCGCGTTTCAGGGTGATGTGCACCTTGCTATCATCCATCAGATTGACGGCAATGGCGTTCTTCTCCTTGAGCTTCAGATAGTCGAACGCATGGGCGGGAATGTTGACGTTGACCATCGTCGTATTGTCAGCAAAATTGGTTATCACCAGAAGCACTTCATTGCCTGCCTTACGGAGGAAGGCATACTGGCGCTGCAGGTGGCCGTTGGCATACATCAGATCGAAGCAGTTGCCTGCGGTCACAGTTTTCTGGTTGACGGCGATACTGATCACCTTATCATAGACAGCCTTGAGGGCCTGCTCTTCAGCAGTGAGCTTGTGTTTGGCAGCACGCACGAGGGTATCCACACTCCAGTAGTCGAAGATGGTGGTACGTCCGTCGTTGCCACTGAAGCCTTCCTTGTCCATACCGCGCTCGCCATATTCCTGACCTGCATAGATCATGAGCGGGTTCTGCTGCAGCAGGGCTGAGACCACCAGACCCGGCACACCCTTGCGACCATTGCCTGCGAAGAAGCTGCTGGCCACGCGCTGCTCGTCGTGGTTCTCGAGGAAGTAGAGCATGTGGTCGCGGATATCGTCGGTCTGCTGCCAGGCGCCCGTGATGGCGTGGGCAGACTCGTGTCCGCAGATGACGGCACGAACGGTGTCGTACATGCCTACCTTGTCGTAGAGATAGTCGAAGCCTGCAGCGAGGTAGTTGCGGTATTCAGCAGGGTTATACACCTCGCCGATGAAGAGCATCTCGGGATAGCGGAATTTCACCTTGTCGGTGGCCCAATGCCAGAATTCGGCAGGCACCATCTCCGCCATATCACAACGGAAGCCATCTACACCCTTTGATGCCCAGAAGAGCAGAATGTCGGTCATCTTGTCCCAAGTGTTGGGGATGGGTTTGAAGTGGCCCACGCGACCTGCATAGTAGTCGAGACCGTAGTTGAGCTTCACCGTCTCATACCAGTCGTTCATACCTGGGGCGTTGTGGAAGCAGTCGTTACCTGTGGCCTTGGCGGGCTCTTCGAGATAGGGCTCCACTTCGCCGTGATAAAGGTCGAAATAGGGGGTGAAACGCTGACCCGGACAGTAATAAAAATTGTTCTGTGGATCGAAGCCGAGCTGAGGGTTGTCTTCCTCACCCAAATCCTTCACGCCCTCAGGCTTACAGATGGAGTGATACTGGCGCGCCACGTGGTTGGGCACGAAGTCGATGATAACCTTCAGACCTGCCTTGTGGCTGCGTGCCACCAGGGCCTCGAATTCCTGCATGCGCTGATTGACATCGGTGGCCAGATCGGGGTCGATGTCGTAGTAGTCGGTGATGGCGTAAGGTGAGCCTGCCCTACCCTTCACGACAGCCGGATGCTGACGGGGAATACCATAGGCGGAGTAGTCGGTCTGAGAGGCGTGACGGATCACACCTGTGTACCAGATATGGCTCACGCCCATCTCCCTGATGCGTTTCAGGGTGGTGGGCGTGAAGTCGTTCAGTTTGCCGCAGCCGTTCTCCTCAATCGTGCCGTACTCCTTGCGAGTGACCTTACGATTGCCATAAAGCCGCGTAAAGACCTGATAGACAATGAGTTTATTCGATGCCATGAGCGGAAACTGCTTTGTTGATTTTCACGATCATGCCTTGCAGGGCCTTACCAGGACCACACTCAGTGAAGTCGTCGGCACCATCGGCAATCATATTCTCGACACTCTGTGCCCAGCGTACAGAAGAGGTGAGCTGTGCGATCAGGTTGGCCTTGATCTCAGCGGGATCGGTATGAGGCTTGCCATCCACATTCTGATAGACGGGGCACTTCGGAGCCTTGATCTCCGTAGCCTCGATGGCTGCCTGAAGCTCATCCTTAGCGGGCTGCATCAGCGGAGAGTGGAAGGCACCACCCACCTTCAGCACGAGGGCGCGCTTGGCACCAGCCTCTGAGAGCTGCTTACAAGCCTCCTCGATAGCCTCGATATTACCAGAGATAACGAGCTGACCGGGGCAGTTGTAGTTGGCAGGAACGACCACACCCTTACCCTGCTTGCTGACTTCGGCACAGATCTCCTCGATCTTATCGAAGGGCAGTGCGATGATGGCAGCCATCGTAGAGGGCTGAGCCTCACAGGCCTTCTGCATAGCCATCGCACGGGCATAGACGAGTTTCAGACCATCCTCAAAGCTGAGGGCACCTGCGGCGGTGAGGGCTGAGAACTCACCCAAAGAGTGGCCAGCCACCATTTCGGGCTGGAAAGCCTCACCCATGCAGAGAGCAGAGATCACGCTATGCAGGAAGACGGCAGGCTGTGTCACCTTCGTCTGCTTCAGGTCGTCGTCGGTACCGGCAAACATGATGTCGGTGATGCGATAACCAAGAATGTCGTTAGCTTTCTCAAAGAGTTCCTTAGCCAATGGGTTGTTGTCGTACAGATCCTTACCCATTCCTACAAACTGTGCTCCCTGTCCGGGAAAAACAAATGCTTTCATTTTCTTCTTACCTTTATATTACAAATTAAACTTTTTCTTGCTTTCAGCGTGCAAAATTACGACATTTTTCTGAAAAATGCACCTCCAGAGGCAAATTTTTAGCGAAAGTGGTGCCAATATCGAAAAAAATGTGTAAGTTTGCACATAGAAAGAGAAGATACACTGGAAAATGAAGCTCATCGTAATGACCAAACCCACCTTCTTCGTGGAAGAAGACAAGATACTGGCCAACCTCTTTGAGGAGGGCTTGGAGAATCTTCACCTGTATAAGCCAGGCGCTTCTCCGATGTATTCGGAGCGGCTGCTGACACTCTTGGGCGACGATTACCGCAACAGGATCACCGTGCACGGACATTTCTATCTGAAAGAGGAGTTCCGCCTGAGGGGCATCCATATCGACGATGCCCATACAGAGCCGCCTGTAGGCTATAAAGGCAATGTGTCGCGCACCTGTCATGCCATCAGTGAGCTGAAGGAGGCGAAGAAGGAGTCGAACTACGTGTTCCTGCACTCCATCTACGACAGCCAGACGAACAAGGACGAGAAATCGTCGTTCACACGTGAGGAACTGGAGGCGGCCTCGAAGGAGGGACTGATCGACAAGAAGGTGTTTGCCCTGGGAGGCATGAACATCGACAACGTGAAGGAGATGAAGGAGCTGGGCTTCGGAGGCGTGGTGATCTGCGGCGATCTCTGGAACCGCTTCAACATCCACAACGAGATTGATTACAAGGCGCTGCTGACCCATTTCGAGCGTCTGCTGAAAATGATTGATTAATTTAAAGAGATTATAAGATGTCTGATAAAAACTCTTACATGGTATTCTCGGGTACTGCTACGAAGTACCTGGCAGAGAAGATCTGTCAAAGTCTGGGCTGCCCCTTAGGACAGTTACTAATTACGAAGTTTTCAGATGGCGAGTTTGCTGTCAGCTATGAGGAGAGCATCCGAGGAAGGGATATCTTCCTCGTGCAAAGCACCTTTCCCAACAGCGACAACCTGATGGAACTGTTGCTGATGATCGATGCCGCCAAAAGGGCATCTGCCCGTACGATCAATGCCGTTATCCCCTACTTCGGATGGGCACGACAGGACCGTAAGGACAAGCCCCGTGTGAGTATCGGCGCGAAGCTCATTGCCGACCTGCTGAGTGTGGCTGGTGTGAACCGTGTGATCACTATGGACCTGCACGCAGACCAGATTCAGGGCTTCTTCGACGTGCCTGTGGATCATCTCTACGCATCGAATGTGATCATCCCCTATCTGGAGAGTCTGAACCTCGAAGACCTCGTCATCGCATCGCCTGACGTCGGCGGATCGAAACGAGCCAACACCTACGCTAAGTATTTCGGATGCCCGCTCGTGCTCTGCAACAAAACGCGTGCAAGAGCCAACGTCGTGGCTTCGATGCAGATCATTGGTGAGGTGGAAGGTAAGAACGTGGTGATCGTCGACGATATGGTGGATACGGCTGGTACCATCACCAAGGCTGCCGACCTGATGAAGGAGCACGGTGCCAAGACCGTGAGAGCTTGTGCATCGCACTGCGTGATGAGCGGACCTGCCAGCGATCGTGTGCAGGAATCGGCCCTTGAGGAGATCATCTTCACCGACTCGATTCCCTATACCCAGCGCTGCGCCAAGGTGAAGCAGCTGAGTGTAGCAGACATGTTTGCAGAGTCAATCCGTCGCGTGATTGACAACAAGAGCATCAGCGATCTCTATATCATCTAATATGAGTATCAGATCCCTTTACGGACTGGCAGCAGCGGGCATCGTGCTCTGCTCCTGCCAGTCTAATACGTTTCAGATTGACGGCTTTGCCCGTTCATTTGCTGAGGGCGACACGATTTGTCTGATGAAGGAAGGCGGAGCACCTATTGCCATCTCAACAGTCAGCAACGGCAAGTTCTCTTTCTATGGTGAGATACAGGAAACAGGGTTTTACAGCGTGATGGCAAAGAAGGCACCAGCCTGTCAGGTGAGCTTCTTTACGGAACCTGGTACCACCACCATCGAGCTGAACAGCCAACCTGGCACCTCTCGTGTGTCAGGTACGAGGCTCAACAACGAGTGGCAACAGCTCACGGATTCCGTAGAGTTGATGGGCTATGAGGTAGCCAGGCTGCTGCGTCATCCCGCTGCCGACACCACAGCCCAGAAGGCACTAGCCAACCGTGTGGACAGTCTGCACCGCAGAATGTCGGCTTGTATTCTAAATACGGCCCAACGCAACAAGGACAATCCCTTAGGGAAATACATCAACGAGAATTATAAAGCGCCCGAGTTTAAATAACCCGGGCGCTTCGTTTATACTTGCTGTCTCACATTAGTTGTTGCATTCAGGCAGCTCCAGCCACTTCACGTAGCAGAAGTCCATGCGGTGAGGCAGGTTCTTATTCTTAGGATACATACGGATGGCACTCTTATACTGACCGAACTGACGCGGAGCCAGCTTAGCCTCGAAGGTGTAGTTGTTACCATCGTGACCTGTCATAGTCAGAGGCTCTACAGAGAATACTTTCTCATTACCATCCTTGTCAATGAGTACGTTCACCTTCTCCAGAGCAATGGCATCATCGAGACCCTGCTCGTTGATGACATACTTCAGGGTGTACTTCTGACCAGCCTCAGCACCTGCTGCGGGGAAGGTCCACTCGCATGATACCACGTTGATGGCATCCCAACGCTCCGCAACGGCTTCCTTCCACTGGGCAATCTCCTTAGCCAGACGATTGTCGTTCTTGGAGAGCTCCTTGAAGCGCTTGGCCTCTTTCTCGTAGAACTTAGAATAGTAGTCGTCGAGCTGACGCTTCATCGTGTAGTGAGGTGCAATCTGGGCAATAGAGTTCTTCACCACCTTGATCCAGCCCTTAGAGATACCGGTCTTCTTGTCCTTATTATAATAGAGAGGTACAATCTCATTCTCCAGCAGGCTGTAGATGGTAGCAGCATCGAGCTGATCCTGATAGCCCTGGTTCTGGTAGGTGCGCTTCTCGGTAAGAGCCCATCCGGCACCCTCACGATAGCCCTCCAGCCACCAACCGTCCTTCACAGACAGGTTGACAACACCGTTCATCTCGGCCTTCTCACCAGAGGTACCTGATGCCTCGAGCGGACGGGTCGGCGTATTCATCCAGATATCAACACCTGATACCAGACGACGAGCCAGCAGGAAGTCGTAGTCCTCAAGGAAGATGATCCTACCCTGGAACTGAGGCATCTGAGAGATCTCGAATATCTTCTTGATCAGACCCTGACCAGCACCATCAGCGGGGTGAGCCTTACCAGCGAAGAGGAACATCACAGGACGCTCGGGATTGTTGACAATCTGATCAAGACGATCCAGGTCGGTGAACAGCAGGTGAGCACGCTTATAGGTAGCGAAGCGACGGCAGAAACCAATCACCAGTGAGTTGGGGTTGATACGCTCCAACAACTTCACAACACGTGCAGGATCACCCTGGTTCTTCAACCATGTCTCCTGAAACTGTACCCTGATATAGTCGAACAGCTTCTCCTTCAGAGCCTTACGGGTAGCCCAAACCTCCTCATCGGGACAGTTGTAGATACCGTGCCAGATCTCCTCGTTAGACTGATCGCTCATGAACTTCTCATCGAAGTACTTGGCATAGAGTGCGCGCCACTCAGCAGCAGCCCATGTGGGGAAGTGAACACCATTGGTGACGTAGCCCACGTGGTTCTCCTCAGGATAGTAGCCGTTCCAGATCGGAGCGAACATCTTCTGAGATACCCAGCCGTGAAGCATAGACACACCATTGACCTCCTGACAGGTGTTGCAAGCGAAGGTTGACATACAGAACTTCTCGCCCTTGTCATTAGGATTGGTACGACCCATACCGATGAACTCGTCCCAGGTGATACCCAGCTTAGCAGGATAGCCACCCATGTACTTGCCGAAGAGACCCTCGTCGAAGTAGTCGTGACCTGCAGGAACAGGGGTATGTACGGTATAGAGGCCGCTGGCACGAACCAGCTCCATAGCCTGATTGAATGACAAGCCGTCTTCCTCGATATAATCGCACAGACGCTGCAGGTTGCAGAGTGCTGCGTGACCCTCGTTACAGTGATAGATATCCTTCTTAATGCCGAGCTTCTTCAGCAGCAGCATACCACCGATACCCAGCAGGATCTCCTGCTTCAGACGGTTCTCCCAGTCGCCGCCATAGAGGGCGTGCGTGATGGGCTTATCAAACTCAGAGTTCATCTCGTTGTCGGTATCGAGCAGATAGAGCTTCACACGACCCACGTTCACACGCCATACATAAGCGTGAACCTGATAGTTGGTGTAAGGCACATCGATCACCAGCGGGTTACCATCCTTATCAAGCTGACGCTCGATGGGCAGAGAACCGAAGTTCTGGGTCTCGTAATTGGCGATCTGCTGTCCGTCCATAGAAAGACTCTGTGTGAAGTAACCGAAACGATACAGGAAACCAACGGCACACATATCGACGTTAGAGTCGGAAGCCTCTTTCACATAGTCACCAGCGAGCATACCCAGACCACCAGAATAGATCTTCAGAGCAGAGTGGATACCATACTCCATACAGAAGTAAGCCACAGAGGGGCGCTTGCTATCGGGCTTCACGTCCATATACTTACGGAACATGTCGTAAACGCTCTTGATACGCTTCATCAGCGCCTTATCCTTCAGGATCTCCTCCTTACGCTCAAAGCTCAGACGCTCAAGCAGCATCACGGGGTTGTGCTTCACATCATGGTAAAGCTCAGGGTCAAGGTCACGGAACAGGTCACGAGCCTCGAAGTTCCACACCCACCACATGTTGTGGGCAATCTCATCCAAACACTTCAGTTCCTCAGGAAGGGTAGCCTTGACGGTCAGAATCTTCCACGAGGGAGCATTTGTGTAATCAGCTTTAATTTTCATATTCTCTCAATTTATGAATTTGTTTCTAATTGTTTATTTCATTGCCTGCTTACGTACCTCGGCTTTCGTCAAGGCGATATCGTAAGCCTCATAATAGAATTTGATGAACTCACTCCAGAGGGCTTTCTTCGACAGCTCGCCTGCATGCTTGCGGCAGGTGTCGATCTGCTTCTTGTCCATAGCGGAATAAGCAGCCACAGTGTCCTTGATGTTATCGGCCACCTCAGAGTAGTTATAGTCAGTGCGGTGGATCACCTTCACACCATCCTCTATTTCGCCATACTTGCCAAACACGGTGTTGGCCCAGAGTCCGAAACCTGCGAGGTCGGTAGTGATACAAGGCACCTTGAATGCCACAGCCTCCAACGGGGTATAGCCCCAAGGCTCATAGTACGACGGATAGATGCACAGGTCGTTACCCAGCACAATATCGTAATAAGTGAGATTCACTATACCATCCTTACCATCGAGATAACAAGGCAGGAAGATCACCTTTACCTTCTCATCCTGACGGTTGTGCATATCGTAGTATTTCATCATGCCCAGCACGTTGTCGTGGCTCATATTGTGGAGCCAGTGTGTCACCTGAGGCACATCCAACGGTGTGTCGTATTTCTGTCCGCTCTTCAGGCGCTCCTGCAGATCCTTACGGGGCTCTCCCACCCAACCGGGCACCTCGATGAAGGCTACCACCTTCTTCTTCAGGTCACGATCGCGCAGCAGACGGTTCATGGCTTCCACGAATACATCGATACCCTTATTTCGGAACTCATAACGGCCTGATGTGGAAATCAGCAGTGTATCGTCATCGAGATTCTCGCCTAACAGGGCATTGGCCACATCCAGCATCTTCTTACGGGCAGCCTTACGCTTACGAGTGAAAGTCTGGGCATTGGGTACGAAACTGTCGTCGAAACCGTTGGGCAATACTACATCCACAGGTTTGTCAAGCAGCTCAACACACTCCTTGGCAGTGATGTCGCTCACAGTTGTGAAGCAATCCACGAAGTGAGCAGTCTGCTTCTCGATAGAGTGCTTGGACTGCATATTCAGTTCTCCAGCCATCTGATCACCATTATAGGCAAACAGATAGTCGTAGAGAGGTTTCATGTTACCAGCAATGGAGCGACCGATACTCGTGGCATGGGTCGTAAAGATGGTACCGATCTGGGGCAGCTTGTTGTTGATATAGAGTGCACCCAGTCCGCACATCCACTCATTAGCATGATAGATGACCTTCTTCGACAGGTCGAGATAATGGTTGTAGAAGCTCTCCACCACAAGGGCTGCGGCATACGAGAACATTGAGGCCTCGTCGTAGTCGCCATAGGCATGCAACGAGTCCACCTGATAGTGCTCCCACAGCCAGCCATATATCTCGTCCTTCTTTTCGAAGTACGGATTGAAATCCACTAAGATCGCGATTGGTTCGCCAGGTATGGTCCAACGTCCTACCCTTATTTTGAGCCCTTGCTGAGAGGCCTCCCCTTGCCAATCGGCAAAGAGGATTTTATCCTCCTTGAAATAAGGACTCTCTTGTTCTTTCCAAAAATCAGGACCGATGAAAACAATCTTATCCTGAAGTGCCTCTTGTAGGGTCTTGGCACGCGTCGAAAGGACTGTATAGATTCCCCCTACCTTATTGCAGACTTCCCAACTTGACTCGAAGATGTAGTCTGGTAATAACTGCTCTTTTGCCATATTCTAATTATAATTGGCCGCAAAGTTACTTAATTAATTTTAAAAACCACCACTTTTTCCCTAATATTTTTAATCTAAATTATGAAAAGATGATTTAGATTAGTAACTTTGTCAGCAAATAAGAAATGAACTGAATATGAAGAAGTTATTTTTGTTATCGGCAGCCTGTCTGTTCGCACTTCTGACGGCATCTGCACAGAAAACAGCGAAGCCTTTCCGCGCGTACCTATATAATAATGATTATGAGGTCTTTATGCGTCTTGATCTCTATGAGGAGCGTATCACCGTACCAGGTCAGGATCTCTATGGAGAGTTGCCAGGCTATTTAGGAAAGAAGAACAACACCTTCTGCTGGTTGATCACTTCTGCCAAGATTGACGGCAATAAAGCAGAGTTGCAGATGATCAACGATTATGGCAGTGAGGATCTGACTGCTACGCTGACAGCAGAAAGCGATTCCCTCTACGTGCTGAAGCAGGTAGGGGGAAGTTCGCTAAAGGTTCCCAAGGATGGGAAATGGCAGAAGTTGCCTTCAAAACTGGTGCTCAAGCGCCGCTAATCATAGACACTACTTCACCATCACTTTACGACCCTGATGGATATAGATGCCCTTGGTGGTAGGTTTGCCACTCAGACGGGTTCCAGAAAGAGAGTACCAGGCATTATCGGTATTCTCTACTGTTTCTGTTACCACCTGGCGGATCGCTGTCGGGCTACTGAATTTGAAACTGCACTTATTGCCGGAAACCGTCATCTGCAAGGTAGTCTCTTCTACATTCTGCATCGGGATCCAATCTTCTGTGTAGGGCTCAGCACAGAGAAGCTTAACGGTGTATGTACCATCACCCAAGCCGCCGCCAATAGGGAAGCTATCGTCTTTTTGGGAAGGATCAGGTGAATAGAGGACATAATTATAAATGGGTAAAGACATACCATTTTCTTCCGACATGTATGTTATGCTAACAAGTTCATTATTCGCATCATATACGCCTAATGCAGTTTTTGAAGTCAGCTCTGGCAAATGATAATTACCAAAGGAAATTTCGTATTCTGCAACGTTAAACGGCTCCGATTTCTTATTACGGAGGTATTCCTTACCTTCCACACCAAGCTCCAACATGTCAGCATAAAACACAAGATTAGGTACGGTGGTATATCCCTTACCGTCATGCCCCAAGCCACAGATCAACATCTGATAGTCTGTGAATCCCTCAGGATTACCTTCATCGTCAAAAATCCAGCCTGGCTGCATCACATCGAGCAGCATATAACCATTGTCTTCACCATCCCAACCCCAGTTCACATAGAAATAATCCTTACCATCTTTCGCCATATAGCCATCGAGCACATACGCATGGCCTTCCTCTGAGGGAGTTATTCCACTAAACAATACAGGACCTGCCTTCGACATCTCATTATACACGGCATCTACCCAGCCCTGATCATCATATTCAAAGTCGTTCAGGAGATAGACGTCGTTATAGTCAAAGACATCCTTCAGACCAATCATCAGAGCTCCATCCCAGGAATCCGAGCCCTCATAACCGTAGTTCATATGGGCTGCACAACCAATATACTGTATAAGGCGGGAAACGGCTTCTTTCTCTTCGTCTGTACTATTCTTATTATACTTGTCTGACAAATGATCCCAATCGATGGGAGTACCAGCAGCAATATTCTCCGTCTTCCACTTCACATTTCTTACGGTATCCATTTCCCCAGTCCCCTTATCAAGCACAGGAACATCACATGTGCCTTCGTAGCTGTCAATAGCTTTCTTCAACTCAGCTGGATAACGATAGTAATTCAGCACCATACTTGCGGCAGTGGCTACGCAGCCTGTAGCGGTATGGACTATCGTATCTTGACTTTTCCATGAAAAAACTAACTCTGGCGTATGAAGATCATATGGATAGCTTTGTCCCCATTCCGTCTTCATCTTCGTAGAGATGTTTGCCTTTGTGACACCACCCCTTGTCGTTGCCTTGCGATGTGGCACAGCTGAAGCAGGAATCCGTTCAATCTTAGTGGCATAGCCCTGCAGCCAGTTCTTCATATTAACAGGCAAACGGTCAGCATCGATATGTCCCGTATTACTGAAGCCCAGGATGTCTGCCGTGCGGTCATCACCCGACACGATCACGTAACCACCACCATCATAGTTAAATATATAAATCGGAGCATCTGTCACTGACCACACAGTACTCTTTGTCTGCAACGGCAGATAGACTCTCGTCAACGAGACCTCTCCACGTGTCGCAGCTTGTCCCGTCATGAAAGCCGATGCTTTCTGACGAGCTTGCTTCTCTCCCACTTGTCCTGCCCAGGCACCAATAGCAACAGCAAGTACCATGACTGTCATAAACAGCTTTCTTTTCATATTCACTATTTTTATCCCTTCACTTTATTCCAATAAATCACGCCTCCGATGATTATCAGAATCACAACAGCACTAATATCCAACCATTCCATAATTCAAAATTTTTGATAATAGAAAGCACCTTACTTATTCTCTTCCTGCAACTGTTTGATATGAGCCTCCAGAATATGGAAACTGGGTTCCACCATGGAAACATGATCATGCCCATCAAGCTCATAGAGGAAAGTCTTCTTGTGACCAGCTAATTTCATCATACGCGCCAGATACTGATTCTCATCATATCGGCCCAGAAGTTCCTGCTCACGATCACCACAGATCAGCACAAACGTCGGACAATCAGAGCGAACCCAATAAATCGGTGCATACTCATCGATTACCACTTGAAGTGGACCAATACCACGCATCTTACGGACATTATAATGTGTCACAGCCTGACCGCTGAAAGGCGCATACATCCATACGTCATCCGCATCCACATCATAAGCCTTCAACCAGGCTTTGTTCAGACAGAGTAGCATCGCGAGATAGCCTCCAGCAGAATGGCCCGTCACCACAATCTTTTTCGGATCGCCACCATATTCGGCAACATGACGGAATGCCCATGCCACAGCCTCTGCTGCATCGTCGAGTGTTTTATCAATCGTCACCTTAGGCAACAGACGGTAATTGGCACCAATCACCACATAGCCCTTATTCTTCAGTTTCTCAGGAATTTCCTTCTGTCCTGCCTCAATACCGCCACCATGGAACCACACGATAACAGGACAGTCTTTAGCGCCCTCAGGATAATACACATCAAGCTTTAACCGCTCCTGAGCATAAGCATCATCCTTTGTCGTAAAACTAATATCCTTTACGGTTTTGTACTCCTCTGCATTTGCCACCAGACCCACCAGAAGCAACATCAAAATCAGCATCTCTTTCTTCATATCTTTTGTTTAGTTTTTTAAATATTATTTCTTATCAAATGTCACTTCTCCAGAATAAGAGATACCTTCCCGTTCACGGGCTTGTACATTGATTGATGAACTGCCATTATCAAAGACAGTCATATGGTAATCGTAAGTATCCTCCTCGTTCTTTACTTCTATATCGATCTGTCTCGATCCATTTTTCTTCTGCGACTCCTGATAATGTGTTATAGGAGCGTTAAAATTCAGGCCTTTACCTCCACCATACGGTACTTGATAAGCTTTTCCGAAATACGGCAGATTTGAAAACAGTGAGTCATTCCTCACTTCCACAGAATAACCATACGAGATACTTCTGCTACTACCGCTCATCGGAATCATCCTGTTTACACTGATCTTAAATGTTCTTTGATCAAGAGCAACCTTCACCTTTCTGGAAAATTCCGCCTTCTGTGCTGCCCTCTCCTCAGATGAAACACAACTACCAAACATTACCAATACCAGGAATAATGTAAGGATTGATAAAAGATTTTTTCTATTCATTGTTGGCAAAGATACAAAATAAATGCGAAATTCCAAACAAATATAGTAAAAACTTTAATACGCCATCTCATTTTGCGATACGATTTGTACGCTATACTTCACAAAAAAGAGCCCCGGGTCATTACTGACTCGAGGCTCACACTTACTTAAAAAGACGGCGGCTTCCTACTCTCCCGCATTGCATTGCAGTACCATCGGCGCAGGCGGGCTTAACTTCTCTGTTCGGAATGGGAAGAGGTGGGACCCCGCTGCAATAACCACCTGATATGGGGTTTGACAACTTGCACACAAGACATGTCCGTAACAAGACGCTTAGAAACTCATTACATCTGATCATATCAGCATGGCGAAAGTATTCGGGCAATTAGTAGTGCTCGGCTTTGACGTCACCGTCTTTACACCTGCACCCTATCAACGTCATCGTCTGTGACGACCCTCAATGGAGTCCTCATCTTGCGGCTGGCTTCGCACTTAGATGCTTTCAGCGCTTATCCAATCCAGACGCGGATACCCGGCGGTGCACCTGGCGGTACAACCGGTAAACCGGAGGTCTG
>Ga0265300_10002189_pt1 | contig 17248 bp, 9 predicted proteins | sample AusTroGonzalo_MG_FD_193482 | JGI IMG/M metagenome (GOLD analysis project Ga0265300, IMG submission 193482) | Bovine rumen microbial communities from tropical cattle in Woodstock, Queensland, Australia - Gonzalo_03 | ecosystem: Host-associated > Mammals > Digestive system > Stomach > Rumen ...
CGCTCCACACGGCGATGTCGATGTACGGGTGTCTGCTCGGCTACACGCTCATCTGCGAGGAGATGAAGGACGCCGACATCGTGAAGCTCGTGAAGCGTCTTGGCTATGTTGAGGGGCTTCCCGTAGTCGTCGACCCGAAGATCCTCTCGCCAAAGGCGTTCATCGACGAAGTGGTGAACGAGCGCCTGCCCAATCCCTTCATGCCCGACGATCCGCGCCGCATCGCGACCGACACTTCGCAGAAGGTCGGCATCCGCTTTGGCGAGACGATCAAGAGCTATATCCGCGAAGGGCGCGACCTCGGCTCGCTCGTCTCGATTCCGCTTGCGATCGCGGGCTGGCTCCGCTACTTGAACGGAACGTTTGACGACGGCACTCCGCTTGAAGTCTCGCCCGATCCTCTCAAGGACGAGCTTATGGCGAAGGTGAAGGAAGGTAAGATCCGCGAAATCCTCTCGAACCCGACGATCTTCGGCCTTGACCTCACGACGACTCCGCTCGCCGCGAAGATCGAGGGCTACTATGCGCGTCTCCTCGAAGGCCCCGGCTCCGCCCGCCGCCTTCTCCAGGAAGAGCTTGCGTGAGCGTGCGCCGCGCCATCGCAGCGGCGATCGCCCTGTTGCTGGCGTCGCTTGCCGCGGCGTCTGTCGTTTCGCCGTTCGACAATCTCCAGCCGCAGCCGAAGCGCGTCGTTGCGGCGGATGGCGTCTGCGGCAATCCTGCATCGGTCAGTTTTTTGAGCGGTGCGATCGACGGCGTCAGGGAAGATCTCGCTGGCGAGGCGTACGAGCTCGTGATTGCGCCTGACGGCGTGACGATTCGCGCGTCCGATCTGCGCGGCGAACGGTATGCGCGGACGACTCTTGCCCAGCTCGCGAAACTTGCGGACGGGAAGCTCCCCTGCGGAACGATAGTGGACTGGCCGCAGTACCGCTGGCGCGGCATAATGCACGACTGTGGGAGAAACTACCTCGACGTCGCTTCGATTAAGAAGCTGCTCGACCTGATGGCCGCCTACAAGTACAACCTCTTTCACTGGCACCTCACGGACTACCATGGCTGGCGTCTCGAGTCGAAGAAGTATCCGATGCTCCAGGCGCCGTGGGCGTTCAGGCGCCAGTTGATGAAGTTCTACACGCAGGAGGAGTTTCGCGAGATTCTCGACTATGCGGCGGCGCGCGGCATCACCGTGATGCCCGAGTTTGACGTGCCGGGGCATTCGCTCGCGTTTCGCCGCGGGCTCGGCATCGCGCGCATGGACGACCCGAAGGTCCAGGGCATCGTCTGCGATCTTATCGACGAGCTTTGCTCGCTCGCGACGCCCGAGGAGATGCCGTTCGTCCACATCGGTACGGACGAGGTCCGCACTCCCGAGGAGAAGGCCGCCGCCACATTCTGCCCCGCGGTGGCGGAGTGCGTTCGCCGCAACAGGCGAATCCCTGTCGGCTGGCATCCGGGCGAAGGCATTACGGCGTCTAATGGCACAAAGAGCGTGCGAATGCTGTGGCAGGAATCCTACTTGCCGGACGACGACGAATGCGTGTTCGACGCTACGCGGCTCTACTTCGGGCACCGAGACTGCATGGACATGATCAACGCCCCGGCGTTTTTGAAACCGTTCAGGTTTGCGCACGACGAGAGGATGAACCTCGGAGTCGTCGCGTGCTCGTGGCACGACGACATGATTGGAGACGACCCGGCTGCGCTTTTCCGGAACAACATCTTCGCGCCGGCGGTCGTGATGCATTCTTCGCTCATGTGGGAGCGGCGCGATGTCGACAGGCCAGAATACAGGGTCAAGCTCCCGAAGCCGGGTACGGAGGATTTCGCACTCCTTCGCAAGTTCGAGGATCGCATCGTCGCCCATCGTGACAAGGTGCTTCGCGACTTCGACATGCCGTTCGCGTTCGTGCGGCAGACTGACTTCAGGTGGCGCGTCTCCGACTCGGAAGGGCGCGTGGCCGCCGAGGATGTCGCGCAGGGCACGGTGTGCCTGCACCACTGGTGCGACGACGACCAGGACCTGGCGAACTCCTACGTCGCGGGGAAGACCGGCACGGCCACGCTTGAGACGTGGATAAGGAGCCCCGAGAGGCGCACTGTCGGCGTGTGGGTCGGCTTCACGCACTACTCCAGGAGCGGCGACCGCGGCCGCGGGCTCCCCGAGGACGGCGAATGGGACGCGCCTTCGAAAGGCGGCCGCGTCGAGGTTAACGGTCGCGTCGTGCCGCCGCCGAAGTGGGCGCGCCCGGGGTTAAAGTACATCGCCAGGCATCCGGAAATTCTGTATTCCAACAACATCGTGGAACTGCCGTTCGCCGGCGAGGAATACTGGATGCGCGAGCCGATGCAAGTCTCGCTCGACGCCGGATGGAACCATGTAAGGATCGTCGTTCCGCATACGGCTAAGAAGTATCGGTACGAATGGGTCTCGACGTTCGTTCCGGTCGAGGGCACTTCTGACCATCCGCACGAGGCGGCAGGGCTCGAGTATTCGTCAAGGCCGCCGGACGGTTTTCCAAAGGCGGCTGGGCAAGTGGCGCCCTGACGCGGCAAAAACCATGCAATTTTGATTTCACATTTAACCGTCCGCAGACGGCTGAAATTTTGGCATAATTCCTGTGCTTTCTCCGAAGAGGACGTCGGTCTAAGAAGCCGTGCAGGAGAGCCATCGGAAATGCCCGCGAGGGGTTACTGCTAAGACAGGATTATTATACCCCGGAGGCAACATGAAAAATCAGAAATCAGTTCAATCTGAAAAAGAATCAGGCGAAGTCACGAATGACAAGTCCAACATACCAGATATTCTTGCGAAGTTTTAAAGTCATTGCTCCATGCTAACACTGCGTATCGAATTGAACTGGACTCATTTTGAAAGTCGTCTCTAAATCACTTCCTACACCGCTCGTGACTCGAAGCGAACTGCGAAGCGTATCCACTGACCGAAGGTCGCTGCCGAAGGCTGTAGCTGTAGTGGTGCCGCAAGGCCCCGCGCGATGGCGAGTCAATCGGATTTTGAGCGTGAGTGCGCGGGATGTATGAAGATATGGTATAATGCTTCACATGGCGACACTCAAGATATCACTCGACAAGTCGGGCGGAAAGCTTCTGTCCAATGAGCTTGCGGAATGGCTCAAGGGCGCAATAAGGCGCGGGGAATTCGGTCCGGGCGCAGTGCTGCCTGGGGCGTCCGTACTTGCCGAGGCCGCCAGCGTAGGCGAGAACACTGCTCGCCGCGCGCTTGCCATTCTCGCCGAGGAAGGGTGGGCCATGCCCAAGCGACACATCGGCTCCGTTGTTCGCCAGCAAGGGCTTAACACCTTGACGCGCAAACGTGTTCTTTTCTACACTGTTGATCAGTATTACTGCTACTACATCGCGCAGATGATTTCGTCTGTTCGTAGCGGACTCATAAAGAGCGGGATTGACGCCTCGATGGCATCGGTCTGCGGTGTGTCGGGCGAGAATGAATGCATCCAGCTTGAGTCGTTTCTGAAGGAACGCTGGGACCTTGTGTTGGAAATCGGGGCATCGCGGCGTCCGCGCCAGATGATAGAGTCGTCTGGCTGGTCGTTCGTATGCATTTACGACGGTATTAGGCGCAGTCCTTCCGCCTCTCCCAACTGCGTGGGCGAGGCAAACTACTGGACTGGTGCGGCACTTGGAGACTTTGCAAGGGCGTGTGCGAAGAAAGGCATAAAGACCGTTCTTCAAGTTCTGGGCCTGCCGAATCCATACGATGTCACCGACATGCTTGCAGTTTCGAATATCGAGGTAAGGACACTACGGGTAAAGAATCCCGGCAATCCAGAGGCAGTCTCACACGGCGGTTTCCATGCGGTGCGAGACTTCTTTCGCTCGTGGTCAGGGAAGACACTTCCCGATCTTGTTCTGTTCACAGACGACTATGTGGCTCAAGGCGGGCTTATTGCCATGAAAAGTCTTGGGCTTAGTATCCCCGAAGACATTGCCGTAGTCTCTCACGCCAACAAGGGTCATGGCCCTGTATGGGAGAAACCGCTTACGCGAATGGAAATGGATCCCGAGCGGCACGGCGCAAAGCTCGCCAAGGCTATCAGCCGTCATCTTGCTGGCAAGGGCTTTCCCGAGAACCTTACGCTCGGCAGCGTCTGGCACAAGGGCGAGACATTCTGACGGCATTAACGTCCATATAACGTCTATTTTTGAAATTTCTTCTTGCGCGGTCTCGCGGAAGGGTGGTAAAATTATCACGCAATCAGGGCAGTGCATGGTGTGCCGCCCGTAAAATCAGATTTGCAAATACCAAAGAAAGGAAGACAAGACAATGATGAAGGTTAGTCTCATGACGATGGCTCTTGCCGCCGCCTCGGCGTTTGCCGATCCGAGCGTGACGGTAGACAGCGTTGTCCAGCGCTGGCCGTGGAACAACAAGGTGGACATCACCTACACGGTGGGCGAAGGGCAGGACGTCGCGGCTGGCGTTTACGCACGCCTTGAGTTCACTGCGCATATCGGTGCGACAAACATAACGATCGACGGCGTGCATGACATTGGTGCGAACGCATCGAACGGCACACATACCGTGACATATACTTTGCCTTCCGGTCTCAAGGCGACCGGCTGCACGATGACAGCCAAACTTATCGCCGCCGACAACCCGAGCGGAGACGACTATATGGTCGTCAACCTCTCCGACGGAGCCGTGTCCTACGAAGGCCTTCTCGCCACGCAGGAGGATTCAGACAACCGTTATAACACGAACGACGTCTACAAGACGAGCAAGCTTGTCCTTCGCAAGGTTCCCGCGGGAATATACAAGACGGGTTGCGAGGCCGGCACATATTCCGCGCCCGGCAACGGATACAGAAAATATCAAACCTGGACGAACATCTGCGACTACTATGTCGGCGTGTTCCCCGTCACCAAAAAACAATACGCCGTGATAACTGGAGGCAGCGGTACGGAAACGACGCCTGTGGTTAGTGTAACATACAACACCCTGCGCGCCTATGCCACGCCAGGAAATCCCATCCCCGCCGTTACATCAAACACCGGCTCGTTTTTCCAGCGGCTTAACTGGAAGTCTGGACTTTATTTCGACCTGCCGACGATGCCGATGACCGAAATCGCCGCGCGTGCTGGAGCGACGACGAAATACCACTGGGGCGACGATTCCAGCAAGGTGTCGGAATATGCTGTTTGCGGTGCCAGTAGCGTCGCCGTTGTCGGCTCGAAGTTGCCAAATGCCTGGGGCATTTACGATACGTGCGGGAATGTGCGGGAATGGTGTCTCGACAGAAGAGGCCATACCTATAGCGCATTTGGCAACAAAGATGCGTTCACGGCGAACACGAGCGGCAATGATGGCTATAGGGCCATTTCCAATTTGGGGTACTATTCTCTGGCAGCCTCTCAAGCTGAGTTCATGGCGTCAAGCGACAGTTATCTTGATCAAGGGGGGTCACAGGCGTATTGTGGATTCCGTGTCTACACGATCATTCAATAACCCTTCCGAGGACTGAAAGATGAATGCGCGATTGACTATGATTCTCGCCGCGTGTGCGGCAGGCGCGATTCTTCCGCTGGTCGCAGCCGATGGAGATATCCTTGCCGAATCAGGGGACTCGCCGGCATTTGCCGTGTACACGACAGATACGGCGAAGTATGCGGCGATGTCCACGGCTGAGATTGCAGCGCTTCCGCCTGTCTTCCGGCGCGCTGGCGAGACGGTGACGGCGACTTCGCCGAACGGCATTGAGACGGCGATACCGTCGTCGTCGCTCGCCTCCATCCTCACTTCGGGCGGAGTCTGGACGCTTGCCGGAAGCGGATATGGCGAGACTCTTGCGCGGGTTGGCGTCGCATGGGCGGTCTATGGAGAGACGGGCGATATTCTCGCCTCGTTTGACGGCGGTTCATACGGCGTCGATTCAATGTTGGAAGGCCCCAATCGCAAGATTAAGCGGGGGGATGTCTTGCCGACGGCCTATTCGGGCGACGCGTGGATTGGCGACGCTTCGAGAGCGTCGGTGTTGACGTTCGTCTCTCCGTCCGGCGCGGAGACGACGCGCAATCTCTCCGGGACAGGGGCCTCGGAGTTCGGTTTCAACAATATCGGCGTGTGGACGGTGAGTCTCTATTCGCCGTTCTTCGGCACAACGCAGGAGGCCGAGGTGGCTGTCAGCGGCGGGTTCTTTCTAATTGTCCGCTGATTCCGGCATTGGCAAAATACACGCGAGGGCAAGGACGATGGACACAAAGAAATACGCGGCATTGGCCGTCGTAGCGGCGACCCTGTGCGGATTCGCCGAAGGCGGACGGGAAATTGAACTTGGAGAGAGGATCCCTGGGATCTTCGCCAAGGCGGCCGAACACTACAAGGCGCTCGATGCGGCGGCGACGCCGCTCATGAAGGACGGGAAGGGTCGGTGTCTGTCGCCTCACGGCTACAACCGCGCTATCGGGAAACCGGCGATGACTCCGGCTCTCGGCTGGACGGCCGGGCATTATCCCGGTGCGCTCTGGCTGCTCTTCGAGGCGACGGGGGACGTGTTCTTCAAGGATCGCGCGCTCGTCTGGACCGAGAACCTCGCGCTGAACTCCAAGGTGACGGACAACCATGACGTCGGCTTCATCGTGTACTGCTCGTTCGGCAATGCACGGCGGCTTCTCAAGACCTCCAAGTACGATGAGCTTCTGCGCGAGACGGCCGAGTCGCTTTCGAAGCGCTACAACCCCAATCTCGGCCTTGTGCGGAGCTGGGGGCCTATCGAGGAGAAAAACAACTTCCTCGTCATTCCCGACAACATGATGAATCTCGAGCTTCTCGAGGAGGCCTCGAAGCTGTCGGGTGACTTTAAATACGCCTCCATTGCGCGGTCCCACGCGAATGTCACCATGAGGCACCACTTCCGCCCGGACGGCGGGACGTTCCACGTCCTTGACTACGACCAGAGAAACGGGCGCGTGCAGGCCGTTCGACGCGGGCAGGGTGCGAGTTGCGAGACGGCATGGAGCCGAGGGCAGAGCTGGGCGATCTACGGGTATACGATGATGTACCGCGAATCCGGCGACAGCGCCTACCTTGCCATGGCGCAGAAGCTCGCCGACTATGCGATAAACCATCCAGACATGCCGTCCGACGGCATACCCCTGTGGGATTACGGCGCAGCCCCGTGCGAAGAGCGCGATTCCTCCGCCGGCGCGATCATGGCTTCGGCGCTCGTGGAGCTTTCCGGTTTCGTCAAAGGCCCGAAGGGAGCCGCATATCGCGCATTCGCCGCAAAGCAGCTGTTGTCGCTTGCGTCGCCCGCGTATTTCTCGGAGGGCGGCGAAATCGGGCACTTCCTGCTTAAGCACGGCGTCGGAAACAAGCCGGGCGACAGCGAAATCGACGTGCCGCTCATCTACGGCGACTACTATTTCCTCGAAGCGCTTGTCCGCTTCCGCGACTTGATGTCGCAAAGCGGCCAGGGCTCGTAAAAGTGTTCACGACATCCATCAAGGAAAGGGCAACGACATGACAACGACGGAATCGCGCGGAAAGGTCTGGAATGAAATCAGGACGGTCATTGCCGTCGGCTTGACTGCGGTTTGCGCAGCCACGTGCCACGCGCAGTATTTCATGCCCGCCGAGAGGCGTCCGAAGCAGAATGCGGCACGCGTCGCCGAAATCGAGGCCCACCTGCCCGAGCAGCCGGGAACGCCGGCTCCGCGTCCGTCGAACAGAACGGCGTGGGATGCACTTGCAAGGGAAGAGGGAGCGGACGCGATAATAGCCGCAGCAGAGGAAAAGTGCGGCGAGCCAATCCCGGAATTGACCGACGAGCTCTATTTCGAGTATTCCCGGACGGGGAAAAGCCCCTACGGCAAGCCCTATTTTCAACGGAGGCATGCACTTGACACCTTCATGCTCGCCGAGGCTCTCGAGTGGAAGGGGCGATTTCTCCCTGAGATACGACGATATCTCGAGGCGATCCTCGCCGAGAAGAGCTGGACGCTTCCAGAGCACGACGGTTGGGTCGGCGGCAAGCTCGTAAGCTTCGAGGGAACTCAGCCGCTCGTGAAGCTCTTCAGTTCGCAGCGGGCGTGGACTGTCGCGTATGCGGTCGACTGGTTCGGCGATCTGTTGCCCGCCGAACTTGTCTCGCGCGCACGCGCGGAGTGTCGCAGACGCATACTCGATCCATATCTCGAGGCGTGTCGCGACACGTCCAAGGCCAAACAGCCCGGATGTCACTGGTTCTTTGGCGGGTGGAACTGGAATCCGGTCTGCCATGCCGGGTGCGTGGCGACTGCGCTGATTCTATTGGAGAATCGGCACGAGCGTGCCGAGTGCGTCGAAGCGGCAGAGCGGGCACTGCCCGTGTACATCGAACATGGATTCGCAGCAGACGGCTACTGCTCGGAGGGGATGGCGTACTGGAACTACGGCTTCGGGCATTATGTCGCGCTCGTGTCGATCGTGAAGCAGGCGACGGGAGGATTCGTTGATCTCGGCGCTTCCGGCGCGAAAGTCGCGCGCATTGCGGCGTATGGATGCGATTTCCAGTTGGAAGACGGTCTTTCCCCGTATTTCTCGGACGGCCAGGGGAATCCGGAACGCTCTCTTCTGGAATTAGCGCACAGGTTTTGGCCGGATGCCATTCCCGCATTCTACGCGAAATGGCCGATTCTCAAAGGTACGATCGCAAACTACGGCCCGATTCCCGCGTGCCGGACCGTGGCGATGCGCGCTTTCGGGCCGAAAGGCGTCGCCGTCGCCGACGCGAACGGCCAGCTGCCGCTTCGCACGGTGTTCGAGTCTGGCCAGGTCTACATTTTCCGCCCCGGACAGGGCAAGAAAGGCCTTGCTCTCGCGTTGAAAGGCGGCCACAATCAGGAACTGCACAACCACAACGACATTGGCTCGTATGCGATTTCGTTGGGCGGCGCGATGCTTTCAGGCGATGTGGGTCCCGAGGCATACACCGCGCGCACGTTCTCGAACAATCGTTACGAGGGCGAAGTGCTGAGCAGCCTCGGGCATCCCGTGCCGCGGGTCGGCGGCGGATTGCAGCGTCCCGGCCGCAAATATGCGGCGAAAGTCCTTGCCAAGTCGTTTGGCGAGGATGAGGACAAGATCGTGCTTGACTTGAAGGGCGCTTACGAATGCCCATCGCTCAAGCGGCTGGAGCGGACGTTCTCCTACAAGCGCGCGAAAGGCGTTGTGACGGTCAGGGACGAGGTGGAGTTTTCCGAGCCGACGGCTTTTGACGACCCCATAATGACATTGGCGTCCGTCGAGAGGCAGGGGAACGGATGGGTGCTGTCGTCGAACGGCGAGAAGATTGCCGTGAAGGCGACGGCGACAGGCGGTGCCTGGTCCTGGAACGAACGCACCTTGGAAAATGGGCGTCCGGACACGACGCCTCGGCGAATTGCGGTCGTATTCGAAAAGCCGGTGTCCAAGGCGGCCGTTGAATTTTCGTTCTCGCCGGCCGGCGACATCGTGCTCGCGGAACGAGGCGCGTCGGCTGAATACACCATCGTGTTGCCGTCCAAGGCCTCGCCGTCGCAGAAGTACGCCGCCGAGGAACTGCGCGATTTCACGGAGCGAATGACCGGCGTGAAACTGCCCATCGCGACCGACGCCGCCCCCCTCCCCGAAAAGGCGATTCTCCTTGGAGAGACCAAGTATACCGAACGACTTGCGGGGCGCATCGCCCCTGGTGCGCCGAAACGCGGTGCGGACGGCTTCCGACTTGTGGCGCGTCCGCCGCATCTTCTCGTCGTCGGCTCGCCCGAGCGCGGAACGCTCTACGGCGTGTACGAGATTCTCGAGCGCTTCGGGGGCTGCCGCTGGTACTCGTCTTTGTGCGAGAAGGTGCCTCGCTTAGACAGGTTCGCCGTGCCGGCGGACTTGGACGATACGCAGGTTCCGGCGTTTGAGATGCGCGAGCCGTTCTTTTGGGATGTGGAGTCGAACGGTGCGTTCGCGGCGCGTCTCAGGGCGAACCAGCGCCAGTGGTGGAGCCGCGACGAGAAGTACGGCGGCAATCCGTTTCGCTTCGGCGGCGGGCTTATCAACTGCCATACGTTTGACGTTCTCGTGCCGCCCGACAAGTACTTCGATTCGCACCCTGAGTATTTCAGCTTCGTGGACGGCCGTCGTCTTAAGCGTCCTTCGCAGCTTTGCCTCACCAACCCAGACGTCCTGCGCATTGTCACCTCCAACGTCCTTGCGCGCATCCGCAGCGATCCACGTGCGAAGTTCTACGGCGTGAGCCAGAACGACAATCCGAACTACTGCCGGTGCCCCAAGTGCGCGGCGGTGGACGAAGAGGAAGGAAGTCACGCGGGTACGGTCGTCCGCTTCGTGAACGCCGTCGCCGAGGCCGTGGAGAAGGAGTTCCCGAATGCAATCATCGAGACGCTCGCCTACCAGTATTCGCGCAAGCCCCCCAAGAAGACGCGCCTGCGCCGCAATGTGATGCCCTGCCTCTGCTCAATCGAGTGCGACTTCGCGCAGCCGCTCGACGTGAGCCAGTGCAAGGAGAACGTCAGGTTCTGCGACGAAATACGCGGCTGGGCGAGCCAGGCCAGCAAGCTCTATGTGTGGGACTACGTGGTGAACTGCCGCAACTACATGATACCTTTCCCGAACGTCTATGCCTTGCAGGACAACGTAAAGTTCTTTCGCGACAACGGCGTGAAGTTTCTTTTCGCGGAAGGCACATACCACGGCGTGCATGGCGACTTCACAGAGTTGAAGGCATGGCTGCTCGCAAAGTGGATGTGGAATCCGGATTTGCCGATCAAAGCACTGCTTGACGACTTCTTTTCGGGCTACTACGGCAAGGCCGCGCCGTTTGCGCGCCGCTATTTCGAGGCCATCAACCGGCTGCAACTCCTGTGTTCGACATCGCCCGCCCGTCCGTTGCATTGCAACCCCTGGGACGCCACGGCGGTTCCTGATTCAGTGTTCGAATGGGCGTCTGACTGCTGGAAAATGGCCGCCGATGCAGTGACGGACGATCCTGTATCCTCCTACAACGTTCGCATGAGTGCGTTCTCAGCTGACTTTATGAATCTGGAGCGCATTCGGCGCAAGCACGACAAGTTGCTCTGCTTGGCCACAAAGGCGCCGGATGCCGGGTGGATGGATGAGGCGAAGCCGCTTGCGAAATCACTTCTGGACCGTCTCGACGAGGCAAAGGAGAATATCCACCTGGAAACGCCTGATCGCCACCAGTTTCCGGAACAGTGGCGCCAGTTGTTGAAGCGCAAAACGGGTCCGCTGACGCCTTCGTCCTGCGGGGAGATCGAGGATCTTTACGTCTTCGCCCCCGACGGAGGTGCAAAACACATGGACGATCCCAAGTCCGACGACGGAAGGGCGCTTAAGATCGACAGTTCGCTTGTCGCCGCATGGACGGCTTCTTTCGCAATGAACAGAGTCGTGTTCGAGCCAGGTGCGAAGTACCGGCTTCGGGTTCGTGCGCGCGTAGAAAAGCTGCGCGACGGGGGCGAGGCATTTTGGGCGGGGGTCTACGATCCTGTCGCGAATCGCTGTCGCGGTAAGGGCGCACAGCCGCGCACGGAAGACACTTCGGAGGAATACGCCTGGTATGATGTCTGCGAATGGATTCCACAAGAAGACGATTATTTTTGGATCGGTTCCGGAAGGTGCGGGAAGGATGGAAAGCCGGCGATAAAGGCCGTCTGGGTCGATAAGATCGACTTCGTGCGCGTGGACAATCATTCAAACTGAAAGGCGACAGACAAATGAAACGACTCATATTCTGCGCGGCGGCGCTTTCCGCCGGAATCGCAATGGCGGCGGAGCCGTCCTTGGATGTATTCGTCGCGGTCGATCCGTCGGCTGAGGTTGGGCCGGTCAAGCTGATGAACTCCGTGAACAACGGCCCTGCCGTGCCGCCCGTAAGAGGCGACCAGAAGAGAGGCAACTTTGACGCCTACAAGTCCGCACGCATTCCGTTCGCGCGTCTCCACGATTCCGTCGGTTGCGTCTCGGGCGGCGCGCATACGGTCGACATCGACAAGATATTCCCCGACTTCGACGCAGACGAGAACGACCCGAAGAACTACGACTTCGTATTCACCGACCACTATCTCGACGCGATCGTCCGCGCTGGGACGAAGGTCTACTACCGCCTTGGCCAGTCTATAGAGCATGGGCCCAAGAAGTACGGTGTCCTGCCGCCGAAGGACTATGCAAAATGGGCTCGGATATGCGAACACGTGATCCGCCACTACAACGAAGGCTGGGGCTGGGGCCTCGACAAGGCGCGGACGACGCGCAACGTCGAATACAAGAATCAGTTCAAGATTGAGTATTGGGAAATCTGGAACGAACCCGACCTCGATCCGTTCGAGAATGTTGAACAGAACACCGCGCCGCGCTGCTGGGGAGGGACGGTGGAAGAGTTCTTCAAGTTCTACGAGACGGTGGCAAAGCATCTGAAGGGAAATTTCCCCCATCTCAAGATCGGCGGTCCCGCCATTGCTGGCCGATTCGACTGGGGTGAACGGTTTCTCAAATACTGCCGCGATACGCAAACGCCCCTTGATTTCTTCTCGTGGCACATCTACGGGATGTATCCGAAGGCAATCGCCGACAGGTGCAAGACGGCTCGTGCGCTCATGGACAAGTATGGCTTTGAGAAGTCCGAGTCGATTTTGAACGAGTGGAACTACGTCAAGGGGTGGGTGGACGACTGGGTGTATTCGCTCGAGGTCGAGTCGGGCCGGTTCAACCAGAAGGCGGCGGCGTTCATTGCGGCGACGATGATTGACTGCCAGCAGGTTCCGCTCGACCATCTCATGTTCTACGACGCGAAGGTCGGCAGCGGTATGAACTGCCTCTTTGACAAGACGACGCTCTGGCCGATGAAGGGCTACTATCCGTATCTCTGCTGGGCGAAGCTCGTAGACGCGGGGACGCAGGTACGCGCATCCGTGAAGGAAGGGCGAGGCATCAAGAATCAGGCTGCTACTGGTGTCGTGCTCGACAAAGCAGCTGGAGCGACTGCGGGGCAGTACCGCGCTGTCGCCGCGAAGGGCGCGGATGGCTCGGTCGTCGTTTTCCTCGCGCGATATTCCGAGAACAACAACGAGACCGACATCGGCACGGCGTCCGTCGCCGTCAAGGGGCTTTCGCCCGAGAAGGCGAGAGTGCTCATGACCGACGCTGTCAGGACGCATACCGAAGTCCCCGTTCTCCTGAGGGAAGACGGCACTCTCAAGCTCTCGATGATGCCCAACTCCTTTGCGGTCGTCGAATTCCCGGCAAAATGAGAACGCGCAGCGGAACAATATTCGCGGCATTTGCCGTGATTGGCATGCTGGCTCTGGCGACGCAGGCCGAGCCGTGTAAGGCGGTCGTCGAGGCAGACGGCGGGAAATTGTCCGTGGCGTTCTGCCGTCCCGACGTCGTGCACGTGCGATTCGTCCCGAAGGGAGACGCGTTCGCCGACCCGAACGTCGCCGTACGCCTGCAATCCGTGGTCAAGACCGATGCCAACTATCCGCCCGTGGCGGTCACGCGGCACGACGCCTCCGGTTTCGTTGAACTCTCCTCGGACTCGCTGTCCATCCGCGTCGACAGAAATACGCTCGGCCTCGCCGTGCGTGACGGCGGGGGACGGCTCGTGTTCGAAAGCGGTGCCGTGCCGTTCGCGGCGGATGGCTCCCAGCGGACGGCCGCGTTCCGGCGGGACGTTGCGGCCAGGGAACGGTTCTTCGGGCTGGGCAACTATCCCGGACAGAGGTTCAAGGCGCTCGACCACCGCGACAACTTGTACGAACTGTGGATGAGCGACGACAACGTGCACGCCATCGTGCCGCTCTGGTACAGCACCGCCGGGTACGGCATCTTTGTGAACGACGCCCATCGTGGGCGCGTGTCATTCAAGGAGGACTACGGCCTGACGCTCGACGGCGGCCAGATTGATTTCTACTTCCTATGGGGGCCGTCCTTCAGACGAATCCTGACGAACTGGTCCGAACTCGCCGGTCGCATGAACATGCCACCGCTCTACGCGCTCGGTCTGACGTGGCGGAGCTGGGGCAGGTCCGACGCCGCGAAGATCCTCGAATGCGCCAAGCGGCAGCTTGATGCGGGGGTCAAGATGGACGTCTGCGGCGTGGAGCCGGGGTGGCAGACGATGACGTATCCCTGCTCGTTCGTCTGGCAGACCGCGAAGTTCCCCGACCCGCGCGCATTCATGGCGGCGGTCCACGACATGGGCCTCAGGGTGAACCTGTGGGAGCATCCCTACCTCCATGCGAAAAGTCCCTTGCTCGGCGACATGCTCCAATATGGGCGTTGGGGAACGTCCATGTCGGCTGGCCCGGACCTCCACGGGTGCAAGTACGGTTTCTCGGGGTTCATCCCCGACATGTCCGACCCCGCCGCGCAGGAACGCTATTGGAAATACCATCTCGATAACATCGTATCACTCGGCGCCGACGGGTTCAAGGTGGATGAGACGGATCAGTTCGGCGCGAACGATAGCCTGGAGCCGTTCAAGTCCCATGGAGGAATAGACTGCAACGCCTACCACAACCTGATCGGGACGCTGACGTGCAATGCGATGCACCTGCGCTACAAAAGGGACCTCGGCAGGCGGTCGTTTTTCTTCAGTCGGGGCAATTATGCCGGCATGCAGCGCTGGGCGACGGCGGCCTACACGGATTTCTACGGTTTCCCCCAGTTCGTCATGTCCATGGTCGTACAGGGGTATTCGGGGTCGTACTACACGCCGGAGATACGGTCCGTCGACACGAAATACGACCTTGACTACATGCGCCGCATCCAGCTGATGTTCCTGTCGCCGTTCCCGCAGTCCAACGAGTGGGCGGGGGAAAAGGGACCGATGTACATCCTCGACCGCAACCAGGAGGTGATCGACTGCTACAGGAAATACAACGCCCTCCATTACGCGCTTGTCCCGTATATGTACAGCTTGTTCTGGGAACAGCACAACACCGGCGTGGGCGTGGTCAGGCCGCTGCCGATTGAGTTCCCGGAGGACGGGAAGTCGCTGGACGACTGCGGTTCCTTCATGCTCGGGCCGTCGCTTCTCGTCCGACCCGTCGCATGGAGCGGCACCACCAACAGGGTTGAGACGGTCTCCGTGTACCTGCCATCCGGCGCCGACTGGATCGACTACAACACGGGGGCGGTCCACGGCGGCGGTCAGACACTTGACTATGCGTCTCCAATCGAAACGCTTCCGCTCTTCGTGCGCGCGGGTGCGATCATCCCAGTGGGGCGGTACGGAACGGGAACCACGCGGCCGCTCGACGGCACCGTCCGCCTGCACGTGTTTCCGGCGCGTGGCGAATCGTCCTTCACGTTGTACGAGGACGACGGGATCTCGTTCGCCTACGAGAACGGGGACTACGCGGAGACGCCCGTCACCTGCCGCGAGAACGGCGGAGCCATACATGTGGCGGTGGGGTCCCGTCGCGGCAGGCGCAAGATTGCTGTGCGCCCGTGCGAGGTCGTCGTGCATTGCCAGAAGGAGCCGTCTGCCGTGACGCTCGGCGGGAAACCGGTCGTGAAGGGGCGCGACAGCGCGGTGCGCTGGTGGTTCGAAGAGGGGAAGGGTGCCTTTGACAGGGCCACCCATGTCGTCTTCACGGATGACGGCACTTCGCGCGAAGTCGTTTTGCGGTAAGATTCGAAGCCGCCAACAAGTTGTTCGCGGAGTGAAATGCGCGCATCGGCCATTCGATGTCACCCCGCGGCAGAATTTTAGAAAGGTGTTAGCAGCAAAAAGGGTCAGACCTGATTGCCACAGTAAATAAACATGGCAGCAACAAACAGAATGAAGATTGGCATGGGTCAGAGCGTCGCGGCAAATCTGCCGCGTTTCCGTCTTGTTTCTCCGCCGCAAAAGTTTTTTACGATTTAAGATTAGATTTAAGAATTGAACATTTGCCTTTTCTTCGAGGGTACGGGTCGGGGTGTCGCGGGCAAGGTAACGAACGTGACGCGGCTACGCGATCTTTGCGTGGATGACGCGCGGCAGAAGCTACACCTTGAAGCGGGGCCTGGAACTCATTTCGGTTCGTATCTCGCGGGAAAGATCGCGGGCGTGGACTGTCGAACGACATTCCGCTCTGCGCGGCGGTGGTTCGAGGCGAATTACGAGACGCTTCCGAAGGATGGCGTTTCGACGGCAGTATTTCTCTTCGGCTTCTCTCGCGGTGCGCTTATCGCGCGGCACTTCGCGGCATGGCTCGACAAACTTGGCGTTGCAGTCGCCTATCTTGGACTTTGGGATACGGTTGACGCGACGGTTGGACTTGATGTCGCGGCGGAATTGCCGCGCAACGTGAGAAGGGCGCGTCACGCCGTTTCCCGCGACGAGACGCGGAAGTTCTTTCAGTATGTTCCGCTCAAAGGCGACAAAGGTCAGGTTGTCGAAATGCTTTTCCCGGGCAGCCACAGCGATGTCGGCGGACTTTACGACGACAATCACCTTGTCGCCGATCTTGCACTTGCATGGATCGCGGCTGGTGCGAAGCGAGAGGGGTTGCGTCTAAAACGCGCCGCTCGCCTCTCGCAAAAGCTCGACGCCACAGCCGTAGTTCTGCACGACGCCCACGGCGAATCCTCCAATCTTTGGGGCGCGTTCGACCGCGTTCGCCGCAATCTCCCCCGAATCAGATTGCACTTCGCTTGCAAAGGTCTTTGACTCGCGGCAAATCTGCCGCGATTGGTGCGGTGGTAGTGAGGCGGTGGAGCCGCGACGAGCCGATGGTCGCGGGTGAGGCAGGCGGAAGGTCGCAGGCGTAAGAGTGACTTGCGTACGCAACCAGAGATAGACGCCGAGGCACGGCAGGCTAAACTCGGCTCATTGTCTGATGTGCGGAAGCCGTCGCGAGCCTGGAGCCGAACGAGAGCCCCGCGAGCCGTCGGGCGGCGCGGCGATGGTAAAGCGAAAACATTCGTCTGGCGTAGCCCCCTTGCGCCCGCACGGCGTTTTTGGTATACTTCCCGCCATCTTGTCCATGGTGGACGGGATGAAGCGAATGAGTCGGGGTAGTCCATCCTCGGCCAAAGCGGATTAATCTGAACAAAGGATTCAAGGAGAAAACAAAATGGAAATGCCTACGTCTGCCCTCACGGGCATCTCGCTCAAGGACATGTTTGATGCCGGTCTTCACTTCGGCCATCAGACGAAGCGCTGGAACCCGAAGATGAAAGGTTACATCTTCGACAAGCGCAACGGTATCCACATCATCGACCTCA
>Ga0265300_10002191_pt1 | contig 17225 bp, 17 predicted proteins | sample AusTroGonzalo_MG_FD_193482 | JGI IMG/M metagenome (GOLD analysis project Ga0265300, IMG submission 193482) | Bovine rumen microbial communities from tropical cattle in Woodstock, Queensland, Australia - Gonzalo_03 | ecosystem: Host-associated > Mammals > Digestive system > Stomach > Rumen ...
GTCCGAACATCAGGCCTCCCACATATTTACCGATGCGCCTTTTAGAGCGCATGGATAATACAGCGCAAACTGCAAGTAAGAGTATCAGTATCGAAAAAACTACTGACGCAATCGTCCTCATAATACACCCTTCCATTGTGATTATAAGGTCATTGTATCAGATGCCCTCAGATATTACATTTACACGGGCGTTACATTATATTAATAAATAAAGACAAACGCTTTTACGGTTTCTTGTTTTTATCGCCGCAGAATATAAACGTCAGCTGCGCGATTCTCTTGTAAGTGACAGGTTTGTAGTGGCAACCGTCGCGTGTCTGGAAGCCTTCCTTCTTCAGCGTAGCATTTGTATTAAGATACTTGATCCCGCTCGGAAGATTCTTCTTTACGTATGAATTGAACTTGTCGATATCAGCATTCCAGCTGCCGTATTTACTTCCGTCAGTAGGATTGACCGACATAAAGATGACGTTGTTGTTCTGAATGAATTCCTTGGGTAAAGATTTATAGACCGCAACGTAATCCTTATAACGGTCACGGTCGTTTACGCCGAAATTAAAGATGACGTTCTTTCCCCTGACCTTGGTAACTTCAGGTAATATGCTCTTGAAATATGAAACACCGGCACCGACTTTTGCGATGCTCGAAACACCGCTTACAGCCTCATCAAGACCAACTGTTCTTGAGTCACCGACAAACAGATAACCTGAATACTTAGGCTTAGGTGTAGGCGTTGCAGTTGCCTTCTTTTTCTTAGCCGGAGCCTTAGTGGTCTTCTTAGTTGTCTTGGTTGTCTTTTTTACGGCCTTGGTGGGAGCTTTCGTAGCAGTCTTTGTCGTCTTCTTGGTCTCGGCTTTTACCTCGGCCTTTGTCGTAGTCTCTTCAGAAGTTTCTTCAGTAGTCTCTTCAGTTGTCTCTTCTGTGGTTTCCTCAACCGTCGTCTCAGACGGGGCCGCGGTCTCAGTTTCGATAGTAGTTTCTGAAGGCATGGATTCACTGTCCGTCACGGATTCACTCTTCGTGACCGATGTTACAACGAACTTATAAAGCTCTTCTTCCCTCTTCTGGCATCCGGCCGCGATCAATACAACTGCTAGCGGCAGAAGCAGCATCAGGAGGATAAGTTTATTGCTTTTTTTCTTCGTTTCCTTCATTTCGCAATAGTACTCCGTATTATATTATACTCTCAAAGCCCGAAAAATGCGCGTTTGCGCTCTGCTGCCTCAAAACTGCCCCTTATATAACGCAGTGCATCCTTGACTGTAGGGCATCTTTCAACCCTGTGCTTTGAAGATGGTCCGTCCTGTTCAAAGCATCTCTTGCTCATTCCGCCGGCACCGAAAGACAATATATCCCTGGCATCGCTCATCATTGCAACATTATAAAGACATCCCGTATCGCCTTTAGCGAAGCCGGTATTCTCAAGTCCGTGACCCGTATCCTTCTGCCTGTAGAGATAATACGGATGGTATCCCGCCTCGTACAAAAGCCTGTAGCCTTCGCTAACAGCCGCATCAATGTCTCCGCGCGTTTCTTCCTTATCCAGCACCGTTGCTTTTGACAGAGCCGCTCTGCGCTTCTTATAGAGCGTATGTACGGTAATGTTTCCCGGATCGAGTTTTATCAGCTTGGAAACAGACTCAACAAAATCGTCTCCGGTCTCATGAGGAAGTCCTGCGATAAGATCCATGTTGATAACCTCGAACCCTCTGTCTCTCGCCTGTTCATAAACCCTTACTATGTCTTCAGAAGTATGAAGACGGCCAAGCTTTGCAAGCGTCTCGTTTCTCATTGTCTGAGGATTAATGCATATCCTGCCTATGCCATGAGAACGCATGGCATCAAGCTTGTATTCGGTAATGGTATCAGGTCTTCCCGCTTCGATCGTAACCTCGCACATAGGATCGATCCTGATATTCTCATAGATACAGTCCAGGAGTTTTCCGAACTGTTCATCGCTGAAAACCGTGGGCGTGCCTCCGCCCATATAAAGAGTTGAGATCCTGCGGTTGATATGAGGAGCTATCGCCCTGATCTCATTTTCAAGAGCAGCTTCATAATCGCCGAGTCTTCCCATGTGATGCGAGATGTCCTCAGAAATGAAAGAACAATATGAACACCTGGACGGACAGAACGGTACTCCGACATAAATGTTGAGGTCATCGTGCGGAACAAGTTCAAGCAGTCTCATTTCTTCGCGCGAAGTCTCAAAACCGAGCTTGGCTTTGTCTTCCCTGACAAGATATTTTCCCGCGAGTTCTTCCGCTGATTCTTCCTCCGATGCAACAAGCGTCGGCCTTATTCCTGAAAGACATCCCCAAGGAAGATCCATTTGGGTAATATCGGAAATCGCGAGATAAAGTGATCTTCTCACTTCTCTTCCGACTTCAAGAGGTTCACCTTCAAACTTATAGCGCTTGCCGGTTTCCATAACTTCGGTAACGGAGCTTGCATCCTTTTCGAGTGTGTTAATCAGTGTTACGTCAGGAGCGTCTATCGCAGTTACGAAACCGTTCTCACGGTCCTCCGAGATCTCGCCGAAGAACAATCTTAAGATATCTGCTATGCCGTAAAAGCAATCATGACCTTTGAGTATTACCTTAAGCATTTCCATGGCTCCCCGAAGAAACGTATTTTATATAAAAGTCCACGTATACATTTTCAGGAACGTTGTATGTATCAGTTCCTTCTTTTTCTCCGTTTGACTGCAGGAATTTGTTGTTTGCGTCGTTGGCCTTCTCCGTAATATTGATCCCGAAACGCTTCTGGATGTCTTCAACTTCTTTGTCGATCTTTTTCCAGTAATCGTTTGCAGCCTGAGTATCACGGGCAACAGGTCTTATCTCATCATCCTTTACCTTGTAGTCGTACTTAAATCCTTTGGTCTTTTTCAGGTTTTCTATCTGGCCTAACAGCGATATGAAAACAGTATAGTAACCGCAATATCTGAAATCAGCTCTGTCTGAAGTCAGACAAGCAAGTGCGCCTACAAGATTGCAGTCCGTTTCGTTCGCAAAACCCTTCGTATGGCAAAGCTCATGACAGATCGTCGAAGGGATCGTAGTTGCATCCATATAATCAGTATTTACGTTCGCTTCACCGTATGCCGGATTATACATTCCTACGATATATGTATAGCTCCAGTAATGGCTCAGTCTGACTGATTTAGGTCTCGTGTAACACTTATATTTGGCTATGCCGTATGAAGCACAGAAAGTATCTATCACATCTGAAGCGTATCTGGCCGTTTCTTCAAAATCAGTGGAAATCTGTGCTACCCCGTTTTCATCTTCCTTAAGTTCTTTCCTTGCCTTTACCATTTCACGGTAAGACCATTCAAATGCCTCGCAGTAATCTTCAAAAGAGATCTTTGTCTGGCCAAGTCCCATCAGAGTTCTGGCAGGTGTCCTCCTGTAGTTAATGCCGTGCATCATCTCAAATATGATAAGCACTACCATAGCTACGGCAAGAACATTCCTAAAGCTCTTATAAAGAAATTTACCAGCTCCTCTTGTCAGAGCTTTCTTAACCAGAAGAACAAGCCAGACGAGAAACAGAGGCAGCGCAAGGCATCCCAGTACAACAACCGTTATCTCCGTAAGAGAAACATCAGTTAACGCGCTTATCTTCTGCGGCAATGATGACAAAAACGGAAAGACTTCTGAAGAATACTTATCAGCAAGTCCGCGGGGCATTAATCGTCCCGTAAGATATGCCGCAGTGATAATAGCGATAAAGACAGTAATAGTTACGATCTTCGAGACCGTCTTTTTCTTCTTTTTTGAACGGATTATCATTTTGTCTTTCCAAGAACCAGAAATATCAGGTAAAGAATTCCGTAGACGATCGGCTGATGTGCAAGATAAATAATCAGGGAATGTCTGCCCATGAATTCCAAAGGAGCCCCAATCTTATGAAGCTTCTTCATGTTCGCAGGGACCAAAGACTTCTTTTCCGGATAGCAGACTCTTCCGAATACGCATCCGATAAAGAAAACACCCATCCACGGAAAGATATGCATGTAATCTGCAACCACCGGAGCATTCTTTATATAGAACCCGACAGGCAGGAATAAAAGATTGCCTGTCGCATTATTCATATTCTCTATGGTACTTCCGACAGCTGTAATATATATTCCGATAAAGCCCAGGAACATATTGGTTACGGCAGGTCTTATCTTTGCTTTTTTCTCAACGTACTGCACTACTGCGTAAAGCAGGATCGAGATCGCAAGCAGATGAAGAACGTTAAATATGATGAGGCAGTTGATGCTTAAAAAACGCGTAGCGACAAAAGTTGCAAATGTAAGTCCTGCTGCAACGGCAAGAAGCTTAAATCCTCTTTTGAAGTTGTTATTCGAAAATGTCGAACATGTTCCGGAAACACCGACAAAGAGCACCAGTATTACCGGATGTACAAAAGCCCAAAACCAGTTTGTCTCGAGTATTCCGAATACCGGAAGTCCAAACTCATATCTGAGGTCGTATCCGATGTGCTGGATTAGCATCATCACCAATGCCAGGCCTCTCAGAAAATCAAGTTCAGATGCTCTGTTCTTTTTTGCAGCCATCAATTATCTCCGGAATTTCCTGCAAGGCAGCTGCCTATCGCAGTAGCGAATTCAGCATTGTCAGGAACTATGAAGTTTGCATCATAAAGCTTTGCAAATGGAATCAGGAGATCCTTGCAGACGGGTATTGCCGTAAGCTGGCCCGTGAAAACGATATCGTTGAGGCCGCAGATCTTTGAAGTAAGGACAGACATCGATCCGATAGCCTGATAAACGAGATTAAATATGCCGGCAGCCTTGTCTTCTCGGCTTAAGTCGTCAGCAACTTTTCCGAAGTTTGATGCCGTCGCATCCATCGGAAGTCCGGGGATCTCTTTTCTTGAAATATCTCCGATTGTCAGGTCACACGCTGTAAGAGAACCTTCTTTTGCCATGTCAGAAAGTTTGATTACATCCTCAAGTCCAAGTACTGCATTACAGAGTCCTGCCAGCGTTCCTCCGCCGACACCTGAACCGATAATGTGCTTAACTCTTTCATAAGAAGCATCAAGATATGCGGTACCGGTGCCCATGCTGACTACTACCGCATGATCAAGACCGGACAGATAAAGACCGCCCAGACCTGTTGAAATAAACTCCTCGACCAAAACAGTCTCGATACCGAATACAGGAGTAGTCGTATAAGACGAACCTACACCGGTTATGTTTATCCTGCTAATGTCCTCAGTCTTGAGACCATGGTCGTTGATGAGTTTGCCTACAGCACCAAAAGCTGAGGTCACAGGATCTCCGGCCCTGACGATTTCTTTTGCGACGATTTCCTTACCGCGCATTCCCACGATCTTAGTCGTGCTTCCACCGATATCCAGTCCGACGTTAATCTTCATCATGCGTCCTGCCTTTCATTAGTTGTCCTATTTTATCACAAAGGCTCTAAGCAATAAAAAACTCCGCGGTATAGGCCGCGGAGCAGATTATTTCAAATAGGCTGCAAATAATCATGCAGTATAAGTAATGGTATCCTTCCAGTTGGTCAAACCGTATTCAGGCTTACTTCTGAGGAAAGAATCAACGTTATCACCAGAAAGTGTGTTAGAAAGTGAAACCTTTCCGTAACCCATATGAGGTGCCCAAACAGCGTTCTCCTGAATGCACATTACCTTATAAGAAGGGCTGTAATAATTGTCTACTACGAAAACTTTATACTTAACGATCTGCTGACCTTGAGCGTCAGTATCCATATAGTAGTAAGCTCTGATCTCCCACTTATCTACTGTGGCGCCTGTATTAACATTCTTTGTAGACATCTGGTTAGGTGCAAAAACCGTATGTCCGTTATCCTTAAGAAGTGAATGAGTCTTATCGATTGTGATCGTTGAGTTTGTCTTGTACTGAGTATGAGCTAAGTATGTGTTCTCGATACCATTTGAATAAAGAGTTGCATAGTCCGAAGAATCATTCGTATTATATGAGGTCATAAATGAATCTCTGGTTGCCATCATCAGTGCAACGGTTGTCCAACCGATAACAACGATAATAGCAAGAGCAAGCATCATTTCTACAAGAGTGAAACCCCTCTTATTGTTATGTATACGCTTCATAATTTCCTCCTCCGATTATTTAACTGAAAGAACCTTTACACCGTTAGGCTGAGAAGGATCGTCATAACCCCAAACCAATGTTGTTCCGTTCTGAAGATATACGTGAGTGTTTCCGAAATAAGGCTTTGTAGGATCTTCGCCGTTATTTGTCGGATAGTAGAAAAGAATTGTACGGTTATCAGCTACGGCATTAGGATTTGTCTTAATCTGCTCAGCAGTGAAACCGCCGATGTTGGATGAACCCTGGATCATATCAGGAGCTATACCATCATCATCGTTAACATCCTTCTGCTCATATACTGCAACTCTAACTTTTCCAAGCGTTCCAAACTTAATTGTCTTAAGGTTTGCAAATGAGCCGGTCTGTTCGTATCCCTTCTTACCAACAAGATAATAAGGACGTGTCTCTTCGTTGATTGTACCGTCAGAAGCAATGCTTGCAACACCGTCTGCTCTCTTAGACCATTCAGCGAGCTGTGTAATGCAGAGCTGGCTGTTATAGGCAGCAGATCTTGAATAAACAGAAGAATTATAAGAGTAGCCCATGGCTGTTATGAAGCCTTGCATAAGCATTGAACTTACAATAACAAGAATGCATGTTGCAAGCAGGGTCTCAAGAAGGGTAAAGCCTTTCTTATTCTTTAACTTAGAAAACCTCTTCATATATGACCTCCTTAAAAGCCCAGATTCTTAAGATGCAATTCACTGCCTGCAATGGATTGTGAAGCAGCTACTGCTTTCGCACTAATATTTGACTGTGCTCTTCTTGCAGGATCAAGCGTATCATTTACACCAAGTGCAACTGCACCGGCAAGAATGATGATGATTCCGATAACGAGCAGAACTTCAACTAATGTGAAACCGCGTAAGTTTTTACTATGCTTGTCTATTCTACGCATAACAGCCTCCAGCTAGAATAATGACTATTTATCTAATACTTTTACAATCATATTATAACTGCTTCAAGAATATTTTCAATAGATTTGTTCACAATTTGTTAAAAATGTTTACAAATAGATAAAAAAAAGAGCGGGGAATGAATCCCCGCTCCTGTTCTCTGTTAAATCTTAAAGATTAGCTGAGAGCTGCGTCGATCTGTGAACGAACTACAGAGATTGAGCTGTTGTGAGCTGCGATGGAAGAAGAAGCTGCTCTAGCCCTCTGGAGATATGTACCGATACCGAGTACGAGAACCGCTGCAAGGATAACGATGATAGCGATAACGAGTACCATTTCTACGAGGGTGAAACCCTTCTTTGACTTCTGAATCTTCTTCATTTTGAATTTCCTCCTGTAAGGTTTATTGAGTTTGTAATTGAAGTATAACACGATTATGGAGAAATGCAATAGGTTTTTTCAATTTTTTTCAAAATTCCGCCACAATTGCATTTCCCCACTCGCATTATCCTTTTTACGCTACTTTAGTGATCGTGGGCGCAGCTGTCTTAGCTGCCTTCTTGCCCTTCTTGCCCTTCTGGGTTGTTTCAATGGTTCTGGGATCCTTGACATTAAAGAGCTTAGCGAGAGCGCCATTAGCATTTGTCTTAACAGAGAATGCTGCATTAGCCCAGTAAGCTGCGAACGGTCTTTCGCCGAGAGCCTCAAATGTATTGAGGACATAACCATTCCACAAACTCTTCTCATTGTTAACAACATAAGGGAATCCGATGAAACCGCCGGATGTGTCAACATTAGTATGACCTGTCCAGTATGTGTAAGGTGCCTTACTATCGTCAACAGATACACGGTTTGTCAAAACTGTTCCATAGAAGTCGATAGATGCTGTGAGAATGAAGAAACCATTCTTGGATGTAGCAGTAAGGTCAGTAACCTTGATGCATCCGGTATTTTCCTTGGACATCTTATCGAGAGCCTTAAGGAACTCATTATAACCCTTAGCTTCAGCATACTCTTCCTTACCCATCTTACCAATGAGCTCTTTTGCCTTAGACTTAGCATCCTTTTCACCTTCAGCAGGCTTGGAAACTGTATCAATGCTAAGGTTGTAAGCAGGAATGACGTATCCGTCAGTTGAAGCGTAAGTAACCTTAATTCTTGTGCACTGGAGAGTATCAGGTGAATTTGTACCGTCAGCGTATGTGACTGCGTTGCAGGTTACATCTTCAGTTGTGATGTCTGCCATGTAAGGAATGCCGCTGTCTTCGAAAGTCTTAAGAACGTACTGCATAAGGCACTCATTCTCAAGTTTGTCGATAAATGACAACTCAACCTTGGAAATGGCTTCGTTAACCTTCTTGATCTCATCAGTTGTCTGAGCAACATTTGCCTTGAGCTGATTGAGATACTCTCTCTTCTGTACAAGTTCGTTGTACTGCTTTTCGAGTACAGCATACTTATTATTTAATGTTCTGATACCGAGAATATATCCGAGCAGTATGAGGATCAGTAATGAAATTACATATATTCCGGTTTTTTCACGGGCTGATAAATTATTCATCTGTATGATACCTCCCTATTACTGCGCAGGCTGTGCCTGAGCAACCTCGTAATAAAGGTTGATCTCAGTATTTGCTTTTGCTTTTCCGCTGAATGCATGAGCTGCTTTGATGCTTGCAAGGTTATCAGGTGTGATATCAGTACCGTCAACAGTAACTCTGACGAGGTTGTATGTAACACCACCGGAAACGTAAGTATCAATGCCTTCTGTGAAGTTGTATTCAGCGCCTGCGTTGAATTCAGTGGTCTCAACACCTGTAAGGCTCTTGAGTGTTGTGCCGTTAAGATAACGTCCAACAGAAATATAAACCTTAGCAATGAGAGTACCCTTAATGCTGAATGTGTAGTAGTTGTTGAGCGGGAGTACATCGCCGGTCTTGTCATTATAGAAAACTTCAGGTCCGCCGAATGTTGTACCGTCAATACGCTTTACGTTCATCTCAGGTCTTGCTGTGAATACCTTAGATGTATTCAGCATGTTAACCATGTCGACAGGGCTGTAATAAGTAAATGAATAACCATTGTAACTTATTGTAGAACCATTAATTGCATAGTCAGTAATGTAAGAATCACTCGGGATGCTCTTTGCGAGGATTCCGGGAATCTCCATCGGAACTGTTGCAACTCTGTCAACGGTTGTACGCATTGTTGTCAATGCGAAGTAGTAATTATTCTTCTGATCGAGCTCTTCCTGGAGCTGCTTAGCCTTCTCTTCGAGTCCGGCATAGTCAGGACCTGCAAGTTCAGCAGTAATTGCATCAATATCCTGCTGCTTCATGAAGTTTCTAACTGCCAGATAACCGATCAAGCCGAGTACGATGAAAACTACAAGAATACCGCCTACCATTGCGTAGCCCAACATTCTTGCTGCTCTTGCTGCGTTGGCCGTGAACTCCCTAAAGAAGTTCATGTCCTTCTTAGCAAGAAGTTTCTTATTAATTCCGCTAGCCATGAATTACACCCCTCCTTTAATCATTACGAATCAGCGCACCACAGCAGTTTACAAACTGATGCAGTTCGAAATTCTTGGGTCCGATGACCGTACTGAGTGTCCTTAATATCTCTACCTGAGTTCCAAGCTGACGAGACAATTCCTTGTCGATCTTCTTGTAGCCTGCACCGGAACCATAAAGGAAGCATGTGCTGATGGTATCGATCTTGTACTTTGAAATTGAGAACTGAGCAGTACGTGAAACTGCATCAACGAGGCTCTTAAAGTAAGCATTAACAGCACTCTGAAGAGCAGGTGTATTAGCAACTGTCTCGTTCCAAACGTCGATATCCTCAATCGGTACGCTAGCTGCTGCATCAGTTGTTGTGATGCTGAGACGTCTAGCGAGTGAGGACTGCTGGTTTGTTCCCTGGAGCTTCTTAACGGAATCAGCAACCTGACGGATGTTGGAATGTCCGAACTGAAGTCTTCTTGAGAGAACCGGGAAGCCCTTGTCGAGAACTGTAACTGTTGTTGTTCTGCTTGCGAGCTCGATAAGGAGCAATGTTGACTGAGAAATGTTTACATTGCCGTTGATGATACCCTGTGAGAAAAGCTTTCTGACAGCATTAGGGTTCATATCGAGAGCTGTAGGCTGAAGTTCCATTTCCTTAAGGAATTCACGGAAATCCTTAATTGTGTCTGTAGGAATAGCGGTAGCTCTGATCTTAAGCTTATCCGCATTTGTCTCCTCATCCTTTGTTGTACCGTAAACGATATAGTCGATAGAAAGGTCACGGTTTGTACCCTGTCCGATAACTTCGTACTTAACCATATCCTTGAGCTGGTCTTCCTTTGCTACAGGGAGCTCTAAGTCTCTTGTATGAACAAAGGCACCCTCCGTTGTAAGAATGCAGCTCTTGTTTCTGATGCCGAGTCTTGCGATAGCGTGCTTAACAGCCATTACGATACCGAATGAATCTGCGATAGCACCATCGTTAATAGCATCTGTCTCGAGAGGAATGATTCCTATCGTGTCGATCGTTATATTTCCGGACTTCGGATTATAATTACCGACAGCAATCTTGAGGTCAGAGCTTGAGCAGTCGATTACTAATTCGGATCCGCCTCTACCTATTGAAAAATCCATCTGTTTTCTCCTTTCAAATACTGTTCCTTAATTACATGATCCACTGAGCCATTGTGAAGATAGGCATTGCGATACCGCCTACGACGAGACCTACGATAACAGCAAGGATGATGATCATGACAGGCTCAAGAGCCGCAGTCATCTTTGCTGTTGCAGAATCTGCTTCGTCTTCAAAGTAATCAGCAGCCTTGTCGAGGATGGAATCGAGTGTACCTGATTCCTCACCGATAGCGACCATTGCATAGATCATCGGCGGGAATTCTGTAATGCCTCTGATTGATTTGGAAAGAGAAGTACCTTTCCTGATCTCGACTCTGGCGTCTGCCAGCTTCTTCTCCAAAATGACGTTATCAAGAGACTTCTCTGTAATCTCAACAGACTGGAGAACAGAGATACCTGACTTGAGAAGTGTTGAAACGGTTCTTGTGAATCTGGCAGCAGCATTCATTGTTGTCGCCTTACCTACGATAGGCATCTTGAGCATCAAATATGACCACTGTTCAGCTCCCTTATCGGAACTCTTCCACAATTTGAAACCGTAAATAATCATTGCGACTACTACAATGTATACGTACCACCATTTAACAAGTGATCCGGAAATTGCAAGCAGTGCTCTTGTAAGAGCAGGGAGCTGACCGCCTAAGCTGACGATCGTATCACCGATCTTAGGGACAAGGAATGTAAGAAGTCCGACTGAAACGGCTACCGTAAGACCTGCAAGGATCTTAGGATATACCATTGCGGATGAAACCTTGTTCTTGAGTTTCTGTGATTTCTGGAAGTGTTCAGCCAGACGCTCCATAACTTCATCGAGTCGACCGGATTCCTCACCGGCAGCGATCATACTGATCATGATGTTAGGGATGACACCCTTCTGCTCTCTGAAAGCTTCAGAAAGTGAACGGCCTCCCTGAACCGACTCGTAAACTTCGCCGATGCACTTCTTAGCTTTTTTGCTTTCGAGCTGCTGATAAAGCATGTCGAGTGCTCTGACGACTGTAATACCTGCTGACAGAAGTGAGGCAAGCTGTCTTGTGATAAGAACGAGGTCCTTAGTCTTCAGCATCGGGCTGCCGATATTGATGTTGGCAATACCCGATCCTCTGTCAAGAGTAAGTGATGAAATGTACTTTCCGTCGGTCTTCAGTTTACGGGTAGCTTCACCGATAGAAGCAGCCTCGATCAAACCTTCAGATTTTTTACCGGCAGCATCAATTACCTGATATCTGAAATTAGGCATTATTCTTTTTCCTCCTTATTTAGAATAGTATGCAAGCGCAAATAATCAGGTATATTCCAAATCGCCGAACAGAGGGCTGTTCGATGAGCCGGGATTGTTGATAAAACGCTTAAGATCATCCTGGGCATGGCATCTTTCGAGTGCTGTATCCCTGGCGATAATCTTTCTCTTAACAAGTTCAGCAAGATAGAAATCGAGCGGGCACATTCCCTGCTGGAGGCTCGTAGCTATCGTACTGTCGATCTGATATGTCTTTCCTTCACGGATATTGTTCTTGATAGCGTCATTCGTGATCATGATCTCGAATGCAGCGCATCTTCCTCCGCCGATTCTCGGAACGAGCGTCTGGCAGATAACAGCAGAAAGAACAGAAGAAAGCTGAACTCTGATCTGGTCCTGCTGATGAGGCGGGTAAACGTCGATGATACGGTTTACCGTGTCTGCAGCGGATGATGTATGCAGTGTGGAAAGAACCAAGTGTCCTGTTTCGGCTGCGGTGATAGCGGTACTGATTGTATCGAGGTCACGCATTTCTCCGACGAGGATGATATCCGGGTCTTCACGGAGAGCAGCACGGAGAGCGTTTGCGAATGAAAGAGTATCCTCATGAACTTCTCTCTGGTTGATCATTGCTTCACCATGCATGTGAAGGTACTCGATAGGTTCCTCAAGTGTGAGGATGTGGCACTTCTTGCATGTGTTAACGTGACCGATCATTGCAGCGAGTGTTGTGGACTTACCTGAACCCGTAGGACCGGTGACAAGGATAAGACCTCTCGGTAACATAACGAGATCCTTAAATACGTTAGGCAGACCGAGCTGCTCGCATGTAGGGATCTCATTTGTGATTGTTCTTGCTGCAAGAGCATAAGTGCCGCGCTGCTTAAATACATTGCATCTGAAACGGCTGTAATCCTCAACGACATAGGAGAAGTCGATTTCACCCCTCTCGTTGAGATACTGCTGTCTCGACTTGTCGATCATTGACTTGCAGAGATATTCTGTGTCAGCAGCTGTCAACGGCTGATTGCCCATCGGCATTAACATACCGTCGATTCGAATCATCGGAGGCAGTCCGACAGTAATATGGGTATCTGATGCACCCATCTTTACTGATTCTGAGAGAATCGATTCGATTGATAAACTAAAACCTTCCACGTTTTGTAACCTCCTTATCAGTCAATCGTGTAAGCAACTCTGTTAAGCTCATCAACTGTGGTGATACCTTCAAGAACAAGTGCTCTTGCTGATTCCTGCAGCATCTGAGTACCTTCTGTGACTGCAAGCTGACGCATATCTTCTTCACTTGCACGTCTTTCAAGAAGAGCCTTCATCTTCTTCGTCATAACGACGATCTCATGGATGGCGATTCGGCCCTTATAACCCTTATCATTGCACTCGGAGCATCCCTTGCCGTGATAGATCTTCTGGCCGGGTTCGAGGCGCAATGTCTGAATATCATATTCATCGGGTTCGATAGCTTCACGGCAGTTCGTGCAGACCCTGCGGACGAGACGCTGCGAGACAACGCCGACAAGAGCTGTGGAAACCATGTAAGGCTCGAGACCCATATCGATAAGTCTGTTGATTGAAGAAACAGCATCGTTGGTATGGATTGTACTGAAAACAAGGTGTCCCGTGATAGCGGCACGCATTGCGATCTCTGCGGTCTCGCCGTCACGGATTTCTCCGACGAGGATGATGTCAGGGTCCTGACGAAGAATAGAACGAAGACCGCTTGCGAATGTCATTCCCGCCTTGGAGTTAACCTGTACCTGGTTAAGTCCGGGAATCTTGATTTCTACAGGGTCCTCAACTGTAATGATATTAACTTCAGGAGTGTTCTTCTCTGCAAGGAGAGTATAAAGGGTTGTTGTCTTACCTGAACCTGTAGGTCCTGAGATAAGGCAGATTCCCTGAGGAACTTTAATAATCTTGTTAATAAGATCATTATTATGATCACTGATACCGAGCCACTTTCTGTTGAGGTTGGCATCGTTCTTTGCAAGGATACGGATAACCGTCTTCTCACCTGTAACTGTAGGAAGAATGGATACACGCATGTCAACGAGTTCGTTGTTGATCTCTGTTGTAATACGGCCGTCCTGAGGGATACGCTTCTCAGCGATGTTCATTCCGCCGAGGATCTTAATTCTTGTGGTAATTGCATCTCTTGCAGACAGAGGGTTGCTCATGACTTCCTGCATGACACCGTCGATACGGATACGGACACGAACCCTGTCTTCGAGAGGTTCGATATGAATATCGGAAGATCCTGCACGGATCGCGTAATCGATCATTGAGTTAACGAGCTTAACAACAGGAGCACTGTTGACGGCATCGTTGATCTCAGACATCTCGTCTGAATCATCTTTATCAAGGTCAGCACCGAGCTCTTCAGCTGCCTTGGCAGCGCTCTCTTTTCCGTAATTAACCTTAATCGCGTTGATGATCGATGAATGGGTTGCGAGCATCAACGTAATCTGGAATCCGGTCTGGAACTGCAGCTCGTCTTCAATCGTGATGTTCATCGGGTCATCGATAGCAACAACAAGGTTGTCATTATCAAAACCGATAGGAAGTACTACATTATCTTCGCAGAACTTCTGATTCAAAAGCGCCGTAGCTTTAGGATCGACTTCAATACTCGTCAAGTCAATGATGGGGTAATCATACTGGCTTGAAACTGCACGGAGAATATCGAACTCCGTCATCAAACCACTTTCAACGATTACTTCACCAAGACGTTTTCCGGTTTCTTTCTGCACGCCAAGCACTTCTGCGAGCTCGGTTGCGTTAAGAAAACCACTCTCGACCAGAATGTCTCCTAACCTCTTCATCTGACCCTCCCAGACTGTCTGTTAATCATTCAGAAAAACAGGCACCAAAATAATAGGCATATGAACCCAAACATACACATACAAAACTATACAACGGCATCCTATAAAAAGCAAGTTTAAGTGACAACCTGCATAAAAAATATTTTTGACAATTTCATGTCACGGGAAAATCGGATGTTTTTTTGTACTTTTATAATAAAATTACTATACTATAATATATGACATTCACAAATTAGACCTGGAGGATTATATGTCAGGACATTCCAAATGGAACAATATCAAAAGGAAAAAAGAAGCATCCGATGCAGCAAAGGGTGCGATTTTCACCAAGTTCGCAAAAGAGATCGCCGTAGCTGTTAAGGCCGGCGGTGCCGATGTTAACGGAAACTCAAGGCTCAAGGTCGTCGTAGCAAAAGCTAAGGCTGCCAACATGCCTAACGACAATATCAACCGTGCCATCAAGAAGGCTGCTGAAGCCGGTGAAGGCGATGATTATGAAGAGATCACATATGAAGGTTATGGTCCCGCAGGTGTTGCCGTTATGGCAAAGGCTCTGACCAATAACCGCAACAGGACCGCTGCCGATGTAAGACATATCTTTGATAAGAACGGCGGCAATCTCGGAGTTGACGGCAGCGTCTCTTTCCTCTTTGAAGAAAAGGGTACGATCCTCATTTCCAAGGAAGATTTCGAAGACGAAGATGCAGTCATGGGTGATGCTCTTGACTCCGGAGCTTCAGATTTTGAAGCAGATGACGATTTCTACATCATAACAACGGCTCCTGCGGATTTTTATTCCGTCAGAGATGCGCTTGAAGAAAAAGGTTATACTTTCGCGGATGAAACTTTAGGACCTGTAGCTATCACTACGACTGAGGTTACCGATCCCGAAGCAGTCGAGAAACTTGAAAAAATGCTCGACATGTTTGAAGAAAACGAGGACGTCCAGGAAGTCTACCATAACTGGAACGGCTGATCCCAAGGGTGATCCATGGCCGGTCCCGATAACACTTCAAAGAACGAATCAGTATCAGCGGCGAAGAATCAGTCAGCACCGCGTAAAACTCTGCTGTCTGAATTCCGCGGTACTTTGAAGCGCTTCGAGCGTACTGCAGCTGCAGGTAATGCAGGATCAGGTTCCGATCCCGAAAAGAACGTTGAACTTATTCTCAGCAGTGACCAGCTGACCCGCGAGTATCTCGCAGGTATTGCGGTCATCGCTTTCGTAGGTCCTTCCGGAACCGGAAAGAGCACCCGCGCCATAAAAGTTGCCAGAGATAACAATATCTACTACATAATAGATGACGGACTTCTCATTAACGGAAGCCGTATCGTAGCGGGCACTTCCGCTAAAAAGGCTCCGACAAAGATGGAGTCCGTTCGTCAGGCTATCTTTACCGACCCGACAAGGTCTTCAGTTATGAGGAGAGCTCTTGTCGAGTCCGGTCCGAAAGCCCTGATGATCTTGGGAACATCTGATTCCATGCTCGGCAAGATCTGCGACAATCTATGGCTTAACCGTCCTTCCATGCTTATCAGGATCGAAGATGTTTCTTCCGAAGAAGAACGAAGACTCGCAAGAAACACGAGAATGACTGAAGGTATGCATACCATCCCTGTTCCGAGCATGGAGGTCAAGCATGAGTTCTCCGGATATTTCTCGGATCCTTTTTCAAAGCTCAGGCAGCGTTTTGACCGTGACCGCGGCATCATACAGCCTGCCCCCGATTCTGACCGAACGGTAGTAAGACCTACATTCTCATCACTCGGCTCATACTCCATTTCCGACGAGGCTTTGCTCGATCTTATCAAGATCGTTCTTAAAGACATCCCCGGATTTGCTGAGGTCACTGCTTTCAAGACTGAAAAGCAGACCTACGGCGTAATGATCAGTTTGGATCTTGCGCTTTACTACGGATATGATGCTCAGGAAGTTCTTGAGACTGCCCAGCAAAAAGTCGGTATGGCTGTAGAGGAATACACTTCAATAACTACAAACGGCGTTAATGTCAGGGCCAGCCGTCTTCTTCATGCGCCGGATCTTAAATAAGGAGATTTCATATGGAAAAGATTTATATGATCCCCGTCAATGATGCTTATAACAGCACAGACGAATGTCCGTTCTGCTTTCTGAAGAACAAAGCCGAGAATGACTATCTCGAATACTATCTTGGTCCTTCTCTTATGGAACCGGACACCAGAAAGATCACTAATAAGACCGGATTTTGCCCGGAACACATGGGTAAGCTTAATAAGTCTGTAACCAACAGACTGGGTTTGGGTCTTGTTATGCACACTCATCTTAAAGATTTTCACGATGACATCTCTGCTGACATTATTGCAGCAGCGCCTTCAAAAGCAGGTCTTCTTAAGGGCAGGTCTTCAGATTACAAGTCTAAGCTGAATGATATTGCCGACAGAATCGACAAGCGCGTTGCCATGTGCCCTATCTGCGATAAGCTTAACGACACCATGAGACACTACTCTGAAGTAACA
>Ga0265300_10002195_pt1 | contig 17210 bp, 17 predicted proteins | sample AusTroGonzalo_MG_FD_193482 | JGI IMG/M metagenome (GOLD analysis project Ga0265300, IMG submission 193482) | Bovine rumen microbial communities from tropical cattle in Woodstock, Queensland, Australia - Gonzalo_03 | ecosystem: Host-associated > Mammals > Digestive system > Stomach > Rumen ...
CCAGCTCAAACGGCGGCCGCGACCAGGGTATCCAGATCCAGGGTGATTTGTTCCCCATGTCAGGTGACGGACATCGTCTCATCCACTATCAGCTGCAGATGATGAACGGCCAGGGCATCAATGCCGGCGATGCAAACAGCAAGAAAGACTTTATCGGAACCATTCAGGTTCAGCCCATCAAGGACCTCTATATCGGTGCTTTCGGTTGGTTAGGTGATTATACCGCAAACGGCGTGACCGTTGACCGTAACCGCTGGGCCGTTGCCGCCAAGTATGAGCACAACGCCTGGAGCGCACGTGCCGAGTATGTAAACTCAAAAGGTCATAAGATCAGCGAATACAACGGCGACGGTACATTCTCAGGCGCAGGCAAGGCTGATGGCTGGTACGCAGCAGTAGGCGTTCCCGTAAACGACTGGTTCAAGGTATATGCCAAGTACGACGTATACCGCAGCCAGGCCTCCAAAGAGACAATGAAGTCAATGTATTGCATTGCCCCCAACTTCCAGATTCACAAGAACCTGATGCTTCAGCTGCAGTACAACTTCGTTGACAACAACCCCACCTCATCAAACTGGAATGAGTTCTGGGCAGAGGTCTATTTCAGATTCTGAAATATTTTTCTCCATTAATAGGAAGAGCCGTTGTGAGTGATTCACAGCGGCTCTTCAACTTTATGGCATATAGGAATCCTATCCGCGCATAATACGTGCAGCTTCAACCATATTACGGAGTGAGCTTTCGGTCTCAGTCCAACCACGGGTCTTGAGTCCACAGTCAGGATTTACCCATAACTGCGCGGGGCTGATCACTTGTGAGGCTTTGCGCAGCAGAGCTACCATCTCATCAACTGACGGCACTCGCGGAGAGTGGATGTCATAAACACCCGGTCCGATCTCATTGGGATACTTGAAATCGGCAAAAGCTCCCAACAGGTTCATCTGGCTGCGTGCACACTCTATCGTGATGACATCGGCATCCATCAGGGCAATGTGCTTTATGATGTCATTGAACTGGCTGTAACACATGTGCGTATGAATCTGTGTGCTGTCCTTTACGCCCGATGACGATATGCGGAAAGCCTCGACGGCCTTGTCAAGATACTCCTCACGGTCAGCCTTACGGAGCGGCAGACCCTCACGGATGGCAGGCTCGTCAATCTGGATAACTTTGATGCCGGCCTTCTCAAGATCCTGCACCTCGTCACGTATGGCAAGTGCAATCTGCTTCATCGTGACAGCACGCGGCTGATCATTACGAACAAAACTCCACTGAAGTATGGTAACCGGTCCGGTAAGCATGCCCTTGACGGGCTTATCGGTCAGACTCTGCGCATATACAGCCCAGTCAACCGTCATTGCTTTGGGACGCGACACGTCACCGTAAATCACCGGCGGCTTGACGCAACGGCTTCCGTAGCTCTGTACCCAACCGTTCTGGGTGAACGCAAAACCGCTCAGCTGCTCACCAAAGTATTCAACCATGTCATTACGCTCAGACTCACCGTGTACCAGCACGTCCAGTCCTATCTCCTCCTGCTTACGGATGGTTCTCTCTATCTCACCCTTCAGCAAAGCGGTATATTGGTCTTGGGTAATCTCGCCCTTCTTGAACTTGCTGCGCCATGAACGGACCTCGGTCGTCTGGGGGAATGACCCGATGGTAGTTGTGGGGAAAAGCGGCAGATACAACTCACGGTGCTGCTCCACGATACGCTCACGGAACGGACTCTTGCGTTTGGCAAAATCAGGTGTAACGGCATCCATGCGTCTCCTTACCTCCACGTTATTGGTCTGGGCCGATGTACGACGGTCCTCGATATCGGCCACATTGCTCTGCAGGGCGGCTTTTGAGAGATATGACGGTGAGCGGCCTGCAAGATCAGCAAGCGTAACGACTTCGGTCACTTTCTGGCGGGCAAAGGCAAGCCAACGTTTGACCCCAGCAGGCAGTGATTTCTCATTATGCTCATTCTCCAGATCGATAGGTGAATGCAGCAGAGAACAGCTTGTAGCAACAATCACGCGGTCCTCGCCGATAGTATTCTTGACCTTGTTGATGATGTCAAGCGAGCGGCTCAGGTCATTCTTCCAGATATTACGTCCATCAACTACGCCAAGGCTCAAAGAGGTCTCCTTGGGCAGCAAACGGACCACATCCTCATATCCCTTGGGGGCACGTACCAAATCTATGTGCAGTACGCTCGGCTTAAGTTCGACGGCAAGTCCTGCATTATCGGCCAATCCGTCAAAATAGGTAGTCAGGATAACCTTGAGTCTTGTGGCACCGTTTATCGCGGCAAATGCCTTTCGGTATGCGTTACGGACGGCATCGGTGATATCGGTATTAAGGAAAGGTTCATCTATCTGAACATATTCAGCACCGGCACTTTCAAGTTCTTTGAGGATATCTATATAAACCGGCAGAAGCCTGTCGAGCAGTTCGATACGATCAAACCCCGACTCTTTCTCCTTTCCAAGCAGAAGATATGTGACCGGGCCGATAAGTACGGGCTTTGTCCTGACGCCAAGTTCAAGAGCCTCCTTGAATTCAGCAACAGCTTTATTGTATGTGAGTTCAAACTTCTGGCTGCGGGTAAACTCGGGCACAATATAATGGTAGTTGGTATCGAACCATTTGGTCATCTCCATGGCAGTTACATCAATACCGTCTTTCTGGTAGCCGTGAGCCATTGCAAAATAGAGCTCCAGCTTATCATCCTTAAGTGAATCATAACGTTCGGGAATAGCTCCGACCGTAAGGCTCAGATCAAGTGTCTGGTCATAGAATGAGAAATCATTGGAAGGAATAAGGTCAATCCCTAATTCCTTCTGCAGCAGCCAGTTTCCTTTACGTATCAAGGCGGCGGCATCAAGCAGTTCCTGCCTTGTAATCTTTCCGACCCAGTATGCCTCCTCGGCCTTTTTGAGCTCTCGGTTTGCACCCACACGCGGGTAGCCCAAGATGTTTGTTCTAATTGCCATATTCCAATTGTTTTATCCGTTTTTGCGGCGCAAAGATATGGCGGCATCATTAACTATAAAAATATTTTGGCGAATTCGGGAAAATATGCTTTATTTGCAGAGAAATGCATATTTAATCAGGTATAATATTCTGCGTTTTTAATCATATCAGAAATGGCAAACGGATATAAACTGGACAATACGGACAGACGGATACTGCGTGAACTGCAAAAGAACTCGCAGCTCACGGTAAAGGAACTGGCCGAAAAGATTCATCTTTCCCCCTCGCCCACATTTGAGCGTCAGAAACGTTTGGAACGCGAAGGATACATTACCCGCTACATGGCCGTGGTTGATTCCCAGAAAGCAGGCAACGGAATCATGGTCCTGTGCAACATCCGCCTAAAACAGCACTCCGAGGAGATGATACAGCAGTTCATTGATGCCGTCCAGGATATTGACGAAATCACTGAGTGTTTCAATACCAGCGGCGACTATGATTTTATGATAAAGGTTTATGCACGCGACATGCACGCATACCAGCAGTTCATGCAGCATAAGCTTGGTGCAATGAGTTGCTTAGGAAGCCTGCACAGCGTCTTTGTCATGGCCGAGACAAAGAACACCCACGGTGTGGCAATCCCTGCAGATCAGGATTAACCCAAGACCACATCCAATACCATCATAAGGGCAAAGCCCAAGGCAAAACCTACAGTTCCTATATTGGAATGCTCTCCCTTGGATGTCTCGGGGACAAGCTCTTCAATCACCACATAAAGCATTGCGCCGGCGGCAAAGGCCAGCATGAAGGGCATAATACCTATTATTGACGATGCAAGCAAAAGCACGAGCGCACCGCCTATCGGCTCAACTATCCCGCTCAAAGCACCTATTCCGAATGCCCTCCATCGGCTGTTACCTTCAGCCCTCAAAGGCATTGAGATGATTGCGCCCTCGGGGACGTTCTGAATAGCTATTCCAAGCGACAGGGCCAGCGCACCGGCCATATTGAAATCAGCGGTAAGCGCTCCGGCAATAGCTACGCCCACAGCCATTCCTTCGGGAAAATTATGTATCGTAACGGCAAGAGCCAGCTTGGCAGTGCGTGATAATCGGCTCTCAGGGCCTTCAGGGCCGCCTACGGGATGAATATGCGGGGTAATGTAATCTATCAGCAACAGGAAAGCGAAGCCGGCTAACAGACCGATTGTAGGCGATACGACAGCCTTTGTGCCCACGCCCATACCTATGGCAGGAATCAGCAATGACCAAACTGATGCAGCCACCATCACGCCCGATGCAAACCCGAGCAACACCTTTTGCAGCAGATCCGGCATATCCTTTTTCATAAAGAACACAAACGCCGATCCAAGAGCCGTTCCAAGGAACGGAATCATCAATGCTGTCAATACGGGATTCATACGCAACTCCTTTTTAGTGTCACAAAGGTAAGGCTTTTGATTTGCAATCCGGTTGCAAAAGTACAATATCACCATTTTATGGTATTGTAGCGTCATCGGCATACATCTACTTTTGCGGCCGAAAAACCACCAATAGTCCGATGAAAGCAATTAAGAATGATTGGGGTCGCATGATTGCGACCTGCCTTATGGCAATGTGTGCATTCAACAGCACCGTAGCAGAAAACACAGATAAAGACATCGATATAATAGGTACGGTCTATGACATAAACAACAACTCACCGCTATCCGCCGCAACCGTCTATATCGAAGAACTTGAAAAAGGAGTAATCACAGATGATGAAGGGGTTTTCCGCATAACGGGAATTCCCGACGGAACATATACCCTCAAAGCTCAGTTCTTAGGCTATAATCCCACTGAAAAAACGGTCAGGACCGACAAAGGAGCCAGATCAAATGACATTGGACTGAAGCCTGAAAACCTTTCATTATCGGAGGTAATAATTTCAGAGAAAAGTCAGGCACGCATTTTACGCGAGCAGGCCATGCCCATCACTGTCATCAGCATGCAGCAACTTCAAGGTACCGTAAGCGACATACAGAGCGTACTCGCCAAGACAGTTGGCGTAACAATCCGCGCCACAGGCGGAATGGGAAGCACCCAAAGACTGTCCGTCCGCGGTTTGGAAGGCAAACGTATAGGTTTCTTCATTGATGAAACTCCTATGGCCGACCAGTCTGATTTCTTGGACCTGAACGACATTCCCATTGACATGATTGACCGCATTGAGGTATACAAAGGAGTTGTCCCCGCAAAATTCGGAGGATCGGCCATGGGCGGTGCGGTAAACATAGTCATTAAGGAGTATCCCGACCATTATGCCGATGTTAGTTACCAGCGTGAGTCATTCAACACCAACCGATTCCAGACCGTACTCAAAAAGAATGACCGCAAACACGGTCTTGTTTATGGCATAGGCGGAGGTTTTAACTATGCTGACAACGACTATGTCATGGAATCGCCCTATGTAAAGGGACTTAAGATAAAACGTGACCATGATAATTATAGGAAGGTACTCATGGGCGGTAGCGTCAAGGCACACAAATGGTGGTTTGACGAGGTTGAGTTAGAGCCTGTTTATCTCAGGACCTACCATGAAATTCAAGGTATTGAGACCGATATCCGTCAGGCGCACACCAAATCACAGGGATTTCTGCTCAACACAAAACTTGAGAAAGAGGACTTCCTGATTGAAGGACTGGATTTTGACATGTCAACAGCCGTAGCTTATACCAGATACAGCATGATCGACACTGCCAAGACCTATTATGACTGGACCGGAAAAGGATATCCCACTCCTTCTGTTTACGGTGGCGAGATGACCGCAAACCGTTATGCATCGAATTCAGACAACAGCAAGTTAACGATACTCAACAAGCTCTATATGGAGTATCTTGTCAGCCAACGCAACTCACTCGTATTCAACTCTGTGATACAGACCGCCGACGGCCGTCCCAGTGATGAGCTCAAGATAAAAAGTTTAGGCAAGCAGGTTGACTTTGACTCACGTATGCGCAGCTGGGTTGTAGGCCTGACATATGATTTCCGTTCGCTTGACCAACGATTCCTCAACTCGCTCACAGGACGCTACTACTGGTACGGAATGGATACCAAATTCCAGAACCTCTATGTAAATATTCCCGCCGAGGATATATCCCTGCGCAAGTCAAGTACGGGATTCAGCGAGGCCATGCGTTACCGTCTTACGCGCGGTCTTATGGCAAAACTTTCGGGTGGATATGACGTGCGTATTCCGGCCGAGAACGAACTTTTGGGTGACGGAGCCAACATCGCTCCCGCTCAGGAGCTCCTGCCCGAGCGCAACCTGAGTTTCAATGCAGGAGTCCTTTATGACCTCACCGGACTTCATCCCTCAAACCTGCAGATAGAACTTAACGGATACTACATGCACGTAGACGACATGATACGTTTTGTAAAAGGAATTCTGGGTGCACAGTACCAGAACTTCGGCGAGATGCGCACCATGGGAATTGAGGCCGAAATCAAGGCCGATATGCTTCCCTGCCTGTACGGATACGCCAACGTAACATACCAGGACCTGCGCGACACCAGAGAACATGAGGCAGGCACTGAAATGCCCAATCCTACCAAAGGAAAACGCATGCCCAACATCCCATGGCTGATGTCCAACGCCGGACTTGAGTTCCACAAGGAAAACCTGTTTGGAGGCAAAGGACAGAATACACGTCTGTTTGCCGACATGTCATTCATCGAGGAGTATTTTTATGACTTTGAGCTTACCAAGAACGAGAAACGCCGCATACCGCGCAGCCTGACCTTTGACCTGGGCTTTGAACACAGTTTCTTTGACCAGAGGCTTTACATATCGGGTAAGATCGAGAATGTGGCCGATGCCACGGTAATATCGGAATACAACTGTCCGCTTCCCGGACGCAGTCTCGGAATCAAACTGCGCTACATACTCAGATAACCACAAAAACAAATTACACATATGAAAAAGACACTTTATTACAGCGCTGCCGCCATGTGCGGCATCACTCTCATGCTTACTGCATGTGACAAAGAGAAGAACGAGGAGAATGAAGAACTTCCCGGCGGTAAGGGACACATACTGCTGGAGACCACAATCAAGAACGATGACGGAGCCAGCGGTTCATCATATCTGGTACAGATTGAGGATTTCGGAAGCAAAATCAGCTATGACAACGCCATCCAGGTAGGTTTTGCAGCAACATTCTCAGTTAACGGAAACGACGTTTACATGTTCCCCACCGACATGGGTAAGAGCAGCATGGTTCTGACACGTTTTGAGCGCTCAGAGAACGGTCTGAACAAAGCAGCGACCGCTCAGATCATACCCGGTTCAAGCCCCTACGCAGTACTTTCCGTCAATGAAAACAAGGCATACATTCCTCTTTACGGACAGGGCAGCGTAAGCATCATCAACCCCAAGTCACTTGTTGAAATAGGCTCTATTGATCTTTCCAAGTATTCATTCAGTGATCAGAGCGCCGATCCTGCAATGGGCATTATCCGTGATAATTACTTGTACCTGACACTTGACCAGATAGGCCCCACATGGATGCCCTTCGAGGATTACCGTCAGGCCGATGTCGCCATCATCGATATCGCTGCCGACACCGTAGTTAAGGTTATCTCAGAGACTCAAAGCGGCCTTTGCTTCCCCACCCGTCCGTTCCTGCCCGGCATGATATTCATGAATGAGAACAAGGATATCTATGTTGCCTGCTGCGGATATTTCGGCTATGATCCCACCTACCTCAAGAGCGGTTTCGTATGCATTCCTGCAGGTCAGCAGGAGTTTGATCCTACTCGCACATGGGATATCAGCAATACTGTAATTGAAGGTACAGATGGCTGGAAACCCGCTACGGTTTACAATTGCTCCTACATAGGAAACGGCAAGCTGGTTGCATATGTAGGTATTCTTGAGCTTAACGGCGACAACCCCTATACAGCACGTAACACAATGGCTGCGGTAATTGACCTCAACAATAAGACTATAAGCAAGATTAACGGCATACCTTATACTGACGGACACAGCGTATCAATAGAGAAGTATAAGGGCAAGTTCTACTTCACCGCATATGGAGTGGATAAGTCAGGCGTATTCTCATATGATCCCGCTACCGGTAATGTAGAGCATGTCATCGACTGCAACTCTGACATATCATACATGCATATCTTCTGATAGGATTGCAATCCTAAGAAAAACGCCGGTGAGTTGCTTAGCTCATCGGCGTTTTATTATATGCTTAATGAATGTAGTCTGAACGAATAATAACCCCGGTGATCAAGATATCTCAAGGCATCGTCAAGGATTGACCTCCTGCGGGCCTCATCAATATCAGAGTGTATCAGGATATCCGTAAGCAGTTCAAGGCATTTGTCACTTGCGCCCTTCTGCTCAACAAGATACGCAATCGGATTCTCCTGAGAGAGTATCTCATCAAGATTATAATCTATCTCTGCCTTTCCAAACTCGGCCTTTACATCGGCCAAAGTACATTTGGGATCACCGTCTTTAAAAAGGCCTAAGCGGATGGCTATCTGAAGCAAAAGCTCACCTATCCTGTCTATTTCCCTTAAAATAAAATCTTCCATGCAAACAACGGGACTATTTTTTGTTTCTTATTGATTCGTAATAATCGTGGCGTGCCGGATTCTCAGGAAACCAGCCTCTGAGTACACGCTTTTCCTGCTGGAACATCTCTCCTATTCCCCAAAGGCATGAGAACGCAAAACCTCCGATAATGGTCGATACGGTCTGGTTTTTCACCATAAGGGACAATGCGCAGCAAATCAGCCCTACCACAAGCCATACCCACCAGCTTTTCTTGCCCCAGTAATACTCCATCTTAATGACGGCAGGATGGCACATTCCGATACTCAGGAACACAGCTGCACCCACAATTATTCCACTCCAATTCATGGCCGCAAAGGTACACCTTTATATCCGTTTGGCTGTGTAACCACGCTCCATTATAACACTTATTATGTTTTCGTCCGATGCACTACCCTGTACTGAAGCTATACCCGATGCAAGGTCAACCGTTACATCGGTCACACCTTCAACGCTCTTGATGGCATTCTCTACGTTTGCGCGGCAGTGGTTACACATCATGCCGTCCACTTTGAATTCTCTCTTATCCATAGTCGTTTCCTTTTTTACTGTAAAGCGCTTGATGAGCGCGTATATCAACAGAAGTCCTAATACAACGCTGCAGATAACCTTGAATATTGCCGGCTGCTCATGACAGCATGCATGACTCTGAACTATGCTCTGCGTAAACCACTCCGTCGGCAACAGATAATCAATGATCAGACCGAATCCGATTGCACCCAATGTGATGGACAGCAGATATATCCACATCGTTTTGCGGCCCATGACCTTGCGTATGACCAGCATTGACGCCATATTTGATGCCGGGCCTGCCATAAGGAGCACAAGCGCGGCACCGGGTGTTATGCCCTTGAGCATCAAAGCTGCAGCAATTGGTATTGAACCTGTGGCACAAACATACATAGGTATTGATATTGCCAATACTACAGCCATACTGGCCAATGGAGTACCGGCATATTTCAGGAAGAAATCATCGGGCACAAATACGGTTATAAGGCCTGCTATTACAAGGCCGATAATCAGCCATCGGCCTATATCCTGAATCATATCCACAAAGCCGTAACGCAGTGCCTCAAGCAGTCTGCTGCCAAATCCTTTCTTTTCGATTTGTTCCGATGCACACTGAGTGGAGCAGTTGTTCTCATCAGGCTCACGCTTGGTCAAGGCGTTCACTAGAAGTCCTCCCATTAGGCCTGTAATCAGAGCTGCTACAGGACGCATTATTGCGAACGGAATACCCAGCAATGCAACTGTTGCCAGAATGGAATCCAAGCCTGTCTGAGGTGTCGATATCAGGAACGATGTGGTTGCTCCGCGTGATGCGCCCTCCTTTCTGAGTGACATTGCTGTAGGAATGACACCGCACGAGCACAACGGCAATGGAACGCCAATCAGAGCAGCCCAAAGAACTGATCGGAAATCGGCCTTACCGAGATACCGGCGGTATATCCGTGCAGGCACAAAGGCATGCAGAATACCTGCAAACCCGAATCCAAGCAGCAGGTACGGCGACATCTCGTTTATCAGATTCCAGATCTCATTCATAATGCACAAAAATACATCGGCAAGCCGATATTTCAAAACGGCCTGCCGATGTACCGACTACTATAGCAAAGTTTTATTCCTTACAGATTTTAATGGAGTCAATGGCCATCAGCAGTGCCAGGACAAACATCATAGGCATAATGAACAACTGTGCAGCATTGAACTCTTCTATAAGTTCACTCATGTGCAGCAGTGTAAACAGAGCCATGATGCAAGCCAGAACGGCGTTGATTACCTTTGCGGTCTTGCCGCCGTAAACCATCAGCAGAATTCCTACAACAGGAATAAAGTAGGTCATGCATACCATGAAAGAGATCATGCCTACGGGAGCAGGACCCTCGGCAGCAGCAATGCTTTCACCCCAGAAAGCAGGCAGCGCATCGGTCAATGAATGTGTCAGGAAGCCTACAATTGTAAGTATCCAAAAGAGAATGATTCTGTTTTTCTTTTCCATAATCCTTACTTTTTTTATTGTGCCGCAAAAGTACTCCGCCCTCAAGGGCTGCACAATCACTAAAAGTGAGGATTTGGCACAAAATGATACAAAAGGGGTCAGACCCCAATTGTATCATTTTTGTACCTTTGCAATAAATAAAGAAATATGGAATACCTGCCTAAAGATCCCGGAATGTTAGTGTCAGCAGTGAACATGCTGCTTAGAGATGAGGAGTTCGACTCATTGGACTCATTGTGCTGCTACTACGACAAGGAACCCGAAGAGTTAAAGAGCTACCTGAAAGAACAAGGCTTTGTTTATGATGAGGAGCAGAAACAGTTCCGCCCCGAGGGATACAAATAAGTATCAGGAGTTTAAGAACTCCAGTACAGCACGGTTGAATTCTTCAGGGCATTTGTTTGCGATGAAGTGATTACCTTTGATAAGTACCAACTTCGAATCAGGTATGCTTTGAGCGATAAGACGGGTGTGCGCATCCTTTATCATATCATTAGTACCTGCAATGACAAGGGTCTTTGCCTTTATGGCCGATAATTCCGCAGGCTGAACGTTGGGATCATTCACCATAAGACCAAGCATCTCGGCATTCTGCTTAGCTTCAGGGCTTTTACGGGCAAACATACTGGCGAACTTGTAGCCGATCTCTATCGGGATTTGTATGGAAGGCTTTACTCCTTTAGGATTAAGATTTGCACCGTTAAGAATCAGGCGATTCACACGGTCAGGGTATTTGATTGCAAATACCATAGCAATGTTTCCTCCATCAGAAAAGCCAAGCAAATGCGACTTGTCTATGCCATGAGAGTCCATAAATCCCAGTAGGTCATCGGCGAACTGGCGGATGGAGAACGGGGCACTACCGCGCGGCGTTTTTCCGTGTCCACGAGTATCAAGAGCATAAACATGATAATATTGGGCAAACACATCAATCTGTCCTTTGAAATAGTCACAGTTCTCACCGTTCCCGTGCAACAGAATCAACGGCTCTCCCTGACCCTTCTCTATGTAGTAGTGCTCAATATCCACTTATGCTATTACGTTAGTAAAAAACAACTACAATTCCACCGAAGCAAGTTCCTCACTCATTTTGTGGATAGTTGCTTCAATGGCGTTTTTAGTGCGTTCACTTGCAAATGCCTTACCGGTTTTGTATTGACGCATTTTGCTTTCATTAATACCCGCCACTTGGGCGAACTTGCTGATATTAATCCAGTTGAAATAATTGAAGAACGATTGCAAGTCATATTTGAAATCAGCAATGACTTCATTTAAATCATCGGGTAAATACCCATGCTCGTTTTTATAGTTTTCCTGAGCTTCCTTAACAACAGAATAGAAGTCAGCCTTGGCTTCAGCTACACTATTGCCAAACCCTCCGAGACAGAAATTACCTATTTTGTAGTCGCAGGCAATGGAGTAATACCCATTTTCAGTCCTCTCTATTAATGCGCTCACTCTCATATTGTTATTATTTATTGTACTATCCATAATCATTCCTTTATAAAATAATTAAATGCCAGCCTGTCTTCTAATAGAAGCCAGTGTGTTTGGTTTAACCTCTTCTGAATCATGCCGACCAACAGGAAACAAATTTCCAGTAATCGGTGAATACCATATTTCATGATTACCGCCTTCATAATCCATCAAACAATCATTTTTTCGTAGCAAACGTTTCAATTCGGAATACTTCATGGATAGAATTATTTGGACACAAAAATAACATTTCTGTTACTATAATCCAAATTTTTAGCAACAAAAATGTTACTTTCGCACGTAAGGGTTCAACGCAGCCCCAACTCCGCGATGTATCTTACGGTAACATAGTTATCACTTTCTGGAAAGCAACTTCAGGAAGGGGCGCGTGATATGCCATGTCATAGATATAGGGAAGCTTGACCGCATAGAACGGAAGTATCCGTTTGGTAAACTCTCCCAAAGCCTGACGGTCAGTGGTACCTGTGTAGGCCGCGAGGAAGATATTCCAGTGGGTGACGAGAATTTCGTGTGTAACGTGAAACAGGTCATAGGCCCTTTCCTCGCCCATATTATTGCAGATAGTCCACATCAGGCTAAGATCCCACTCGGGTGCTCCATAACCGAATTCACCTACATCAATCCACAGGGTACGTTTGCCATCTGTGATGATATTGCCAATCTGAAGGTCTCCGTGAACGCACGTGGGTGTATCGGGCACACGTTCAAGGAAACCCAACGCACGACGCTTGTATTCATCGGGCACCAGGTTCTTTTCCGAATAGAATTGCAATATCCTTTGCTTGTAGGAGCTCAGCTTTGTGATATCGGCTTTGGTCTCATGTAGTTTGCGTGCCAGACGCGCAAACTCAATGGAAATCTCCTCAAGTCGTTCCGGCTCCTGTGAGATGATGCGCGTAAATGAACGTTTACCGGGAATAAGCTCGTACTCCGCGCCAAATCTTTCTCCATCTGTAACCAAACGGATTGGCTCCGGCGTGGGAATTCCCATATCAAAGACCGAACGCGCGATCAGGAACTCCTGCTTTGCTCTGTCAGCCTCAAACCCGGGGTTGTAAAGCTTAGCCAGAGTATTGCGGGTCTTATGAGTATATGAAACCGCTGTTCCGCCCTCTCCGGTACGGTTATACTCATTTAAGTCGATCTTCTGATAGTCCATTATTTACCTTTTGTATCCTTCCAAGTTGGCTTTAACAGTCTCCCATTTGTAGTATGGGCCGACATATGGTTCCAGACCGCGCAGGCGTGTCTCCTGCTCCTGATAGAGGAACTTTACAAGCACGTCACCTTTCTTATTACGGTAGAATATCATCTGTAGGTTACTACCCATAGGAATATTCCAGAATCCGAGCCAGCGGTCACAGATCTCATCGGCAGGGATACGCTCACCGACACCTTCTATGCCAAGATAACTTACCAAGGCCATAAGCGGGTAGTCATGACCGAACCTGAGGTCTGCAGCGTACTTGCCGGTTGCTATGCACTCATCGGCCTTGGCTACAATATCCTCAACGCAGGATTGAGCCATCGGAACACGGTCATTGCCCGATTCTACAGAATTGCAGTGACCGGTATAAAGAGATACGTTGCTCTGAGCCCAACGCCTGTAGATGGCGTCAAAGGGCAGGAAACGGAACAGATTGTCCTCAATGTCAAAGTCCTCGGCAATGATGGCTGTATTCCAAACATTCTCTGTAAAACTTCTGGCGCTCTTAATGAACGTACGAGCCCTTGGTACATCGGTGAAGAGACGGGGGAATACACCTAATGTATCATCGGGAAGACCACGTAAAGCTTCTCTCGCTGCTCTTGATGCGGCCGATGATTTCTGCTGCCAGCCACGTTCGTTATCCAAATAGTCCATGAACTTCTCACCCGTGTCAAGGTAGAAATACAGTTTGGGATTCTGGCGCACAAGCGATGTGGTGAATGCGTTCATACTGATAAGACAACGCTGTACGGTGCTTCCGAATGCACGTACCTGCTTGTTGCCCTTGAATACTTCAGGATAGCGCTTGTACATACGCTCGGCTATGGCCGTGTGTTCCCGGACACCTTTCTGGGTCAGGCGGCCGTCCATGCCGTCATATGATGCCAAAACCTTGCGTGCAGCCACGAGCAGGGAGTCACCACCGGGAGTGAGTATTCCCAACTGTTTTGCTGTATCCAATACGGCTATGACGTTTTCATATGAACTGCCGCCCCAGTTGGAGCGTGAGCCGTGTCGGCCGTAATGGCTGATATAGAAAGGTTTGTAACCCTTGGGAGGTTTGGTGTCATGTATCTCCTTGAACTCGTATGAATTGGTGTTGTTGCCGGCACGTGTGGGGTCCTCCTTGAGGGCACGTACGGCGGCTTCAGACTGGTGAGCCTGCGCAAAAGCAGCTGTTGCAAATACCAGTAATGCCGGAATGATGGTTAGCCTTTTGATTTTCATAATGCACTATAATTAGGTTAATTAATTCTTTGTTATTTCTGTGGAGAAAGAGCCTGGGTCACAGCAGCCTCTACATCAGACATCTTATCGCCGGACTCAAAACGCTTAAGCACCTTGCCATCGGTTGAGATCAGGAATTTGGTGAAATTCCAGCGGATGTTGCTCTTGTTCTCGGCATTGGCTTTGAGCCAGGTGTAGAGGGGAATTTCATTCTCGCCGTTTACCTCAATCTTGTCAAACTGTGCAAACTTGACATGATATGTAGTGGAGCAGAACTCCTTTATCTCGGCAATTGTGCCGGGTGCCTGCTGACCGAACTGGTTGCAAGGGAAATCCAGGATCTCGAATCCCTGATCATTATACTTCTCATAAATCTCCTCCAAGTCCTTGTACTGCGGGGTGAATCCGCAACGGGTGGCGGTATTTACAATCAGCAGCAGTTTACCCTTGTACTGCTCTAAACTTACCTCCTCACCCTTATCGTTCTTTACCTTAAAAGAATAGACATTGTCCTGTGCCGATACAGCTACTACAGCCATAAACAGCATAATGGTTGCGATTAACTTTCTCATAAACATTGAATTTTGCTGCTAAGATAAAAAAAATGTCCCAAAAAGGGAAGGTTTAGCTCGACGAAGTCACTGTCCCCAATGGGACAAATCCTCACTTTTAGTGATTGTACAGCCCTTGAGGGCGGAGTACTTTTGCGTCAGTTAAACCATTAATTGATAAAAGTATGAAACCTTCACTCAAAGTTTTGCTTATGGCAATCGCCTATCTTGTAGCGTTTGTACTCGGTTCATTAACCGGATTGATTCACCCGATGTGCTATGCATATGTCGGTGCACTACTTCCGTTTATTTTTGCATTCATTTATCTCTACACATCAACATTTGTGCGCAGTTTTGGTGTTGCAACCGCACTGAACGGAATCCTGCTGCTACTTCTCCTTATTGCAGGAGAGGCCGATTGGGCACTCGTTGTAGGCTTTATCGTCCTCACAGCACTTTCCGAGACCATCAGATGCCGTCAGGGATATGACACAATCAAAGGCATCCGACTTAGTTTCCTGCCCTTCGCTTACTCCTTCTTTGCTTATACGGCCCACTGGTGGACCGATACCGAAGGCTCACTTGCAGCAGCCGTCGAGGAAATGCCCGCCGGCTATGATCAACTTATGATTCCCGTAATTGAAAATATCCCCATGCTGATTGTCGCACTGGTCATCACCCTCCCCGTTGCCATGCTTGCAATAAGACTGGCAGAGCGTTCAATGAAAAAACAGATTGAATCATTCAAGTAAAATGCAGTAGGGATTCTGTTCGAATTCAGAATCCCTACCCTATTATTACCTGCGTCTGAAAACCGTACGTTTCAGGCTTCGCTGATAATCGGTAAGCGGGGCCTGATATTTTTCCTGATTGTAGTTTATAGGAATGTAATACTGCCGATACCATGTTCCAAAAAACTCATTATACCCGCGGGTTAATTCACCCACTAATATGACTCCGTTAAATCTGGTATAGGCTACATCATTACGTATTCCTCGGCTTGCCAAATCACGAATCTTTTTCTCTATTTCTATGGCAGCCCAACTCTCACTACTGCCACCATCTTCACGTTCATTTAATGTCATTTCAGCAAGCCTTGAATCATGAAGAAGAACTTCATATTCATCAGGCTTATTCTCCATTGTAAAGAAACCCACCTGATCATAAGGAACTTCATTACTGTTAGCCTTTTTTGAGTCCCGTTTGAAAACCCGTCTCTTCAGGCTTCGCTGATAATCGGTAAGTGGGGCCTGATATTTTAGCGGATCATAGTTTATCGGAATATACGGTTGATAATATTCTATCCTGCCATCTGATAAGTACTTCTTTTGTAACGGAAAAATAATCACCCCGTTGAACCGGTTAGTGGCAATAATGCTACCAGGCACATGTCCTTCACCTGCTCTTTCGCGAATCAACCTTTCAATTTGAATGGCGGCCGATGTTTCTCCACAATCCTCGCTACTATGCACATATATATTTTCATATGTCATATGATTGCCTTTTGTCATTACGAGTTCATAATCATCCGGCTTGTTTTCCATAGTAAAGAACCCTATCTCATCATAATTAGCTGTACCCCATGTTTTTCTTTTCTCCAAAACTGACAGATCATGTTTCAGGTTCTTTACGTTTATCAGATATGGGCCCGGCTCTACGCCATCTGTTCTGGGGAGCGTGTAGGCATTACCTTTGATTCCAGTCAGTGTTTGCCCCTTAACAGAAACAGTATTACCTTGCCCATATGATGAAACAAGATCATTTAGGAACTCTATCGCTTCATCTATGTTGCCAAGCTCAATAGATACAACCCGCCCTTCCTTTTCCTTAAGGCCCATGACCCAGAATGAATAGGTACCTTTGGAAAGCCGGATACAGGATATATATCCCTTATATGGTTTGTCGTTGGTTATGATTCCGTCATCATGGATGCTCTCAAGTGAATTCAGTTCCGGATACTGTTTTTTCAGGCTATCCAACAATAATCTGTCAGGCAAGAACTGTGGAAGTTCCCTATCATCCTGATATGGCATAAGCGCTACATGAGACTCCAGTAAAGAACCATCAAAACGGGCCAGCAATGTCTGTGCTCTTTCCGGTTCATCAGCATCCATCAATTCTTCAATATCTGTCTCAGCAGGTCCATCGTCAGATG
>Ga0265300_10002196_pt1 | contig 17207 bp, 13 predicted proteins | sample AusTroGonzalo_MG_FD_193482 | JGI IMG/M metagenome (GOLD analysis project Ga0265300, IMG submission 193482) | Bovine rumen microbial communities from tropical cattle in Woodstock, Queensland, Australia - Gonzalo_03 | ecosystem: Host-associated > Mammals > Digestive system > Stomach > Rumen ...
TTATCGTAGACAAACTCGGTGTAGATGAGGCTGAAGTAAAGGCAGAGGCTAGCTTCACAAACGACCTGGGTGCAGACTCACTGGATACCGTTGAGCTGATCATGGAGTTCGAGAAGGAGTTTGGTATCTCAATTCCCGATGATAAGGCTGAGAAGATCGGTACCGTTGGCGACGCCATCGCTTACATCGAGGAGAACGCAAAATAAATTTGTTCACAACATAATGGTTGCTTTCTAACACTTAGAAGCAACCATTATGCTTTAATTTAAGCTTATGGAATTAAAAAGAGTAGTTGTAACAGGTCTGGGCGCCGTTACGCCAGTGGGCAACACTCCCGATGAGATGTGGAAGAACCTGCTCGACGGAGTAAGTGGTGCAGCACCTATTGCAAGTTTCGATACAACAAATTTCAAAACTAAGTTCGCATGTGAGGTAAAGAACCTCAACGTGAACGATTTCCTGGATCGCAAAGAGGCACGTAAGATGGACCGCTACACACAGCTGGCCCTGATTGCTGCCAAGCAGGCCGTTGAGGATAGCGGTATGGATCTGGAGACTGAAGACAAGAACCGTATCGGCGTAGTTTATGGCGTAGGTATCGGTGGAATTAAGACCTTCGAGGACGAGGTAAAGTACTATGGTGTTCACGAGGCCGATGGTCCTAAGTTCAACCCCTTCTTCATCCCCAAGATGATTGCTGATATCGCAGCAGGTCAGATTTCGATTATGTATGGCTTCCACGGCCCCAACTATATCACAGCTTCAGCTTGTGCATCTTCATCAAACGCACTGGCCGACGCCTTCAACCTGATTCGCCTGGGTAAGGCAAACGCTATCGTTGCTGGTGGTGCCGAGGCTGCTATCTGCGCTACAGGTGTAGGTGGTTTCAATGCCATGCACGCACTTTCAACCCGTAACGACGAGCCCGAGAAGGCCAGCCGTCCATTCAGCGCTAGCCGCGATGGATTCATCATGGCCGAGGGTTCAGGTTGCTTGATTCTCGAGGAGCTCGAGCACGCTAAGGCTCGTGGTGCTAAGATCTATGCCGAGATGGTTGGTGCTGGTATGAGCGCCGATGCTCACCACATCACCGCTTCTCACCCCGAGGGTCTGGGCGCTAAGCTCGTGATGCAGAACGCTCTTGAGGACGCAGGTTTGAATCCTGAGGACATCGATTATATCAACGTTCACGGCACATCAACTCACGTTGGTGATATCTCTGAGGCCAAGGCCATCAAGGAGGTATTCGGCGATGCAGCCTTCAAGCTCAACATTTCTTCTACCAAGTCGATGACCGGTCACCTGCTGGGTGCCGCTGGTGCTGTAGAGGCAATGGTAACAGTGCTGGCTGTTAAGAACGATATCGTTCCTCCAACAATTAACCACGAGGAGGGCGACGAGGATCCTGAGATTGATTACAACCTGAACTTCACATTCAACAAGGCTCAGAAGCGCGAGGTACGTGCTGGACTCAGCAACACCTTCGGCTTTGGTGGTCACAACGCATGTGTAGTATTCAAGAAGTATGAGGCTTAATAACATCATAGATAGAATAAAGCTCCCTTTCCGTCAGGAGAAGGAGCTTTTTTCTTCTCTTTATGAGATATTGGGATTCTACCCCCACAATATCGAGTATTACAAGATGGCGCTGATGCACAAGAGCATCCGCAAGCGCAACGACAAGGGCAAGCCGCTGAATAACGAGCGACTGGAGTTCCTGGGTGATGCTATACTCGATGCTGCTGTGGGTTATATCGTTTACCGTCATTATGAGGGTAAGCGCGAGGGATTCCTCACCAACACACGATCGAAACTCGTAAGCCGCGAAACGCTTGGAAAGTTAGCTACCGAGATGCGATTGAGCAATCTGCTGATATCAGCAGGTCATTCAACCTCGCACAACAGCTATGTTGAGGGTAATGCTTTCGAGGCGCTGGTAGGTGCCATTTATCTGGATCGTGGCTACGAGGCTTGCCTGTGGTTCTTCGAGAATCAGGTTCTGGGCAAGTTCATTGACATCGATAAGGTTGCATTCAAGGAGGTAAACTTCAAGTCGAAACTGCTTGAATGGAGCCAGAAAAATCGTGTGCGTTTGGAGTACAAGCTCACAAAGCAGAAGAAAGACGAAAACGGCAGCCCGGTATTCACCTATATGGTCATCATCGAGGGCGTGAATGGCGAGAGTGGCTCGGGCTACTCGAAGAAAGAGGCCCAGCAGAAGGCATCGAAAGACACCCTGCAGCGCCTGAAGCGCGAACCTCAGTTCGTGGATGCGGTGTTTGCCGCTAAGACTGCCCGTACGCAGATGGAAGAAGAGCCGGCAATGGCTGTGCCCGATCCTGAAAAGGAACAACAGAACTTTATTATCGAACAGGATGCAACACCTGCAACCGATGCCGTAGAGGCAAAGGTTGAGGAGAAGCCTTCGAAGACTCCTACAATAGATTTCTCTGATAAGGAATTTGACCTTTCAGACATCTCGCACAAAGAGAAATCACGCGAGGAAATCATTGCCGAAGCAGAAGCAGCTGCATTCTCCGAGGACTAATAATTTACAAGGGGTAGTTTGGAAAATCAAACTACCCCTTTACTAAAAAGCCGTTTTGTCAACAATTATCAACTATCTTTTACAATCCAGTAAATTTTCCTACAAATAGAAGGACACCCGATGTTTCTTCACTAATCACATAAACAAATGGTCGATTGGCATGGAAGGTGGCCTTAGGCGTCTCAGTTGGTGTTAAAGATGTGGTATAATTTGCGCCAGCTATGGTAACAGCTGCTGCCTCGGAACCTTCTTCATTAACCTTGATCTTTGCCTTCTGCCGCATCATTGAAATAAATACATTACCATCCTCGCACATATTGGGAATCTCGGCCAAATTGCCGTCAAAAGCAAGCTTGATACCCATCTGCTTGAGCAAACCGATAAGACCTATAGATAAATCGTCTGTATCAGAGGCGGTCTCAAAGCGCGGAAGTTTCAAATCAACCTCGTGAGGATAAGCTCCATTCATAGGCGAAATATTATCAACTTGCATGTTGCCTTCAATATTGTCTTTCGACCATCCCATCTTAGCCAGATAGCTGATAACGTCGTCGGTCGTTTTGCCTTCTTCCGGCAGCATCACCGTCATTTGCCATCTACCATTACCATAAGGCATCTCGATAGCACTATACAAATCATTCTTAAGATACCTTATCATCACCTTCTGGTGCATAAGTGGTAAATGAGTCACGCCATTCTCTGTAGTAAAGCTCTCTTCCTTGGTATTCTTCTGGTCGAATTTCGACGCCCAATCAGCCTTAAAGTAAATGGCATTAAGCAAATAAGTTACTGTAGCAGGATTCACTTCGTCCAATATCTCTGGAATCATGCCGTTAGTATGATCATTAGCCCAGCCATTAATCGTTTTAAGAGTTGAAGCGGATTTAAAGTCAAGATTCTCGGCCTTTGCATCATAATACTGCTGCATTTCCTGCTGATACTGTGACTTTAGTTTCGCTATGTTCTTATTAACAAACAGTGCATTGGCAATGTTCAGTGTAACCTTGTTATCAACTTTTGGCAGACCGTCTATCAGCTTTTTACAATAGTCGTTTACAGCCTGAATTCCTCCTTGGGGAAATCCTAAAGTCTGTTCCAGTTCCTGTTCTGTTTGTCCTGTAGCAGCATCGTTCACCATGCCTAATACATAAGTAATACTTAATGGCGAGTAGATAAAGCTCGTGCCGCTCCTGTCTGCATCGTTTACCTTCTCCAGAAAGTTCAGTGTAAAGTGGTTATTATAATTGGCAAAAACCACTTGCTCATGAGTCAGCTCAATAGGTGCCGACTCTGGTAGCATATTTACCACTTGCTTCGTTTCGCCTGCATCGATATCTTCCGACGAACTGCACGAAACCATTGCACAACTCAGTGCAACAACTGAAAATAAAAACAGATTCTTTCTCATATTTAATGCCATTTTAGGTTTATTCTGCTCTTATAATGCAGCAAAAGACGAATTCTTGTATAAAAAATTGTTAAAGAAGCTAAAAACTTTCTATTCTCATACAAGATTTCAGTACTTTTGAATTCTTAATCATAGAACGTAAGCAGAAAATGGTCAATCAACTCGTTGAGCGAATACGGAATAAAGACCAACGGGCGATGAGCGAGCTCTACCAGATGTATATTGGAGAGCTATCATCGGTCTGCTACCGCTATATACCCAATAGCGACGATGCAAAGGATGTGCTGCAGAATAGTTTTATAAAGATATTCACCGCCATCCCATCGCTTGAGTATCGTGGCGAAGAGGCGTTTAAAGGTTGGCTGATGAGGGTGGTAGCAAACGAGGCGCTGATGTTCCTGAGGACCAAGAAGAAACTGCTGTTTGTAGAGCAGGACGAGATAAAACAGAAGCAAGCGGATATAGCAGACGACACCCCTGCAACAGAGCAGATTTCGGCCGACCAGCTGCACCAGCTGATAAGCGAACTGCCTGATGGATACAGAACGGTACTGAATCTGTATGTATTTGAAGACTACTCGCATCGGCAAATAGCCGAGCTACTTGGCATTAAGGAGGGCACATCAGCTTCTCAGCTCTATTACGCCAAACAATGGCTGGCGCGAAGAATAAAGGAATTAATAATCGAAAAGGGATGAAAGAGGATTGGACGAAACAAATGAAACAAAAACTGGAGGGGCACCAGATGACTCCACCAGCCGGACTCTGGGAGAGCATCAGTAACGAGATGCAACTCCAGACTGAGTCTGCCCCTGTTTCAGCCCCTGCAAAGACTGTTTCTATGCGCCGCTGGTATTGGGTGGCTGCAGCTGCCATCCTGGCGATTGTTGGATGCTTTACCGTTTATCAGTTTGATACCAAAGAGCCCCAGTTAACAGCTAACAGCCAGAAAGTGATGGCACCTAAAGCCGAAGCAGACAAGCCAGCAATGCCGGCAGAAGAACCAATACTTCTGGCTCAAGCGACAAATGATCATAAGGTAGAAAAAACTATGGGAACGAAGTGTCAGCCCCAACCCCAGTTTTACGAACAGCAACTACCTACAGGCGAAAATCTGCAGGAGGTGACAGACAATAGCTTACAAGAGGCTACAAACGAAAACGCTCCAGATGCTACTGACAATCATCAGCAGGTATCAGAAGATACCAAAATTATTGCGTCGCAGGAAAAGAAACAAACCTATCTGCCTGATGTTATCAATCCAAGCGAAACCCGCTCAAAATCAATCGATACAGATAAATGGACCATCGGACTGAACGGTTCGAACGGTTTGTTGATGGCTAGTAATAATTTAGGAAACACTATGGGTGGACAATTCCTGAATAGCGATGCGAATTACGCAGTTAACAGCGATGTTGATTTAGGCAAAAACGGCGGTACTATTGTTACCGACTACATCAAGTTCGGCGAAACTTCTTCGTTTACCAATATGTACACCCTGCCCGATGTAGTTTCGAAACACAAGTTGCCTGTTAGATTCGGACTCTCGTTACAGTATCAACTTAGCAATCGCATCGCTTTGCATAGTGGTATCAGCTATACCTATCTCGAGTCGGAGTTTATCACACCTATTACCAACAGTAATAATTACATCCAGAAACTCAGATACTTAGGTATTCCCGTAGGCGCATCATGGAACATATGGAGCACCGGTAATCTTAATGTTTATCTAGCGGGTACCGCCTTGCTCGAGAAATGTATCGACGCTCAAGTATCCGATGGCGATAACGACCAGCGCCCCTGGCAGTTCTCACTTAATGCCGCTGCTGGTGTCGAATATAATATCACACGCCAGTTCGGACTTTACCTTGAGCCTGCGCTGGGTTATTACTTTAACGACGGAACCTCTTTGCAGCATTATTACAAAGAGCATCCGCTGGCACCATCTATCCAGTTTGGATTAAGATTACATCTTAAATGATAAAAAAACGAAAAATATTCCCCCTTTACAACGGAATTGCGTAATTTTGCAGGCGAAACGTGCGAAACTCGGCAGCGCCTCAGCAATTGGAGCAAGCTCCATTACGTTCGGCTTGCACGAGCCTTGCAGGCAGATTGCGCAATTATTAACATGAGTATAACAAAGATTGTAAGAAAAGTATTCGAGCCTAGACAAAAGGAACTCGAGAAACACTTCAACCAAGGCAAAGCACTCCAAGAAGCTGTGCTGGGCCGACTGGTGGCTGAAGCCCAAGATACGGAATACGGACGAAATCATGCCTTTGCATCAATAAAAGGTTACGATGATTTTGCCAAACACATCCCCGTAAATACCTACGAAGAACTCAAAGAATCGATAGATCGCATGCGTCATGGCGAAACAGATGTGCTGTGGCCAGGTCGTGTAAAATGGTATGCCAAATCATCAGGCACTACCAACGATAAATCAAAATTCATCCCTGTAAGCAAAGAGGGACTGAAACGCATACACTATCGTGGCGGATTTGATGCTGTGGCCATGTATCTGCAAAACAATCCTAAGTCGCGCATGTTCGATGGTAAGGGACTGATTCTTGGTGGCAGTCATGCACCTAATTATAATCTGAAAGACTCTCTGGTTGGCGATTTGAGCGCCATCCTGATTGAGAATATCAACCCGTTGGCCAATCTGGTTCGTGTGCCGAAGAAACAGACAGCTCTGCTTTCTGACTTTGAGATTAAGCGCGACCGTATTGCCCGCGAGGCCATGAACAAAAACGTAACCAACCTTTCGGGTGTACCCTCGTGGATGCTCTCTGTACTAACCCGCATGATGGAGATAACAGGCAAAACACATCTTGAAGAGGTATGGCCTAACATCGAGGTGTTCTTCCATGGTGGCGTGGCCTTTACGCCTTATCGCAAACAGTACGAACAGCTCATTACCTCGCCCAACATGCACTATATGGAAACGTATAATGCCAGCGAGGGATTCTTCGGCCTGCAGAACGATCCATCGGACAAGTCGATGCTGCTGATGCTCGACTACGATGTGTTCTACGAGTTCATACCAATGGACGAAATCGGCAAGGAGAATCCAACCATCGTACCATTGTGGGGTGTAGAAACTGGCAAGAACTACGCTATGGTTATCTCAACCAGCTGTGGTTTGTGGCGTTATGAGATCGGCGACACCATCCAATTTACATCTACCAATCCGTACAAGTTTATCATCTCTGGTCGCACCAAGCATTTTATTAATGCCTTTGGCGAGGAACTGATAGTAGATAATGCCGAAAAGGGACTGGCCTATGCTTGCGAACAGACAGGTGCCGAGGTTTCGGAATATACCGCTGCCCCAGTGTTTATGGACCAGAACGCCAAGTGCCGCCATCAGTGGCTCATCGAATTCAAGAAACGCCCTGCCGATCTGCAGCAGTTCAGCGATCTGCTTGATAAGCATCTGCAGGAAATCAACAGCGATTACGAAGCTAAACGTTATAAGGATATTACGCTGCAGCACCTTGAGATTATCGAGGCACGCGAGAATCTGTTTAACGACTGGCTGAAACTGAAAGGCAAGTTAGGCGGACAGCACAAGGTGCCTCGCCTTAGCAACTCTCGCGAACATATCGAACAATTATTGAAGTTGAACGCATGAAGAAACTCCTCTATATCTGCAGTATAGCTTTGGCTATGATTGGTTGTGCCCGCATGGGACAGCCCGATGGCGGTTGGTACGACGACGATCCACCAAAGGTTCTAAGCGCTACACCTGCCGATCAGGCCACCAACGTGAACACCAAGAAGATTACCATCCTGTTTGATGAGTATATCAAACTTACCGACGCAACCAACAAGGTGATTGTGTCGCCCCCACAGTTGGAAGTACCCGACATCAAGGCTGCGGGTAAAAAAATTGTAGTGGAACTGCAGGACTCACTGATGGCGAATACCACTTATACCATCGACTTCAGCGATGCCATCAGCGATAACAACGAGAATAACCCTATGGGTAGCTATACCTATAGCTTCTCCACAGGCGAAAAGATTGATACTTTCGAAGTATCGGGCTATGTGCTCGATGCCAGCAATCTCGAACCCATCAAGGGCATCATGGTAGGCTTGTATAATGATCTGGCCGATTCTGCTTTCCAAACCAAACCTATGCTGCGTGTATCGCGTACCGACAGTCGTGGACACTTTGTAGTAAAAGGTGTGGCTCCTGGCACTTATCGCGCTTATGCCCTGCAGGATGCCGATGGCGACTTCCGCTTTACACAGAAGAGTGAGATGATTGCCTTTAACCAGCAGACCTTCGAGCCTGGCTCTAAGCCCGACGTGCGAACCGACACCGTTTGGCGCGACTCGTTGCATATCGATGCGCTGATAAAAGTGCCTTACACCCACTTCCTGCCCGATGATATCACACTGTTGGCATTCACCCACGTGCTTACCGATCGTTTCCTTATCAAGACCGAACGTGTAGAAGCTAATAAGTTCTCGATGTACTTCAGCTATGGTCATCCCGACCTGCCAGTTATCAAGGGTTTAAATTTCGACAGTAACGATGCTTTTGTAATCGAGACAAACGAGAAACAAGACACCATCCATTACTGGTTGCGCGATACCACACTGATTAATCAGGATACCCTACGTATGGAGATCAACTATCAGATTTCCGACTCTACAGGTATGCTCATTAACCAAACGGATTCCATCGAATCGCTGGCTAAAACTCCATACGCCAAGCGACAGAAGGAAAAAGCCAAGGAGATTGACCAGTGGATGAAGGAGCAGGAAAAGAAAAAGAAACGCGATATGCCTTACGACTCCGTATGGCACGAGAAACCCCTGGAGCCCAAGTTCGATGTGCCATCACAGATGGATCCCGATAAGGTCATTAAGGTTGAAATGCCTACACCTTTGCAGCATTGCGACACAGCCGCGGTTCATCTCTATTCGATGATTGACTCTGTATGGTACGAATCAGATTGCCGCATGGAGCCTATACCCCATCAGATCAGAAGTTACCAGATTCTGGCCGATTGGCGACCAGGCATAGAGTATAGCCTTGAGATAGATTCTGCAGCTTTCGTAGATATCTATGGCAAAGTATCTAATGCCTATAAACAAGGCATCAAGGTTAAGGGCGAAGACGAATACGGCACGCTGAAACTTAACATCTCGGGTATAGAAGATTCTGCCATGGTAGTTCAGTTGCTTAACGGTTCGGATAAAGTAGTAAAACTGGCCCGCGTAAATAACCATGTGGCCGAATTTAAATTCCTTAAACCCGAGAAGTATTACGTAAGTGCCTTTATCGATAGTAATGGTAACGGCATCTGGGATACAGGAGACTATGCCGAAGGCCGACAGGCAGAGGCTGTTTATTACTATCCCAAAGAGATAGAAGGCAAAGCCAAATGGGATTTGAATCTTAACTGGAATGTAACGGCTGTACCCGTGTACAAACAAAAGCCAGAGAAGATTACCAAACAGAAACCAGAGGCTGCCAAGAAACTAAAGAACAGAAATGTAGAACGCGCCCGCCAAATGGGTATAGAATACCTGAAGGATAAGGGCATAAATGTAGATAGCAAGAAATGAAGAAGATAATTCTTTCGCTGATGATTATGCTTGGCACAGGCCTCTCGGCCCATGCCCAGTGTGGAATTGCCAATACCGCCTTTAAGAGCGGCGAGAGCCTGGAGTACGACCTTTACTTTAACTGGCAGTTTATTTGGGTAAAGGTTGGATCGGCCCAGATGGATACTAAGATGACCAAGTTTGAGGGCAAGGATGCGTGGAAATCGTACCTGATTACACGTGGAAACTCTAAGCTCGACAAGTACTTCACCATGCGCGATACTTTGCTGTCGTACTGCAATCCCGATCTTTCGCCAATGTATTTCCGCAAAGGCGCCCGTGAAGGTAGCAGATACTATGTAGATGAGATATGGTACACCTATCCTAACGGCAACTGTCAGTTGAAGAAGCACCGTATTGATGCCGACGGCGAACAACATTGGAAAACCAGCACCTATCGTAACTGTATCTACGATATGATGTCGATCTTCCTGCGTGCCCGCAACTTCGATGCCACCAAACTGAAGAAGGGTCAGGTTATCCCCACCCCAATCAGCGATGCACGTAATCTGTCTAACTCGTGGTTAGAGTTCCGTGGTCGCGAAACCTTCAAGATGAATGGTTCAAAGGAGAAATTCCGTTGCCTGGTAATGTCGTTCTATGAGCGCGAGGATGGAAAAAGCCATGAGCTTATCCGCTTCTATATCACCGACGATCAGAACCATATACCAGTACGCCTCGACATGTTCCTTTCGTTCGGAAGTGCCAAGGCATACCTGAATAATTATAAAGGTGTTCGCAGCGCGATGACCTCGAAAATCAAATAGGGTTATATCTCTGTTTCGAGATAATCAATAAAGTCAGAAAAGCTATATTGATTGGGAGAGGTGCCAGTTACGTTTAAGCCTGCCTCCTCAGCACATCGTGTGGTGTAAGGACCAAACGAGTAGATAGGCACGCTAACAGGCAGGCCCTGTGTTTCGGCAAATTTCATAATTCTTGATAATACGTAGGCCTCGCCACCACTGGTGAGGGCTACAGCGCTTATATTACCGCTGCGTAGGGCATCGGCTGTTTCGGCATAGTACTCATCGCTCATAGCTGTGGTGCGATAGCAATATACATATGATACGTCGGCGCCAGTTGCGCTTAGGACATTTTGGAAATTGGTGATTGTTGGCGGAACAGGCAGTCCACTATATTTAGGCCACAGCACAGCAATACGCTTCGACTGTAGTTCATGTTCGCTTTCCAAAGCCTCGATAATCCCCATCAAACTGGGTTTGGCATGATGTAATGCCACTGTAACACCCAGAAGCTCCTGTACGACTTTCTGATCTTTACCTATGGCTACTACCTTACCATCAATAAGCGATTTGTCGGCACCAGCAGAGGAAAGTGCCCTGACGGCCATGATGCTTGTGCAGATAATATAATCGTACGATGCCAACTGATTACAGAACGGCAGGAAAGTGCCACCAGGGGGCAGTAAGGTACTGCTGATAAAAGGCACAAACATGGGATGGAAGCTGCATGAGGGGCGTTTGCCAAAAGCCTCGTGCAAACTTACATGATAGGTGTCGGGAGCTGTAAATAAAATACGTTTTACCATTTGGCCAGCATCTGATTAGGTTTAAACACACGAATTACATAAATCAGGCTTACAAGCGCAATACCTAACTCGATGAGATAGAGGCCACGATAGTCGAGCCACTCGCCAACGCCACCCGAAATAATCGATATGAGCGACGAACTGAGATGAACCACTACCACCTGGATGGTGAAATCGGTTCCCTCACGCCCATCGCGTACACAATCCATTGCTGTGGTATAAACCACAATCGACGCAAAGGCATGACATGTTTTTACCAGCAGCAAACCACCTACCAATAGGGGGAGTGTAGGCGAAATAAACGTTAGCAGCAGGAAATATAGCGGAGCTGTAACAATCATGAAGGCTACCATCAAGCGGGCTCGATACATGCCGATACGGCGGATAAGCACATGGGCCACCCAAGCCATCACAAACGATGTGGCTGTACCCACCATACCAAACCACACACCTATCTCCTTCATATTATAGCCCAAGTCAACCATATAAGGACGCACATTGGCAATAATGCCGATGATACCCATAAAGTAGAGCAACAGGAAGATCACGTGTGGGATAATTTCCTTGCGCGAGAAGAACCACATAAAATCCATCAGCTTGGCACGCTGTTTGGGCGAACGTGGCTCGATATGTATCTTCTTATTAAACTGCAAAGGCACAACCATGAACCAGGCCACCAATCCCAACAGCGGGAAAACAACACTCCAACCAAAATGGTCGAGCATCACGATAAAGATACCACTACCTAAGAAAGCACCAGCGTAACGTCCCATCGACTGCATACTATTCACAGCACTATGATCACCCTTACCAAAAGCCCTCACCGCCAACCCATCGGTAGCAATATCCTGTGTAGCCGATGCAAACATCGATATAAAAACTAACACAAAGATAAAGTAGATATCGGAAGAGATATCCAAGAATCCGATACACATGATTGATAGGGCATAGACCGACTCCATAAGCAGGATGAAACGGCGATAGCTGACCAGATGCGAACACTGGCGATCTACCATAGGGGCCCAAAGAAACTTAACGAGCCAGGGGATATGCACTAAGTGTAGCAGGCCGATAGTGGCCAGACCGTAATTGGCCTGGCGCATACTAACCTGCATGGCTGTGGTGATAAATGTGGATGGGATGAACTGCGCTATGTAGAGACAGAAAAACGTAGCGAGATTCAGTTTTCTTACATTATTTACGCTGGTGGGTGTTGCCATGAAACTATTGGTGGTTTAGAAATTCAACTCGATCGTGGTTCCAAACATCAATGGCTTGCCTGCCTGAGCATAATTGCCGGTTGACGACTTAAAGCCGTAAGCCATATAGTTGGTGTCAGTCAGATTCTTGCCCCATACTTCCCAAGTAACAATACCCTTAGTAAGGGCCACCTTGGCGTTGAGTGTGGTATAGAAGTCCTGACTTACAAGATTATCCTCGGCCCAGTAGATACGACCCAAACCACGCAAACCAACGTTAAACATCACGCGATCCAACCAGCCTGTGGGGTTGATGGTATAGTTGGCATCTAGGCTCAGCGTATGGTTGGGCACCATGGGCAGGCGATTATTGGTATAATCTACTGTGGCGCTCTTTACATAAGAGAGGAAACGGGCATAAGTATATCCATAGTTAGCTGTGAACTGCAGCCCCTCAACAGGTCGTACGATTACATTCAGTTCTGCACCCTTGCTATCTGTATGACCTGCATTGGTGGTGATATTACCCACGCCTGTAATAGTAGAGGTAATCTGCATGTGGCGCCAATCAATATAAAACAGGTCGGCACTCAGGGTAAGCAGATTGTTCAGCAGGTTAACACTGGCGCCAACCTCGTAGTTCCAGCTGTATTCCGGTTCGTACGAACGCTCATCGAATGTAGAGAATGACTTATTGAAACCGCCTGGCTTGTAGCCACGAGTAACCGACACATAGTAGAGGTTATCCTCGGTAGTAAGATACTGAAGCGTAAACTTAGGTGTTACCTGCGTAAAATCCTTGCTGCTCTCGAAAGATTCGCCTGTAGCCGAGGTCATCTGACTGGGATCTACTAAAGTAAAACCACCATCGGATAGTGGCGAGACTTTTACTTTTAGATTATCATAGCTAGTCTTAGCATGCTCATAATCGAAACGGATACCTGCTGTAGCCGAAAGACCCTGCCAGATGTTATAGGTACTCTGGTGATAAAGGGCCAACGAACTGGTTGGCACACAATAGTTGGTATGACTGAGCGAGCCTGCTGATGGAGAGAAGTTATCAACTGTACGATCCACATGCTCCATCATACCAAAGGCACCAACCACCCACTGATAACGGCTATCGTTATTCGACTTGAGAGTAAACTCCTGCGACATCATGTTCTGATGGCGGGCATTCTCAACAAACGACTTGTCGTTAACAGTAAAGTCCTGATCGATAGCCTGCTTTGAATTGATATACTGGAACGATGTCTGGCTGTTAAAGCTTACCACAGGACCATTATAGGTAATACCCAGACCATTGGTGCTGATAAGGCGACGGAATGAGCTATAACGGTTGTAGTTGATATCCTGCAACGTATTAGTTTCAACATTCACTGGGGCATAGGGATAGCCTCCCTGATCGCTATAAGTAAAATGGCTGGTAAGGCGAATCAGCCAATTATCAGAAGGCTTATAATACAATCCTATACGCTCCTCGGTCTCGTTCATCTTATCTACCTTCTCGTTCAGATAGCTGTTGCTAAAGGCGCCATCATTGTGATGATAGAGTGCACCAAAGGTAAAGCCGAACTTATCCGATACCTTGGTGTAATTAGATATCTGCGTGCGAAAATCGTTATATCTGCCATAACCCAGGCGAACACGAGTGTTCTGGTACTCCAATGGGTTACGAGTACTGATGTTAACAATACCACCGATGGCATTTCTACCATACAATGTGCCCTGCGGACCACGTAGCACCTCAACTGAGGCCACATCGCCCAGATCGCAATCAAACGAGAGGGGCTCGTAGAAAGGCATACCATCTACATAAAAACCAATGCCTGTTCCATCCGACTTATTACCCACACCGCGTACAAACACGGGGCAACTGGCTCTCGAACCATAGTCGGGCATATAGAAATTGGGAATAACGGCTGTTAACTCCTTAAGGCCGGTTATCTGCTGATTACTGAGCTGACGAGCCGACAAAGCCGAACGCGATGCAGGCACCAACTCGTATTTGTTTGTTTTAAACGCACTAACCACCACTTCGTCGAGCTTGTACGAGCGGGCTGTGGTTGTGTCGGTTGGTGTAACCTCTGGTCCTTCAACCACCAACATTGCTGATAATAGTAATCCTAAAAACATACCTTTTTATTAATATATAATGATTATTTTTGTGTTTGTCTGAACCATTCGGTTACGAACTGTACATTCTCTAATGGCGTATCCTTATGAACGCCATGCCCCAGATTAAAGATATAATTGGGATGCTCTCGGAAGAAAGCCAGATACTGCTGCAGATGCTGCTCGATAACAGCCTGAGGGGCAAACAGTATACGTGGATCCATATTACCCTGAAGACCTATGGCCGGATTAACAAGATGACGAGCCACTAACAGAGGTGTCTGCCAATCGATACTTACATAATCGCAATCCTCAGGGGTAAGCATCTGCAGACCAGCCCCAAATCCCTTGGGGAAGAAAATAACAGGCAAGCCATGCTGCCTTACAGCAGCCGTGATACGGCGCACAAAGGGCATAATCATATCCTGATAAAGCTCGGCAGATATCACACCAGCAAACGACTCGAATATCTGGAAGGTGTCGATACCATGAGTTGCTTGCAGATGTACATATGCCTCGCTGGCGCTGGTGATGGCATCGAGCAACTGGAGCGATTCCTCGCGATGGGTGTAGAGATAGCGTACCACATCGGTAAACTGCATCGTCTTGTCGCGACCACCCAACATGTAACACAAGCAGGTAAGCGGGCCACCACAAAAACCAATCACAGGTGTATCGGCCCTTTTCTGGCCCATAATCTCATCCAGCGTATCGGCCACATGATTAAGATGCGAGGGGCTAAAGCTTAATTCTGCCGCAGGATGCTCTACATCCATCAGCGGATGGGGAAAAGCAGGCCCTTCGTTGGTCCATTCCACCTTGACGCCCAACGCCTCAGGGATTACCAAGATATCGCTAAACAAGATGGCAGCATCCATACCCATATCATCAATTGGCATCAGGGTAACCTCGGCAGCCAGATTGGCATACGACATGATAGAACGGAAAGGCAGCATCTTAGTAAGTTGGCGGTATCGTGGCAATACGCGACCAGCCTGTCGCATCATCCATACAGGAGGGCGACAGGCTGGTTGGTGATTGATAACCGCAAAGAAGGGATTGCTATACATATTTATTATTAATTCTTGTGTTCCTAAACACCTTTAACTTATTTCGGGTGCAAAGGTACGACAAATCAAAAAGCTGTGCAATCCCTATAAATATGGATTTTTAACAGATGTTACTTGTTTTCTGCTTCAAAGACGGCAATCTTATTTTTATAATATGTACGTAGCTCCTGCCAGTTATAGTAAGGCCACTGGTTGGTCTTGATAGGCAGATAGGCCTCGCGCTCGTTCAGCAGGGCCTTTACAAGAATATCGCCAGTCTTTCCCTTTTTGGGGCGATAGAATATCAGCTGGATATTGCAGCCCATGGGGAAGATGCGATAGTTACGCCAATACTTATCGAGTTCATCGAGATTGTTCACAACCATGCCGCAGTTATCCAACTCCAACAAACAAGCCAGAGGCATTACACAAACCTCGTGGCCAAATCGCAAAGTGGCCTGTGTCTCAGTAACGGTGTCGGCAGTAGCTATGATGTTCTTCAGCAGATTAAGCTGACTGAAAGGCATCTTACCACCCGAAACAGGCGATGCACCATAATCGAGATACCAACCTACATTCTTCTGGCGCCACTGGTCGTAAACCTCCTCATCGGTAAACAGCGAGAAGAGCTCCAGATCGGTGTCGTGACTCTGCATATTGCAAGCCACATGGAACAGCTGTCGCATCAGCGAACCTGCATTCACATTATTATATACGTAGGCCTCGTCGTTAAACAACGCTTTCATCAAGCGCTCCGGGTGTGTGTACTTATAGGCATATTCGCGCTCTTCCTTATCGCCAGTGGTGCGTCCAAGTTTCGCTACCAGTCCATCCCAAGGCTGATTGAGATAGTACTGCAGACTCTCGCTTACATCGTTATGAATCTGGGCTGTAGGATTAGCAGCAGCCAGCTCTTCGCACTCAGCAATCATCGACAGAATACAACGGTTCACCGTGGTGCTACGGGCATCTATCTTTAGATTCTTGGTTTTGAAAATCTCAGGAAAATGCTGCACCATACGCTTTCCGATACCATGATGCTGACGTTCACCGACAGTAGTCAAATCGCCTAAACGTTTATGGGCTGTAGCGTAGATAGCTTCGATAGTTGCGAGTGTTTTCTCACCTAATGGCGTAAGTTTCCCTTGCTCCTTAGCTGCCTTCAGCGTTGCAAGGGGTTTTGAGTAATTGCCATCGCTGATGAGCCAACGCGATCCATGACGACCATAATGACTCATATAGTAAGGTTCATAATTCTTAGGAGCGGGCGTCAGCGCCTTGTCAGTAAGCTGACGATCGTAATCCAAATAGTTACTACCTGACAAAAAACGATTTGTTGCAATCTCATCTTTAGCCGAAGTCTCAAAAACAGGTGCATTCATCCCTGAGCCTTGCTCGCCTACCCGTAGCCCTTGCGCCTGCAAAGTCATCGAAAAACCGATGGCCAGAATTAATAGTTTTCGTTTCATAATCCTTTATTGTTTGATATTGATGTGCAAAGATAATCAAATATTCGGAAAAAAGCGTTTTTATTTGGTTTTTTACGCAGTTATTTGTAATTTTGCAGCCAAATATTATTAAATAGGTATAGCATGATACAATCGATGACAGGCTACGGCAAGGCGGTCGTGGCATTTAAGGAGAAGAAAATTCACGTAGAAATCAAGTCGCTGAACTCAAAACAGCTCGACTTGAACACACGTATCGC
>Ga0265300_10002200_pt1 | contig 17175 bp, 13 predicted proteins | sample AusTroGonzalo_MG_FD_193482 | JGI IMG/M metagenome (GOLD analysis project Ga0265300, IMG submission 193482) | Bovine rumen microbial communities from tropical cattle in Woodstock, Queensland, Australia - Gonzalo_03 | ecosystem: Host-associated > Mammals > Digestive system > Stomach > Rumen ...
ACGATGATTGTTTCGCCGATTATGTCATTAGGCGTGTATTTATCAGACTTTATCTTGGGTGCAGTTGCCCAAACATATAACGTCGTTATACCTGATACTTGTGCAACGATTCATCAGTATGTTGATACTCATAACAGTGCACAAATGTTAATAAATGCCGATGCTGCTGCAAATATAATGTGTTTGCCTGCACGACTTTCGGTATATTTTTATCATGCAACAGCATCTGCATTTGAATGGATAATAAATGGTTTTGGGCACAGTGCAACCATGGTTATAGTTGGATTGATTTGCGCAGTTATGTTTATTGGCTGCATATTCAAATATGCCTTTATGACACTTGGCGTTGTCGCAGATTTGTTTTTAACGCTTTTAATGTTGCCATTTACTGCAATCGCAGAATCTATGCCTGGCAGCAAAGAAACAAATTATGCAGGACAAATATTTTCTGGTTTATTGAAAGTATTTAATACTAAAAAGTTGTCAGATATTATATCCATATTTATAAATGCAACTGTGTATTTTGTATCCCTTGCCATTGTGATTGCAATATGTGCAGCATTATTAACAAACATAGTATCGATAAACAGCGTCAACACCTATACCGTCGGATCTGCAATGACAGTGATATTGTGTGGCGCACTTGTTTTCTATTTCGCGAACAAAGCAGACGAATTAGCAAAACAAATTGGTGGAAAAATAAATAATTCTTTCGGCGAAAAATTGAAAAGCGACGCTAAAACGCTTTTGGGAAACATCAGAAATGTTGGAATAAAAGTATTTGATGCCTGGGCAAAGAAAAAATAATCAAATAAGTTTTACAAAATCACGTGCAACATTTTTAATGCCCCGCGTCTTGAAAGCAACAGTTAATGTTTTATCATTTTCTGCGATTACAACACCCGTACCCATTTCTTTATGAGACACCATTTTTCCAACCAAAGACTCTCTTCTAATTTTCAGTTTTTGTGTGGTGGTTGGTGCATAAGTTTTAGGTTGTTGATTCCCGTTAAAACTGACAAAACTTCTATCTATTTCATTAACGAATCTTGATGGCATTTGATAAAGTCTTTGTCCAAACACAGTTCGTACCATTGCATTAGTAATTATTGCACGAACACGCGCACGGGTGATTGCGACATAGGCCAATCTACGTTCTTCTTCAATATCAGAATCAGATTTTTTTTCATTTGGGAATATACCCTCTTCCCATGCCGGCAAAAACACTGTATTAAACTCTAACCCCTTGGCAGCATGAATAGTCATAATAGAAACCAAATTCTTGTCATCAAATTCGTTATCGTTATCATCTGTCATCATCAGGGCAGCGTGTTCCAAAAATTCAGGAATTGTATTATATTTTGCAACAACACTGTTTATCAATTCACGAATATGTTCCAAACGCTCTGTGCTGTCCACATCTTTTGATTCGCGCCACATTTTAAGATAGCCACTTTTTTCCAGCAATTGCTGTACCGCTTCTTTTGGTGCAATACTTTGCCAATCAAAATCAAAAGCAGACAAAAATTCATTTGCCATAATTTGTTGCTTTGCAGATAACTTTGTCACACGCAACGCATCCATTAAACTTTTTCCACTTTCGCGTAATTTAGCAATTGCCGCCGGACCAATCTGACGCGAAGGTTTGGAAATAATACGTTCAAAAGAAACATCATCAAATGGATAAACCAATAATCTGATATAAGCAATCGCATCACGAATTTCCGCCCTGTCATAAAACTTGGTTGCACCGATTAAGCGATATGGAATTTGACGCGCTGTAAACTCTTCTTCGAAAGGACGCGACAAAGATCCCATACGAATCAATACTGCAAAAGAAGAAAATTCATTGTTTGCATTGCGTGTAATTGTATCGGCGACAAAGCGCGCTTCGTCCCAATCTGACGGCACAGTCAGAATATACACAGGTTCGCCATCGTCTACACCTGGTGCAGTCCGCAAATCTTTGCCCAAACGCCCCATATTATTTTTAATCAAAGAATTGGCCGCGCCCAAAATATTTCCAGTACTGCGGTAATTTGTTTCAAGACGGATTACCTGTGGATTTGGAAAAGTTTTTTCGAATTCCAGAATATTTCTTATTTCTGCACCACGCCAAGAATAAATCGACTGGTCATCATCGCCCACACAGCAAATATTTGGCACATCTTGATTTTGGGTTAACATTTTTAATAATTTCATTTGTGCCGCATTGGTATCTTGAAATTCATCGACCATTATATATTTGAACTGGTTTTGATATTTGCGCAAAATTTCGTCGTGTGTTGCGAATAATTTCAAAACGAACAAGATTATGTCCCCAAAATCAATCGCGCCCAGACGGGCTAATTCTGCGTTATATTCGCGTAATATTTTTTGTGTCACAGGCGACAGATTCATTTTATCAAAATCAAATTCGCCTTTGTCTTTGATATTGGAAATCGTTTCCACCCAATCAGACGGATTATATTCCTTGGTATCCAGTGCCAGATTTGTTATAACGCGTTTAAGAACGGCCTTTTGATCATCTTCGCCATAGATAAGAAAATCACGTCGCAAACCCGCAGCCTCGTAATTCGCACGTAAAATACGTAAACACACCGAATGAAATGTGCCCAGCCATAAATCGCCACATAAATGCGCTATTTCAGAATACTGTGCAACACGAAAGCGCATTTCATTTGCCGCCTTGTTAGTAAAGGTCAAAGCCAATATCTGCCATGGCTGGGCCCACTTATTATATAAAATATGAGCTATACGGGCCGTTAAAACGCGTGTTTTACCTGTTCCCGCCCCAGCCAACACCAAAAGAGGCCAATGTTGTTTTACAACAGCCTCTTCTTGTTGTTCATTCAAATCAGCCATATAATCGACAGACATTTTTTCAATTTTCCATATTGTAATTTATAAAAGATTTCTATACAATCATTTTGTTATAAAAACCACAAGGAAGGGTTATGGCACGAATAATTTGCTTTGATATTGAAACAACAGGCTTTGAATACATGCGCGGGGATCGTTGCATTGAAATTGGGGCAGTTGAATTGGTGGACGGCAAATTAACAGAAAATACTTTCCACGAATACATTAACCCCGAAGGAAAAATCATTCCACCTGAAACATATATGGTTCACAAGATATCTAATGCGTTTTTGGAAGATAAACCAAAGATGTCTGTTATCGCACCAAAATTCTTGGAATTTATTGGCGACGCACAAATTGTGGCACATAATGGTTTGGACTTTGACTTTCCGTTTATAAATTACGAATTGGAAAAGTTGCATTTGAAACCAATTCCACGTTCTCAGATGTTGGACAGTATTGTTATCGCACGCAATCGCGTGTACGGACCTAAAAGTTATACTCTGGATGCGCTGGCAAAATGGTTTGGCGTATCATTGACCGCACGTGCAGATGCACACGGTGCATTAATCGACGCAGAGATTTTGGCACACGTTTATACAGAACTGGAAAACACTGCACCTGCGATTGACATAAAAGAATTGGTTGAAAAACAACACGCAGCATTTCTGCAAACACCAAAGACAGGCAGCGATTTCCCACGCCGCACATTTGAAATACCTGCGGACGAATTGGAAATCCATAATCAGTTTATGGAAAAATTATTAAGCGACGAATAAAAACACCGCCCGATTGGGCGGTGAAAATAACAAAATATTTTTATAATTATTTTGCTTCGGTTTCTGGAACAACAGAAACTGTTTTTCTATCGCCGTTGCCACGTTTGAAAGTGACAATACCTGCGATTTTAGCAAACAGTGTGTGATCTTTACCCATACCAACATTCAAACCAGGGTGAACCGCTGTTCCACGTTGACGAATGATGATATTTCCAGGGATAACGCGGCTACCGCCAGATTTTTTAACACCCAATCTGCGTCCGGCTGAATCGCGTCCGTTTGTTGATGCAGAACCTGCTTTCTTGTGTGCCATAATTAAACTCCTTAAGTTCTGGGTCCGTATTAGGCCTTGATTGATTTAATTTTCAGAACAGTAATAAACTGACGATGACCGGCAGTTCTGCGATAGTTTTGACGGCGTTTTTTCTTGAACACCAAAACTTTGTCATCACGTTTTTGTTCCACCACGTCAGCAACAACAGTTGCACCTTCGATGAAAGGTGTACCAACTTTATCACCAACCATTAATACTTGGTCGAAAGTGACCGAACCGGTTGCATCCAGTTTTTCAACTTTTACAATATCACCTTCGGTTACGCGATACTGTTTTCCGCCGGTTTGAAAGATTGCAAATGTAGCCATTATACTTTCTCTTTTGGTTATTTTGTTAACTTAAAATATCGTTTTGTCGAATATTTTATGCAAATTGTACACTAAAAAGACCAAAAGTCAACCATTTTGTCGAAAATTTTATGCAAAACATATTAAACAAGTAAAAAAATACCGCCGAAGCGGTGCGAAATCACAAAAAAATTAAATCTAAGGGGTCGTTTTTTTATTTTGCTGTGATTGATCGCGTTTTTCTTTCATAACAGCAAAATTGATTTCATCTGCACAGGCGGTGATGTTCTTAGAAGTCCGATCTTCACACGATTTAGGATTTGTATTCGTCGAATATTTTTTACAATTTACCCACACATTGTTCTTTTCTGACAATATAGATGTTGCAGATTTTACGGTTTCCTGTAATTGTTGACACGCTTTCTTAGCATTGGTATTAACATTACTTTTAATCAATGCCACATTGTTCTGCAAACAATTATAAGCACTGTCAAAATCCATAAAATTAGAACAATTATTTGCACCAGCTAAAAAGATTGTTTTATCGTCATTGTTGCTGTTGCTGCCCAACAAACCACCAGATGACGAAGAAGAACCGTCTTCAGATTTTGCGCCAGCAGATTCCAGCTTTGTTGTCAAAGCGGCCTTTTCAAGCTGTGTTTTCAAACGACGCAGTGTCGCATTAAGGTATTCGTATTGCTTATACATCTGTTGTGAAACGACGGTTGTTTTAAGGCCTACAATTTCTTTGACTTCTGCAATACTATTTGAATCCAAAGTGGTATCCCACGATTTGCCCGCATTATATTTATGCGTATCGCATATCGCGTATATTGGGTTTATATACGATGCGTTCACATCCCCAGCACGAACAGTGGAACACTCGCCATTAGTAAAATTACAATACATTTTATTTATATCAACTGTTTTGCTTAAAGTGGACTTGCGCAAAGCGTCCTTATCATTAGCATTGTGATAACAATAACTTTGTGGTGCAGGTTCCCCATTATATTCTTTGTCTGGACCAATTTGATCCAGCCATAATTCCAACATATCCATATCTACAAGATTAGCACCGTTTTTAGTTCTGGTTCTGCGTGCAAACAATTTCGCAGAATCTAATGCACCAGAAGCACACGCAACAACCGTTGTGTTGCCAGCATCTGTGCTTTTTTCTGCATTAACCCAACCTTCGTAAACAGCATCTTTATCTTCCGTGCTTTCTGTTAAAACTTTTATCAGAGTACAAGGTTGACAATTCTGTTGTCTAAGAACACCACATGCCTTTCTGCACCCTTCAAATTTGGCTTGTTCTGTGGCATCTCTTTGGCCATTAACGTTTATAACTGGCGGCACGCACTGCAACTCACACTGAAGCAACGTATCAGAAGTCGCCCCGTCAGAACAAACCTGTGGGGTGCCTTTTTGACCGTTTTCTGTGCTTGGGTACACAATTTGACCGTTCGTCATTTGCGGACACAGATATTGCCCCCACTGATTACACGAATTATTAAGCATCATATAGATTTGTGATAAATCTACACCAACAGTTTGCGCAACCATCAATGCATCATAGATTTTATCAATAGTATTGTTATAAGGATCAGAAAACTCGCGTGCCAATTCACGCCATTTTTTTACACGCATTGGACCGGAACAACTATTACCGCGCGCATCACATTTTGCATATTCAAATGCAGTATTCATTGCGCTCTTGACTTCTTTCAGCGAAGTTTCGGCGTTTTCAATTTCGGTCATTATTTGACCTGTAATTGTCTGACGGGTCAAAACATCTTCGGAAATACCACGATCAATTGCTTCTTGTTGATATGCAGATATGCCGGCTTCGTTTTCTTTGGCCGCTTCAGTTGCCGCAGCTTTCATGCTTTCCAGCGCAGCCTGATTCTGGGCCGCCTGCTGGGCCAATGCATCCTGTAATTGCTGTTGTGATTCAGCCTGTTGTTGGGCCATTTGCTGTTGCATTTGCTGCATCTGGTATTGCATTTGTTGCATTTGCTGTTGTGACTGTTGTGCAGCCGCTTCAGCCACCGCCGCATTTTGTTCGTTTACCTTTGCATTAGACGATGCAACCAATTGCGCGGTCATATATTCAATCAAATCATCACCATATTGCTTGCAACTTGGATTAGATTGCACACAGCCCTTTACAATTGCCGCGGCAACAGATGCTTCTGTACAGCCACCGCTGCATTTTGGTTGTGCACAACGCAAAATTACAGCATTACAATTTCCAAAATCAGCCTTTGCTGATACATTTGTATCATAACGACCGTTGGACAACATCGCCCATTGGTTATTATTTGCATTACTTGGGTTAAACGCGGTTAAATTAGAACCCGCAGTTGACGCAACAGTTCCCGCAGCACCAGCATACGCAAACGGCGCGCAACAGAACAACACTGTCAAAATGCGTGATAAACCTTTCATCTCTCTTTAAGTTTAATTTTATCATAAAAAAGATTGGGTGTAAAGCAACAAGATATGCATTTTCACATTTTTTACAAATAAAAAACCGCCCGATTGGGCGGTCGGTTTTAATTGTTGTTGCTTGGCTTACTCCATTTACGCAAGCATCCCGCTGTATCATCACCTGCAGCGCATCCAAGTGCTTCTTGCAAGCATGCTTCACGTATTGCAGCAGAGTTTCCAGATGTGGTTACCGATGATGCCGCAGATGTACCTGTGCCATACAAGATTTCGCTTATAGTCACAACGTTACGGCAAGTGTCTTTTCTGTAATCGTATACTTCACCTTCTTCAACCATTTTGCATGATGAAACATCCGGTTTATCAACAACTGCAATGTATTGAGTTTGCAACGGAGAACAAATCATTGGTTCAAAACAATGAGGAACCTGAGAAACTTGTGAACAATACGCCTTGATACGTGCAGTTGTCCATTTGTCTTCATCAGAATAATCTTCATAACAATCCCAAATTTCGCTTACACATTCATTGAAGTTATTGATTGCGGTTGTTGCATTTGCCAAAATGCTTGCTTCTTCTTCTTGTTTGAATTCAAGACGTTTTTGTTGCAACGCTTGTTCGGCAGCAATCTTTTGATAGTTGATGTTTTGTGCCGTTTGTTTCAAGGCTGCGCCATAAACATCGCAAGATGCGTTTGCATCCAACAAGTATTTTTGCATAATGCTGCGACGTGCATCAGCAACCGGTCCACGCAATGTTTCGTATGGGTCAGTAGATGTAGTCGTTGTTGTACGTGTTGTTGTTGAAACACTTGTTGTTGTAGTATAACCAAAACATGCCGCACTTGAAGAAACAGTTGTGCTGCCACTGTTGCGTTCATTCAATTTAACATCACCTTGGTTTTCACCACTGGTTACAACAGAAATATAACTGTTGTAGTTAAATGGACAATTTGTTGTGGCACCATTTGCACATTTTGTATGAGATTTACCATCTGAATCAGTTACATTAACAGGTGTTCCGCACGCTTCATAAATACCGTTAAAGCAAGAATCAAGTACACGTCCACAAACATTGTTATGGGCATATTCAAACAATTTGTATCCCCACTTGTTTGCCAATGTATCAAGTGCCGCTTCATCAGTATCAGACGTGTCTACTATACCGGCCAAACCGTTTACCACACCAGCAATTGTTGTATACTTGTTAAGCAAACTGTTAGTGTCTGTTACAGTATATTCTTTTGCCAAATCTTTTGCATCAGCCCACGCTTTCAACTGAGCCAAAATATCAGATGAAGAACCATCGATATTTTTGATATCAAATCCAAAATTATTAGACGTACAATAATCAGGCATACCAGATGTCACTTTTGCACCACTTGAACTTACTGTTGGATGTTCTTCATACCATTCAGCGTCTGTCATATTGCCACTTTGGACATCTTCTTTGTAAGACACACAATTCATAACTTTTTCTGCATCAGTCAAAGAAAATGCTGCCGCCAAATCATCACCTTTACCCTTGGTAGCAATCAAAAGGGATAATTGACCAGACAATTTTATCAATTCTTCGTTTGCTTTTTCCAGTGCAGATTCCGCGGACAAGAAGTTTGTCGCACGCCCAGCACAAGAGCAACGTCCCTTGGTATCGCTTCTGGCTGTGCAGATTTCATCCATACATGTATAATAACTTTCCATACATTTCGAATAAGCATCTGCAGAAATCAAACCTGTTGTAGAATCAACGATTGTTGAATAAGAACCTGTGTACAAATTGCTGGCCAAATAGGCATAGGAAGTTGAAGTACTTGCACGAGTGCCAGCCATCATAGAATTGTTCGCACTTACACGAGAAGGGGTAGTAGCAGTTCTTGCACGCACAGCACGATTTGAACGAACATTGTTTACAGTTTGATTACGCGCAGCAACACCACGAGAAGCCGTTGCGATGCCACTGACAGAGCCTGTTCCACGTGAACTTACCGCCCTTGTCGCCGCGCCAGTACGCGAACTTACAGTTCTGGTTGCACCAGCTTGTTGTACGTTTGTCACACGATTAGCAGCTGCGGCACGTGGGCTGGTTCTGCCTGTACGTCCAGGCAATGTGTTTGCCGGCGCAATTGGATCAGCGAACACAGAACGCATCGATATCAATGTCGAACACACGAAAAACGCCGCAGCCAACAAGAACATCGTTCCCATCGCATTCTTTAATGAATTCGTATTTACGCGAAATGTCATAATTTTCTCCTGTTATATTCGATACGCAAAAACGCCCTGATTTCAGGTTGTTTTGCGCAAAATCTTCCTCTGCTTAAAAAAATTATAACATTTTTAATTAATTGTGTAAACAACAAAAAATCAACCTAGGCATAAAAACTGGCAGATTTTATTAGACAATCAAAATAAAAGTACTACAATTATTCTAAATAAAAGGGTTAATCATGCAAAACAAAAAAACAAAAAAAATAGACCAAGGGATTTTGTATTTATGCGCATTGGTCGTGATATCGACGTTTATTGGATTGATTATGGACAAATCTAACTGTGGCACAGGCTGTTGCAAAGGTGGTAAACCTAAAAAAGAAAAATGCCTTGATTCTGACACACTAACAAAAGCACAACAATTTTTTTGGAACCAAAAAATTATTCGCTCTAAATAGTCATGAAAAAATGTACTGCACTTTTTGCATTTAGTTTGCTGACAATTCCAATGGTTGCCCAAGGCAACGTTATGTTCGGCGACAAAATTAATTCAATCACGCTTTATGGTGCACAAAGTACTGGAAGTGGAACACTGTTGAAATTGGTCCAACCTGGTCTTTGGGATGTTAGTCCGCAAACTTTTGTAATGATGCAATATGCACAACCAATTAAGTTTTTCCGCCTTGATTCACGACTTAACCTGAATATCGGTCAAAACTTTGCATACAAAAGCAGTGAAGGACTTTCGTTTTCTGGCATCGGTATATCGGTTGATACAGCTCTTTTACAATACGATGGTTGGTATACAGGTATCGGCATTGGACCATTTATGCGTGGCACAATGGATTATTGGGTTGAAAGTCGTTTAGTGTTCGGAGAAAAATTCTTTATTGGTAAAAACATAGACGAAAATTGGAACATTGAAATATTTACTATTCATTTTTCCAACGGAAACTTTACCGAAACCAATGAAGGCTTTAACTTTGCAGGTTTTTCTGTTGGGTATAAATTTTAAGAAAACGTACCTGTGGAAAAGGTATAAAAAATAATCAATAATGATATTGTTCAAGACACAGCAGGTATCTAACGAAGCCTGAGTGACTGAACCCAGCAATACCCCACATACTGTGGAAAGTGGTGTTGCAAAAAACCGCCCTTACGCTACCTCAATTTCGTAATTACGCGAAAAAGGGGACAAACGGGCGGTTTTATTTATTGTTTTTTCAATTAACAACCGTGATTGCAGGTTGGTTTTACACGTGTGTAAGTTTTTGTTGGGATATATTGCACCACAGGTTCATACTGTTGCACAGTTTCACGAACAAAATATTCACGTTTTACAACTTCTTCTTTTTTGTTGCAACCGCAACAAGTCGCGTTATAAACCGGTTTAACAACAGGACGTGCGACAGGTTTTTCTGTTGTACGAACAACACCGTTATCACATTCAACGATTGTGATCACAGCGCGATTTGCAGCAGACGCACGATTTAACGCAGCCATCATTTCTGCTTCATCACAAGTATCGATTGTTTCGCGATAAACATCAGCATTTGCAACACCGGCAAACAAAGCTGCAAGCAAAGTCAAAAGAACAAATTTTTTCATATTAAAAACCTTTTTGTTTGCACTCTCTCGTACTTTTAATCATAGAATATATTTTCCCAATATCAATAAAAAAAGTCGTGGTTTCCCACGACTTTTTTTGTTTCAGACAAACCATTAGTTGTTGCCAGAGTTGTTGTTTGGATTGACAAACTTCCAACCTCTGAACTTTTGACCTGTACGTGTTTCTGCCGTCGTTGGTGTAGTGATAGATTCATCGTAATACACTTCACTTTGTGCAGTAGCATTTTCAGAATCAAAGGTCATGCCTTCGGCCGCAACTTTAACGTTATCCCATACGATATAGATCTTGTTCTTTGTCCAAGAAGCCGTTATCGTTGCAGAACCAGTTGTCACACCCAAGTTAGCAGAAGTACATGCAACACTTGTTTGACCAGCGGTAAATGTCTTGCTGTTGACATTCCATCTGTTGAATGTATAACCAGTATCTGTAAGTGCCGCAGGCATTGTAAATGTGCTGCCATAAGTACAACTTGCAGGTGTTGTTGGGTTTGTACCATGTCCGCCATTTGCCCAATTCAATGTAATTGTATTAGCATTACAATTTGGCGACTGATTGGACGCAGTATTCGCACTTCCAGTAAATGTTCCTGTAGCTGTTGTACCACTATTGCCCGTATGATAACCAGGGTTACATGTATAAGTGTATGTACACTGGTTGTTTTGGTTTGTTCCTGTTGCTGAGCAAGAAGCAACATTTTGACCGTTGGTGCAAGAACACTCTGTATAATCTGCATACATTGTACCATTTGTATTATACCCTGTAGTTTCAGAAGCACTGAACGTACCAGCCGCATTTACAAACGTTGTTCCTGTCGCAGTCTTGTTCTTGTAGTACCCAGTAAATACCGAACCATCCAACTTTGGTCTTGTGGTCATTTTGCTTATAGGTGTTGTCGCAGCAGCATTGCTGTACCAACCGTTGCCGTACCACAAGTACACTGTTGCAGGTGCGCCAGCTGTTGTTGCAGCCGTTCCTGTCGTATCGGATGTGCTGCTGTATTTCTTGCTGTCCAAAGATATTTCAAATATACTGTTCTTTTTACAATCTGGTTTGAATGCTGCAACACCGGCTTCTCCTATACGTGTAAAGCCACTTGTTACATTTGATACACCGCCATTATCACTGTAACCTGGGTTACATGTCACATAACAAGAAGGTGCATTATCGACCACGCTCTCGTATTCTGTGTTTGCAACACCTGTTCCACCAGATGTACAGCTTGCATCTGCCCATACAGCATAGTAAGTCTTGTCGCCGGTTGGACATGTTGTCGGATTTGCAACACATGTAGTTGATGTACATGCGCTGTCTTCTGACCAGCCTAAGAATATCTTGCCCGGCTTGTATATTGTTGTGCCAGAACCCCATGTCGGTAAGTACATAGAATTATTTGTATAACACGTGAATGTCGTTGCACCATTTGTCAATGACGAATTGTTTATCTGTCCGTCCGCTGCACCATTAGCATTCAAAGTGATAGTATTTCTTTTTGGGCTCCAACGAACTCCAAAGACTTTGGTTTCTGAATCTGAGAAGTCCCAATTACCATAATGATTCGCATTGAAATTGTTATTATTGCTATCGGTCCATCCTTGGAATTCATAACCTGTTTTTTGACAATTTCTAGCATCTTCTGTTGATGGAAATGAAAAATCTTGGCCGTATTTAATTGTTCCACCAGTTGGTGGGGTTCCTGTTCCACCTTCACCACATGTAAACGAGTACGTATAAGTATGCGCTGTACACTTATCAGTGATTGTCGAATACACCAATTCACCGAACTGACTGGCGGCGGCACCGTTAATAACCATATTAGCACAGGCTTGTTGGCAAGAGCTTTGACAAGTGTTAGTGTCATTAAAAGTACGCGCAACCACAGCCAAACTTTTTGCGGCGTATCCATTGACTTCGCCCAACCAACAATAACATGCAGGACCTTCTTCATAACTGTCGGCCCATTCATCTATATCCATAGTCCCCCTGTTGGTATTACAATCCCAAGCACCTTTTACATAAAGTCCGTTATTGAAAGAAACACCCCACAGATATTCATCGGAAGATATAGACGAATCGATACTCCCTGTTTTACCACCGAACATTGTCACAATATTCAGAGTAGGTACTTTATCATATCCACTGGCGCACTCATTTGGTTCACAATTATTAAGATTTCCGTAATACACACCCTTACCGGTTATCGACGTCCCGTTTTTCGCGTTTGCAATTGAAGAAGGACAAGATTTATAACAGTCTGCCTTTGATTTAGCGCCACTATCAGTACTTGAATAACCAGAAGGACAATTTTCTAATACCTGTGCAGAACTTGATTTCGTAACTTGTGTAACACCAGGACAGTAAACACCACCACCAGGACATTTTTGGGCAAGATATTCGCCAGCCGGCAAATAATATCCAGGGTCAATATCATAATACGCCGCCGCCGTTGCAACATCACTGTTTTCAGACACATACATATGTTCTACTGTGGCAGCACCCTCATACGTTGTATTTGCAGACATAAGATCTTTATTTTCCCCAGTGTCGTTCCAAGAAACAGCCATTGCAGGACATACAAAGCCTAATGCGATTATGCTGGTTAATATTGTCTTGTTATTCATTTTTCCCTTCCTTTCTCTTATTCCAAAAATTCGCGGTTTTCTGCCTGATACAGCGTTTTTTCTTTTTCTTTAGTTTAATGGTATAACATTTGATACAACCAGCGCAAGCACTTTTTTTACAAAAAGAACAAAAAAAATATTAGCAACAAAAAAGTCGTGGTTCCCCACGACTTTTTTGTTTGGACTTTCGTCCGTTGGTTTATTTGACGAATCTCCAACCAACGAACGTCTGACCTGGAAGGTTATCGCCAGCATCGGTAGCGAGAGGCGATACAGGTGTATAGATGTTACCATCGTATGCCACAGTACTTCTTCCCGTATTTGCAGGCAGGTTATCTGTACCATTAGCAGCCTTGGTAGACATATTACCCTGATTATTTGCAAGCGCCAATCTAGAGGTATTGATACCCTTCCACAAAATGTTGATTGTGTTCGCTGTACAACTTGGGTTATATTTACCAGAGTTCTGAAGGTTATTATATCCTTGCTTACATTCGGTCGCGTATGTCACCGTACCATCGTTCGCTACTGTTAACGAACAAGTTGCACCTGTTCCAGCAGCACAATTTTGTGCCCATGCCGCATATACTGTTGTTGCAGCCGTGTAAGTTGTATTCACAGGCAATGTCAAGTCCTTCTTTACCTTCTGAGTACCAGTATTACCAGATGATGACACATCTGCCACCGCGCTTGTATAATATCCACGGAACGTATAACCACTACGTGTTGGTGTGGCAGTAAGTTTTGTTATTGTTGTACCAAAATTCGTCAAAGACCATCCGGTGTTATACTTTTCATATACTGTGCCATTACCACCGGTACCGTTATTGTCATTCAACGTTATCGCAAATACGTTTGGTGAACAACTTGGGTTATATTTGTTTTCGTTCGTTAAACTTGTATATCCAGCGTTACAACTTGCAGTATAATCGGCTTTACCATCGTTCGCTATTGTTAACGAACAAGTTGCACCTGTTCCAGCGGCACAATTTTTTGCCCACGCAGCATATAACGTTGTTGCAGCCGTGTAAGTTGTATTTGCCGGCAAGTTATTGCTGGTCGCATTCGTTATTTTTCTTGTACCACTGCCACCGTCAGCAGTCAAATCTGTTTGCTTTTCTGTATAATATCCACGGAATGTATAACCACTACGTGTTGGTATCGTTGCTTTGGTTATAGATGTTGTGGCACTGCTGTCATTGTACCATCCTGTACTATACTTTTCATATATTGTTGCATCTGTTGCGGAATCATCATAATTACGCAAGGTTATCGCAAATACGTTTGGTGAACAACTTGGGTTATATGCATTCGAGTTCGATAAACTTGTATATCCAGCGCTACAACTTGTAGTATAATCGGCTTTACCATCATTTGCTATGGCCAAAGTACAAGTTGCACCTGTTCCAGCAGCACAATCTTTTGCCCACGCCGCGTACAAATTCGTATTTGCACTAAACGAATTACTTGCCGGCAAGTTATTGCTGGTCGCATTCGTTATTTTTCTTGTACCACTGCCACCGTCAGCGGTAAGGTCGGTTTGCTTTGCTGTATAATATCCACGGAATGTATAACCACTACGTGTTGGTATCGTTGCTTTGGTTATAGATGTTGTGGCACCACTATTGCTGTACCATCCTGTATCATACTTTTCATATATTGTTGCATCCGTTGCAGAATCATTATAATTACGCAAGGTTATCGTATATGTATGTGGAGACCATTGTGCATCATAGTATTTGCTTTCCGTATAGCTATAGTTACGACCCGTGGTCCCTGTCACAGTATCACTTGTGCCACTGACAGCCCATCCAGCGAAGTCATAACCTGTTTTAGAAAAACCACTGCTGGAACGAGGATTATAAGAGTACGAATATTCAACATCTTGGGTAACATTGCTACCGGATCCACCATCCCCTTTTCTATAAGTTATAACAAATTCAGCGGGTACGCACTTTTGATTATTTGATGCATGTTCCAACAAAAGTGTCACAGGATCATGATCTGGACCACCAGGATAAGAAATGTATTCAGCACATTTCTTTGCACAATTGAGTGCGGTGCTACCATCACCGTCCGGCACATGTACCGCCAAACTGGTCATATCACGATATCTTTTAAAAACAGTATCTGCTTGCTTATATCCCAACACCCAACAATAACACAAACTACCACTTGACGCGGAATTCACAGTACTAACCGGCAGGGCTGCAACCTCAGGGCTCACGCTTTTAAGTGCGGAACCACCGTATAATATGCCATTTGAAGAAAAATCAATTGCCCAAGTGACCCCCGATCCATAAGTACCAAAGGTTGTTACACTATTCGTAGAATTACCACTTGCATCATAAAAATAATCCCCTATACCATAAACATAATCAGAAGACTGCGACGACCCGAATTTGGAACTTGCATTTATATCCAACATCGTGTATCCAGCTGCACAGCTGCTTGGGGTACAGTTATTAAGATTACCATAATAAACACCGCCGGAAAAAGTTCCGCCACTTGCCAAATGATCATTTGATGTCACCGCAGGACAAGCCGCATAACAGTCATATATAGCATCTCTACCCGATTCAAAAACAGAGTATGGATAACTTCCATTCGTATCAGTCGAACAACTGTTTCTTCCTTGCACAGCATTAGATTGCGTCACATTAGTTTTCCCAGGACAGTATGCCCCCGAATCACAACTTTCGGTTGAATAACTGTTTGCCGGCAAATAATACCCCGGTTTAATATCATAGTACGCCTCTGCCGTAATACTTGAATTATTAGTAGCGGCCGCACTACCCATATTACCTACCTTGGCCGCACTATTATATGTCTTATCAGGTTGCATTGGCTCACTAAAAGTAACAGCCATCACAGGCGTCGCAACTGCTATTGCAATTATACTGGTCAATATCAACTTGTTATTCATTTTTCCCTTCCCTTCTGTTTTTTTGTTTCGTTTTTATAAAAACTTCCATACCAGAAAAGCCGCGGTTTTCTGCATGACACACCGCTTTTTTCCTATTCCTTTTATTTCATGGTAGAACATTTGGCGTAATAAACGCAAGCACTTTTTTTGATATAAAAATTTTTTCAATGATTTTTTGCCCAATGAAACAAAAAATAAAATATGATAAAAATATTTTTATGGTAAAAAACTCTGATTGTAAACCCGCAATTATTTTGGGCATGCATGATGCGATTGTTTCTTTGACTGGATTAATCGCTGGCCTTTCTTTCGCATTCGCCGATGCAAATATTATTATCGTTTCTTGCATTATTTCTTCTATTACCGCCGCACTGTCTATGGGTGCAGCAAATTATTTGGCAACAAAATCAAAAGATACAGAAATCGCATTGAAATATGCTTTCTATACTGGCGGTGCATATATAATAACATGCATATTTTTAATTTTACCTTTTTTCATGTTTGACGAACGCATCACTTGTCTGACTGCAACTGTTTTTATGGCAATATTAATAATATTCGTATTTAACAAATGCTGTTATCGTGGCAAAATATTTTATCGACGATTTTTAGAAATGTTTTCAATTTGCACCGTCGTTTCAATTGTTGCTTTCTTTATCGGCGAAATCGCCAGTCAAATATTTGGAATATAAAAAAACACCACCTAAATCGGCGGTATTTTTATCTAGTTTTTTGGTGATTAACATTTACACAGTTTACAATTGAATCTCTTACAGTCTGAACTTTTTCAGTTTTATCAGACCTGATATGATCCGGGGTCCTTGAACAACTGTCATTCAGCGAAAAAACCACCATCATACAAACCGCTGCAATTAACCAATTATCAAATGTGTCTTTTATATCTTTTTTCGTTTCTTTTTTCATTCTTACGACCTTTATTCCATAAAAAAACCGCCACACGGGCGGCGAAACGGTTTTTATATCGATCTGGATTTAATTCTGGCGACGACCTACTCTTCCGTGGCTTAAGCCAAAGTACCATCGGCGATACGGCTTTTCCCTGTCTGGTTCGGAATGGAACAGA